>Ga0208138_100174_pt1 | contig 37688 bp, 42 predicted proteins | sample AntRauMetaRauer3_FD_184786 | JGI IMG/M metagenome (GOLD analysis project Ga0208138, IMG submission 184786) | Saline lake microbial communities from Rauer Lake, Antarctica, in enrichment culture - Antartic Rauer Lake 3 Metagenome Rauer3 (SPAdes)... ... | reverse complement strand
AACATGAACGCGAGCACCGCGCCCAGGGCGGGCACGTGGTACCAGTCTTCGAGGGCGTCGAGGGCTGCGTCGACGGAAACGGAGGAGAGCCCCGACGCTTCGGTCTTCTCACTCATTGCCCGTAGGGACTAATAGAACCCGAATAAGCCTTGTGAAACCACCTGCCACGCCCGGACGCCCCCGAAAGCACAATCCTTATTGTCGGGACGAGCGCACTTCCGGTGATGAAGGTCTCAGTCGTCGTCTGCACGTACTCGATGGACCGCTACGGTCCGTTCTCGGAGTGCGTCGAGAGCGTGCTCGCCCAGACCCACGACGACCTCGAAGTCGTACTCGTCGTCGACGGCAACGACGAGGTCTTCGAGCGCGTTCGCGAGGACTTCGGTGGTCGCGACGGGGTCGTCCTGCACTGCAACGTCGAGAATCAGGGCATCTCCTACAGCCGGACGAAGGGCGCCGAGCTCGCGAGCGGCGAGGTCGTCGCGTTCATCGACGACGATGCTACCGCCGAGGAGGACTGGGTCGAGCAGCTGCTTGCAGTGTACGAGGAGACCGACGCCATCGCCGTTGGCGGCGACGTCGTCCCCGACTGGCAGACCGAGAAACCCGACTTCTTCCCCGCCGAGTTCTACTGGCTGGTTGGGTGCGTCGAGCCAGGGTTTGCGGAGGACGGTGAAGAAGTCCGGAACACGTACGGGTCGAACATCTCGTATCGGCGCGAACAGTTCCTGGAGGTCGGTGGGTACGATCCGAACACGGGCCGGAAGGGTGACAAGCACCTTCAGGCGCACGAGGCGCCGGTCGGGATCCGGCTGCGCGAGGAGTTCGGGCGCGGTATGGTGTTCACGCGGGACGCGAGGGTTCATCACAAGCTCTTCGACTACCGGGGCGAGTTCGGGTGGCTCGTGTTCCGGTCGTTCTGGCAGGGGTACTCAAAGCGCGTGATGGACCTGCTGTACCCGAACGCCGAGGACAACAAGAGCAGCTATCTGAAGCAGTTGCTGACGCGGTTCGTGCCGAACCGCGTGAAGAACCTGGTTCGGTCGCCGTCGGTCAGTCGGCTGCAGCAGTTGGTGGCTATCTTTGTGTTCACGGCGGCTGTGGGTTTGGGGTACGCGTACGCGGCGGTGACGCCGAACCTCGTGGAGAAGGCTAACTCATAATCATGATTGGAAAGAACAACGTTCTGTCGGCTCTCTACGGCACTGGTTTGGATCAATTCCTACTGCAGGTCTACGATAAAGTCGAGAACATCAGTGGCGAAGTCGGTTCGGACATCGCGAATTTTGAGTTTGACGGTGAATCAAAGGGAACCGTTTTATTCCCTCTTATCCCTGGGTATCGGACAATTTGTCACCGGTACTGTATTCTCGCAGATGCATTTCGTCGACGGGGATACGAGCCAGTGTTGCTAGTCAACGACTACATCCTAGATGCACCGATAGAACGGACCGTAGATCAAAGCCGAGCAATCGCAGCACAGACGAAGTTCTACCAACGACGTATTCCAGAGAAGTTCGGTCTCGAAACCACTCCGCTCTCCGAATTGCTGCCTGAGGAGGTCGAGAAGATTGCCGAAGAACCGGTTCCAGGTATTGATGTCGCGCGATTCGCTCGAGGATCTACAAAAAAATACCACAAGGTGTACACCCTCGACACGGAACACGGTGAAACCGCGAATACCTACCAGCGATTCCTTCGTGCCGGCCGTATACTCGGACACGCTGTTAACTCACTCATTAACGACAGTAACGTCGTGGCGGTTCTCAGCCACGAGCCATACTACATCCAAGGGGGTGTTCCCCTAAATATAGCAAACAACCACGACATTCCGGCCTACAGCCAGGTCTGGGGGGATAGAGAGGGAACGTTGTTGTTTGGCATAGCGACAGAGAACTCGCTGCTCGCCCGATACACGGATAATACACTTCTCGAACGAGAACTGGCGACGCCACTCTCAACACGTGAATATGAAGAAATTGAGGAGGCTATGCGTTTGAGGGCGTCAGGGGACGATATAGACGTTGATTACTCGGCGCACACGAACAAGACGGTTGACGCAACTGACGGGGAAACACTCATCGGGGTGTTTACGAACCTCCTATGGGATGGCTCGCTTGAACCCGAACAGGCGGTGTACGGGAATGTTTACGACTGGCTTGACGATACATTTGACGCCGTACGCAACCGCGAGGACATCAAGTTGGTGCTCAAGACACATCCTGCGGAAGCAAAGTTTGGCACCAACGAGAGTGTAAGCGATTGGGTAGCAGAACACGACGCTGTCCCCGAGAACGTTAGACTTCTACCCCCAGACACAAATGTCGACACGTACGCACTTCTCGACTCACTCGACGTAGCCGTCGTGTATAATTCGACTGTTGGCCTTGAAGCTGCTTACCGGGGCTTACCTGTAATTGTCGCCGGTGACACGCACTATCGGGGTCTCGGCTTGACTGTCGATGCCGAATCACCACGTATCTACCGGAAACTGCTCACAAATGCGAGCGACCTTGAACCTGACGAGGAGAGAACTACGAAGGCAAAACGTTACGCGCATTTCATATTCGTGAAGAAACAGGTGCCGTTCCAGTTTTCCCGACAAGAACAGGGAGCAGAGCAGCAGTTCAATGTCGTGCGGAAAAAAGATACCGAGCCAGGAACCGAACCGTTCGACACCATCGTGTCCGCAATGGTTGAGGGGAGGCCAGTGTTGAATCCGAGATACGCAGACAGAGTAAAATCCACTCAGCGGTAACCGAGGTCTGCGAGACGTTCTTTCACGTCTTCCTCCGACTCAGCCTCGTCCTGAATCACCGGTTGGTGTGTTCTCTCGTCTGTTGCTGTTGTCGTCACCCAGGGTACTTCACGGAGCACCCGATGCGTTCGGAGTCTCGGATGGCCGTAGATACCTGCTTCACCGAAGCCGTTACCGTGGTCGGCAGTGATGATGACGTCGTCTGCGTCTACGTTTTCGAGGAGAACGGCAACGCTATCGAGAACGTGTCGAAGATTCTCCCGATACGCTTCCCAGACGCGTTCTTTCGAGACGGACCCGCTCTCTAGTCGATCCCACACGGAATCTATCCACACGTTCGTCTCGGGGTCGACTTCCGAACCCAGTTCCGGGTCTGCTATCGAAGGGAAGTGTGGCTGCATGTAGTGAACGATCATCCGTTCGGCATCGGTCTCTCGCCCTTTCTGAATTGCGCGGTCGGTCAGGGGTCCAGGTAGTATCGTTCCGACGTCTTCGTCCCACTCGTACCGCCAGACTTCATCGAGCTCCGCGAAGTCCTCCTCGGACAGATACTCGTCGGAGAATGGGTTTCCGGTCACGTACATAGTCCGATTCGTCTCCTCGCGGTACTCCCCGCGGAAGTTCGTTGCAATCCACTCTCGCGACGAACTCCCCTTCGAGAACGTGGTTTCGACGTAATCGATAAACGAATAGTCGGCCGCGACACTGCGGAGCACGTCGGCACGGCAGCCGTCGAGAACAATCAGGAGATCCCAGTTCTCCTCGTAGATCTCGGTTCCAGCGGCATCGAATACAATACGCTTGAGGGCGTCTATCGTCGTTGTCTTGGGCCGACTCAGTTTCACGCCTGCCTTCCATACTTCGTCTTTGAGAACTTCGAATTGACTCCTGGTCATTGACTGAAGAATCTCAGGAGGGCGTGAAAAGCTTTTGACCTCGGACAAAGGGAGCCAACTAAGTGTTCTTCGGAAGAGTTCGAGATATGACCGACAACGTTCTTGTCACAGGCGGTGCAGGATTCGTCGGAAGCCACGCCGCTGAGTACTACGCCGAGAAGGGTTCTGAAGTCACTGTTCTGGACAATTTGAGCCGCGTCGACACGCTGGAAACCGCCGACGAATCTCGGGCGACCGGTGTTTACAACTGGGAGTATCTGAAGACGGAGTACCCGTCGATCACTCTCCTCGAAGAAGACATTCGGGACGCGGAGCGCCTCGAAGAGATCGTCGAAGGACACGACGCGATTGTACACACTGCAGGGCAAGTAGCTGTGACGTCCTCACTGGACGACCCCCGGAACGACTTCGAGGTAAACGCTGAAGGTACGTTCAACGTCCTCGAAGCTGCACGCAAGGCAGACTCTGATCCGGCGGTCGCCTTCGCTTCCACGAACAAGGTCTACGGGAACAACGTAAACGACATCCCCATTCGGGAGGAAAACGACCGCTACTGGTACGACGATCCAAACTACCAGTCCGGAATTCCGGAAGCGCTGTCTATCGACGACTGCGAGCATACTCCATACGGAGTTTCGAAGCTGACCGGCGACCTCTACGTTCAGGACTATGCCCGACGTGGCGTCGTCGATGCCGCCGCGTTCCGGATGAGTTGCATCTACGGACCACGTCAGTTCGGTAACGAAGACCAGGGATGGGTCGCTCACTTTATTCTCAGCACACTTCGTGATGAGCCACTGACTATTTTTGGCGACGGGAAGCAGGTGCGGGACGTTCTATACGTGAAGGACTTGATTCGAGCGTACGATGCCTTTCTCTCTGCACCGGAAGGGAAACCGAGCATCTACAACATGGGTGGTGGTGCGGGGAACACGACAAGTCTCATCGAACTACTCGATCTCTTAGAGGCGGAGACCGGAAAACGAACCGAGATCAGCTTCGACGAATGGCGGGAAGGAGATCAAAAGGTATACGTCTCTGACATCTCCAGGGCCACAACCGAACTCGATTGGGAGCCCCAGGTCGACTTCGAGTCAGGTATTCGTCGCTTCCTCGATTGGACCGAAGGACTCGATGGAGCGTACTCGGTCTAACTGATCACTGCAACGCGTTGACGAGCGTCTGCGTCCGGTTGGTGTAACTGTGCTGGTCGCGAACCCGCTCTGAGAACTGCTGGAACTCCGCTAGTGATTCCTCGGGATTGCTCTGTATCTCCTCGACTAGCTCGACGGTCTCTTTTCGGGTACTGGTCTGGTAGGGATACTCGAACCCGAGGATGTTCTCTACGTTGGGGTGGGACTCCAACACCAGCGGTGTCCCCGAAGCGAGCGTCTCGAAGACCCGATTGTTAACCATTCCCCACTCGCGCTGTCCGTGTTTGGTCAGGCCGAAGGTGACCAGTCGGGTGTTGTACCACATGTTCAACTGCGTCGGAGTCACGAAATGGGACACCCACTCAAACTCTGGCCGGTCGCCGTACGGACCCAACACGATTCGCTCCTGTTCTGATTGTTTGTGGCCTCTGCTCCCTGCATATCCGAGCCCAGAACGAGAATTGTGCAACGGCTTGAACGCCTGCGTACCCAGTGGCAACAGGATCGTCTCGTACCCAAGTTGTTCAGCTTCCCGTGCGCATCTCTCTGACAGACAAAGCACGACGTCGGGTTCGACAGTAACCTCGTCCAGGTAGGACGGTAGGAACTGTTCTGGTTCGTCGTCATGAGGCCCAAAAGACCACCACCACAGGCAGTTCACATCGCCACGGTCCGGGTTGTACGTCGACTTGTATCCACCGCAAGAGATGACTATGCGCCCGAGACCGGGATCTCCGTGTTTCGAGAGGTACCGTTCGAACCCCCGCCCGAACTGACGAATTATCATCAAGTCCCCCAAGCCCTGACCGTGGAATTGAATCGTCGTCTCTGGGCCGGTAAATTCGAAACAGTTCTCGCCCGGGACTTTCTCTCCACGAAAGAACCGGACGCGATCGGTTATGCTGTCTTTGACGCGTCCGACGTCAGAGAGGGAGATTTCCGGCAGGCGCATGTTACGCCTCGGAGAAGTAGGACGCCGTTCGCTTCAATCCCTCTTCGAGTCCGACCTCCGGCTCCCACCCGAGCAATTCCCTCGCGCGGGTGATATCTGGTTGACGCCGCTGCGGATCGTCTTCTGGGAGTGGCTGGTGTTCCACCTCGATGTCTTCGTTGATGGTGTCTCGTGTCACGCTCGCGAGCTTCCGGATCGTTATCTCGTTCGTGTGCCCGAGATTCATCACCTCACCAGCGAGGTCGTCACCTGCAGCGAGCAGCAGGATGCCGCGAACTAGGTCGTCGACGTAGCAAAAGCTCCGGGTCTGTTCACCGTCTCCATACACAGAGAGATTCTCTCCCGCGAGCGCTTGATTTACGAAGGTTGGGATAACTCGTCCATCGTTCGGACGCATCCGGGGTCCGTAGGTGTTGAATATCCGTACTGTCCGGGCGTCGACATCGTGTGATTGGAAGTACGTCTCACACAGTGTCTCACCGAAGCGCTTCGACTCGTCGTACGGAGCACGAGGACCACGGATGTTCACGTTCCCGAAGTAGGTCTCCGATTGCGGGTGTTCCTCTGGGTCACCGTACACCTCGCTCGTTGAGGCGTACACTACTGTTCTGTCTGTCTCCCGCGCGAATTCGAGAACGTTACGCGTCCCGACCGAGTTCGTGTCCGCGATTTCGAGTGCGTGCTCGTCGAAATCCGTTGGAGAAGCTCGAGACGCGAAGTGGAAGACTGTGTCGATGCGCTCCGGAGATTCGAGTTGTGGTTCGAGCGGGTCTCTGACATCCCCTTCGACGAACTCGAAATCGTCTCTACCGAGAATCGAATTCAGGTTCTCCCGTCGCCCGCTCCCAAGATTGTCGAGTGCAACTACCGGCGTTCCCTCGTCAAGCAGTGCTTCACAGAGGTGTGAACCGACGAATCCTGCCCCACCAATTACTAGTGCACGTGTCATAATTCTACCTCGCTGGAATCCCCCACGTTCAGGTGGGTCGGTGACCCCCTGACTGATGACTCCTCGCCAACAATTGTCTCCGACAAATTCACGTCACTGAGTGACGCACCCCGCCCGACGATTCCGTTTCTGATACGGCTATCCTCGATCGTCGCATCGTCGTCGATACTCGCGTACGGTCCGACGACGCTCCGCTCTATAGTCACGCCCGTACCGATGTCGACTGGTGGAATGACGACACCTGTCTCGACAGCCTCGTTCTCGACACTCGACCGCTTCAGAAGAATTCGGTTCGCCTCGAGAAGCGTCTCGGGACGACCACAGTCGTACCAATCGGACACCTCGAACGTGCCGATGTTGGCATCCTCGTCGACCATTCGAGCAAGCGCATCTGTGAGTTGGTACTCGTCGCCAGCACCTCGGATTTCGTTCTCGATTAGGTAGTGAAGTGCGTCGAATAGGCTCTGTGAGTCTTCGATAACGTAGATTCCACTGATTGCGAGATTCGAGACTGGCGAGTCAGGCTTCTCGACGAGGTTAGTGATCCGACCGTCCTCGACAGTCACCACCCCGTAGCTACTCGGGTCATCCACTTGCTTTACGCCGATACTTCCGTCCAGATCTCCTAACGAATCGTGTGCGGCCAGGAACTCCCCGTAACCGCTGTCGAACAGCATGTCACCGAGCGCAATGCACATCGAGTCCGCGCCGACTGCATCTCTCGCCTGGTAGATGCAGTGACCTAGCCCATCGGTTTGAGACTGCTCGACGAACGTCACGTCGAACGAGTCCGAATAGTTCGCCTCGACGTACTCTTCGACGTGTTCGCGCATCACTCCGACGACGACGACGACATCGTTGATTTCCGTTTCGCGAAACCCCTCGAGAATGTGCCCGAGAATTGGTTTGCCGGCGACTCGCACCATCGGCTTCGGTTTGGTGTGGGTCTGTGGATAGAGTCGAGTTCCCTGCCCTGCCGCGGGGATGACCGCTTTCATACTCGCCTCATGTGCGTGAGGTACACAAAACGCTTGTCGTCCCGCTTGAGCGCGTGTCAATTCCTCTGTCCGACTGAAGCCAAAATTACTCGATGCACCCCTTCCGTACTCGAAATGGGTCCGCCGAGCCGCCCACAACTGCCACTTTAGAAGACTATCTGGGCTGCTATTGCTCGATCGTATGAATCTGCGGAGCCCGATACACCTCAGAGAGATATCCAACGTCTTCAGAGTCTCCCCGCTCACGTGTAGCCAGTCAATTAATTACGGCCGTCGCTAAGGGGCTACTGTGAAGGTCGTCACTGTGATTCAAGCCAGGATGGGGTCGTCTCGATTGCCAGGGAAGGTGATGCTGCCACTCGATGGGCAGCATGTATTGACTCACGACGTCCAGCGCACGTCGAGTAGTACCGTTGTGGACGAGGTCGTCGTCGCGACGTCGACAGAGAATAGGGACGATATCGTGTCCCGCTACGGTTCGCGGTCAGGGGCGACCGTCTATCGCGGGAGTGAATCCAACGTCCTCTCGAGAGTCTTCCAGGCGGCCGACCAAGTGGACGCAGACGTTGTCGTTCGTATTACTGGTGACTGTCCACTGATCGACCCAGAGACGCTCACGGAAGTGACGCGCCCGGTTCTATCTGGAGAGGCCGATTACGCTGCAAATATTCTCGAACGAACCTTCCCCAGGGGTCTCGACGTGGAGGCGTTCACGTTGGAGAGTTTCGAGCGAGTCTACGAGGAGGCGACCGACTCGCATCACCGCGAGCACGTGACGCCGTACTATCGCGAGAACCCGGACGAGTTCGACTTGGTGAACGTCGCTTCTGACGAGGTGTTCGACGACCCTCAGTTCCAAGATCGGTCAGATCTGCGCCTGACCCTCGACGAGGCCGACGACTACGAGGTCCTCCGTGAAATCTACGAGAACGTGGACTACGATGGAATTCTCCCGGTCCGGAACGCGATCCGATACGTCGACGAGCACAACTTGATGTCGCTGAACGAGTCGGTGCAGCAGAAGGAAGTCTGATGCACGTCGTGTTCAGAGTTGACGGAGGGGCCGATATTGGATACGGGCACCTCGTCCGAACAGGGGCACTCGCAGCTGAACTCCTCTCCCGTGGCCACGATGTCACCTACGCGACGGTATCTCCTGAATACGTAGACGAAGTCTGTCCAGAGGACGTGTCTACTGTCGAGCTGGAAGCGCGGGCCCACCCGGGTGACCTCGGAGAAATCACGGACATCGATACAGACGTGACTGTTCTCGATTCGTACGAGGCGGACGTAGCATACCAGCGGGCGATTAGGGGCGAGACGCCCCTCGTCGTCATCGCAGACGACACCCGATACGCAATCTGTGCAGACGTTCTGGTTAACGGGAATTTCTACGCGGAGGACCTCGAGTACGAGTTCGTTGAAGACGACCCCGCGTGGTGTCTCGGTCCAGACTACGTCCTCCTCCGCGAGGAGATTACACGACTCGCAGAACAGGAACCGCCGTGGCGAGAGCAGCCAGAGCGCGCGATAGTCACGATGGGTGGCAGCGACGTGGCGAACGCGACGCCAACGGCCGTCCGGGCGTTCGACGGAACCGACCTCCGGGTCGATGTCGTGGTCGGTCCGGGATTCCCCAACGAGAACGAGATACGGGAGACCGCCGACGAGGTCACGGCCGACACGCGAGTCGTCCGGGATCCGCCAGACCTTCCCGAGCTGATGTTCGAGGCTGACTTCGCCGTCGGGGCCTGCGGCAGCACGACGTACGAACTGCTCGCACTCGGGACGCCACTCGTGTGTAGTCCCGTTGTCGACAACCAGGAGCAGATAGCAACAGCCCTCTCGGAGCGAGACCTCGCCACTGTCGTCGACGAGAGGAATCGTCGTCGTGGATTCCGTCGCGGGGTTCGTCGCTATCTCGAGGATGCCGAGTTGCGACGGCGGCGGCGTACTCGGGGACGAGAAGCAGTCGACGGACGCGGTACTAAGCGCGTGTGCACAGAAGTTCTTTCACTCGTAGACGAGAACGCGGTGTCATGAACGACGAGACCGACGTGGTCTTCCTCGGGGTGAACGACGCCGGGATGCGGGTCTACGAGTGGCTCTGTGACCGCGAAGGGGTTTCTGTTCACTCGCTACTGACCACGAAGGACCAACTCCGCGTGGTCGAGGAAGTGAGGCCCGACTACGTCGTTTCGTGTGGCTATCGACACATCGTCCCCGAGGCGATTCTCGACGTCCCCACCGAGGGTTGCCTGAATCTCCACCCGGCGTACTTGCCGTACAATCGCGGCGCGAATCCGAACGTCTGGAGCATCGTAGACGGTACTCCGGCCGGCGTCACACTTCACTACATGGACGCGTCGCTAGACACCGGAGCGATAATCGAACGGCGTCAGGTCAACTCGTCGTTCAGCGATACGGGAAAGGATCTCTATGAACGTCTGGAGGACGCTCAGGTGGAACTGTTTCGGGACGCCTGGCCGAAAGTTGTCGCCGACGAGGAATCACTGACAGAACAAGACCCCGACGATGGGACGTACCACGCCACGGACGACTTCGAGGCCCTCTGCGAGATCGACCCGGACGAGGAGGTTCGTGCGAAAGCGTTTCTCGACCGGTTGCGCGCACTCACGTATCCCCCGTACGACAACGCGTACGTCGAGGTGGACGACGAACGGTACTACGTCGAAGTGAACATCGAACCCGCCGAGGATTAGCGTTCGACGTCCTCCCAGTCGATTCCGTCTCCAGACGCGATGTTACGACTGGCTCGCTGCCCGACGAGTTCGTCGTAGAACTTTGGATGGAGACCACTCTCTCGTTCGCCCGGTCGAAGCACCTTCAGGTTCTGTTCGGTCAACTCTTCTTCCGCCTCGATGTCCTCGGCGGCGTGGACTGCCCGACGAGCCTTATCGTAGAGCTCCTTCTCGACGTCGAGCACTCGCTTCGCGCCGGACCCGAGTGCAGCTTCCGTGTCACGAATCGCCGAGACCATCTCGTCGAGTTCGTCCGGTTCGAGGGCGAACTCGTGGTCCGGCCCCTCCATCGACTTGTCGAGCGTGAAGTGCTTCTCGATGACGTTCGCGCCGAGAGCGACGGCGGCCGAGGGTGCAGTGACGGGGTCGAGCGTGTGGTCCGAGAGCCCACTCGGCACGTCGAACTCCTCGCGGAGCGTCTCCACGACGCGGACGTTGATGTCCGCTATCGGCGTCGGGTACGCGGCGACGCACTGGAGGAGTGCCAGCCCATCAACACCAGCGTCTCGGAGGACATCGACCGATTCGGCCACCTCCTCGAGTTCGTGCGCGCCTGTGGACATGATGACTGGCTTGTCGGTGTCAGCGAGGTGGCGGAGGAAGGGGTGGTGGCTGCTCGTGTAGCTCGCGACTTTCCACGCGGGCACGTACTCCGCGAGTTCCTCGGCGGAGCGTTCGTCGAACGGTGTCGACATGAAGTAGATGTCGCGCTCGCGGCAGTAGTCGTAAAGTTCGGGAATCCACTCGTAGGGCATCTCCATGGACTCGATGATGTCGTAGATAGAGCGGTCGTCGTCGAGGTACTCGACGTCCCCGCTGTCCTCGACGTAGAGGTCCTCGGCACGGAACGTCTGGAACTTGACCGCGTCGGCGCCGGCGTCCACGGCGACGTCGATGAGCTCCTTCGCCACATCGAGGTCACCGTTGTGGTTCGACCCGGCTTCGGCGATCACGAACGCGGGAGCGTCGTCGCCGACGGGTCGGTCGCCGATAGTGAACGAGGGCATACTCGAAGTAGGGCGCAGGAATCGAATAAATCCACCTACTCGGTGTGGTGGACGTGGAGGCGACGGACCGCGGTAACGACGTCCTCGACGTCCTCATCCGTCATCTCTGGGAACAGGGGAAGACTCACGAGGCCGTCGTAGACTTCCTCCGCGACGGGGAAGTCTCCCTCCTCGTAGCCGTACTCGTTTTGGAAGAACGGGTGGTAGTGGAGCGGGACGTAGTGGACCTGAACACCGATGTTCTCGTCGTGCATCGCGTTCACGAACTCGCTCCTGTCACAGCCGAAGCCGTCCCGAATCTCGACGGCGTAGAGGTGGTAGAACGGGTGGGCGTTCTTCGCCGTCGGCGGTGTCCGGAGCCCGTCCACGTCGGCGAACGCTTCGTCGTAGCGGCCGATGATATCGTCCCGCCGGGCCTTGAACTCGTCCAGGCGGTCGAGTTGGGCGAGTCCGAGCGCCGCCTGCATGTCGGTCACGTTGTAGTTGTATCCCTCGCCCTCGACGACCTGGTACCAGGGTTCGTCCTCGTGTCCGGCCGGGTCGTAGTCCATGTCGAACGACCGGAGACTACGCAGGCGCTCGGCCAGGTCGTCGTCGTCCGTCACGACCATCCCGCCCTCTCCGGTCGTGATGTTCTTCACCGGGTGGAAGCTGAAGACGGCCATGTCGCGCTGCGCGCCGACTCCCTCGCCGTTCCACGTCCCGCCGAACGCGTGACAGGCGTCCCAGATGACCGTCAGGTCGTGGTCGTCCGCGACGTCCATGAGCCCCTCGATGTCTGCGGGGTGGCCGCCGTAGTGCATCGGAATCAGTCCGAAGGTGTCCGGAGTAACTCGGTCCCGCACTGCCTCCGGGTCGAGTGTCCGACGCTCGCGTTCGACATCGGCGAACACTGGCTTCGCGCCCGTGTACGTCGCGGCGTGGGCAGTCGAAGCGAACGTCAGTGGAGTCGTGACGACTTCGTCCCCCGAACCGAAACCGGCTGCCCGCCCGGCGAGGTGGAGCGCAGTCGTCCCGGACGTCGTCGCCACGGCGTGCTCCACGCCGACCGTCTCCGCGACCCGTTCCTCGAACCGCTCGACCGTGGGGCCGCGAGTGATGTAGTCCCCGTCGAGCGCCTCCGCGACGGCCTCCTTGTCGCGCTCCGTGATGCTCTGTCCGCCGTACCCGAGCACCTCGTCGCGGACCGGATCGCCACCGTATCGCGCAGGTGTCTCCGTCATCTTATTGACCGAACTCGTCGCGCTCACGCATCCACTCGCGGAGGTTCTCGACGCCTTCTTCGAGGGATACCTCCGGCTCCCAACCGAGCAGGTCGTTGGCCTTCGACGGGTCGCACTTGAGTTTCTGGACCTCGCTCTGCGGGTGGTGGTGTTCGACGTGTTCGATCTCCGTGCCCTCGGTCGCGACGAGCTCCGCGAGTTCGTTGATCGAGATGTCCTCGCCGGTCCCCGCGTTGAGGACCTCGCCGACGACCTCGTCGCTGAACGTCGCGTCTACGATGAACCGGGCGCAGTCGGTCGCGTACAGCAAGTCCCGGGTCTGCGTGCCGTCCCCGAAAATCTTGAGCGTCTCGCCCTCGAGGTCGCGTCGCGTGAAAATCGAGACCACGCCGCCCGCCATGTCGCTCTTCTGGAAGGGGCCGTAGGTGTTGAACGGCCGGAGAATCACGACCGGTAGGTCGTAGCCGTGGTAGTATCCCTCGGCGAGGTCTTCCGCCGCGAGCTTCGACCCGGCGTACGGCGACGCCGGCTTCGTCGGGTGGTCTTCGCTGATGCCGTCCTCCGAGTCGGCCATGTCGTACACCATGCAGGTACCGACGAGGCCGAGACGGGTGTCGGTCTCTCGGCACGCTTCGAGGACGTTGTACGTACCAGTGACGTTCGTCTCGAAGTGTGATTCGGGGTCGTCGAGGCTCTCTTGGACGTCGATTTTCGCCCCGAGGTGGAAGCACGCGACCGTCTCCTCGGTGACGACGCTGTCGACGGCGTCTCTGTCCCGGACGTCGCCGACGGTCAACTCGAAGCCGGGGTCGTCGGCGAACGCCTCGACGTTCCGTCGCGACCCGTTCGAGAGGTCGTCGAGTCCACGCACCTCGTAGCCGCGCTCGAGGAGTTCCTCGGTGACCCAGCGGCCGATGAACCCGGCCGCACCCGTCACCGCGACCGTCTCGCTCACGAGGACCCCTCCGTGACGCCGTTGTCCATGAGGAAGGATTCGATTTCCGAACGGGAAAGCGTCTCTGCTTGAGCAGTCGAACGCGTCACGGATTCGGCATCGCTGAATCCGTCGAGGCCGTCGTGGGACAGGTAGCCCTCGCCCTCGACGGTCTCCGGGAGGACCGCGTACAGCGTCTCGTTCTCGACTGCACGGTTCGTCTCCCGTTCGGTCATGATCTCCTCGTGGAACGTCTCACCGAGCCGACGACCGACGACCTCGATGTCGATGTCCTCCGGGTCGTGGCCGTACTCGGGCGCGTACACCTCGATGAGCGCTTGGGCGAGGTCCTCGATCTTGACCGCTGGCATCTTGTGGACGAAGATCTCGCCACCCTCCGTCTGTTCGATTGCCGACGTGACGAGGTCCGTGACGTCGTCGTACGTGAGGAAGAACCGCGTCATCCGCGGGTCGGTCAGCGTCACGGGGCCGCCCTCCCGGATCTGTTCCTTGAACAGCGGAATCACGGACTGCGAGGAGTTGATGACGTTCCCGAACCGGACTGTCGCGAACCGGATGTCCCGGTCGCCGGCGTGCTTGTTACCGGCCGTGATGAGTTTCTCGCCGAGGAGTTTCGTCGTTCCCATCGTGTTCGCCGGGTTCACTGCCTTGTCACTCGAGGTGAACACGACGCGGTCGACGTTGGCGTCGATAGCAGCGTCGACGACGTTCTGGAGGCCGACGGCGTTCGTCTGCACTGCCTCGAAGGGGTTGTACTCGCAGATATCGACGTGCTTCATCGCGGCCGTGTGGACGACCACGTCGACGTCCTCCATCGCGCGAGCCAGCCGTCCTTCGTCGCGTATGTCCCCTGCGAGGTATCGCAGTCGGTCGTCGTCGAAGTCGGCCGCGAGCTTCGACAGACCCGGTTCGTTGTTGTCGAAGACGCGAACGACTCCGACGTCCTCCTCGAGCAGCCGAGATATCATCGCTCGGCCGACCGAGCCGCCGCCACCAGTTATCAGCACAGTCGAGTCCTTCAGCATGCGAGAGCGTAGAGGAATCCGCTACATTAAGATGCTGAAAGCAACTTCGGATGGGGGCCGAACTACTCGACGGTGACGCTCTTCGCGAGGTTCCGCGGCTTGTCGATGTTCCGCCCCAGCGCGTCCGCGACGTGGTACGCGAACAACTGGAGGGAGACGTTCGCGACGAGCGGTTCGAGGGCGCCGAGGTCGGGGACCTGGAAGGCGGCGTCGAGGAACGATTCGGCGTCGTCCAGCGAGGACGCGCCGACGACGGGGGCGCCCCTGGATTCGACTTCTTTCACGTTCCTGAGGGTCTCCGTGGCGTTCGCGCCGTCGGTGAGGACGGCGAGTACGGGCGTGTCCTCGGTGACGAGTGCGAGCGTCCCGTGCTTGAGTTCGCCGCCGGCGAACCCTTCGGCGTGTCGGTAGCTGATCTCCTTGAGCTTGAGCGCGCCCTCGAGGGAGACGGGCATCCCGAGCTTCCGGCCGATGAAGAAGAACGCGTCGCTGTCGGCGTACTCCCTGGCGACCGCTCTGACGTCGTCGTCGGCGTCCAGCACTTGCTGGATGGCGCCGGGGAGCCCGCGAACGTTCTCCAGGAGCGTGCTCGCGCGGTCTCCGCTGAGCGCGCCCCGTGTGCGTCCGACGTCGACGGTCAGCAGCGCGAGGGCGGTCACCTGCGCCGCGAAGGTCTTGGTCGCCGCGACCCCGATTTCGGGGCCGGCGCGGATGTATACGACGTCGTCGGCCTCGCGGGCGGCCGTGGAGCCGACCGTGTTCGTCACGGCGAGCGTGCGGGCGCCCGCGGCGCTCGCCGTCCGCATCGCCCGGAGCGTGTCGGCCGTCTCGCCGCTCTGCGTGACGGCGACGACGAGCGTCCGCCAGGGGTCGCGGCCGCCCGTGAACTCGTACTCGCTCGCCACCTCGACCGACGTGCGGAGGTCAGCGTGTTCCTCCAGCAGGCGGCGAGCGTACAGCCCGGCGTGGTAGGACGTCCCGCAGGCGACAATCTGTATCTCTTCGACGCTCTGGAGGTACTGGGCGGGGAGGTCGAGGTCGAGGTCCACGTCGCCGTTCACGACGTCGAGACGCCCCGAGATTGTCTGCCGTAACGCCTGGGGCTGTTCGTGGATCTCCTTGAGCATGTAGTGCTCGTAGCCGGCCTTCTCGGCGCTGTCGGCGGCCCAGTCGACGGTCTGTCGGTCTCGCTCGACGACTTCGCCGTCGTGCCGGACTGTCACGCCGTCGCTCGTGAGTTCCGCCACGTCGCCGTCCTCGAGGAACGCGACGTCGCGGGTGTGTTCGAGGAACGCCGTCACGTCGCTCGCCACGAAGTTCCCGTCGTCGCCGAACCCCAGGACGAGGGGGCTGTCCCGCCTCGCCACCACGATACCGTCGTGTCCGGCGGCCGTCACGGCGAGCGCGAAACTCCCGTCCAGGCGAGCCACGACGTCCTCCAGCGCACCCACCAGGTCGTCGCCGTCGTAGACTTCCTCCAGAAGGTGAGGGACGACTTCCGTGTCGGTCTCGCTCACGAACTCGTGGTCCGAGAGCTCCGCCTTGAGCGCCTCGTAGTTGTCGATGATGCCGTTGTGCACGACCGCGATGTCCCCGGTACAGTCCGTGTGCGGGTGGGCGTTCGCGTCCGACGGTTCGCCGTGCGTGCTCCACCGCGTGTGGCCGATGCCGCAGGTCGCGGCGTGGGCGTCCGGCAGTGCGAGGTCGTCGATCTCGCCCTCGCTCTTGAACACGTCGAGGCCGCCGTTCGCAGAGAGCGCCACGCCAGCCGAGTCGTAGCCCCGGTACTCGAGGTTCTTCAGTCCCGCAGCGACAACGGGAAGGGCGTCACCGTCACCGACGTAGCCGACGATTCCACACACGGTTATCCCCTCCGCACCTCCGCGTTCGGCGGGACGCGTCCATCCAGTGTCACGCCCGACTCGACGGTCACGTGGTCGCCGACGACCGTCCCCGGGTCGACGACGACGCCGCCGCCGAGAACCGAGTTGTCGCCGACGACACCGCCGAGGCGCACGTCCCGGTGGACCTCGTCCTCGACGACGACTCTCGCGTTCCCGCCGACGACCGTGCTGTTCGGTCCAACGCGAGCGTTCTCGCCGACGATGCAGTCCCGGACGACTGCGCCGGCCTCGATCGTCGCGTCCGGGAGCACGACGGCGTTCGAGACCACTGCGTTCGGGCCGACGGTGACGTTCTCGCCGAGCGAGACTCGGGGATGGATCGTCGCGTTCTCGCCGACCCTGACGTCCTCGTCGACCGCGACGCTGTCGGCGAGCACCGCCCCGTCCGACGTCGACGGCTCGAACCCTGCTCCGTCGGTGAGACGGGAGACGACGACCTCGTTGACGGACAGCAGGTCCCAGAGGTACGAGATGTCGAGCCAGTAGTCGCCGTACCGGACCGCCGCCAGGCCGTCCTCTCGTGCCACCTCGTCGAGTGTCGCCGTGAGCGCGAGTTCGCCAGATGGCTCCGTTTCCGTGTCCCGAATCGCGGCGAGGACGCTCGAATCGAAGCCGTAGACGCCCGCGTTGATGAGGTCGGATTGAGACCGGTGGGCGTCCGGTTTCTCGTGGATGGCCGTGACCCGCTGGCCGTCGAGCTCGACGACGCCGTAGTTTCGCGCGTTCTCGACCCGGGTCACGCTGACGACCGGCGTGTCCCCGGTCTCGGTCCGCTCCATCACCTCGGAAACGAGCGCGGGACTGATGACGCGGTCGCCGTTCAGCACGACGAACGTGTCGTTCAGGTGGTCGGCGGCCTGCAGTAGCGCGTGCCCGGTGCCGAGTTGCTTGGACTGGACGGCGTACTCGATGTTCACGCCCCAGTCGTCGCCGTCCCCGAAGTACGTCTGGATTCGGTCCCGTTTGTACCCGACGACCAGCACCACGTCCTCGACGCCCGCGTCGGCGACGGCCTCCACGACGTGCTCGAGCACCGGTCGATTCCCGACGGGTAGCATCGGCTTCGGCCGCCGATTCGTCAGTGGTTCGAGTCGCTTCCCCTCGCCCGCCGCGAGTATCACTGCCTTCATGCGTTGTCCTCCGAGTCGGAGAGCACGACCTCCCCGGGGCTCGTCCAGCTGTCGGCGTCCAGTTTGACGCCGGCGTTCAAACTCGTGTTGATACCGGTCTTGACGCCGTCACCGCAGACCACGCCGAACTTCCGCCGGCCCGTGTCCACCGTCTCGCCCTTCACTCGCACCCCCACGTTCTCGTCGTCGTGCCGGAGGTTCGCGACCTTCGTCCCCGCACCGAAGTTCACGTCGGCGCCGAGGACGCTGTCGCCCACGTACGAGAGGTGGCCCACGGTCGCGCCGTCCAACAGCACCGAGTTCTTCACCTCGACGGCGTTCCCGACGCGCACGTTCTCTCCGAGGACTGTCGCGCCGCGGACGTACGCGTTCGGGCCGACGTCGGCGCCCGACTGCACCACGACCGGCCCCTCGACGTACGCGCCGTCGCGGACTCTAGCCCCCTCCTCCACGACGACCGGCCCGTCGAGCGTCGCACCCGCCTCCACTTCGCCCTCGACTCTCGGCGAGAGGCCGTCGAGGAGTCGTTCGGTCGCCGTCAGCACCTCCCAGGGCCGTCCGACGTCCAGCCACTCGCCCTCGTGTTCTACTACGGACACGCTCTCCCCCTCCTGTCGGAGTGACTCGACGGCGTCCGTGATCTCGTACTCGCCCCGCTCGCTCTCCGGAACCTCGTCGATGGCGTCGAAGACGCTCGGATCGAACGCGTACAGGCCGAGATTCGCCAGGTTCGTCGGTGGATCGTCGGGTTTCTCGACGAGGCCAGTCAGTTCGCCGTCGTCCACGGAGACGACGCCGTAGGCGGACGGATTCTCGACCGGCATCGTGGCAACTGCGTGCCCTTCCGCTCCGGCGAGCGACGCTACCACCGCCTCGTCGAACACCACGTCGCCGTTCAGGACGAGGAACCGGTCCTCGATTCGGCCACGAGCCCGCCCCACGGCGTGCGCTGTTCCTCGCTGCTCCGCTTGCTCGACGTACTCGATCTCGTTCCCGGCGAACTCGTCACCGAGAGCCTCCCGAACTTGCCCCCCGCGGTAGCCGACGACCACGACGAAGCCGTCGACGTGCGGCGCGCAGGCGTCCAGCACGTGCTCGACTAGAGTTCGCCCGCCCACCGGAACGAGTGGTTTCGGGCGGGTCGCGGTCAAGGGGGCCAGACGCGTCCCTTCCCCCGCAGCGAGGACGACCGCTTTCACGCCTCCGCCCCCTGCAACCGTTCTTCCGCTTCGTCGCGGTCCTCTGGATACCCGACGTCGATCCGCCAGCCTTCCATCGGAATCGCGTCGATGGTGCGGCCGCTCTGGATCAGCAGGTCGATGGCGTCGGAGAGCTCGTACTCGCCGCGGTCGGAGGGCTGCACGAGCCTGCAGGCGTGGAAAATCGCCGGCGAGAACGTGTAGAAGCCTGTCATCACGAGGTTCGACGGCGGATCGTCGGGCTTCTCGACGACCTCCTGGATCTCGCCGTAGTCGTTCGTGTCACAGACGCCGTACCGGCTCGCCTCCTCCCACTCTACTTCCTCGACCAGGAAGGCCGCATCGGCTCGGTCCTCCTGCTGGCGACTCACCACGTCCTCGAGGTTCGCCTGGAAGATGTTGTCCCCGAGCATCAGCATGAAGTCGTCCTCGACGTGCTCCTCGGCCTTCAGGAGGGCGTGGGCCAGTCCCTTCTGCTCGCGCTGGTGGGCGTAGGTGATGGGGACGCCCTCGAACTCGTCGCCGTAGTGGCTGATGATGTTCTGTTTCTTGTACCCGACAATGACCACGAGCTTGTCAGCACCGAGCTCGACGAGCTGCTCGAAGCAGTGGGTGAGAATTGGTTTGCCCGCGACTTCGACCATGCCCTTCGGTTTGTCTTCAGTCAGTGGTCGGAGACGCGTGCCTTCGCCTGCAGCGAGGACGACAGCTTGCATGACACCCCCTTACGTGGCGCTGTTTAAATATATTTCAGGCCAACTATCCAGCGATGGCGTTGTTTAATCGACGGCAATCAGCGGAAGTGCGAACGGGAGATTGTCGTCGACGGTCTTCCGGAACTTCGGCGAGATTCCCAGTAAGGTCACGAAGTAGACGGCTGCCCCGACGGTGGCGAGCGCCACGGCAATCGGTAGAGTGTCAGAAAACTCGACCCGACCGGGGAGTACGACGAGTGCCATCACGCCCGCCGCGACGAACTGATTCCCGACCTCCCGGAACGGAATCCGAACGTCGAGCAAGCTCGAGAGATACCGATAGCCGAGGAGTGTCCCGACAACCGCGGAGAACGTGGTCGCTGCTGCAGCCCCGTACCAGCCGAACACTGCCGAGAGGACGACGTTCAGTACAAGATTCAACCCGACGAACACGATATTGATTCGGAACGTGAGTTCTGGGTAGTCGAGCGCGTCGATTGTGTTCAGGAACTGGCTCTGATACCCGTACAGCAGGCGGGCGACACTGAGAATGATGAGGATGTAGTACCCAGACGCGAATCCCTCGCCATAGACGCGTAAGACCACGTCACCAAGAAGAACGCTCCCGACGACGCCGGGAATGATTATCAGGCCCGCGTACGCTAGACTCTCAGTGAACAGCCCAGCTATCGCGTCGTCGGAGTCCTCCTGCGAAGCGAGCGCGCTTATCTCGGGGAACAGTGTCCGCTGAATCGCGATACTGAACGTCGCGAATATGGACGCAAGATTCCACGCAGCTTTGTAGCCGCCGACGAGAGAGTTAGTGACGAACACTGCCAGAATCAACGTGTCCATCGACATGAACGTTTGACCACGGACATGAGCGAACCACGAGAATTGCGCGTATGACTTTATTCGTCTGAACTCCTCCAGCGAAGGTACTTGAAGACGACTGCTGACAAAGTATAATCCCACGATGGTCGCAGCAAGTGCCCCAACGAAGACCCCTGCAAACGCACCCGCAAGGCCAAATCCAGCCAGCACGAGACCGACCTGTGTAACGCTCTGAATCGTTCTCTGGAATGGTTGTAGGACACTCGACACGTGGACCATCCGCTGCCCGTCAAGGACTGCCGAGACGAAACCGACACCGAGTCGTGCCAAAAGAAGCACAATCACTACTCCTGTCGCCTCAATCCCCATGTAATCGTTGAGATGCGGCCGCAGAACCCAGAGAAGCACGGACACGACGGCGAACAGGATTAACTGACTGACTGCACCGGGAACCAAGTAATCGACTCCGTCCTGCTCACTCACTCGCTTCTTCACTGCACCGGAAATGCCCATATTGCCGGCCACCACCACCCAAGCAAGTACGGAGAGGACGACGACGTACGTTCCGTACTGTTCTCGGCCGAGAATCCGCGTCAGTACGATCGTCCCGAAGAACCCGAAGAACGAGACCGCGAGTTTCGAGAGGAAGGAGACAACCGATGTACGACCATATCTCATAGCACAGTCACGAGCGTTTCGTCAGTAGCCGGCTTCACCCTACGGGCGTATCAATCTCGTGTTTCGCTGCCGTCGAAGACAACGCTTTTGCGCTCCCCCCGTCCACGAAAATCCAATGAGCGAGGAGTACGAGGACGTGTGTGCGCTCGTTCCGACCCGGAACGAGGCCGCGACGATCGCCGACGTCGTCGACGGCCTCTACGAGGTCGGGATCGGTCACGTCCTCGTCGTGGACGGCAATTCGACGGACGACACGAAGACCATCGCTGCCGAGCACGGCGCGGAGGTCGTCCAGCAGTCCGGCGACGGCAAGGGCCAGGCGGTCCGGGAGGGCGTTTCTCTCATCGAGGAGACGTACGTCCTCCTGCTGGACGGCGACGGCACGAATCCCCCAGAACAAGCCCACCGACTGCTCGACCCCCTCATCTCGGGTGAGGCCGAGCACGTCGTCGGCGACCGGACGGCCGACATGCGGCCGGGCGCGATGAGCAACCTCAACCAGGTCGGCAACCGACTCATCAATCGCGCGTTCCGGCGCATCCACGGCGAGGACTACGGCGACATTCTTTCGGGCTATCGGGCGTTCACGACCGAGTCCTTCGAGAAGATGTTCCTCTCGGCGGAGGGATTCGGCATCGAGACGGAGATGGCCGTGGAGTGCGCGCGCCACGGCATCCCCGTCGAGGTCGTTCCCACCACGTACCGACCGCGTCCCGACGGCTCGGAGACGAATCTCAACCCCATCACGGATGGAGGCCGGATCATCGTCACCCTCTACAGTCTCGCGAAGACGTCGAATCCCCTGTTCTACTTTGGGAGCGTCGGCGCCGTCTCCGGGTTCCTCGGGACGGTGCTGGCGGCCTGGATCGGGTACGAGTGGTTCGTGCGCAGCATCTCCCACGAGGCCCTCACCGTCGTCGCGGGCGTGTTGCTCCTCCTGGGCGTTCAGCTGGTGATGTTCGGCGTGCTCTCGGACCTCGTGGTGACGCTGCACCGCGAGCAGCGCCGGCGCATAGACCACCTCGAGGACGACGGGGAGCGGTGAGTTGGCACTCCGGAACGTGTAGCACTGCGTGAGCGGAAAGGTGGCTACGAGAGGAACGACGTCACGCCCTTCAGCCAGACTTTCGGCGCGCGGCGGCGCGCGCCGTCGACTGCGTTCTCGAGCGCTCGCGTGCCGTCCTCCATGACTCCCTCGCCGTGGCCCGTGAGGACGCGTTCGGGCGCGAAGTCCCCCAGCGCGTCCGGTGGGAAGAGTCGGAGCATCGGGTGGACGCCGACGCGCTCGCGACCGGCGAGGAAGTACTCGACGGTGCCGACGAGGTCGCCGACGACGAGTGTCTCGCCGTCGTAGAGCGCGGCCTCGTCCCAGATCGGCCAGTCGACGGTGCGCACGACCCGGAAGTCCGTACCGGGGAGCGTGTCGCCGAGGGGCTGGGTTGGCGCGTCGATGCCGGGGTCGACGAACGAGGGCACGAAGATTGGGACGTCGTGGCGGTCGGCGACCGCCGCTGCGTCCCGCGCGTGGCGGTCCATGAGCACGACGACGCCGCGGACGTCTCCGAGGTCGTCGAGCAAGTCGTCGACTCCCTCACCGTCTACCGGGTCGATGACCCAGACGTCGTCTTCGCCGCCGTCCTCGCTCGGGACGGCGAGCGCGTGGCTCGCGCGCTGCATTCCCTCCTCGGGGTACGCGATCCAACCGACGCCGCCGTCGAAGCGGTCGATCTCGCGGACCTCGGTCGCCCGTTCGGTCGCTTTGAGTGGCATACGCCGGCTACGTCGACCAGACCCATAAAACGGGGTACGACTAAGGTCGTTCCCGCCTTCTCACCCGGTATGCTCTCGACGCTCTCCGCACTCGCCCTGGAGGTCCACCACCTGGAGCCGGCGGTCGACTGGTACGAGACCCACCTCGGCCTGGACGGCGCCCGCAGCGAGCACGAGGCCCGCTTCCAGGTCGGGGAGACCGACCTCGTCCTGCGGGAGCCCTCGACTATTCCGCGAGGGGGGCTGCACGTCCACTACGCGCTGGCGACCCCCGAGGACCGATACGACGAGTGGCGCGCGGACCTCGAGGAGGCGTTCGACGTCGCGGAGTTCGACTTCGGGAGCGCGCGCAGCCTCTACGTCGACGACCTCGACGGCCACTGCGTCGAGATCGGGACGGGCGGACAGGGCGGCGACGACGCGCTGACCGGCGTCTTCGAGGTCGCGCTGGAGGTCGAGGATCTGGCGCGCGCCGAGGTGTTCTACGAGCAGCTGGGGTTCGAGGTCGTGGACCGCGGCGACGGCCGAGAGCGAACGCGACTGGATGGACCGATAGCGCTGGAGCTCTGGGAGCCCCAGCGCGGCATCGCGGACGCCCGCGGCGGCGTCCACGCGGACCTCCGGTTCAGTGCTCCCGACCCGGAGGCTGCTGCAGAGGCTGTCGCAGAGCGGGCTTGCGGCGTCGAGGTCGTTAAAGCCGAGGCCGCCGCAGCGCGCCGGATCCGGGACCCGGACGGCCACTACCTGACGGTCCACGCGGAGTGACCCCGACTGCTAGCCGGAGCCGATGGCTTGTAGACCCCCCGCCGTCATGGACCGGACATGGATTACACAGTCGTCGGCGCGGGTGCCGGGGTCGCCGTGTTGCTGCTGGTGGTGCTCGTGCTGTGGCGGCGGTCCTCGGGTGCCAGCCAGTCGAAGCGCGCACACGACGCGGCGAAAGAGCGTGAGCCACCGGTCGAACTCGGGGAGACCTACGAGTTCGGCGTGACGGAGTTCACCGACCACCACTCCGGCGAGCGCGTGGCCGTCGGGAAGGTCGAGGGGTTCGTCGTCTTCACCGAGGACGTCCCCGATTCGGTCTCCGAGGGCGACGTCGTTCGAGCGACCATCACGTCGTTCAACCGCGACAAGACGTCCGCAGACGCCATCTTCGAGGCCACAGCGTAACCACCGGCTGGTTCTGCGGAGTGACGAACGACATTTGTAGGGGCCTCGCCTACCCGGAGGCAAGGTGACTTCCCTGTGCGCGTGAGCATCGTCGGCAGCGGCTACGTCGGCACGACAATCGCGGCGTGTTTCGCGGACCTCGGTCACGAGGTCGTGAACGTGGACGTCGACGAGGAACTGGTCGCGACCATCAACGACGGCGAGGCGCCGATCCACGAGCCCGGTCTCGAGGACCGCATCGCCGAGCACGCCGGCAGCCGGCTGCGCGCGACGACCGACTACGACGAGGTGCGGGAGACGGACGTGACGTTCCTCGCGCTCCCGACGCCGTCCCGCGAGGACGGCAGCATCGACACGTCCATCATGGAGACGGGCTCGGAGTCCCTCGGCGAAGCCCTCGCCGGAAAGGACCACCACACCGTCGTCGTAAAGAGCACAGTCGTCCCCGGGACGACCGAGAAGGTCGTCGAGCCCGCCCTCGAGCGCGGGGGGTTCGACGGCGCGACGCTCGCGATGAACCCCGAGTTCCTTCGGATGGGGACGGCCGTCGCGGACTTCCTCGACCCCGACAAGGTCGTGTTCGGTGCGCGCGTCGACGACAGTGACGACCACCACGGCGAAGCGGCCTACGAGGTGCTCCGCGAGGTCTACGAACCCCTCCTCGACGAAGCCCCCGACGCGGCGGTCGTGGAGACTGGGCTGCGGGAGGCGGAGATGATCAAGTACGCGAACAACGCCTTCCTGGCGTCGAAGGTGTCGCTCATCAACGACCTCGGGAACGTCTGCAAGGAGTTCGGCGTCGACGCCTACGAGGTGGCGGACGCAATCGCGCTCGACGACCGCATCAGCGGCAAGTTCCTGCGCTCGGGCGTCGGCTGGGGCGGGAGCTGCTTCCCGAAGGACGTCGCCGCCATCACGGCCGCGGCGAAGGGTGAGGGCTACGACCCCGCGATGCTGGAAGCGGCAGTCGAAGTGAACGACGGCCAGCCAGAGCGCCTGCTCTCGCTTCTCGACGACCACGTCGACGTCGACGGGAAGCGCGTGGCCGTCCTCGGGCTGTCGTTCAAGCCGGGCACCGACGACATCCGGGGGACGCGCGCCATCCCGGTCATCGACGGCCTCCAGGAGCGCGGTGCGGACGTCGTCGCCTACGACCCGGTTGCGACCGAGAAGATGTCCGAGCAGCGGCCGGACGTCGCGTACGCCGACAGCGCGCGCGATGCACTCGACGCCGCGTCCGGTGCGGTCGTCGTGACCGACTGGGACGAGTTCGCGGCCCTCGACGACGAGTTCGAGGCGATGGCCGAGCGCGTCGTCGTCGACGGCCGGCGCATCGTCGAACCGCGGGACGGCCTCACGTACGAAGGCCTCACCTGGTAGCCGGCGACCTGATTCTCGCAGAACGGAGGAGTAGAGAGACGGGTTTAGAGACGGCTCGCGTCGACGTCTACGCCGGGCGGCGCGACGACGAGGAACTTCCGGAAGTGAACCAATGACCCGCCGGCGTCCTTCACGTCACCGGCGAACCCGGCGGCGAGTTCGTTCAGGTCGCCCTCGACCGCGAGGAAGAGGACGTTGCCGCGCTGGATCTCGTCGAGCCACTCGGAATCGGACGTGTCGCCGTCGAGCACGCCGAGCGTCACGCCGCCCTCGAAGTTCTCCGGGATGTCGATCTCGTCCTCGGCGCGCCGCAGGTCGAGGTTGAAGCCGTCGCCCATGACCGAGTGTGGGCGCCACGCCGGCAAAAACCTTCCCGCCCCCGCGCTTATGTCGCCCGCCGTGGTAGTGTCGAACATGCCGAAAGTAATGCTCAGCGAGGAGACGGTCGACCGACTCGACCGCCTCCAGACCGAGGACGAGTCCTACGACGAGCTCGTCGCGGAGCTGCTGAACATCTACGAGGCAGAGGAGCTCACGATGTTCCGCTCCGGCGACGGCTGAGACCGGGCGCCGAAGCCGCCGCCCTCAATCGGTCGGTTACTCGTCGGCGGCGGCTCGACGAACCTCGTCGAAGCGCCCCTCGTCCTCGAGGAACGCCTGGAGCTCGTCGGCGTACGCCTGCGCGAGCTCCCGAGACTCCTCGGCGAGCTCCTCGTGGCCATCGTCGCCACCGCCGATGCCGAGCGCGTCCTTGATGCCGCCGACGACGCCGCTCCCGCTCGAGGAGTCGCCGCCGGCCCCCATCGCGCCCATCTGCTGGTCGACGTTGTCCATCTCCGGGAGCACGTGCTTCAGGCTGGAGGTGTCCGCGACGATGCGAGCGCTCTCCGGGTCGTCGGCGTTCTCGAACTCGAAGTCGACGGCCGTCATCACGAGGCCCCACTGGGGCCGGGAGAGTCCCGAGGCCTGCACGCGGTCCGCGAACTGCTGGTCGACGCTCATTCTGGCGCCGACGACGAGGTCCTGCCATCCGTCAGTCATACGCACGGCTACGCGGGGCGCTGGCTTGTATGCTGCGACCAAAGAACAGTGGCGTGTCGGCCCGGTCGACGGCGGTGCCGTGGCAGCGCTCAGAAGGCGCCGGTCTCGCCGGAGACCTCGGCGTGGAGCTCCTCGCGGAGTGCGGCGTGGACGTGACAGATGTCCTCTGCTCGGTCGACGATGGCGTCGAACTCGTCGTCCTCGAGGTCCTCCTCCACGAGCAGGTGGAAGCGGATGGCGGAGATGTCGTCGTCGTCGTCCACGTCACCCTCCACGTCGATGTCGATGCGACCGAGGTCGTCGAAGCCCTCCTTCTGGCCGCCCACGCGGAACGCCGGGATGAAACACGACGCGTAGTCCGCGAGCAGGACCGCGTTCGGGTTCGGACCGTCCTCGTCCGTGGCGTCGATGGTCAGTTCGAAGTCCCCGACGCGGGACCGCGTGGTGTAGCCTTCCTCCGAGGTGCTGGTAACTTCGATAGTCATTGCGTCCTGATAGTTGCCCGCCCGCGGTGTAAGCGTTGTTCTTCCGGTGGGGGTCGCCACCGGCAGCGACCCACTCACCGTACGCTGTCGGGTCTACAGGAGCTCCTCGAGGTCGACCGTCTCGTCGCCGTCGAGGACGTAGACGTCCGCCTGGCTGCCAGTGCCCTTGACCTCGCGCTCGAAGTCCTCGGTGTCGATCTCGATGGGCGGGAAGGTGTCGTAGTGCATCGGGAACGCGACGTCGACGTCCAGCCAGTCGACGGCGACAGCCGCCTGCATCGGCCCCATCGTGAAGTGGTCGCCGGCCGGCACGGCGGCGGCGTCGGGTTCGAGGAAGGGTGCCGTCACGTCCCGCATCTCGGTCTGGAGGCTGGTGTCGCCGGCGTGGTAGAACGTCGTGGCGTCCTCCTCGGCGACCTGGGTGGGCTTCGTGTCCGAGATGACGTAGCCGGCTGGCATCCCGCCCGAGTACTGGTAGTCCGTCTCGATGCCGTTGGTGTGGTCCGCGCGCACCATCGTGACGAACGCGTCACCGAGTTCGACGGTGCCGCCGAGGTTCATTCCGGTGGTGTCCTCGACGCCGTACTCGTCGGCGACGTACCCCGCCAGTTCGGGGGTGGCGACTGTGTGCACGTCCGCGAACTCGCCGACGTCGGCGATGTGGTCGGCGTGGCCGTGCGTGAGCAGGACGTGGTCGGGGTCGAGTTCCTCGGGGTCCGTGTCCGTCTTCGGGTTGTCGAAGAACGGGTCGATGAGGAAGTCCGTCCCGTCCACCGTCACGCCCCACGTCGAGTGGCCGTACCAGGTGAGTTCCATGACAGGCCACTGTTCGCCTGAAGAACACTTAAAACGTGGCGGCGGGGCCTGTCGAACCGCTTCCCACATCGTTACGTGCGAGGACGGCGACCGCCCTGTATGGACACGCGACCACTCGGCTCGACCGGCTTCGACGTGACGGAGGTCGGCCTCGGTACGTGGGAGATCGGCGGCGAATGGGGCGAAGTCGACGAGGAGACGGGGAAGGCGGCCGTCCGCGCCGCGCTCGACGAGGGCGTGAACTTCCTCGACACCGCGGACGTCTACGGCGACGGCCGCAGCGAGCGCCTGATTCGAGAGGTCCTCGATGAACGGAGCGAGGACCCAGTGGTCGCCACGAAGGCGGGTCGCCGCCTCGAATCCCACGAAGCAGCGGGCTACAACCGCGAGAACCTCGAGGCGTTCGTCGACCGCTCGCGAGAGAACCTCGGCGTCGACAGCCTCGACCTCCTCCAGTTGCACTGCCCGCCGACCGACGTCTACTACCAGCCCGAGACGTTCGATGCGCTCGCGGACCTGAAAGCGGCCGGCAAACTCGACCACTACGGCGTGAGCGTCGAGCGCGTCGAGGAGGGCATGAAGGCCCTCGAGTACCCCGGTGTGGAGACCGTCCAGATCATCTTCAACCCGTTCCGCCAGCGCCCCGCCGAGGAGTTCCTCGACGCCGCCTACCGGAACGACGTGGGAGTCATCGTGCGCGTCCCGCTGGCGTCGGGCCTGCTCACGGGGAACATCGACGCCGACACCGAGTTCCCCGAGGACGACCACCGGAACTTCAACCGCGACGGCGACGCCTTCGACGTCGGCGAGACGTTCGCCGGCGTCCCCTTGGAGGACGGCGTGCGCGCCGTCGAGGCGCTCCGCGAGCACGTCCCCGACCACCTCACGATGGCGCAGTTCGCGCTCCGCTGGATTCTCGACTTCGACGCCGTCTCCACGGTCATCCCGGGGTCGACGTCCCCCGAGCACATCGCGAGCAACGTCGCCGCGTCGAACGCCGCTCCCCTCCCCCACCAGACGCACGGCGCCGTCCGCGACGTCTACGAACTCACCGTCGAGGAGCACGTCCACCAGCGCTGGTAGCCGGCGACGAGCGGGCGAACCACGAGGCGACTGCCGGTCCCGGAACCCTCAAGCCGCCACCGGCGGAATCGGCGGTCATGCACGAGATGCGCTTCCGGGACCCGGCGGGCGCCGTCCGAACGGGCGAGTACGACGAGACAGCCGACACCGTCTCCGCGGCCGGCCGCACATACGACACCGAGGACGTCGACGTGCTCCCGCCGTGTGAGCCGTCGAAGGTCGTCTGCGTCGGCCGCAACTACGTGAAGCACGCCGACGAGCGCGACGAGGAGGTGCCCGACCGACCGCTGCTCTTCCTGAAGCCGCCGAACGCCGTCGCGGGCCACGGCGACACCACGATGCTGCCCGCCGACCGGTACGTCGAGCACGAGGCCGAACTCGCGGTCGTGATCGGCGAGCAGGCCCGGAACCTCGACGAGACGGAGGCGCTGGACTACGCCGCGGGCTACACCGTCGCGAACGACGTGTCGAACCGCACCGACCAGGACCGCGAGCAGAACTGGGTCCGGGGAAAGGCCTTCGACGGCGCCTGCCCGCTCGGCCCGGTACTCGCCACGCCCGAGGAGCTCCCCGACGACGCGGCCATCGAACTCCGCGTGAACGGCGAGGTCCGGCAGTCGTCGTCCATCGAGCACTTCGTCTTCGACGTCCCCCAACTGCTCGCGGAGATCACCGAGTTCGTCACGCTCGAACCCGGCGACGTGGTCCTCACGGGCACGCCTGCGGGCGTCGGTCAGCTGACCGATGGCGACCGCGTCTCGGTGGAAGTCGAGGGCGTCGGCACGCTCGAGCACACCGTTGAGCGCCAGTAGCACAGCGACGAACGCGGGGGAGCACCGAACGCAACGCTGAAGTTTAGGCTCGCCTAAGTCGCGGGCAGATGGAGTTGACGCGCCGCGACGTGCTGGCCGCGCTCGCCGCCAGCGGCGCGGCCGTCGGTGCAGGCATCTCACTGACCAGTGATCCGGGCGAGGGGTCGGTCGGCGAACACGAAGTCGCCACACTGGTCGCCGTCGCCCACCTCGTCTACCCCAGCGAAGTCGAGGGCGTCGAGTCGTTCGTCCGGCGGTACAGCATCGAGCGCGTCCGAGACCGCCCCGAGTACGCACAGGGCGTCGCCGACGCCGTCGCCGTCCTCGACGAGTACAGCCGGACTTGGGCGGACGCCGACTTTGCCGACCTCGACACCGAGCGTGCGGACCGCACGCTCTCCGGGTTCGAGGTCGACACCGCCGACCCAGACCCCGAGGGCAGCGACCGCGAGCGCGTCCGGTACTACCTCGTGAACGAACTCCTGTACGCGCTGTTCTCGACGCCGACCGGCGGCGAGATCGCGGGCATCGAGAACCCCCAGGGACACCCCGGCGGCACCACCTCCTACCAGCGAGGGCCGGAATGAACCGGACCCCCTCCGAGCGCGCTGACGTCTGCATCGTCGGCGCGGGGCCCGCCGGCGGGCTGATGGCCGACAGGCTCGTCAGCCGAGGTCACGACGTGGTCGTCCTGGAGGCGGGCCCCAGATTCGACGCGGACTACGACGACCGCGTGCAGCGGATGGAGCGCTCGATTCGACCCGCGCACGGCCCGGACTCGGTCTGGGAGATGGGCGGCGAGCGAGACGCCTACGAGTCCACCGGCGAGAAGTACTATCCGCTGAACGCCGCTCGCGTGAAGGGCGTCGGCGGGTCGACGCTGCACTGGCAGGGAATGGTGATGCGCCTCCACGAGCAGGACTTCCGCCTGGAGAGCGAGACAGGGGTCGGCGCCGACTGGCCGATTGCCTACGACGACCTGCAGTCGTACTACGCCGAGGCCGAAGACGAACTCGGCGTGGCGGGCGCCAGCGACAACCCGTTCGCGCCGCCGCGCGAGCAGCCACACCCCCAGCCGGCGTTCGAGCCGAGCTACTCCGACTCGCTGTTCGCGGAGGCCTGCGAGGACCTTGAAATCGGGACGCACTCGGTGCCGAACGCCAGGCTCTCGGAAGGCCGCGAGGGTCGGAGCGCGTGTGTCGGCTACGGCACCTGCCAGCCGGTCTGTCCGTCGGGCGCGAAGTACGACGCGACAGTGCACGTCGAGCGCGCCGAGGAATCCGGCGCGCGAATCGTCGACCGGGCGCCCGTGCAGCGCCTCGAACACGACGACGCGGGCGAGCGCGTGACCGCTGCCGTGTACGCGACGCCCAACGGGGAGGAACACCGCCAGGAGGCCCGCGAGTTCGTGCTCGCGGCGGGCGGCGTGGAGAATCCCCGGTTACTCCTGCTCTCGGAGAGCGAGCAGTACCCGGACGGCCTCGCGAACTCCTCGGGACTCGTCGGGAAGTTCTTCCACGACCACCTGTTCGCGGGCGCCGGCGGTACGCTCGACGAGCCGACCCGCCAGAACCACGTCGGCTTCAACACGACCGAGAGCCACCAGTTCTACGACCAGCCGGCGGACGGCTCCCGGGGCGCAATCAAACTGGAGTTCCTGAACTACGCCGGCCCGAGCCCCGTCGAGATGGCGCTCGGGGGGGACGACTGGGGCGACGCGATGCTCGACCGCATCAAGGAGAACTACGGGACCCACGTCGCGGTCGGTGCGCTCGTCGAACAGGAGCCTCGCGAGGAGAACCGCATTCGGCTCCATACGGAGCGCACCGACGACCACGGGAACCCCGTGCCGGACGTGGTGTGGTCGCTCTCGAATCACGAGCGCCGGACTATCGAGCGCGCGAACGAGATTCAGCACAGAATCCTGGACGAACTCGGCGCGGACGTCGAGTGGACTGTCGGCCCCGAGAACACGGGGCCAGCGTTCCACCACATGGGAACGACCCGGATGGGCGAGGACCCCGAATCGAGCGTCGTGGACGCCCAACTGCGAACCCACGACCTCGGAAATCTCACCGTCGCCTCGTCGAGCGTGTTCCCCACGGGCGGCGCGATGAATCCGACGCTCACTATCGCCGCGCTCGCGCTGAAGGCCGCCGACCACGTCGACGAGCGACTCTGAGTCGGAACAGCTACAGAAGCGAATTTCAGCAAGTTCGCTTACAGAAGTATCATTCAGATTAGTATTATGGTCGTGGCGGTGCTCTGTTCTCCTGTATGAGCCACCGAACCACCCGCGCTCCTACCGAGGCGCACAGCCTCTCCGCTACGGTCATCACTGCAGCGGCGGCCGTCCTCGCGGTGCTCGTCGCGGTCGCTGCCGCGTCCGCCCCAGCGACGACCGTCACTGTCGCCGCCACCGTCGTCGCCGTCCTCGCCGTTCAACGCGGCCGGAAGGCGCTCGCGACCCGGCGGCACACCGGCCGTGGCGACACACTCGGAACGACTCCCCACGCGGGCTGAACCGCTCGGTTCGGCCGGACAGCCTCAGAACTGGAGGTGGCTGGTCGAACTCGGGCCGTCGTCGTCCCCGTCGTCGTTCGGCAGGCCGTCGTAGAGGTACCGGACGTCGTCGTCGACGAGGTAGACCTGACCGTCCTCCACCTCGACGTCCACGGACGGCAGCGTCGTGTCGGCGGCGTCCCCGTTGTCGCAGTAGCCCGAGCACGTGTCGAACAGCGAGCCGTGTTTCGGGCAGACCACCTCGCCGCCCCGAGTGATGGCGCCGACGCCCTCGCGATAGAGTCGCTGAGCCTCGTGCGTGCAGCGGTTCACCCACGCCCGCACCGGCGGCCGGTCGTCGTCCTCGCAGGGAACCAGGAAGTAGCTCGCAGTGTCGCCGTGTTCGTCCCGCACCGTGAACGCCCACGACCCCTCCTCGGTGACGGTGTCGACACTCGTCAGGCGGTAGCGGTCGGCCATGGCAGAAGCGAGTGAGCGCCTGGCAGTTAGTCTTCCCGTTCAGAGCGACGTCGCGACGAGCCAGCCGGCGTCCACGAGCAGCGCGACGGCGAGCACGGCGCCACCGTAGAGGAATGGCGTGGCGTCGTCGCCAGACTCGATGCGACTGCCGGCGACTTCGGTGACGCCGGTGAGCAGGAACCAGAGCACGACCATCCCGAGGACCGCGTGCCCGCGGCCGGTGCCCGTGAGGACGCCGCTGTCGGTGTACCCGCCGAGGGTGAGCATGTAGCCGCCCGTCAGGACGAGCAGCACTGCGGAGGCCCGGGAGACGTTGCGGAGCGTCCCGGAGAGAGACTCCCGGACGCTCGTGGAGACGTTCGCGGCGATTCGGGGGTATGTGAGCGCGGCGAACAGCACGCTCCCGGTGAGGAGGCCGGCGAACACCATGTGCGTCGCGTACACTGCCGTCTCGATGGCTGTCATGTGCCGGCCGAGGGACGGCACGCCCCTAAAACCGGTGATGGCGGAACCGTCCGTCCGCGTGAGGGCACGCTTAAGGGACGCGCGTTCCTCCGTCCCGCCATGGAACTACGGGACCTCTCCGACCACGTCGAGTACCGGGCGGGTCGGGGCATCGAGGAGGTCGCGCGCGAACTCGGGCGCGACCCCTCGGACTTCGTGAAGCTCTCCTCGAACGAGAACCCCCACGGCCCGAGCCCGAAGGCGGCGGTCGCCATCCGGGAGGCCGCGACGGAGGTCCACCGCTACCCGAAGGCCGTCCACGCGGACCTCACGGACGCGCTCGCCGGGAAGTGGAGCGTGACCGGGGAGCAGATCTGGCTGGCGAACGGCGGCGACGGCGCGCTCGACTACCTCGCGCGAGCCACGCTCGACCCTGGCGAGACGGTGCTCGTGCCCTCGCCGGGGTTCACGTACTACGGGATGAGCGCGCGCTTCCACCACGGTGAGGTGTCCGAGTACGACATCGAGGAGGGACCGGAGGGCTTCGAGATGACGCCGGAGGCCGTCCTCGACGCCTACGACGGTGAGCGCGTCGTCTACCTCACGAGCCCCCACAATCCCACGGGCGCCCGGTTCACACTCGACGAGGTCGAGGCAGTCGCCGACCAGACCGAGGAGGACACGCTCGTCGTCGTGGACGAGGCGTACGGCGAGTTCGCCGACGCGCCCTCCGCGGTCTCGCTGCTCGACGACAGGGACGACGTGGCGGTTCTCCGGACGTTCTCGAAGGCGTACGGGCTCGCCGGCACGCGCCTCGGCTACGCCGTGGTACCCGAGTCCTGGGCCGACGCCTACGCTCGCGTGCAGACGCCGTTCGCGGCGAGCGTCGTCGCCTGTCGGGCCGGGATCGCCGCGCTCGACGACGACGAGCACGTCCAGAAGACGACCGAGAGCGTCGAGTGGGGTCGCGAGTGCATCCACGACGAACTCGACGCGCGGACGTACGAGAGCCACGGGAACTTCGTGCTCGCGAACGTCGGCGACGCGGCGAGCGTGACGGAGGCCGCGAAGCGCGAGGGCGTCCTGATTCGGGACTGCACGAGCTTCGGGCTCCCCGAGCACGTCCGCGTCACCATTGGCACGCGCGAGGAGACCGAGCACGCGGTCGACGTCCTGAACGAGGTGATCGGGGAGTGAGAGTCGCCGTCACGGGGACGCCAGGCACGGGGAAGACGACCGTCACCGGGATGCTGGACACGGACCTCGACGTCGCGCACCTGAACGACCTCGTGGCCTCGGAGGGCCTGTATAGCGAGGTCGACGACGCCCGGAGCAGCAAGGTGGTGGACGTCGAGGCTGCCAGGGAGTACTTCGCGGGCGAAGACGACCTGCTCGTGGAGTCCCACCTCGCGCACCACCTCGAGGACCTCGACCGCGTGGTCGTGCTGCGCTGCGAGCCGGGCGAACTCGACGACCGGCTCCAGAACCGCGGGGAGCCCCCGGAGAAAGCCGGCGAGAACGCCGAGAGCGAGGCGCTGGACGTCATTCTCTCCGAGGCCGTCCGCGACCACGGCGCCGAGCGCGTCTACGAGATAGACACGACCGGCAGGGACCCGGAGGCGGTCGCGGCCGACGTGCAGGCCGTGCTCGACGGCGACCGGGAGCCCTCCGCGGGCGACGTGGACTTCACCGACTACCTATGACACTCGACCAGTTCCGCCCCGTCGCGAACCGCCTGCTCGCGCCCTGGGTGCGCGCCGCGAAGGCCGTCGGCGCGACCCCGGACGCCGTCAGCGTGGTGGCGTTCGGCTTCGCCGTGGCGGCGGGCGCCGCATTCTGGGTGGCGACGCCGCTGGCGTACGCCGTCGGCGCGTTGCTCGTCTTCATGAACGGCTGGTTCGACATCCTGGACGGCGCGCTCGCCCGCGAACTCGGCACGGACTCGGAGGCCGGCGACATGCTCGACCACGTGCTCGACCGGTACGCCGACGTCATCGTGGTCTCCGGGCTCGCTGCTGGTCTCGACCAGTACGCGCTCGGGCTGGCGGCCGTCACTGGCGTCCTGCTGACGTCCTACCTCGGCACGCAGGCCCAGGCAGTCGGACTCGACCGCGTCTACGGGGGACTGCTCGGGCGCGCGGACCGCCTCGCGCTCGTCGGCGCGACGACGGGTGTGACCGCGCTCGTGCCGACCGTCGCCGGTTACTCGCCGGTGATGGCGCTGCTGGTCGTGTTCGCGGTCGTCGGCCACCTCACGGCGGTCCAGCGGTTCGTCTCGGCGTGGCGCCAGCTCGCCTGACGGGCGTGCATTTTAAGCGTGGGCCACGGCTACCACTCCCCATGGCCCAGTGCGAGATGTGTGGCAAGGAGGTCTCGAACCCGAAGACCGTGAAGATCGAGGGTGCCGAGATCGACGTCTGCGACGACTGTGCCGACTTCGGCACGGAAGTCGAGACCCAGTCCTCCTCGTCCACCAGCACGAAGTACTCGACGTCCTCGTCCAGCCAGTCCTCCGGCAGTTCCAGCAACTCCGGCGGCTCCTCAGGGGGGTCCTCGGGCGGCCGGCGGCGCCGGGACATGTTCGACCAGATGGAGGAACTGGCCGGCGACTACGACGAGCGCCTCCGGAAGGCCCGCGAGCAGGAGGGGCTAAGCCAGGAGGAGCTCGCCGACCAGCTCAACGAGAAGGCCAGCGTCATCCGCAAGCTCGAGCGTGGCGACAGCCTCCCGAGCGACGACGTCCGGGAGAAACTCGAGAACCACCTCGGCATCTCGCTCACGGAGAGCGGTGACGACGGCGCCGACGAGGACTGGTCCTCGGGCGGCGACAGCGCCGGGCTGACGCTCGGCGACAAGGTCAGGCGGAAGGGCGACGACGGCTGAACTGCGCGGACTGACGCGATAGCTACCTTTTTCCCGCCCGCGGACCCCGACTCGCGTGTGTTCGTACTCGTCAATCTGAAGGCCTACCCGTGCGACCCGGTCGCGGTCGCCGACGCCGCAGCGGACGTCGCCGGCGACACCGAGGCGACGGTCGCGGTCGCGCCGCAGGCCGCCGACCTCGCTCGCGTCGCCGACACCGGCGTCACCACGTACGCACAGCACGTCAGCCCCAACGACTACGGCAGCCACACCGGTAGCACGCTCGCGGAGTCCGTCGCCGACAACGGCGCGGTCGGCACGCTGCTGAACCACTCCGAGGCCCGCCGCAAGCTCGCGGACATCGATGGCAGTCTGGACACCGCAGAGCGCGCCGGCCTCGACACGGTCGTCTGCGCGAACAATCCCGAGCAGGTCGCGGCAGCCGCCGCGCTCGGCCCGGACGCCGTCGCCGTCGAACCCCCGGAGCTCATCGGCACTGGAACGCCGGTCTCCCAGGCCGACCCGGACATCGTGGAGGACGCCGTCGCGGCCGCCGAGGCCGTCGACCCGAGCGTCGACGTCTACTGCGGCGCCGGCATCAGCACTGGCGAGGACGTCGTCGCGGCCGAGGAACTCGGTGCGAGCGGTGTGCTGCTCGCATCGGGCGTGGCGAAAGCCGACGACCCGCGCGCGGCGCTCGAGGACCTGGTCGCGCCGCTGGACTGACCGCGAGAACCGCGGGACGGCTCAGACCGGCTCGATGACGTAGTGGCCCTCGGACTGCTCGCGCAGCACGCTCTCCTCTCGGAGTTTCACGATGTGGCCCGTGGGCTGCTGTTCGGTCTCGTGGTCGGCCGTCGTGCGCACGAGGTGGCCGACAATCTGCGCGCTGGGGGGAGCCTGGGCGGCGCCGCAGTCGTAGACGGTCAGCAGTTCGCCGCCGTCCAGCGCCTCGTAGACCACCACGTGGGCGTGGCGTGCGAGCGTCCAGGCGTCCTCGCCCGCGCTCGGGAGCTTGTTCACGCCTCCGGCTTGGCGGGCCGCGACAAAAGCCTACTCGAACTCGCCGAGGCTCGCCTGCCCCTCGCGTTCCGTCTCGTCCTCTCGGCTCCAATCGCGGTCGCGCTCTCTGTCCACCTCGCTCTGGCCCGCTGCTCCTGACGAGCCGTCCCCACCGAACCCCGTGAGGCTGGCCTGGTCGCGCTCCGAGAAGTCCAGATTCGAGACGCGCACGCCGACCTTCCGGACGGATTCGTCCTCGAACTCGTCGAGGAGGTCCTGGGACACCTCGTGGACGAGGTCGGGGTCGTCGACCGGACCCGGAAGCGACTCGGCGCGCGTGTGGACGTCGTAGGGAGGAGTCACGACCTTCACGCCGATGGTGCGGTAGAAGGCGTTCTTCCGGCTCGCGCGGTCAGCGACGGCCTCCCCCAGGGCGGCGGCCTGCTCGCGGACGGCGTCGAAATCATCGGTCGCGCCGTCGAAGGAGGACTCCCGGGAGAGGCTCTTCGGGTCGCCCCGGGGTTCGACCGGCCGGTCGTCCTCGCCGCGGGCGCGCCGGTGGAGTTCCCGGCCCCGGTCTCCGAACTCGGCCTCGAGTTCGTAGGGGTCGGCCTCGGCGAGGTCGCCGGCCGTCTCGATGCCGAGGTCGCGGAGCTCTCTGGCGCGCACGGGACCGACGCCGTGGACGTCGGCGATGTCGATGGGCGCGAGGAACTCCCGGA
>Ga0208138_100173_pt1 | contig 37754 bp, 35 predicted proteins | sample AntRauMetaRauer3_FD_184786 | JGI IMG/M metagenome (GOLD analysis project Ga0208138, IMG submission 184786) | Saline lake microbial communities from Rauer Lake, Antarctica, in enrichment culture - Antartic Rauer Lake 3 Metagenome Rauer3 (SPAdes)... ... | reverse complement strand
CCGGTACGGCGTCGACGACGAGATGAGCGAATCGATCGACGAGGTGGACAGCTACGCCTTCACCGAAGGAAGGTTCCTCAACGAGCGCCAGTCACCCGTCCGACTCACGCCCGGCGACGTCGACCGTTCCGGTGGCCGAGATCGCCGGCCGTCGACTCGCCGAGCCGGTCGTCGCCGAGACGGCCCAGCCCACGAACGATCACGCCACCATGGACGGCTACGCGTTCGCCGCCGCCGACGATGGACCGCTCGAGATCGTCGAGAAAGCGGTGTTCCCCGAGACGAAACCGCCCGCACTCGAGGCCGGTCGGGCGATCGAGATCGCCACGGGGGCACCGCTTCCCGACCGGGCCGATACCGTCGTCAAGCGCGAGGACGCGGTCGTCGACGGCGGCCGTCTGCAGACGCCCGACCTCGCGGCCGGAACGTACGTCTACGAGCGCGGCTCGAACGTCGAGGCCGGCGAGCGACTCTACGCGGCCGGCGATCGGCTCACCGCGCTCGACGCCGTCTTGCTTCGAGACCTCGGTCGGGAGTCGGTCGTCGTCACCGCACCGCTGTCGGTCGCCGTGCTCGCCACGGGGACCGAGATCCACGAGGGCCGGCACACGGACCTCGATTCGCCGATGCTCTGTAACCTGGTGCGGTCCTGGGGGCACTCCCCGTCGTATCGGAGATCGGTCCCCGACGAGGGCGACCGGGTCGAACGGCGGATCGCCGAACTCGCGAGCGAGGCCGACGTGGTCGTCACCACCGGCGGGACGAGCGTTGGCAAGAAGGATTACGTGATCGACGCGCTCGAGTCCCTCGGCGACGTCGTCTTCCACAGGGTTCGGATCCGCCCGGGGAAACCGATCGCCGTCGCTCGGTTACCCGACCACGACGCACTGGCCGTCGCTATTCCCGGGAAACCGATCGGGGCGTACGTGAGCGCCGCTCTCGTCGCTCGCCCGCTGTTCACGGGCGATCGACCGACGCCGACGCTCGAGCGAACGATCACCCACGACATCGGACTCGGCCCCGAGGGCTTCGAGTACGCGATTCCGGTCACTCTCGAGGGCGACGACGCCACGCCGCTCGGGCACGTGGACTCCCCGCTCGCGGTGTACGAGGAGACGTTCGATCCGAGCGTGCTCTCCTCGAGTACGCGCGCGGCGACCGCCGACGGCTTCGTGCTCACGACCGAGCCCCTCGACGCCGGCGCGCGGGTGCACGTGATTCCGACGGACAGCCTCGAGTGAGTCAGGGCGTGGAACCCTCGACAGATAGCCTCGAATGAGTGGAATCCGGGACTGTCGATAGGAAGGTTTTTTGCCGACTGTCTTCATCGGTCATGGTATCACATGACTACCGGTGATCGCATTCTCGACGGCGTGAGAGTCGTCGATCTGACCACGTTCGTTACCGGCGGCTTTTGCTCGCTGATGCTCGCCAATCAGGGCGCTGAGGTAATCAAAGTCGAGCGGCCCGGCGTCGGCGACGACAACCGACACTCGGGCCCGCCGTTCATCGACGGCGAGTCGCCGTACTTCTGGACGGTCAACTACGGCAAGAAGAGCGTCGAACTCGACCTCAAGAGCGACGCCGGACGGGAGGCGCTGTACGACCTCGCGAGCGAGGCCGACGTCTTCCTCCAGAACTACCGTCCGGGGACGGCCGAGCGCCTCGACGTCGACGAAGAGACCATCCGTTCGCACAACGACGACGTCATCTACTGTGCGATTTCGGCGTTCGGACAGACGGGACCCTGGCGCGAACGGCCCGGCTACGATCTGCTGATCCAGGGGATGAGCGGCATGATGAGCGTCACCGGTGAGCCCGACGGCCGGCCGGTGAAAGTCGGTCTCCCGACGACCGATCTCATCACCGGAATGTGGGCCGCCTTCGGCATTTCGAACGCGCTCTACCGGCGCGAACGGACGGGCGAGGGCGAGACAATCGATCTCGGGATGCTCGACGCCGCGCTTCCGTGGCTGACGAAACAGGCCGGCAAGGTGTTCGCGGGCGAGTCCCCCTCGCGCATGGGAACGAAAGATCCGGTGCTCGCTCCCTACCAGACGTTCGAGACCGCCGACGGCTACCTCAACGTCGCCTGTCTCAACCAGAAGCTCTGGAAGGGGCTGTGCGAGGCGATCGATCGCCCCGAACTGGCCGACGACGACCGCTTCGAGACGAACGCCGACCGCGTCGAACACATGGCCGAACTCGAGACCGAACTCGAGCGGACGTTCCGCGAACTGACGACCGACGAGTGGATGACCCTGCTCGTCGACGAGGCGGGGCTTCCGGCGGGGCCGGTCCACGACGTCGAGGACGCGCTGTACAACGAGCAGACGGAGGCCCGCGAGTCGGTCACGTCGATGGAACACCCGGAACACGGCGAGATTCCCGTGATCGAGCACCCGTTGAAGTACGACCGCTCGAGCAGCGGCTTCGAGTCGCCGCCCCCGAAACTGGGCGAGGACACCCGGAGCGTCTTCCGGGACCTCGGCTACGACGAGGAACGACTGGACGACCTTACCGAGCGCGGCGCGTTCGGATCGGAGTGATGGGAGGTCGATCGAGATGACCGACGCGTTCGTTACCGGCGTCGGAATGACGCGATTCGAATCCGAGAACAACGGATCTGCGCTCGAGCTAGCCGAACGGGCGGCGTGGCGGGCCCTTTCAGACGCCGCCGTCGAACCGGCGGACGTGACGTCAGTCCACGTCGGCAACATGGCAGCCGAGGCGTTCGAGGGGCGAACGGGGCTCGAGAACGCGCTCTGCGGTGCGCTCGGCGTCGAGGGAGCGATCGCGGATCGGATCGAGAACACCAGCGCGAGCGGTGCGAGCGCCGTCCTCCGCGCCGTCCACGCGCTCGAGGCGGGCGCGTCGTCGCGCGCCCTCGTCGTCGGCGTCGAGACGATGACGGCCGCCGAGACGGAAGCAGCGACGGAGCTCATCAGCCGTCTCGTCCACGACCGGGAGTACGCACAGGGCGTCACCCTTCCGTCGTTCGCGGGACTCGCGGCCGATCACTACCTGCGGACGTACGACGTCGATCCGTCGGCGCTCGCGGAGGTGGCCGTCAAGAACCACCGCAACGCCGCGGCGAATCCGTACGCGCAGTTCCAGGAGCCGATCACGCTCGAGGAGGCGCGAACCTCACCGCCCGTCGCGGAACCCCTTCGCCTGTACGATTGCTGTCCGACGAGCGACGGTGCCGCCGCGATCGTCCTCGAGACGGCCCCGAAAGCGGACGGGATCCGAGTCGCGAGCATCACCGGCGCGACCGGCACCCACGCGGTCGCCGAACGACCGAATCCGCTCGCGATCGAGAGCGTCGAGCGGGCCGGTCGGCGGGCGATGGTCGACGCGAACGTAACGCAAAACGACGTCGACGTCGCCTGTATTCACGATGCGTTCACGATCCTCGAGTTGCTCGAACTCGAGGAGCTGGGATTCTACGACCCTGGCGACGCCTGGCAGGCGACAGTCGCGGGCGAGACGGCCCTCGACGGACGGCTGCCGGTCAACCCTGGTGGCGGACTCAAGGCCCGCGGCCATCCGCTCGGCGCGACCGGCGTCGCCCAGATAATCGAACTGACCTGGCAGTTGCGCGGCGACGCCCCCGAGGAGCGACGCGTCGAGGATCCGCAGGCGGGGCTCGCGCTCAACGTCGCCGGGTTCGGAAACAACGCAGTCTGTACGATCCTGCAGGTACCATGACTCGAGACGTTCCGACCGACCACGCGTTCGTCTGTGAATCGTGCGGGAACCGCTGGTATTACACGCGCGAACGGTGCTCGAAGTGCCGATCGACGGCAGTCCACTCCTACCAGCTTCGGGAGGGAACGGTCGTCACCGCGACGACCGTCCACGCGACGCCGCCGGGCGTTCGCTCGCCGAACCGGCTCGGGATGGTGCGGTTCGACGGCGACGTGACGATCGTCGCCCAGCTCGGAGACGACAGTTCGGCCGGCGATACCGTGGAATTCGGCTCAGTCACAGTCCTTCGGGAGGGCGATCGATCAGCTTCCGGGCCCCGACTCGTCGGACTCGAGTGAGCGTGACTGCGTCTCGCATCGCGATCGAAGAACAACTGCGGCGCCGTACGGGCTGCTGTCACTATGTCCCGTCGCGTTCGTATGGCGGGCCGCGGGTGCGCCGGAACTGACCGACAGTACTCCGTCTCAGCTCATGAACAGCCGTCTCCCGGCGCGTTCGTGGTTCATTCCCATGATTTCGGCCAGCGGGGCGAACGACGCCATCGCCGCCGGCTCGTCGTCGACGTGGCGCTCGCAGACCTCGGTTATCGTCGGCTCGAGCGCCTCGAGCACGGACTGGATCTCGGTGTGCCCGAACCGACCGAGCCGCTGGGCCGCCCCGAGCAGCCCCGACACGAACGAGTAGGCGTGTGCGAGACAGGCCTCGAGTCGTGAGAGGCCCCGCGACGCGGTGACGACTCCGAAAACAACCGGGTAGTGGCCCGGCGTCGAACCGGTATCGATCGCGTCGGCGACGGTAGCCGCGAACTCGCCACCGTCGGTCGCCGTTTCGGTCGCGTCGGACGAGGCTCCAGCCACGTCCCTGCGTCCCGACCCCGCGTTCGAGCCCGCCGCCCCGTTCGGCCCGAACAGTTCGGCGAGCTTCGCACCCGCCTTGGTCGAACTCTCGCGGAACTCTCGGGGCAGGGTCACCGCGTGGAGTCGCTCGTCGACGGCCAGCAAGTCGGCGAGAGTCGCGTCTTCGCACGCGGCGTGAGCGTTGGCCAGCGCGACGGTTTCACAGGGACCGACCACGCGACGGAGGTAGGCCGCGAGCAGGCCCCGCAGGTCGTCGCCGGTCTCGACCCGACCGTCGTTGATGTACTGCTCGAGGCCGTAGGAGGCCGTGTAGCCCCCGACGGGGAGAAACGAATCCGAGAGCCTGAGCGCCGTCAGGAACGAACTCGGGTCAGTGGTCATGGTGGGATTCGTGGGTGTGGTCGTGCGTATCGTCGTGTTCGTGACTGTGACCGTGATCGTTCGCATGACCGTGACTGTGGTCGTGCTCGTGCCCGTGACCTCGATCGTAATCGCGTCCGTGGTCCGGGCCGTGACCGCCGCCGCGTGTGCCGCCGGGATCCGCATCCTCGAGGTCGGTCACGAACAGGTCGGCCTCGACGGTCGTCTCGCGGATCTCCGAGCCGGGGACGGCGTCGGCGACGACCCGCTCGACGATGTGGCGGTCGGCCTCGAGCGGGACGTAGACGGCCCCCTCATCGATCGCGAGGTCCCAGTGCTGGTTGCCGATTCGGTGGCCGAGTTCGACCGCCGCCTCGAGTCGCTCGGCCGTCGCGTCGGGCAGCGAGACGACCAGCGCGTCGCGGGGTTCGAACGCGACGACGATTAGCCGCTCGTCCTCGGCCAGCAACACGTCACCCGCCGAGACCGCCGCCTTGTCCACGACGACGCCGACGTCGGTGCCCGCGTCCGTCGTCGCCCGAAACCGCGACCGCCGACGGTCGTCCGCGTCGATGACGACGCGCTCGAGCGAGCCCGCCGACTGGTGGCCGGCGTACAGCGCCGCGAGGTCGTCGTCGGCGTGGACGTTGCCGATGATACCGTCGATTCGTTTCATCAATATCGCCGGTCGGCGGGTACGCCGACCCCCAGTAGCTGCTGCCTCGTCGCATCCCACGCGGCGCGCAGCGTCTCGGTCACCTCTACCTCCCGGTGGCCGAGGAGACGGACGACTGCGCCGACGTCGTGAGGAAGCCGCGAGACGCCGGCCTCGACGCCGTCGCGGTCCGCGATCTCGTCGTAGATCTCGTCGATCAGCGCCTCGAGGTCGCTCTCGCCCGGCGCGGTCGCGTCGTCGCCATCGTCACCGCTCGGTGCGAAGACGTACAGCGAGCCGACGACGCCGTACTCGCCGACACTGGCCGGATCGCGCGGATCGCGCTCGCTCGGCCGCAGGTCGACCGCGTCGGCACAGACCAACCGCCCGTCATGTTCGGCCTCGACGCGCGACTGGTAGTGATCGAAGCCGAACGGCTCGTGGTCGCTCAGTCCGTCCGGAACGAGGACGTCGGCCACCACGACGACCGCGTCGTCCGCTACTTCGACGTCGATCGTCTGGAGGCAGCGCGCGTCCTCGTTGACGATCGTCGGCCCGGGAACGTACTCGAGGTAGCTCCCCTCGGCCGCCCGGAGCGCAGTATCGAGGTGGGCGTAGTTCGCCTTCATGGTGTGGACCTTCGTCGCGCTCTGGGTCGTCACGTGCGCTCGCGCCCCCGCTCGAGCGTCGATCCGCATTCGGTGACGGTCGCCCTGGGCGACGCCGCCGGTCGGCTCCTGTGCGACCAGCGTCGTCAGACCGGGAACCGGATCGGTGTCGAGCGTTCCCGTCAGGTGGTAGGGAACCGTCACGCGGTCGCGGATCAACCGGGTCGGGCCGTCGCCCCGCCGGGCGAACGTCGCCTCGAGCAGGCCGTTCTTCCCCGGGCCGCCCGCGGGAGCCTGCGCGAGCGATTCGTCGGCGTAGGCCTCGAAGGACGGCGGAAGGTGGCTCTCATCGTCTGCAGTCGTTCCCGAGCGCGCCCCACTCACGCGAACAGCACCTCCCGCTCGATGTGCTCGAGGACCGCGTCGATCCCCTCGCCGTCCTTGCAGTCGGTGAAGACGAACGGGTCGTCGCCTCGCACCTCGTTCGTATCGTCCTCGATCACCTGCAGGTCGGCGTCGACGTGCGGTGCGAGGTCGATCTTGTTGATGACCAGCAGGTCGGCCTGCGTTACGCCGGGACCGCGCTTGCGGGGGATGTCTTCGCCCTCCGCGACGCTGATGACGAACAGGAAGTAGTCGGCCAGTTCGGGGTTGAACGTCGCGGCGAGGTTGTCGCCGCCGCTCTCGACGAGGACCACGTCCAGATCGGGGTGACGCTCGGTGAACTCATCAATCGCCGCGAGGTTCATGGAGGGGTCCTCGCGGATGCCCGTGTGCGGACAGGCACCCGTTTCGACCCCCTCGACGAGGTCCGCGGGCAGCAGGTCGGCGAACGACTCCCGGAAGACGTCGGCGTCCTCCTGGGTCATGATATCGTTGGCGATGACGCCGACCTCGTAGCCCCGATCGACGAGTTCGGGGACGATCCGCTGGACCATCGCCGTCTTCCCGGAGCCGACGGGGCCGCCGAGACCGACTTTCGCGACGTCGCGGTACCCCATCAGTCGCCCTCCGTGGGTTCGGGGCCACCGCCCGTGGTCCGTGCTTCGCTCGAGTCGTCGCTTCCCAGTGTGTCTGGATCAGTCACGACGTCCTCATCCGGGTCCGGATCGACCGTCTCGAGTTGGTCGGGACCGTCCGCGCGGATCGGATCGTGGACCGTCACCAGCTTGGTTCCGTCGGGGAAGACGGGCTCGACCTGGATCATGTCGACCATCGCCGGGACGCCGTCCATGACGTCCTCGCGGGTGAGCAACTGGGTCGCCTCCGAGCGGATCTGCGCGACGGATTTGCCCTCGCGGGCGGCCTCGCAGGCCCAGTCGGAGATGTACGCGACCGTCTCGGGGTGGTTGAGTTTCACGCCGCGGTCCTTTCGCCGGCGGGCGAGTTCGGCGGCCATGAAGACGGTCAGCCGCTCCATCTCCTTCGGCGAGAGGTTCATTCCCATCGACTCACCACCGTTGTGCGTCTCGAGGTCGAGTGTCGTTGTATCGCCGATGCCACCGGAATCGGTGTGAATAGTTCGTTCAGGACCATGATTCAGAGCAGGTATCGCTGCGCCAGCGGGACTTCGTCGGCCGGGTCGCAGGTGACGTGTTCGCCGTCGACTTCGACCTCGAACGTCTGGGCGTCGATTTCGATGTCGTCCGGGCAGTGATCGTTGTGCAGCATGTCGGACTTTCGGACCGACCGCGTCCCCTCGACCGGCCGGACGGGCGTTTTCAGGTCGTAGGCGTCGCCGACCTCGTTCTCGAAGGCGGCCTCGCTGACGAACGTCACCGAGAGGCCGTGTTTCGCTCGCCCCTGTGCACCGGCGCGTTCGCGACCGATCACGGGCTCGCAGGTCATCAGCGAGCCGTTGGCCTCGCCCATCTGGGACCAGACCGGGAAGCCGCCCTTGATGACGACCTCCGGCTTGATACCGAAGAAGGCCGGATCCCACAGCGCGATGTCCGCGAGTTTTCCGGGCTCGAGCGAGCCGACGTAGTCGTCGATCCCAGCCGTGATCGCGGGGTTGATCGTGTACTTGGCGACGTAGCGCTCGATCCGCGCGTTGTCGGCCTCGGTGCCCTCGTCGGCCTCGAGCGGGCCGCGCTGGGCCTTCATCTTGTGGGCAGTCTGCCACGTTCGACAGACCATCTCGGCCATCCGGCCCATCGCCTGCGAGTCGGTGGTCATCATCGAGATGGCACCGGTGTCGTGGAGGACGTCCTCCGCACCCAGCGTCTCCGCGCGGATGCGCGACTCGGCGAAGGCAACATCCTCGGGGACGTCCGGATTGAGGTGGTGACAGACCATCACCATGTCGAGGTGTTCGTCGAACGTGTTCTCGGTGTAGGGCATCGACGGGTTCGTCGACGACGGCAGCATGTGCTCGTGGCCGATCAGTTCGAGCACGTCGGGCGCGTGGCCGCCGCCGGCACCCTCGATGTGGAACGTGTGGATCGCGCGGCCGTCGATGGCGTCGAAGGTGTCCTCCACGAACCCCGACTCGTTCAGCGTGTCCGTGTGGATACAGACCTGGATGTCTTCGTCGTCCGCGACCTCGAGGCAGGTATCGATCGCCGCCGGCGTGGAGCCCCAGTCCTCGTGGAGTTTCAGGCCGCACGCGCCGGCCTCGATCTGCTCGCGGAGCGATTCCGGCCGGCTACTGTTGCCCTTCCCGTAGAAGCCGACGTTGACGGGCCAGTCCTCGGCCGCCTGCAGGAACCGCTGGATGTTCCACGGGCCGGGCGTACAGGTGGTCGCACCGCCGCCGAAGCCGCCGCCGAGCATGGTCGTCACGCCCGAGGCAACCGCGTGGTCGACCAGCTGCGGGCTGTTGAAGTGGACGTGGATGTCGAGCGCGCCGGGCGTCGCGATCAGGCCGTCGGCGGGGACGGTGTCGGTGCTCTGCCCGATTACCATGTCGACGCCGTCCATCGTGTGCGGGTTGCCCGCCTTTCCGACGCCGACGATCTTCCCGTTACGGACGCCGATATCGCCCTTACAAACCCCGAGGACAGGATCGATGATCACGACGTTCGTAAAGACCCAGTCGAGCGTTCCTTCGGCCTGGGTCGTGCCGGATTGCATCCCCATCCCGTCGCGCATCGTCTTCCCGCCGCCGAAGACCGCCTCCTCGCCGGGGACGCCGTAGTCGGTCTCGATCTTCGCGAACAGGTTCGTATCGCCCAACCGAAGCCGGTCGCCCTCGGTCGCGCCGAACAGTTCCGTATACTCCCTGCGCGGGAGTTCGCGGCTCATTCGTCGGCCTCCGTGATATAGCCCCGCTCTCGAGCGCGCTCGATCGCTCGAGCCTTCACGTCTTCGTCGTCGAGTTCGCCGCCGACCAGGCCGCCCATCCCGTGAACGATTCGGTCGCCGCCGATATCGACGAGGTCGGCTTCGCGTTCGCAGCCGGGCTCGAATCGAACGGCCGTGCCCGCCGGAATATCCAGTCGGGTTCCGTACGCGGACTCTCGGTCGAACTCGAGGCCGGGGTTCGCCTCGAAGAAATGAAAGTGTGAGCCGACCTGTGCGGGCCGGTCGCCGGTGTTCTCGACCGTGACCGTCGTCGTCGGCCGTCCCTCGTTTATCCGTACCGGCTCGTCGGCCGGGCGCAACTCTCCCGGAACGAACTCGCTCATTCCTCGATCACTCCGGACCCGGTACCGGAGACCGTAATACTACGTGTTCTCGTCATTGGTAGCGGTCAGTTGTTCGCGGCGTCTCGCTGTGGACGGATCCAGTCGCGCAGCCGATCCGAGACCGAACCGAGTCCGAGACCGGCCACGAACGAGAGGAAACTCGGGACGAGTATCCAGAGGAGATCGGGGTGTTGTGCACCAGTGTGTAACGGAGCTTCGAGCATACACGTTCCCTATAGCCGATTACGGCAGTTAATATCCTGATGCCGGCTATATTTGCCACACCTGCAACTGAATCTGGAGATCTCTGTGGAAATGGTGCGCGATCTCGAGAAAAATACACCGTTCGTCCACGACACTAAAGTAGTCGAGTTGCTCTCCGAACGCGACGACGGCAGCAACTAGCTATCGGAGAGTCCACGGAATCGACGGCGGACCCGAGACCGAGTTCCACCGCCGGCGACGAACCGCTCGCGAATAACCGTCGTGGGATCGGTCTCGGCTCCCAGTCGGTCACACGTCGGTTCGTGATCGCTCTGCCGATGCCCGTTTCCGCCGGTGACCGTACTCCGTGGATCGCGAACTCATTGGATCGAATACCCCGCCTCGCCCTCCAAAAGTGACGTTTTCTAATAATACATCTATTTCGGAGGGGATCGGTGTCGACCGGGCCGAGTCGACGAGCCAATAGGGTGCGGAAAGTTGACCGACGGCCGATCAACGGGAGCCACTGAATCGCGTTTCGACCGACGAAACTGCGATCCAACTTGACAATCAGCGCGACTGGCTGTACGCCCCCATCGATCCCGAACCCGGTTTACTCCGCCGTATTCGACGTTTTCGACTCGAGAAACACCACTACCATCTCTCGTCTCACTGCGTTCAAAGAGAAACACGACATCACAGTCACCGCGTTCCCCGTCGAGTCCGCGTCCCGCCTCAACGCTGTACTCCATTATCACGAACTCCGATCTCGAGACGACACACATGGAAACCAGCACCCTGACAAACATATATTTTAGATTAGTAAATACTGCAAGTGTCTTCTCTTATACTAATATAGAAACGGGATTCGATATCCGCCGAAAGATGGTCGCAGAACGATGCATCTACTGGAAGAATCTACGCCGAACGGAACCATTGCTCGGTTACAGAGACGCCGCTCGTCCCCGCCGCCGATGAACCGCTTCGGGCGGTTCCGAATCGTGCGAATCTGAAAACGGATCGAGTACTGTCATCGGCCCAGACGCCGAGTGGCCTAGAGAACGAGGCCCTGACGGAGATCACGAGTCAGGTAGTACCCCCCACGTGATGTGGTCCCATGTCCGCTCATAGACGTAGTACGTCCCCGTCTTCAGTAGATTCGTTATGAGACCGATATTTATCGCGGCGCTCACGTCACCGACGATCAACCACGCGACGAGTATCGTGATCAGCATCATGAACAACCGATAACAGAGCGTTTTGACGATAGCCCGTTTTCGGGCCTGAATGGCTGACCGAGAAACCACGTTCCGTCCCATACGCCTTTTTCGAAGAGCGGCATCATAAATAACCAATGTTAGGTACATAATTGCCCGATAGTAACCATAATAGATTGCGTCTCGAACAGTCCACTCCAGCGATGCCCTGCTCCCGTCGCTCGAGTCGTTCCGGTGAGTGTCGATACGAGCGATCGGTCGTTCACCACTCCGGGGCCGGTACGGGAAACGGCAGACCGCTCGCTTGGAGTGGATACCAGCGGCCGCCAGTCGCTGGGAGAAAGTCCGAGAGAGCAGTTCACCGGGAAGGGAGTTGTTCCACTGCTATGGTTTGCTGTACCGATGTACCGGCGCGACCGCGATCCGGCCTGCGGTCGCGCCGGAACTGACTGACAGCAGACCGTCTGAAAGTCGCGAACCCGCCACCGATTTCCGATACTGGCAACCCAAGTCAGCGAGACGCAAGGCCGACGCCATCGGCCAGCAATTCGTGTGAGCGGAGCGCGTCATCGTGGTCGGCGACGACGTGTTGGATCATCACTTCGTCGACGCCGACGCGATCGGCGAGTTGCTCCAACAAGTCCGCAAGCGTGTCCGGATCGCCGGAGATGGCGCGTGGCCACTCGTCGGAACCGAGCGTTGCAGGCGTCGGCTCGGGGACGCCACCGAGTTCGTCGATGGCCTCCTCGATGGACGGTGTGGTGCCAACCTCTCCGCGTTGCATTCGCTTGAACGACGCCTCGGCCACTGCTCGTACCCGTGCCGCTTCCTCGTCGGTCTCGGCACAGACCGCGTTCACCGCGATCATTCCCTGCGGGTCGTCGATACCGTCGGCCAGCCGTGACGGCTGGAAGTGCTCGCGATACTCCTCGAACGAACGCGCGGCGAACTGCGGTCGAATGAACGCCGCGAAACAGTACCGCAAGCCGAGTTCGCCCGCGATCGCCGCGCTCGAGGGACTCGAGCCGAGCACCCACGGCACCGGTTCGTCCTCGCCAGAGCGCGGGAGTTCAAGGTCGCTGTAGGCGTGTCCCTCGGGATAGTCGTCGTAGAGGTGATTGATGACGGCCTCGATTTTCTCGGCGTGGTCGTCGTCGGGATTTTGCACGCGTCGGTCCGTCCCGTCGGACGCTCGATGTCGAACGAATCACGGCCCAGAGTACACTCGCAGCGATTACTGGCATCCCCGACGCCGACCTCGACGGGGCGTTCGTTGGGCAGGTTCTGGCTGCTGCAATCGACGTGGTCGCACGGACCGCGCACCCGGATGCCGCAGGGCAGTGGCTGGCACTGGTCGACGACCTCGTCGCAGACGTCGGGCTCAATCGGAGCGACACCGACGGGGCCATCACGTACCGAGGAACGGTCTACGGCACCGCAATGGCAGCCGTGGCGACAGCGAATCCGACGACTGACGAGTGGGTCGAGGCCATCACGGACCGTGCGGTCGCCCTCACGAACGAGACCGCGACCCCGCACGGACGGGAGTCGGTCGGTGGCCACATCGAACCCATCGTGACCGCCTTCAGCACTGCGCTGGCGACGCTCGCACGGCCAGGGGACGGCACGGGACCGAACCACGGTGCACTCGCGTGTGTCGACCAGGTCCTTCACAGAACTATCGATGCGGGGGCGATCACCGAGGAACCGGGACTGACGCTGCTCTGTCGCATCTACGGTCGCACGGTCGGGCGACTCGTGGAGACTGTCGAGGACCCGGCGGCCGACGAACTGCTCGCGCCGCTGGTCTCCCTCGTGGAGCAGGCGGCTGCAACCAACGACGACGGTTTCACAGCGTTCGTCCTCGGGAACAGTTTCGGGTCCATGTTCGGGGCCGTGGCTGGCGCGGCGGTCTCGACCGAGAATTTATCGACCTGGGTGGACGTTCTGGGTAGCCAGCTCAGGGAGTCGTTCGCTTCAGTGCAGCGTCCGGCCAATCGAGAGGAATTGATTCGGCACGCTTACACCAGTGCAATCGGGCTCTGGGGATTCGAGTTCGAGTGCCCCGAGGACCGACTGGAGCCCCTGCTGGTCGCACTGGGAACGGACCTCAGCCGAACTGCGACACACGCGGACCTCGACGACACCGAGGAGTTCGTCGTCGAGGTCTACGGGCAGGCCGTCCGGCACGTCGTCTCCTACCGGGACTTCGACCGTGCAGAACTGCTGTTCGAGGCGTGTGATCGACTCGTCGAGACCATCGCGACGTCGAGTCTCGTCGACGAGGAGTGGGAGTGCCGTGCAGGTCTCCACTCGGCGGCACTCGCGGCGTTCGCTGGTTTCGAACACGAGGACGAGGGAGTCAAAGACGGCCCCCACGGCAACGCACTGCCGTTCCCTGGTTCGAAAGGGTTCGAGGACTGGATAGACCTGTACGACCAGTCCGTGACACGGGCGGCAGTGGCTGATGGTCCCCATCCAGAGCCAGCACGGTTCCTGACGGCGGTCTACCGTGAGGCGCTGTCGACCCAGGTCCACGGCTTCGACGACGGGTCGGTGTCCGGCATCTCGCCACGTACCGAGATAACCTGGTTCGAGGCACTCACTGACCGCATCGAGGCGGTCGCCGACACGGCCCAACTGGTCGATGATCCGGTGGCGTTCCTGTGTGGCGTGTACGGTGATGCAGCGGTGAACTGGGCGGTCGACGGAGCGGCGACCCGCTCCGAGGAGTGGATTACCTCGCTCGTCAGTTCCCTCCGGGCGTGTCGCTGGGAGATCGAGGGGCCGAGCAAGACGGACTGGTTCGACAGGTTCGCGGAGACGGACGCCGCGATTCTTCAGGCAGTGCTGACACGGACCGACGTGGGCAAACGGACGCACGACCGCCTGCTGCAGGCGGTGCTCTCGCAGATCGAAACTGCGGCGACCGCGGCCGACAACCCACCGCATCCGGTACACTACGTCAGTACGGTCTTCGGCACCGCACTCGCACTCGCCGTCGAGGCCGAGCCTTCGGAAGTGAGATTCGGCGTGACCGAGGTCGTCGCGGCCGCCGAAGAGCAGTCCTTCGAGTGGGTCGACATCGCGCGAGCCGACATCTTCGAACGGATCTACGCCCACGCGCTCACAGTAGTCGGTCGCACCAACAGCGACCACGACAACGTCGACGAGTGGCTGGCCATCGGTACCGAACGCATGGGAACGACTGCGACCAGAGTGAATCCGGAAGACCCAGCCGCGTTCGTCGCTGGCGTCTATACCCGCGCCTACGTCGACGTTGTCGGCGACGGTGTCGATGCATGGCGTCGCCGTCTGGATTCAGAACTCCGGGCGTTCGCCGTGGGAACTCACGTCGAGAACCCAGCGGAGTTCCTCGAAGCGGTGTACGCGGACATCGTCGTCAGAGGAACGACGATGGGGCAGCCAGCCGCCGAGGTCGAGGCATGTGTCGGGGCCGTGTCTCAGTCCGTCGCGGCTGCGAGTGAGGAGGGCGTCCTTGGACCGGACGACGCCGAACTGCGAACCTTCTCGCGGGCCGCCGACACGCTCCCGACGGGGAATCCCCGAGCCGAGGCAGACCACACCTACCTGCTCGGCCAGGCACTCCGTACAGTCGGTGGCGAAGACCTCGAAGCGGCCGTCTTCGACTGACGCGACTGCCAGACTGCGACTGCACATCCTCACGGCACCGCTCCAGTCGTGCTATCACCACATCCAAACCCACCAATGGCACCCTACTACGTCATCTCCAGTCCGGATCACGACGCCGACAGACCGCACAGTCGCGACTGGCCCAGAGCGGTCAAGATATCATTCGCGGCCGAGGAGGTGCAATTGATACAGGGGAAAGGCCACGGTTTAGGCGGGGGATTCTACAGCTTCGACGAGTTCAGCGTCTCGAAGTGGCCGGAATTCTTCGACGGGTGGGACACCGACTGGCTGCTCGAAGAACTGGACAGACACGAGTCGCTGGCTGCCATCGAGGAGACGGATTTCGTCCGGACGCTGCGCAGACACGCTACACTCGAAACGGAAGAGCACTGACGGAATACCCCTCGGCGTTACTCCTGAGCGCCCTCTTTGGCAGGCCACACTGTCGGCATGATTCTCCTGCCTTCGTAGGTAGAACTGTCGGCGCGAAAGGTCTCGACGATATCGGCGGCCGAGGAGTCGCCAGCTTCAACCGCAGCGATCTCGGTGTCGGTCAACCGCACGGAGACATCGCGTTCTATCGGCCCGCCGAGCAAGAAGGTGAGAATCCACTCCTCACCCCGCTCCAGCAGGATGTAGGAGTACGGCTCACTGTCGAGGACTCGCATCGAGGATTCTTCGAGTCGGGCCTACAAATCGGTTACTCTTTCAATATTTACCTTCGTGGGCAAGTATTTGCCCACCGCCACCGTTGCTATCGGTATCGTCGAATCTAACAGCAGACAGACCTCATCGCGAGAGCCAGTTGAGTCAGTCGCCCAGCGCCGTCGACGGACAGGGCTTACCGACCGACCTGCGTGAGTTCTCGCACAGCCATACTGCCAGATAGCCAAACATTTGAGCCACTGGGAACCAATTGACAGTTGAGACACGTGCCAGAGACAGACCGACAATACGACCTCGTTGTATGGGGTGCGACCGGCGTCGCTGGCCGGCTCACCGCCGAGTACCTCACCGAACAGTACACACCGGATGCCCTCTCACTGGCAATCGGGGGCCGAAACGAGGAGCGTCTGGGCTCCATCGCCTCGACACTCGTCGACCAGAGCGACGAATGGGATGACATTCCCATAGTCCTTGGCGACGCGAACGAGCCGGAGACCCTCCGGGAGATGGCTCGCCAGACGCAGGTCGTCTGTACGACCGTCGGCCCCTACACGAAGTACGGGACCCCACTGGTCGAAGCCTGCGTGGAGGCCGAAACCGAGTACTGTGACCTGACTGGCGAGGTGAACTGGACCCGGGAGATCATCGACGAGTATCACGACGCCGCAGTCGACGCCGACACGCGTATCGTCCATAGCTGTGGCTTCGACTCCGTCCCGGCCGACCTGGGCACCCTGCTTGCAGAATCGTTTGCACTCGAGGAGTTCGGGGAACCATGTACCGAAGTCCGAATCTACGTGGACCACGTCAGCGGTGGCGTGAGTGGTGGGACACTGGCCAGTGCGGCCGAACTGTTCGAGGCCGCCTCGAAGGACCCCGAAGTCAGGAAGGTACTGGGGAATCCCTACTCGCTGGCCCCACCAGGCGAACGGGAGGGTGTCGACCCGGGCGAACAGCGGCTCCCCCGGAAAGACCCATTGCGGTCGTCCTGGACGGCTCCCTCGCCGATGGCCCCAGTGAACGAACGCGTGGTTCGACGCAGCAATGCCCTGCTGGAGTACCCCTGGGGCCGTGACTTCCGCTGTCAAGAGGTCATCCCAACGGGCCGTGGGCTTGTTGGCGCGGCAACTGCGGGGGCCATCTCCGGCGGCCTCGGGTTGTTCACCCTCGGGATGACGTTTGGCCCGACGCGCTCGGCGCTCAAACGGTTCGTCTTCCCCGACCCCGGCGAGGGGCCGTCGGAAGCGCAGATGGAGAAGGGTCATTTCAAAGTCCGCACACGCGGACGCGGAACGAACGAGGACAGGCCTTTCACCGTCGACGCTGTCATCGAAGCCGACCGGGACCCGGGCTACGGCGGCACCGCCCGGATGCTCGGCGAGTCTGCGATGTGTCTGGTCGAAGACGACACCGACTCACCACTGACGGGTGGCGTCCTGACGCCCGCCTCGGCGATCGGTGAGCCACTTGCCGAGAGACTTCGGGATGTCGGGTTTACCGCGAATGCGAGTGAAGCCACCGAGGACGCCAGATAGCGGGCTACGTGAATCTCACATCAGTGAGTGAAGGTAAGCCGTCCCGGCGGCATCTATTCGAGGGCGGGTTTCCACGTGTTCCCGCCGAGGACGACCAGATCGTAGGTTTCCAGTACCTGTAGCGTCTCGACGACTGCCTCGGCGTCGTACGCGACAGTCATGTCCGACGGCAATTGCGTGGCAATGGCGCTGCGGGTGCCACCATCCATGTCCACGACCGTCTCGAGGTCGTCGATCAACGGCACAATTCCGGCCGGTCTGGCGTCGGTCGACCGTAACTTCGCGATTACGTCCTCGTATTCGCCGATATCTCCATTGATACGGTAACGGCGTCGTCGTCTTTCCCTGTTTTCTCCCTTATTGAGCGAATACTAGAGCCGAATCTCTATAAGTAATCCCATAAGCCACGATTCAAGGGCAAATATGGTAATTTCTGGGCTATCTAACATCATGTTCCCAGTTTTTGGTCCCATTTTGCCGTCGATAAACGTAGGCTGGCATTGTCCACATCTATCCAATAGCAATTCGCCACGCTTTGACCACAGCTATCGGCAACTACCGTTTTTCGTAGGCATATCACACGGGCGCAAGCGTGGACGTTCCGGCAGCGTCACCGGCCAGGTGTCGGCGTGGACGAATCACGCTGGGAGCCGTCCCAGGCGTTCGAGGACGGTGAAAATGCCGGTGGTGAGTAACACCAGGAACGCGGCCATCCCGAAGACCTGGTCGTACGAGTACCCGCCCTCGATGAGCTGGCCGAGTACGGCAGATCCGAGCGCCTGTGTCACCATGGCCGTGGAACTGAACACTGCGTAGGCGCTCGCTCGCGAGGTGTCAGGCAGCGTCGCGAGGAGGTACGTGTCGACTGCCGGAAACAGCGCGTGGGCGAAGAAGCCCACACACGCTGTCAGCACCACGAGCATGAACAGGCTATCGACCACGGTCAAGAGGAACACACAGACACCGAATGCTCCGACGATACCCAGAATGTACGGGATGTGAGGGAGTCGTTCGGCGAGGTTGCCCCCGACGAGGAACGCCGGGACGCCGGCCGCGAAGACGAGCGTCAGGAGGGCGCCGGCTTCCCCTCCTGAGAGCGACTTCGACTGCATGTACAGTTCGTAGAAGTTGAACAGGCCCTGCCAGACGAACATCGAGAACCCGCCGATTGCCAGCGCGGTAAACACGAGTCGCCACTCGGAGACCGCACCGGCGACGAACCGACGGTCGGCGGTGCCCGCCCGTGGGAGTTCGGTCCGGCGACCGGAGTACCAGGTAAACAGCGTCGCGAGCGCCGTAGCGAACGAAATCGTCCACAGCGACAGCCGCCAATCGAACAGGAGTGTGAGTGAGACGAACGGGGCGGCGACGACGGCAGCCACCTGACTCGAGGCCCCGTGGATGCCCATCATCTGGCCGACTTTCGTCGGAAACAGTTCGCTTAGCAAGGGATGGGCCGAGACGAAGTAGACGCCGGATCCGATTCCCATGAGGAACGCGCCGCCCATCAGATGGGGCACCGTCGTCGCCGTGGCTGCGATCCCTGCCGAGATGGAGAGTACTGCCCCGGACCCCACGGCGACCGGGTGGCGTGGCACCTTCGTGAGGAGCCAACCCGTCGGGAGACGGGGGGCAGCACTCCCGACCCAGGTCAACGTCACGATGAGGCCGGCCGTAGCCTCGCCGATGGCAAATTCCGCGATGAAGACGTCGAGGAGGGGTGCGTAGACGATCCTGGCGAGGTTCAGGAGAAACACCATCGCACAGAGAGAGGTAAAGAGACGTCTGCGGGACACATCGATGCCAACGACTGTGGGGGGCTTGAAAGTTACCAAAGACCGAGGATTTCTGCGACGTGGTCGCCTAACCGTCTCGGCAGCCCCTCGTGAGCGGAGAATCAGTGACCTACTGTGGCGACGCGAACGTGAGCCAGGACTGCGGGTTCTGCCTGAGGAGCGTCTCGATAGTCGCCTCGTCGACCCCCTGGCCCCTGAGCATCGATCGCACGTTCCGGGGGATGTGTGCGTACCCGTAGCCACCGTAGGCGGTATACTGCACCTTGTTGCAGACATCGTGTGAGAACAGCAACTGCTCGGCGTACCCCTCCTCGATGAGCGCCGTGGTGAACTCGAGCCGCTGGGTGTCCGGCATGTAGGCGTCGTCGTACCGGTCGAGGTGGAGTTCGTGCCCCCAGAGGTCGTACTCGAGGTAGGCACCCCGGTCCGCCAGTTCTCGCTGGTAGGTGAGGTCTTCGTACACCGTGCGGTCCATGTGACAGAGCGCGACGCGCTCGGGCGGCAGTCCTTCCTCCTCAACGATGTCCAGTATCTCCAGCCCCCATCGCGAGGACGGATAGGTCCGGTCACGCTGGGAGTGCGGTGTGCGGCCGGGTGGGTGAACAGCAAGCGGCGCACCGGTTTCGCTCGCCGCCTGGGCGGCCGCGCGGAGGACACGCTCCTCGTCGTCAGTGATGTGGCCGCTGAGCCCGATTTCGCCAATCACACCCGCACGGACGTCCGTTCCGTCGATACCGGAACGGACGTCGCTAACGAACTCCTCGCGGAGGTCGTCGACGGACGACCGAGCAACGCGGTCGGGGTGGAACGACTCCGTGTAGATCGCCGTCCCGTGGACGCAGTTGAGGCCGAGCTCGCCAGCAAGGCCGTGGACTCGCTGCGGGTCGCCGCCGACGTGTTTGGGTGTCACGTCGACGAGCGTCGTGCCCCCTGCACCGGCGAAGCGCCTGAGTTCCTCGCGTGCCGTCACTGGATCGGTGAGCCGGCGGTTGTCCTCGTGTCGCATGGGATTTCGGCGGACGTACCAGAGGGTGTCCATCGACACCGGTTCGCGGGCGATGCGACGCTCGACGCCGGAGTCGGGGAGCGGCGACTCGACCGTCGTGAAGTCGATGAACACGTGTTCGTGGGGCAGTGTCAGCCCGAGGTCCGTCGGGTCGAGGGGGCCGTCGGTGGTGACTACGGCTCCTGCATCGGTCGACATGGGGTGACAGACAGGCTTCTCGAACAAATATGTTTGCCGAGCGGGAACAGCTATTTGTCGGTCGGCGACGACCGGTTGATATGGCAGTTGACACACGCATCGTCGACGGGACAGTCGTATCGCCGGAGACGACGCGCCGAGCCAGTGTCGCCATCGACGACGGGCAGATAGTAGCTGTCGGCAACCGTGATGCGCTCCCGGACGCGTCGACGACCATCGACGCTGCCGGAAAGATCGTCATGCCGGGAGTCGTCGACCCGCACGTCCACATCGGCGACATGTTTTCAATGGACAGTTACGAGTCGGCCACGGCGGCCGCGGCACTCGGCGGCGTGACGACCGTTATCGACTTCGGCTGGCAGGCCTGGGAGGGCGAACAGAGCCCGTACGACCCCGAGGAGTCACTCCTCGACGGCATCGTCCGCAAGCGAGCCAAAGCCGAAGAGGCAATCGTCGACGTCGGACACCACGGCGGTATCACCCAGGAGGACCCGGCAGTGCTGGACGAACTCGCCGCTGCGGTCGACGCGGGCGTCACGTCGTTCAAGATGTACTCGACCTACGAGATGGGCGTCTCCTACGGGTTCATGGAGCGAGTCTTCGAGCGACTGAGCGACCTCGGCGCGGTCGCAGTCGTACACACCGAGGACGACTCGGTCTGCCAGACGCGGACGGCCCGGTTACAGGAACAGGGCCGCGGTGACCCCACTGACTACCCCGACGCCCGGCCAGACTACGCCGAGGCGATGGCGGCCAGCGATGCGGTCCGACTTGCGACCGAACACGGGTGTAAGTACTACGGCTTCCACACGACCAGCGAGGCGGCGGCGGCCGAACTCGCCCGGTATCGAGACCAGTACGGGCCTGAACTCGTGCGCGCAGAAACCTGCACCCACTATACGGCGCTGGACGAATCGGTGTACGCCGAGCACGGCAACCTCGCCATGCTCGCCCCACCAATCCGACCGGAGGCCGACCGCGAAGCGCTCGTGGACCACCTCCGGCGGGGCACGCTCGACGTGGTCTCGTCTGACCACTGCGGGTACACCCAGGAGCGCAAGTCGGGCGAGAACTGGTGGGACAGCTCCTTCGGTGCCAACGGCCTCCAGACCGAACTGCCCGTCCTCCACGACGAACTCGTCGTCGGGCGCGGCCTCTCCTACCCGATGCTCGTCCGCGTGAAGTGTTCGAACCCGGCACAGCTTTTCGGCCTCCCGAACAAAGGGACGCTCGACCCGGGGACGGACGCCGACGTCGTTATCCTCGACCCGACGGCGTCCAATACAATCACCGCCGACGACAATGCCTCGGTGGCTGACTACACGCTCTTCGAGGGACGTGAGGTCACCGGGACGGTCGAGTCTGTGCTGGTTCGCGGTGAACCAGTGGTCGAGGACGGCGACCTCGTCGGGTCACCGGGCCATGGAACCGTCCTCGAGCGCAACGTCCCGACCTGGGACCCGAGTAAGACGCCGCACGGCGACGACTGAGCACGCAGCATTTTCGACAGCGGGCGCTACTGCTCGCGGATCGTAATCGGCTTCGCACCATCCTCGAGGGTTTCGACCTCGAGCGCCGAGAGTTCCTCCCGCGAGGCGTCCAGTGTGGCGACGTGATTCCCGGCGATCTCGCCCGCTGGGCTCTTGAAACAGGTCGGGCCACAGGCAACGAGGATCTCCTGGTCATTGCGATACCCGGGATAGAGGAGGACGTCGCCCCGCGACGGGTAGACGGTGTGATTCTCGCGCGGCAGGTCCGGCAGGTCCTGGTCGTCGATGTTCACCCAGGTCGCGTAGCCGCTCCAGCGAACGTGTAACAGGTCCGATTCGAGCGGCAACAGGTCGCGGAGCGCGGCCACGCTCTCCGGGGCCTCCGCTTCCAGCAGGTCTGCTGTATAGACGGTACCGTCGATGTCGAACGCTAACTCACCCATATCACCAGGAGCGGAAGGCACCAAAATAAAACTACTCCCTGGCTCCGTCATCGCCACTGAGTGGGAATCACTCGAGGGGAGTCGTCAGGAGTCTGGCCAGCGCCATCACGGTCTCGAGGTACTCCTGGCGGTCGACCCACTCGGTCGGCTCCCCCATGTCACCGGCTCGTGGCCCGAACCCGAGGGTCTCGGTCCCCCAGTACTGCATCGGATACCGGATGTCGCTGGCGGCATGGCCGTAGTACCACGACGGCGCGCGGCCGGTCACGGATTCCAGGACCGCTGCGCTTCGCTCGGCGATTGGTGCGTCCAGATCCGTCTCGGCAGACTCCGCGACCAGATCGCCCCACTCGACGGTCACCCGGTCCTCCGAGAGGGCCGGTTCGTTCGTGACAAACGATATCACGACCTCCTCGAAGGCCTCCTGTAGCTCCGCGAGCGGCGCGCCCGGCGGGAACGAGACGACGCCCCGGAGGCGACAGGCGTCCGGTACCCGGTAGACCGCCGTCTCGTCGACGTCGAGGGCGCCGAGGAGCACGCCGGCAGAGCGACCGGCCAACTCGTCCACGGCCGGGTGGTGGTATTGCTCGTCCAGTGTCATCGCCCACTCCTCGAGGTGTTGTCCCAGGCGTGTCACTTCCGGGAGGGGGTTCTGTCCGGGTTCGGCAAAGAGCGTGTGGTGGAGTTCACTCGTCTCCGGTTGTTCGCCACTGATCGTCACTGCGAACTCGAGGACGCCGTTACTCCCGACCTTGATTTCCGAGAGGCCGGTTCCGCTCTCGGCGGGGTGGACATACACGGCGCCGTCGGTCGGGTCGTGACGACGGACCAGTTCGTACGTACCGGCGACGCCACACTGTTTGCCGAGGATGCTGGCGACGGTGACGGCGTGGACTGGTTCGACGTCGCTCGCCGCCACCACCTCGATTGCACTCAGAATCGCGGTGAGACCGCTGACATCGTCGGCAATCCCCGGGGCAACGACACGGTCCTCGGTCTCCGTGACACCGTACCCGGCCCGAACGTGCTCGGTAGCAACCGGGTCAGTGTCCGCGTGGGCGTACAGCAGGAGGCTGGACGACCGGTCGCCGAAGAACTCGCCGACGACGTTGGTTCCGGTCCGCAACGAGTCGGGGTTCTCGTCCAGCGTTTGCCGATAGGCCGGCTGGTCGGTCAGTGCCGACTCGGTTACCTCGAACTCCGCAACGGTGCCACCGAACGTCGCCAACTCGTCCGCGATCCATCCCTGGAGTGGTTCGAGGCCGCTGAAGGAAATCCGACAGCCGTCCCGGAGACGGTGCAGATGCTGATCACGCGCTGCCTGGACCTGTGCGTGGAACTGGTTGCTCTCAGTGCCCATATCAGCTTACATCAAAGAGAGAAGGCAAATAGTTGTCCCCGTTCGCGTCCGTTACCGGTCGAAGCCGCCCATGCTGAATCCCTCGAGGATGTACTTGTTGAGGAAGAAGACAAGCAGCATCGGGGGAAGAATGAGCAGGGTCCCGGCGGCGGTCAGGTCGCCCCAGAGGACCCGTCCACCGGTCATGAAGTCCCGGATGCCGACCGTGAGGACGCGGACGTTCGGGTCGGTCGTCAGCATGAACGCCAGCGTGAAGTCGTTCCAGGAGACGCTGAACGTGAAGATGGCGACCGCGACGATCCCCGGGAAGGCACCAGGGAGGGCGATCTCGACCATGGATCGAAGCCGAGACGCGCCACAAACCCAGGCACTCTCCTCCCAGGAGATCGGGACGGTCTGAAAGAACTGCCACATGATCCACGTGCCGAACGGTAGGGACAGCGACGCGTGGGCGATAATGATACCCAGAAGCGTGTTCTTCAGACCGATGAAGTCGAACAGCAGGAAGTACGGGATCCCGAGCAGGATCGGCGGGAACATGTAGGTCAGCAGCAGCATTCGCGCGAGGTTCTTCTTCTGCGGGAAGTCGTATCGCGTGAGTGCGTAGCCGGCTGCCGTCGAGAGCGTGATGGTGAAGATGATGTTCCCGGCGGTGATGATCACGCTGTTTTTGAACCAGTTCGGGAAGTTTGTGTCGGTGATCAGGAGCCGGAAGTTCTCGAGCGTCAGGTCGAGGGTGAACAGCGACGGCGGCCAGGCCCGGATGGCACTCGGTTCCTTCAGGCTCGAGAGGATGAGCCAGTAAACGGGAAACGCGAAGACGACCGTCACTAGCGCACCCAGCAGGGCCATCACGACCCGGCGGAAATCGAAGAGCGACCCCAGGCGGGAGTCGGCCTCGGCGGATTCAGTCATGGGTCGACACCTCCTCTTCCGGTTTGAAGACCCGGAAGTAAACGATCGAGCAGGCCAGGATTCCGATGAACATGACGGTCGTGATCGCGGCACCCGAACCTAACTGGAGGTCAACGAAGGCCCGGTTGTACGCCAGCACGGTTTGGGTGAGCGTCGCGTCGAACGGGCCACCCTGCGTCAGCAGGTAGATGACGTCGAACTTGTTGAACATCCAGATCGACCGGAGTAAGAGGACGATTGCGAGCGTCGTCCGGAGGTTGGGGAGCGTCACGTCGATGAACCGCTGGTAGAAGTTCGCGCCGTTGACTTCGGCCATCTCGTACAGGCTCGAATCAATCGACTGGAGACGGGCCAAAACGAGCAGGACGACGAAGATGGTGAACTTCCAGCTGGCGACCCAGCTCACCGTGTGGATGGCCGTCGAGACGTCGAAGAAGTTGACCGTCGTCCCGATGGTATTCGCCAGGATGTAATTGATCACGCCGTAGTTGGGGTTCAACAACCACTCCCAGATAATCGCCACAGCCACCGTCGGGATTAGGTACGGCACCAGGACGATAGTGCGGACGATGTTGGCGAACCTGAACTTCTCGTTGATGACGAGGGCGATGCCCACGCCGAACACCATCTGGATCGCGACCGAGTAAATCGCGAAGATGATGCCCGTGATCAGGGACTGCCAGAAGCTGGCATCCTCGATGAGCGCCTGGTAGTTCTCCAGGCCGACGAAGCTGAGCCCGAGCATGCCGAGCCCGCTGTAGAAGCTAAGCCCGATGCCGATGCTCAGCGGGATGACCGTGATCAGGAAGAAAATCAGGATCGGTGGCGAAAACAGGGACAGACCGAACAGTTGCTTGCGGTCGAACGGAATCCTGTCCTTGCCGACCTGTTTCAGGCGGTCGAGATAGGTGAGTGACCCGGTCATAGTTCGATCGATGAGTCGACGGTCGTGGTCGAGCCAGCGGACAGTGAGCGGGTCTGCCCACCGGAGCGATTCCGCCGTGCGTGGTACATCGCCCGGCCGATTGTCGAGGTGTCTTTGGGGTCAGGTCTGGGTTGGATCATGGTTCTGGGGCTATTGAGGCGGTTTCGCGGTCTTGCCCGGCCGAATCGCGTCACCGGAGTCCCGCTCGAAGAGGTGGATGTCCGCCGGATCGAAGGTGAGGTCGAACGTGTCCCCTTCGTCGATGTCCGTCCGGTCCGTTTCGACCCGAATCTCCTGGTCGATGGCCGGACAGTCGAGGAACGCCACGTCTTCCTGCCCGAGTTTCTCGAGCAGCGTCACGGTCCCCCGGAGACAGTCGTCGGTCGATTCGGGTGACAGGTCGATTCGGGAAGGGCGAATCCCGAGGTATACGCGCTGGCTCGCCCCATCGGCGTCGGGAACAGCCGACGCCGGCATCTCGACTGCGACGTCGGTATCGTCGATGGTGAGCGTCGTTCCCTCCAGCGTCGCCTCCAGCTGGTTGATCCGGGGCGACCCGATGAACTCGGCGACGAAGATGTTTGCTGGTTCGTCGTAGATCTGGTCCGGCGTCCCCTGTTGTTCGATCTGGCCGTCGTTCAGGATGATGATCTCGTCGGAGAGCGCCATCGCCTGCTCCTGGTTGTGCGTGACGTAGACCGTCGTCGTGGCGAGTTGCCGCTGGAGTTCCTTCAACTCCGTCCGGAGTTTGATCCGGATGCGCTCGTCGAGCGCGCTCATCGGCTCGTCCAGGAGGAACACCTCCGGGTCCCTGATGAGCGAGCGACCGAGGGCGACGCGCTGTTGCTGGCCCCCCGACAGCTGGTTAGGCATCTGGTCCAGGAACTCGTCGATGCCCAGTTGGGTCGCGATGTCCTCGACTTTCTGATCGACCGTCTCCTTGGGCGCGTCCTCGTACTTCAGGCCGTACGCGATGTTGTCCCTGATCGATTTGAACGGGAAGAGGGCGATGTTCTGGAAGACCATCGAAATCCCTCTGTCCTGGACGCGCACGTCCGTGATGTCCTCGTCGTCGAAATAAATCCGGCCCTCGGAGGGCGTTTCGAGCCCCGCAATCATCCGGAGGAGCGTCGTCTTCCCACAGCCACTCGGACCGAGAAGGCACGTTAATTTCTCGTCTTTGATTGTCGTGTCGATACGCTCGATGGCGACCTCCTCGCCATCGGGGACATCGAATGCTTTCCTCACGTTCTCTAGCCGTACCTTCGCCATGCTATGTCAATTACAGACACCGTTCATAAGTGTTTCCGTAGTCCAGTTGTAACTCCCGCCGCTCGACTGGACTAGTCGGGCCACACCGGCCGTACACCCAGCAGGCCCGCCGTTCACTCGTCCCACGATCGAGATCTGTGTCATATTTGACCGGCATCTTTATATAAATGTCATCGATAAGATACTGCATGAACTACCTAACGCCACCGTGGTGTGGCGACAGCCATCGCGCTGATCACCGTTCGATCGTGGATTGTTCACGCCCCGTTTCGCGCCGATTCCAACAACCCGTCCTGGAGGACTGAGTGCCTGCCAACCATGCATATGCACGACGTCGTCATCGTCGGAGGCGGAATCTTTGGCTGCTCGGTAGCCAAGCAACTCTCACAGGCAAGCGACCTTGACGTCGCCTTGGTCGAAAAGGAACAACACCTTGCCCAACACCAGAGCGGTCGGAACTCGGGGACGCTCCACCCGGGGCTGGCCCTGGATCTCAAGCCGGGGACCCGCAAGGCCAAGTTCGCTATCGAAGGCGGCCGGCGACTCCGCAACTACTGCGAGGACAACGACCTCCCCCTCCGCAACGAGGGATTGATGGTCGTTGGCACCACCGAGGCCGAATGCGAGCGCCTCGAAGCCGTCCACGAGCGCGTGAGCTCCCTCGATATCGACCTCTCCTGGCTTGACAGCGATGAAATTGAGGAGATAGAGCCGAACGTCACTGGGGAACGAGCGCTGTATACGCGTGATTCCTCGACCGTCCTCACGGCGGATATCACCTACTCGATGGCGAACGAGGCCTGGAACGCTGGCACCGATTTCTACATGGGCTGTCAGGTTACGGACGTCGAGCGTGGCGACGGACACGTCACGCTCGCGACCGACAAGGGTGCCCTCCAGGCGGACTATCTCGTGAACGCCGCGGGCGTCTGGGCACCGAAACTGGCGAAGAAGCTCGGGTACGCGACGGCCTACGACATCGTTCCGTTCCGGGGCCAGTACTACGAGCTCACGACCGACAACCGGGACCGGATCCAGACGAACGTCTACCCGACCTCGATGCCGCCGCGGGTGCCGAACTCGGTCGGCGTCCACTTCACGCGCCGGCCCGACGACAAGGTCATCGTCGGCCCGACGGGAATGATCGCGCTCGGTCCGGACACCTACGGCTCGACCGACATCGACCTCGAAACCGTCCTCGGGACGATGAGTTCTGGCCGGTTCTGGAAGTTCATCGGGTCGAAGGACACGCTCAAGATCGCGTGGACGGAGCTGAACAAGACCTACCGGAAACGCAACTTCCTGCAACACTGCCAGCGACTCATGCCCGACATCGAAGCCGACGACATCACGAAGAGCTACGTCGGCATCTCACACTATCTGGTCGACGACAGTGGGGCGATCCAACAGGAATCCGTCTTCGAGCGGGGCCCGAACTCGATTCACCTGCTCCGGCCAAAACCGGGCCTAACATCGTCGCTGGCCATCGGCGAATACGTCGCAGCAATCGCGCTCGAACAGTTCGGGGAGACCGACCCCGTCGAACGAACCGAACCGTTGCCAGACCCGGACGACCTGGCGACCCTGTAACTGTTTTGGCACTCCGATAGCAAACTGATTTTCGTCTTCTTCCGCGGCCTCACCCGGAACGCGTTTCGAGGAACGCCTGCAGGGTCGCCCGCGTCTCGTCGCTCGCTTCATAGAGCGGCGGCCGGACCGTCGCGTCGTGGACGCCCTTGATATCGAGTGCCGCCTTGACGGCAATGGGGATGGTCTCGAGGTTCATCATCTCCTCCATCTCGAGAATCTCCTCGTGGGCGCGGATACCCGCCTCTATATCCTGATTGCTGGCGGCTTCGTATAGCTCCACCACGGTCTCGGGGAACACGTTCGCAGCGACGCTCGTGATTCCGGTGCCGCCCATCAGAATCGTCGGCAGCGCCTGTGAGTCGTAGCCCGAGAGGACGTCGAAGTCCATGTCCCGGGTTCGCTTGAGCAGCTCGAACATCTGGTTCATGTCGCCGGCGGACTCCTTGATGCCGGCGATGTTGGGGTGTTCGGCGAGCCGGACCGTCGCGTCCGGCTCCAGGTTCCGGCCCGTCCGCTTGGGGATATTGTAGATGACGATGGGGATGTCGACGGCGTCGGCGATGGCCTCGTAGTGACGCACGACGTTATCGTTGGTTGGCCAACTGTAGTACGGGTAGATGATGAGCCCACCGTCGGCACCTACGTCGGCGGCGTGCTGGGTGAGTTCGATGGCTTCTCGCGTCGAGCTGGCACCCGTCCCGGCGAGGACCGGCGTCGACGCCGTGTCGACCGTCGTCTCGATGACTTGCCGGTGTTCCTCGGGGCCGAGCGTTGCCCGTTCACCAGTGGACCCACAGGGGATGATACCGTGGACGCCCGCGTCCTCGAGGTGCTGTACGTGATGCCGGAGCGCATCGTGGTCGACGGCCCCGGACTCGTCCATAGGTGTCGTTATCGGCGGCAGGACACCGGTGGTAACTGACATGCGATACTGTCTACAGACCCGAGAGATAAATAGATTCTGCGGGTCCTACCCCAAAGCGGCGACCGGATTAGCTGAACTGTTTCTGCAGCGTATCGACGCGGTCCTCGAAGTCTGGAATCGCGTTCCGAACCTCCTGGGCCATGGTGTCGACTGCATCCGCGACCGAACTCCGGCCAGTGATGGCCTTCGCTGCCATGCTCGGCAACCGGTTCTCACCGTCGACCAGGTTCCGCTGGTACGGGACGAGCGCGTTGCCTCCCTCCGGCATCGTCGGGTAATCTGGGTAGTCGAACCAGTTGTACTCATCGAGTGCGGTTTTGGCGAACTCGATGTAGTCCTGATTGGCCTTCACGATCTCGTTGGATTTGTACTTCTGGTTGTCGAAGACGTCGAAGTTGACTGGCAGCGCGTTCAACGGCACTGCGAGCAGCATGTCGACGTAACTGTCGCTCTGCAGGAAGTGGTTGGCGAAGTCGAGTGCCTTGTCCGACGTCCCGGTGTTCTTCGGCACTGCAAAGCCGGCCAGGAAGGTCTTGCCCTGGAACTTGTCGCCGCTCGGCCCGACGGGATAGGTGCTGAACGAGGTCACGTCCATTAGCTCGGGACTGTCGCTGTTGACCTGGTTCAGCAGGCGGCCCGGATACTGGGTCTGGGCGGCGCGTTCGGTGACGTACACCTGAATGGTCGACCCCCAGTCCTGGTTGATGGTCTCCGGGGAGTAGTTCTTGTACAGCTCCTTGAGGTGGCTGTAGGTCTCGATCAGCCGGGACCGCCACGGTTCCTTGTCGGCGATGACCTCCGGCGGTTCGTCGAGGCTGGACCGGCGCATGATGTACGCCTGGTTCGATGCCTCGTAGGCCATGTTCATCTGGTAGGTCATCGAACTGTTCGCGTTCGCGGGGACGTTGAGCGGCTGCATCCCTTCGGGGACGACGTCGGCCAGCTGCTCCATGTTCGCGAGCTGTCCCTCGTAGTCGTCGGCCGGGGTGATCCCGGCCTCGTCGAACAGATCCTGGCGGTACCACTGGACGTTCAGGTCCCACTGGGACGGGATGACGGTGATCTGGTCGTCATAGCTGATGTTCTCCAGCAGCGGGCCCGGGACACTCATCTTGTCGTTCACGTAGCCTGAGACGTCCTTGAACAGACCGCCAGCCGTCAAGAGCGCGAGTCCGCCCCAGCCCATGTAACAGATGTCCGGGGGATTACCGCTGGCGACCATCGAGTTCAACCGAGAGGTCGCTTCGTCGAAGGACGCGAACTGGAAGGACCGTTTCAGATCCTCGTCTTGGGTCTCCGCCCACGAGTCGAAGGCGGCCCTGAGCGCCTCCTGCTCCGCCGGGGAGTTCCGGTCCGACAACATCGTAATCTCGTTCTTTCCGTTGTTACCGAGACAGCCGGCGGCCAGTCCGACGACCGACGCGCTCGTCGTCGCCAGATATGCCCGGCGGTTAATGAGGCTGGATTTGCCTGTACTCTCATCGCTACTGCCCTTGCTGGGACGAGGCATGGCCGAAACATCTTACCGTATTACAATAAAGATATTGGTTGTTCGTAGTACAGTAGAGTGAAATTTGGCCAATCGTATACCTAATGGGGTTTTGTACTGAACAGATACTGTAAAATACGTTCGCATCAACTATGCTATCACATAACTCACGTGGAAGAGAGTGTATTTTTTCCGATTGCACACCGCGCGCCTCAGGCGCTGCAACGGTAGTACGAAGACCGAGGGTTCACGTGGTCATACCCGGGAGCACGGCGACAACGGGGGCACACCAACGCACCTGCGAGCGAACGAAAACGTTCCGTGGCCTCCCAAAACAGGCCACGGATCAGGGTCGTCGCTCCCGTCCGTCGAGCCGACCGAGCCGAGGGGAAGGTATTTTTGAGTTCGGGAATTCCAGTCGAACGGACGTGACACCGTGACTCAACAGTGCCGCCGTGATATCGTCGACGCAGACTCGGTCTTCGGTGCTGCGATCGTCGCCCACGGCGTTGGGATATCGTCGACCCGACAGCGAGTCGCCACGATCGAAGGTGCGCCATGAGTGCCGTCCGCTGGGGGAGAGTCATCGGCGCACGAGACGCTGTTGGCGTACTCCTCGGTATCGTGACGGTGCTGTTACTCGTGCTCCGGTACGTCGTCGGAACGGGCGCGGGGACGCTCCTCGTCGGTATCGTGGTTCTGGCTGTGGTCCTCACGAACGTACTGGATCCGACAGTGGTGGGCGTCGTCGTCATCGCCTTCATCTGGCTGACCCAGTCAGGCGAGCGCGCGCTCGTGGGGTTCACGTATCCGGCCACCTGGCTCGTCGTGTTCGGGATCGTCATGGGCGAGGCGATCAAAGATTCCGGGCTGAGCGGCCGACTCGAACGGGCACTCTACGATCGAGTCCTTCCGACCGGTCGGGTCACGGACCCGGAACGCGTCTACCGGAACCTCCTGCTCGCACTCTGTCTGGCCGGTGCCGCGCTCGCGCTCGTCGTGCCCTCGGCGATGGTTCGCGTGCTGGTGATGGCGCCGGTCGTTACCGACGTCGGGGCTCGGTTCTCGCAGGACGACGCGCGCGTCGGGCTCTTCACCGCGCCCCTCGTCGCCACATACTACAGCGGCACGGGTGTCCAGACGGGGTCGCTCCCGAACGTGGTCGTCGTCGATATACTGGAGACGAGCGGCGGCGTGGCGGTCTCCTGGCTGGACTGGCTCCTGACGATGTTCCCCATCATGGGAATAGGACGGGCGCTCCTGGTGGCACTGGTCGTGGCGCGGCTCTGTCGTCCCACGGACACCGACTTCGACACGCCAGAGCCCGCCAGCGAGGCCGTCACCGACCAGAGCAGGAAAATGACGCTCCTGTTACTCATCGGGGCGGCGATCTGGCTCACCGATGCCTGGCACGGCCTCCACCCGGCGTTCGGCGCGTTGGTCGTCGTCCTGCTGGCGCTGTTGCCCCCTGTCGGCATCCTCTCGGCCGAGGCGCTGGCGGACGTCGACGTGTCGATCGCCCTGTTCGTGGCTGCGGTCTTCGCAATCGCCAACGGGCTGACCGCGACGGGGGTCGCCGACCAGGCGGCCCAGGCATTGCTCCAGACGCTGCCACAGTCGCCGTCACTCGCCGGAAGCATCGTCCTCAGCTTCGGGATCACGCTCGTCTCGATGCTGTTCGTCGAGGGTGTCGCGGTCGCGAGCATTCTCACGCCGGTCCTGCTCGAATCGGTCCCGGCAGCCCACGCGACACCGGTGGTGATGGCCGAGGCCGTCGCCCTTGGAACGTACTTCTTCCCCTACCAGTCGGGCGTCCTCATCGCGATTCTCGGCGAGGGCGTCGTCGACACGAGACGACTCGTGGTCATCGTTTCGGCCTGCTCTATCGCGTCGACGGTCCTGCTCGCGCCACTCCAGTTCGCCGTGCTGGTCCTGCTCGGGTAGTGTGGCAGCGTCATTCGGTGCGAAATCGGCCAGCGTTTCGCGTCCCGAGGGTTACTCGTAGGTGAGTTTGAGTTCGACTTCGTTGACTGCGCCGGAGAGGATCTCGGGCAGTTCCTGGGTGAGCCGCTCGCCCCGAACGCGGTTCGACGGGCCGGACACGCTCAGGGCACCCTGAATCTCGTCGTCGGTAACGATCGCCATCCCCACGGCACGGATTCCCTCTACCTCCTCGCCGTCGTTGAGCGCGTACCCTCGGTCGCGGATCGTCTCGAGCGCCTCGAAGAGTGATTCCCGGTCGGTCACCGTGTTCCCCGTCGACCCGGGCAGGCCGTGGCGGTCGATGATAGCTTCGACGCGCTCGCGTGGCATCTCGGCGAGCATCGCCTTCCCCGCCGAGATGTGATGCATCGGCTTTCGGTTGCCGATCCGGCCGACCACCTGTACGCCCCGCTGCCCCTTTTCGACGTCCAGTGGAACGGCGTATCCGTGTTCTTCGGTGTAGAGCCAGGCGACCTCACCGGTCTCGTCGGCGATGCGCGCGAGTGGCTGCTTCGCCGTGTTGTAGACCGGATTCGACTGGCGGGCGATCTCGCCGACATCCAGGAACTTCAGGCTCAACATGTAGCTGCCGTCGGGGTTCTTGGTCACATACTCCCGCTGTTCGCAGGTCTTGAGGTATTCGTGGACGGTACTGGTCACCAAATCCAATTCCTCGGTCAACTCACTCGTCGTCATTTCACCGTTCTCGAAGAGGAGTTCGATAATATCGAAAACCCTGTCTGCCGATTTGATCCCCCGGTCGGTTTGTGGCTCGGTATCCATACCCACAATTGATAACCAAAATCACTTAACGGTACCTATCCACGTGACTGGCGGGCCGTACCCGAACTTCGATATATTCGAAACGTCCATGTGCAGCCTTTCAGTGCCGCAATCGCCTGTTGACGCCAGAAACAATAGGCTGGATGGAACTAAAGCGGTCAACAATATCGAATCGTGTGGATGAATCACACAAGCAGTATGATTTCATATTTCCAATAGATTCGCGTACTATCTTATTTTTTTCCAATATAGTGCAGGTATTTCGGTGTTCTAGTCAAATTTTCAGAGAGCGCAGTGCCAGCGATCTTGCCTTCTGACCGCACGGATAGGTCATATAACCGCAATTTATCACGCCATCTGCCGTTGGAATCAGCAGTCCACCACCGACGAAACGTATTGCCAGCGCTTCGTAGTTGGACAGGTCCTGGCACAGATAACTACGCAGAAAGACGATCACGCGGCCGATCACGGATCACACACCGCCATAGTTCACGATGGGACGACAGCGTGCAATGAGGGAGGAAAACCCGATTGAGAGTTGGGTGCCAATTCGAGCGCTCACCTGATGCACCAGAAATGTTTCGATAATATCGAAGTATCGTTCAACTGTTCCAGCGCGGGTAACAGCGGAGCACAGTATGATCGATCGAGGTTGAGCCAATCCGAAGGCGCGACGCCGTGCAAACCAGAAAGCATACAGAACGAGGATGACCTGTCTCGGGTACGGTCTCACGAACCAGGCGGGCAATCGAGTCCATAATATCGCGAGGGTCCATCCACCAAGATCGCGAACGAGAACAGAATAACAACCCTACTTATGTTATTCCAGTGCTCCGAACGACACCTGAGATCAGCCTGAGACGAATCACACCGTCTGGGCCGCCAGATCGACGCGGTCTTATGGGGAGAAGAACAGGCCAAACGAGCCGGTCCACTCGTGGAAGACGCTGTTCGCACTTTGAGAGGAGGCGCAGGTCAGTTCGTAGTGGCTCTGGTCGACACCCCTGGCTGCCGGAGAATCACTCACAATCAGTGATCGATCACCGCCTCCGCTCGGAAGTCAGAGACATAATTACCGCAATTAAATGTACTTTATGTTTTATATATTATCGAGTATAGTTCGTAACTCTTTATGGGGTTGAGTGGTTCGTTCACTGCTTGCTCAAACCGTTCGATAGCAGTAGCTTCGTTGTTTGAAACGATTGAGCGGTTCGCCCATTCTCGGCAGACGACTAATCGGGACGGAAGCGATCGATGCTCACCTTTTTGTCCGGGTGACGCAGTCTCTGGAACAGCCGTGAATCAGTGACGATCGCTGTGGGAAATCACTTCCAGCTATCCTGAGACCCGTTTGAACGACCACGCGGTGCATTTATCGCTCTCCCACCCCTCGGCATATCCCAACCCATAATGTCTATTTCAAGTAATACATGCTATTTTGATACTCTATTGATGGAGCTGTATTCTTGACATAGATAAACGGAGCTGCCGGTGTAGCCGCTATACCAGCTAGTCGCTGAGGAATCGCTGCCAGAGTGGAAACCCAAGCCGACTATGCGAGTGACCGTCCTCGCGACAAAGTAGAGAGAGTCTATCGATCGATACGCTCGTTCGGTATCCAGAATTCGGTACGTTTATCCTCGACAGCTGTCGATGGTCCTGCCGCTGTCGTTCCATTGGTGAGACCCGCATCGTTCAACAACCGCTGGACTTGCCGCCGAGAGTATTCGATGCCGAACTCGTCCCTGAGGAACTGTCGTGCGAGAGTAATCGTCCACGCGTGTTGGTCATACCCGGCTTCAGTCGGCGGGTTTTGAACTGCTTCCTGGAATTTGTCTCTGTCAGCGGCGGTGAGCTTCGGTGGTCGACCGGGACGCTCTCGGGCTCGAATCGCCTGCCCGATGGGCTCCGCTTCAAGCCGGTCGAACCACTCATAGATCGTCTGTGGGCGCATATCCAGCCACTCTGCAATCATGGGGACGGACGGGCCACGTTTGTAGATAATTGCCACTAGCAACCGTTGTGTCTCCGTTTTCCCGGTCGCATCCTCGAGTGCCTCCTCGAATTCCCCGACTGAGATGTTTTCTAATCTTGTCATACTATCCTTCTTATCGTGGAGTCGATTAGATTTTTCGGTTACTTCTGTCTGCCTCCGTATTAGAAGAGTGCATGACACTATAATTCGTGGTGGCTTCCAGAGGAACGGGACGGAATGTAGGTGAGAACACTTGATCGGCCACGTCGTTACTCTCGTACGGGTGAGGATACTGGGACCTTTGATGGACCTACCGAAGTCGACGTGACGACCTCAGCGAATCACGAATCGACGACCCACGTCAGCTCGAACGCCAAGACGAAGCGGAGAGCGAGCCAGCGCGGTCAGCGCATCTCCACGACTCGATAACAACAATCTACGCTCGCTATGAGGGGACTTGCTGCACACCCCGGCGGCTGAGAGCATGACGAAGACGAGAGATACAAACGGCCGCCTGTGGAACATGAACCGAATGCGACCTGTCGTCCGGGGACTCGCGTTCCTGCTGTTGAGTATCGCACCGGCCGCCATGCTCGGCGCGGCAGCGCTCGGCACCACACATGCGACCCCACTCTCACCGGTACTTGTCAGTCTCGCGACCCTGCCAGCACTCGCGCTCGTCGGGTACATCGCCGTCATGGAAGGCAGCGTGTCTCTGTGGACGCCGAATCGAGTGACACTCGACGCTACCAGCACTGTGACTGTCGCTGCGGTAGCGGTCGGGGCACCCCTGACGCGAGTGTTGGCAGTCGACCTCGGCCTCGGCGTCGTGGTCGCCGCGGCGCTGGTCGGATTGCTCGCGGACCGCGTTCTTCCGGACGTCGGGGCCGCCGTCTACTGCGGCACGTTCGTCGGCATGGCCGCACCCGCACTGTTCGACGGACTGGGGCTGGTGACGGCTGCGGGCCTCGTCGCCGGGCTCCTCTTTATCGCCGCGGAGCGAGTGTTCGACGGCTTCGGGGGCAAACTCGGTACCACAGCCTTTGTCGGGTGTGCGGCCGTCGCATTGGCGACGGGAGCGAGCGGCGCAAGCGAGAGTGGAGTCGCGATGCCGAGCGCCACTGGGGCCCTGCTCGCTGGGATGATTGCCGCAGTCGCGACCTATACGAGTGCGTTCCGACTGGAGCACGGTCCGGTACAGGCGTCGGCGCTCGTCGGCCTCGTGGGTGGGCTGGTCTGTCCACCGCTGTTTGCGGCTGGTGAGGGCCTCGCCGTGGTCGTGTTCTGTGCGTCGTTTGCCGGGATGGCATCGCCCACGCGCATGCCTGGTGCGGGGACGATGGCGCTCGCTGGTGCGCTCTGTGGCCTGCTGGTCGTTGCGACGGCCCCGGTGTTCGTCGGCGCAGGCGGCAAACTCGGTACCATCGCCTTCACTGCCTGCTTGCTCGTTCGCGGGCTGCTCGCCGTTGGGCGAACTGCCACCCCACTTTCCGTCCCCATCCCGACCGACAGGCTCGGCTCCTGAAACAGTGGCAGGCGGCAGCAACGACAGGTGCCAGCTCCAATGCAGCACCTCTATGCACACTGCCGAGACCAGTTGGGGGATACCTGGCTTCTTGGAGTGACGATCAGGTAGTATTGCAGCAGCATTCACCACCGTCGGATGAGTACTCAATCAGTTGCTTGATTCATCGTTGCGAGTCGCTGGCCAAGTTGCTGGAGTTCGTCCGTGTAATCCAGTTCCGAGAGCCATCGCACGGGTAATTTCTGTTCGCCGAATCTCGCACCAGCAATCGCACCCGTCACAGCGCCGACCGTGTCCGTGTCGTCGCCCATATTGACCGCCGTGACGATAGCCGCCTCAGCGCTGTCAGCTGTCAGCCCGTGATACAGTGCTGTCTGCAGTGTATGAATCACGTAGCCACTGGACCGGAGGTCGGCTGGATCGGTGGATTCTGGGACCTGTTCGAGGGCCTCCAGCAGTTCCGGGGGCGCCTCATCTTCGACTGCCGCGAGTGCCTCAGCCAGTGGCTGGTCGGCGTCAGTCAGCAGGCCAGCTATCGTCCGGTTGAGAACAGCACACCCATAGGTACATCGCGGGTCCGCGTGGGTGATTGCCGAGGACTGTCGACTGACCTCGGTGAGACGGTCGCAATCCGTAGCGAACGCAATGGCGTGTGGTGCACAGCGCATCACGCTGCCGTTGCCTGCGTTTTTCCCTTCCGGTCGAGACTCCCAGACCTGCTGTCCGGCCTCGTTCCAGCTCGTTCCGGACTGGATCCGCCCCAGTGCTTCGGACGTCATCAGCCCGATATCGAACGGACCGCTCTCGTACCAGCCGACGAACCGGTCAGCGATGTCGGCTGGTTCAAAGCCGTCGTATTCGACGAGACTCCGGGCGATACAGAGCGCCATCTCCGTGTCGTCGGTGATGGTCCCCGCTGGTTGGCCGTGCGTGCCGTTCGCGAGCATCTCCGTCACACGGCCGTGTCGCTGTTCGATCTGTGC
>Ga0208138_100172_pt1 | contig 38092 bp, 33 predicted proteins | sample AntRauMetaRauer3_FD_184786 | JGI IMG/M metagenome (GOLD analysis project Ga0208138, IMG submission 184786) | Saline lake microbial communities from Rauer Lake, Antarctica, in enrichment culture - Antartic Rauer Lake 3 Metagenome Rauer3 (SPAdes)... ... | reverse complement strand
AGGCGTTCTGTCGCTTCTTTCGGGACGACGGCGAACGGGATCTCGACGTTCGAGGGGCCGTGTCTGGTTTCGTAAGTGGACTCGTTCATGTTCGTTGACCTGTTTGGCAAGTCCACGAAAATCACAGTACGGCACCGGTATCAGGCCCGACCCGTAGCACCTCTACGGGACAGCGCGCGAATGCGCGTCTTGAGTCCGCCGCCGTTTCCGGGCTTGGCTACCCTCGCACGCGACCGAGCGTTGCACGGCCCACCCCTTTATCCCGTCGGTTCGGCGCCGACCGGCCAAGCTATAGCGCGATCATCGTCACACCGACGACGGCGAGGAGCGCTGCCAGAAGTCGGATTCTGAAGTAGCGCTCGCCGAGGACGATACCCCCGAGGACGACGGCGACGATCGCCTGCGTGTTGATCACCGGCGAGGCGACGCTCGCGGGAAGCGCCGCGAACGCGACGGTCGTCAGATGCTCGCCGAGCGCGACCACGGCCCCGGCAGCGAGGAACTTCGGCACGTCGCGGCGAGTCACCGCGGGCGGATTTCGGATCGCGCCGGGGAGGAGGACGAGCCCGGCCCCGGCGAGCAGCAGGGGCACCCACAGCGTCCCCGGAATCGCGAGCTCCTGAAGCGCCACGCGCTTCCCGAGGTCGGAGAGGGCGTAACACGCCGCGCTCACCAACGCGAGCTGCGCGGGCCGGGAGTGGATGGCGCTGACGATCGGCGCGAGCAGGCTCCCTGGCTCGTAGTTCGCGACGTACACCGCCGCAGTAGCGACGAGAACCCCGACCACCTGAATCGGCGCGAGTACCTCGCCGAGCAACAGTACTTCGAGCGGAAGCACGAACATCGGGACGACCTTGTTGATCGGCGTCACGTACGAGACGTCACCGCCCTCGATCGCGCGGAGAAAGAGCACGAACGCGGCCGCGGTCGCCGTCGCGGTCCCGGCGACGACGGCGGCAGCCGCGGGGTCGACACCTGCGATCGACCCGCCGAGGGCGGAGAGCGCACCCGCCGGGTCGGCGACGGGGCTCGGCCCGCCAAAATCGGTGGTCGCGACGGTCACCGGGAGGAACCAGACGATCGCGGCGGCGTTGATGAGCACCGTGAGCCCGGCCGGCGGATAGCCGGAGAACGAGCGTTTGAGAACGAAGATGTAGACGCCCCAGACGATCGCGGCGCCGATCGCGAAGGGAAGTCCCAAGTCCATCGGCCGAACCGACGTCCGGCCGGGGAAAGAACCGTTCGATCCGGACGACGAAACACGCGCCGCCGCGAAACCGTTAGGTCGTTGCGCGCGAGACGCGGTCGCATGGACGATCACACCCGCGACCCCGGCGTCGCCCCGCCGCTCGGGAACCCGACCGGGTGGCACGCGGCGGGCGGGTCCGAGGGGAGCGGCGCGCCCGGCGGCCACTGGGAGCACGCAACCCTCCGGCGGGCGACCGAACACGGCGTCCGGCTGTTCAACGCCGGCGACTACCACGAGTCGCACGACTGTTTCGAAGACGAGTGGTACAACTACGGGTCGGGGACCGTCGAGTCCGCCTACCTCCACGGAATGGTGCAGGTCGCCGCGGGGGCGTACAAGCACGTCGACTTCGAGAACGACGACGGGATGCGGTCGCTGTTCGAGACCGCGCTCCAGTACCTTCACGGCGTGCCCGGTGACTTCTACGGCGTCGACCTCGACGACGTTCGGGAGACGCTACGGGCCGCCCTCGACGACCCGGCCGCGCTCGATGAGTGGCGGATCACCATTGACGGCGCGCGACCGACGGCGTACCCGGCGGACTACGAGTACGCCGAGCGCATCGACGAGGAACACTGAGGCGATGGCGTCCGGTGCGGTTGCGGCCGTCACTGGTCGCGCGACCGATCCGAACACCACTTATCAGCCGACCGCTTGCGGTGGGTATGGACGTGTACGAACTGGGCGACGGCGAGCCCGAGGTCGCGGTCGTCGCCGCGATCCACGGCGACGAGCCCTGCGGCGCCCGTGCGGTCCGCCGACTCCTCGACACGGATCCGGACGTCGAACGACCGGTGCGGCTGATCATCGCCAACGAAGCGGCGCTCGACGCCGAGGTGCGCTACCTCGACACCGACCTCAACCGGGCGTTCCCCGGTGATCCCGAGGCCGACGCGCTCGAATCGCGACTCGCTGCCCGCCTGCTGGAAGAAGTCGAGGGGTGTACTACCTTCGCGATCCACTCGACGCAGTCGTACGCCGAGCCGTTCGCCGTCATCGACTCGATGGACGAGGTCGCCCGCGCGGTCGCGCCCCACCTCCCGGTCGACGTCGTCATCCAGACGGACGCCTTCACCGAGGGGCGGCTCATCGAGCACCCGCACACGCTCGAAGTCGAGGCTGGTTTGCAGGGCTCCGAGGCCGCCGCCGACAACGCCTACTGGCTGACCCGGGCGTTCCTGACCGCGACCGGCGTGCTGCCGGCCCCCGGCGCCGACGACGTGGTCGACGCGGGCGGGCGAGACGACGTCGAGGTGTTCCGGCTCCGCGACCGGATCCCGAAGCCGGAGGCCGACGAGTACGAGGTGTTCGCGCGCAACTTCGAGCGCGTGGAGGCGGGCGATCGGTTCGCGGCCGCCGACGGCGACGAGATCCGCGCCGACGAGCCGTTTTACCCCGTGTTGCTGTCGCCGTACGGCTACCGCGACCAGTTCGGCTACGTCGCCGACCGAGTCGGAACGATCGAGTAGGGCGGGCCGTAGGCGCTTCGTTCGCCGCACCATCGCGTTCGTCACACCGCTGCGTCCTACTCGACGAGTTCGATCGTGTCGTCCCCGTTGGGCACCGCGCAGATGAACACCGCCGGGTCGTCGCCGTCGTTTCGGTACCAGTGTTCGACGCCCCCCGGGATGAGGAGTGCGTCGCCCGCGCTCACTCGATGTTCCGTCTCGCCGATCCCGACGACGTACTCGCCGGCGAGCACGTACTGTTCGTGTTCGATCGCGTTCGTGTGCCGGGGGACCTCGGCTCCGGCGTCGAGTTCGAACCGGCGCATCGCGAAGTTCGGCGCGCCGTCAGACGCGTCGAGGAGCACGCCTTTTCGGAGCCCCTCGGCGGCGTCGACCGGTTCGTAGTCGATCTCGGCGCCGCGTTTGATCACCGGCGTGACCGCGTCGGTCGCGTCGGTCGAGTCGGCTTCCTCGGACGCGGTTGTCGTGTCGCGCATGTGTGACGGTGGAACGGGGAGCGTCATAAACGATCGCGGAGCGAGATGACCGATCCCGGAGCGGCGTCGACGGCGGCGGAGTCGCCCGGGTATTTAACCGATCACCCGTCCAACTCGGGGGTATGCGTGGACTCAAGATCGGGACCGTCCTCGGCATCCCGGTCCGACTCAACTGGACGTTCCTAATCGTACTGCCGCTTTTCGCGTACCTCATCGGCTCGCAGATAGGGATGATCGCCGAGGTGATGAACCAGAGCTTCGGCGCCGGCATCGACCCGACCGCGATCGAGGCGGGGATCACTCCCTGGGTGCTGGGGCTGGCGGCCGCGCTCGGGCTGTTCGGCGGCGTGCTCCTCCACGAGTTCGGTCACTCGATCGTCGCTATGCGGTACGGCTACGAGATCGAATCGATCACACTGTGGCTGCTCGGCGGGCTCGCCAGCTTCGCCGAGTTCCCCGAGGACTGGAAACACGAGTTCTGGATCGCGATCGCCGGTCCGCTCGTCAGCGTCGCCGTCGGCCTCGTCTGTTACGTCGTCTTCACAGTCGCACCGATCGGCGCCGACGCCGTGCTCTTCGTGTTCGGCTACCTCGCGCTCCTGAACATCGTGCTCGCCGTGTTCAACATGCTCCCGGCGTTCCCGATGGACGGCGGACGAGTGCTCCGGGCGCTTTTGGCGCGGAACCAGCCGCACGCACAGGCCACCCAACGGGCCGCCTCGATCGGAAAGGGGTTCGCCTTCCTGATGGGGCTCATCGGGCTCTTAACGTTTCAGCTGCTCCTCATCGTGCTCGCCTTCTTCATCTACATCGCGGCCTCTGGCGAGGCCCAGCAGACGACGCTGAAGGCCGCCTTCCAGGGCGTTACCGTCGACGACGTAATGACGCCCCGAGAGGAGCTTCACACCGTCACCGAGGACACCTCCGTCGCGGAGCTTATACAGCGGATGTTCGAGGAGCGACACACCGGCTACCCCGTGCTCCACGGCGAGGACCTCGTCGGGATGGTGACGCTCGAAGACGCTCGATCGGTGCGCGATGTCGAGCGGGACGCCTACCGCGTCGATGAGGTGATGGCGGACAACGTGGTGGCGATCGGTCCCCACGTCGACGCGATGACCGCGCTCCAGACGATGCAGGAGAACGGCGTCGGCCGCCTCCCGGTGGTCAACGAGAGCGACGAGCTGATCGGGATCATCTCGCGATCGGACCTGATGACGGCGTTCAACATCATCCAGACCGGCGGCACCCCGACCGTCATCAGCGGGCGACAACGGCTCGACGGCGATCGCGGCGTGTTCTAACGGCGAGCACGCACGCCGGTCCGAACAACGACGCTGACCGAAAGCGATTCCTCGCCGCCGCCCCGACCGCCGGTAATGAGCGAGAGGGACGCGACGGACGCGGATACAGACGCCGACACCGACACCGCCGGCGAGACCGAGGCGGTCCCCGTCACGGTGTACACCCGCGAGAACTGTTCGCTCTGCGTCGTCGCCCGCGAGACGATCGAGGAGACCGCCGCCGACCTCGGCGTGACGATCGATCTCGACATGGTCGACGTGGACGAGGATCCCGCACTAGCCGACGAGTACGGCGAGCGCGTCCCGTACGTCCTCATCGACGGCCACCCGGCATTTAAATACGAGATCGACGAGCGCGATCTGCGGCTGAAACTCTTGGCGGCGTCGTAAATATAAAACGTGCGCCGACGGGGTCGACCCTATTCGACCGTTCTGTCGCTCGCAGCGGGCGCGGCGCCTTTCACGTTCGTGACCGCCTCGACCGCGTTCGACCGGGAGGCGTATCCCTCGCCCGAGTCGGCGACGATGTTCCCATTGCGGTGGCGGAGACGCCAGCGCCACTCGCCGCCGGCGTCCTCGTAGATTTCGAAGGCCGCGTTGCCTACCTCCAAGACACTCGCGTCGGGGGCGTACTTCCGAACGCGCTCGATCGCGTCCGCCGCGCCGGACTTGGAGGCGTATCCCTCGCCCGAATCGGCGATGATGTTCCCGTTGTCGTGGCGGAGTCGCCAGCGGTACTCTCCGGCCGAATCCTCGTACAGTTCGAAGGTCGCGCCCGCGCCGGCGGCGCCGGCGTCCGTCTCGTCGTCGCCGTGATCGACGGTCGCCTCAGCGACGTTCGACCGCACGCTATCGAGCCCTTGCCGGGCTTTCGACCGCGAGGAGTACCCCTGTCCCGAGTCGCCCAGCACGTTTCCGTTCTCGTGGATGAGCCGCCAGCGCCACTGCCCGGCCCTGTCTCGGTACATCTCGAACGCGGCGGGGTCGACCCGAAGGTAGTCGGCGGCGGCGGCGTGCTCGCGGACTCGCGAGAGCGCACGCTTCGCGTTGGACTTCGAGGCGTATCCTTCGCCCGAGTCGCCGATGACGTTCCCGTTGTCGTGGCGGAGTCGCCAGCGCCACTCCTCGGCCGCGTCCTCGAACAGTTCGAACGTCGCGTCGCTCGCAACCTCGTCGTCGACGACCGGGATAGCCACCTCCGGGTCCGCCGCGTCCTCAGGCTCAGGACCGTCATCCGGGGCGACCGCCTCGGCCGCCGCAACCGGCGTGTCAATCCGAAGGAGGCCGGCCCCGAGCGCGTTCCGGCGGACGCTGTGGAGCCCCTGCTGGGCCTTCCCGCGGCTGCTGTACCCCTGTCCAGCGGTCGCGATCACGTTCCCGTTGCGGTGGCGCAGGCGCCAGCGGGGCTTGCCGCCCGCGTCCTCGAACATCTCGAAGCGGGCCTTGCTCTCACGGAGCGACGCTGTCTCGGCGCGAGCAGTGTCGGCGTCGGCTCGTGCCGCCTCCGCTTCGTCCTCCAGTTCTACGACGCGCTCCTCGGTGGCGGTCAACTCGTCACGCGCGGCATCGAGATCGCTACGGACCGCGGCCAGTTCCTCGCTCGTCGCATCCCGCTCTGCGGCGGTCTCGGTCGTCTCCGCCTGCATCCGTTCGTAGTCCTCGTACACCGGATCCGAGAGCAGCGGCACGACGGTTCCGGCGAGTCCGACGAGGATCAGCCCGATCCCGTACAGCGCGATCACGCCGGTGTCGCCAGACGCCGTGAGCCAGCCGCCCGGGAAGATACTCACGAACCAGACCACCGCGACGAAGCTGAGCGCCGCGCCAAGATAACCGAGAACTGTTCCGAGCCGTCGAAGCGGGAAGCGGATCACCGCTCCGAGCATGATGAACGGGGGCGCCAGGGCCGCGAGCGCGTACGCGATGCCGCGCCCCGTCGTCGCCGACTCGGTGAGCAGGAACGCGACGACTCCGAGCAGCCCGAGCAACACGCCGAACCCGAACAGCCAGTAGCCGTTCACCTCGTCGCCGGTCCGTGGGACCCCGATGCGTCGTTCGTACAATCCACCGCTCGCGCCGCCTTGCCGATCTGTTGCCATGGCTAGAGGGTCCACGTCTGATCGGTTATACGTGTGGGTGCGTGACATGACATTGAAAAGATAGGACCAGGCTACCGCGACCCGAGCGTTTACCCGTTGAACCGACTCTGGTAGGGTATGTACGTACTACGAGGCGGGAGCGTGGCGGACGTGGACGGGACGCGGGCGGGCGACGTGGCGATCGCAGACGGCGAGATCGTCGCGGTCGGCGACGACGTTGCGGACGCGATCGACGAGCACGGAAGCGGTTCGGACGACGTGACCGAGATCAACGTTGACGACGCGGTCGTCGCGCCCGGGCTGATCGACGCGCACGTCCACGCGATGATGGACGGGCGGCCGGACGTCGCCACTGCGGTCGCCGACAGCGACTACACCGCCAGCTACCGGACCGCAAGCAACCTCCGGGACGCCGTGGAGGCCGGCGTCACGACGATTCGGGATCTCGGCGCGCGCGGGACGCTCGCGCTCGACGCCGGCGACGCGGTCGCCGACGGAAAGATCGACGGGCCGAGGATCGTCGCCTGCGGCCGCAACGTGATCATGACCGGCGGCCACGGCAACTGGTTCGGCCGCGAGGCCGACGGCCCGGCCGAGGTCCGGAAGGCTGCCCGCGAGCAGCTACACGACGGCGCGGACGTGCTCAAGTGCATGGCGACCGGCGGCGTTCTCACCGAGGGGGCCGTAACTGGAGCCCCGGAGCTCACCCCGGAAGAGCTGGCGGCGCTCACCGACGCGGCGGCACCGACGAACACGCCGACCGCGGCGCACGCCCACGGTACCGAGGGGATCAAGAACGCGGTCGAAGCGGGGATCACGAGCATCGAGCACGGGACGTTCATGGATCGGGAGGCCGCCGAGATGATGGCCGATCGGGGCACCTACTGGGTGCCCACTGCGAGCGCACTCCACGGCATCGTCGACAACGGCGTCGAGGCGGGGATCCCCGAGGAGGCCGTCGAGAAGGCCGAGGACGCCGCCGACCACTTCGAGGACGCGTGGGACCACGCGCTCGACGCCGGCGTGTCGATCGCGATGGGCACCGACGCCGGCACCCCGTTCAACTTCTTCGCGGACATTCCGCAGGAGCTGGCATACATGGTCGATTACGGGCTCTCGCCGGCCGACGCGCTCGAAGCCGCGACCGTCAACGCCGCTGACTTGCTCGGACTCGACGATGTCGGTCGCGTCGCCGAGGGGTACCGCGCCGACCTCGTCGTCCTTGACGCGGACCCCACCGAAGACGTCTCGGCGTGGCGGAACCCCGAGGCGGTGTTCGCTGCCGGCGAGCGCGTCCTCTGAGCGCACCGTCTGAGCGCACCGTCTGAGCGAGTCGTTCGAACGCGTCGTCTGAACGCGGCAGCTGAGCGCCGCGTCGACGCCGAACAATCGTTTTTAACCCGAGCAGTCGCAACGATCGGATGATGACGAGCCCGCCCCCAGCCGGGTCGCCGACCCGACACGCGGACCCGGACGAGAACCCGTACGTCGAGGCGCCGCCGACCGAATTCGAGCCGGCGTCGGACCTCTCTCGCGACGCGGCCGAAGCCCAGGCGGCGGCGCTCCGGGCGGCGATCCGCGAGCACGACCACCGGTACTACGTCGAGGCCGACCCGCTGATCGCCGACGAGACGTACGACCGGCTGTTCACCCGGTTACAGGAACTCGAGGAGGCGTTCGATCTCCCGACCGAGAACTCGCCCACCCGCCGGGTCGGCGGCGAGCCGCTCGACGCGCTCGGGACCGTCGAGCACGTCGCGCCGATGCGTTCGATCGACAACGCGACCGACGCCGACGCGGTCCGGGCGTTCGACGAGCGCGTTCGCAGCGGACTCAAAGCGGCCGGGTTCGACCCCGACGAGACGGCGTACGTCTGCGAGCCGAAGTTCGACGGACTCTCCGTCGAGGTCGTCTACGAGGACGGCGAGTACGTCCGGGCCGCGACCCGCGGGGACGGCATCGAGGGCGACGACGTCACCGAACAGGTCCGGACGATCCGCTCGGTCCCCGGGCGGCTCCGGGGCGACCCCCCGGCCAGGCTGGCGGTCCGCGGCGAGGTGTACATGCCCCGCGACGCCTTCGCGGCGTACAACGAGGAGCTGATCGAGCGCGGCGAGGAGCCCTTCGCGAACCCCCGCAACGCCGCGGCCGGCACCCTCCGCCAACTCGATCCGGCGGTCGTCGCGGCGCGCCCCCTCGACGTGTTCTTTTTCGACGTGTTGGGGTGGGAGACCGACGACGCGGCGACCGACCCCCCGGAGCGCCCCGACGCCCACTGGGCGGAGTTCGACGCGTTCGACGCGTTCGGGCTCCGCCGCGCCGACCGGGTCGAGCGCGTCGACGACATCGAGGGCGCGCTCGACTACCGCGACCGGCTCATGGCCGACCGCGACGACCTGAACTACGAAATCGACGGCGTCGTGATCGCGGTCGACGACCGCGCGAAGCGGGAAACGCTCGGGTCGACCGCGCGGGCGCCGCGCTGGGCGTTCGCCTACAAGTTCCCGCCCCGCACCGCGACGACGACCGTCGAGGGGATCACCGTGCAGGTGGGCCGCACCGGACGGCTCACCCCCGTCGCGGAGCTGTCGCCCGTCGACGTCGGCGGCGTCAGCGTCTCGCGGGCGACGCTGCACAACCCGGCCGAGATCGAGGCGCTCGGCGTGAACGTCGGCGATCGGGTGCGGATCTACCGCGCTGGCGACGTGATCCCCTACGTCCCCGAGGTGGTCGAGAAGCGCTCGAAGGGGACCTACGCGTTCCCCGAGGCGTGCCCGGTCTGTGGCGCCCCGGTCGAACGCGACGGACCGCTCGCGTTCTGTACCGGCGGGCTCGGCTGTCCGGCCCAGTTGGATCGGGCGATCGAACACTGGGCGCGACGCGACGCCCTCGACATCGAGGGGCTCGGCCCCGAGCGCGTCGAGCAGCTCCGAGAGGCCGGACTCGTCGAGTCGCTGCCGGACCTGTACGACCTGACTGTCGAGGAGCTGGCGGCGCTGGACGGCTGGGGCGAGACGAGCGCCGCGAACCTCGTCGCCGAGTTGGACGCGACCCGCGACCCCCCGCTCGACGCGTTCCTCGCCGGGCTCGGGATCCCGGACGTGGGCGCGACCACGGCGCGCGCGCTCGCGGCGCACTTCGGAGAGCTGGACGCCGTCATCGACGCCGACGTGGACGCTCTCCGCGCGGTCGACGACGTGGGTCCCGAGGTCGCGTCGTCGATCCGGGAGTTCTTCGACACGCCGGAGAACCGGGCCGCGATCGAAGGGCTCCGCGACCACGGTGTCGAGCCCGAGTCCGTCGATATCGGGGCCGACGGCGACGCGCCGGCTCACCTCGACGGGCTCACGTTCGTCTTCACCGGGTCGCTGTCGGTGACCCGCGGCGCGGCGCAGGCGCACGTCGAGGCGCACGGCGCGAACGCGACGTCGAGCGTCTCGGGCAACACCGACTTCCTCGTCGCCGGTGAGAATCCCGGACAGTCGAAGCGAAGCGACGCCGACAGCGAGGGGGTGCCAGTGCTCGACGAGGACGCGTTCGCCGAGTTCCTGGCCGAGCATGGGATCGAGTGGCCACCGGGAGCAGACGACGAGTAGCGGGCCGCGTCTCTCGTCGTTCGGTCGACACGACCCGCAACCCTTTATCGGACGACGCAAGAACGGGTGCGTATGACCGCCATCGAACTGCGGGGCGTGACGAAGGAGTTCGCCGACGTCACGGCCGTTCGGGACCTCGATCTGACCGTCGAGGACGGGGAAGTGTACGGCTTCCTCGGCCCGAACGGGGCCGGCAAGTCGACGACGATCGACATGGTGCTCGACTTGGTCCGGCCGACCGAAGGGACGATACGCGTGCTCGGACAGGACGTCGCGAGCGACGGGGTCGCGATACGCCAGCGTACCGGCGTGCTCCCGGACGGGTTCTCGGTGTACGACCGGCTCTCCGGGCGGCAACACGTCGAGTTCGCCATCAAGTCGAAAGAGGCGGACGACGACCCCGACGCCCTCCTCGATCGAGTCGGGATCCTCGAAGACGCCGACCGCAAGGCCGGCGGCTACTCCAAGGGGATGCGCCAGCGGCTCGTGCTCGCGATGGCGTTGGTCGGCGACCCCGATCTGCTCATTCTCGACGAGCCGTCCTCGGGGCTCGACCCCGCAGGCGCGAAGGAGATGCGCGAGATCGTCCAGAGCGAGGCCGACCGCGGTGCAACCGTCTTCTTCTCCTCGCACATCCTCGAACAGGTCGACGCCGTCTGTGACCGCGTCGGTATCCTTCGCGAGGGCGAACTCGTCGCGGAGGACTCCGTCGAGGGGCTCCGCGAGGCCGTCGGCGGCGAGGAGACCCTGGAGATCGCGGTGGGCGACGCCGACGCGGACGCGACGGACGCGATCCGTGACCTCGACGGAGTAACCCGAGTCGACCGCGACGGCGACACGCTCGTCGTGAGCTGTGCGGACGACGCGAAGACGCGGGTCATCGCCGCGCTGGAGGACGCCGGGGTCGTCGTGCGGGACTTCCACACGCGAGAGGCGTCGCTGGAGGATCTCTTCTTGGCGTACACCGAGGGCGACGCGCCGGGCATCGACGGAGGCGGTGGAGACAGTGAGGGCGGCGAAGACGACGGCGGGAGCGGCGACGCCGTCGGCACCGAGGAGGTGGTCCGATGAGCCTCGTTGCCATCGCGGAGAAGGACCTCCAGGACACGGTGCGGTCGCGCGGGATGTTGATCCTCGTGGCGCTGTTCTCGCTGCTCGTCGCCGTGTTCGCGGCCGTTTTCAGACCCGGCGGCCCGAGCGGGCAGTTCGCGACGGAGGTCCTGTTGAGCTTCGCCGTCGGGCCGTTCCTCGTGACGACGCTCGTCCCGCTCGTGGGCGTCGTCGTCGGGTACAACGCCGTGAGCGGCGAGCGCGAGTCGGGCTCGCTGAAGCTACTCCTGTCGCTCCCGCACTCCCGCGCCGATGTCGTCTTCGGGAAGGTGGCGGGACGGGGGGCCGCGCTGTCGCTCGCGGTGTTCACCGGCTTCCTGCTACCGGCAGTCGTGTTGATCGGGCTCTCGCAGTTCGGGCAGCTCTCGACGTTCAACGCCGGTGCCTACCTCGGATACACGGTCTTCGCTGCGGTCCTAGGCGTCGTCTTCGTCGCCATCGCGGTCGGCTGCTCGGCCGCCGCCGCGACCCAGCGACAGGCGCTCATCGGCGGCGTGTCGATCTACGTCCTGTTCGTGTTGCTGTGGGGCGCGATCACCGGACAGTTCCTTGGTGCCGCGGGCGACGCGGGGCTGATCGATCCCCTACCAGTCTCCCAACAGCAGATTAGCGTGTTCCTGCAGGTCGCGAACCCGATAACCGGGGTCGAGCTGCTGTCCAACGCGTTCCTCGGCGAGCAGCTGTTCAGCGGTGAGGGAGTCAATCAACAGATTTCCGCGGTGTCGATGCTCGTGTTCTGGACGATCGCGCCGCCGCTGGCCGGGCTCTGGAGATTCGACGGCGACGATTTATAAGGAAAGACGGCCGGCTACGCCGTCGGACGTTTTGCGCGCGCTCGCCGCCTCGTGATCGATCTACGCGCTCGCCGCCTCGATCGCCGCTTCGAGGTCGGCGACGATGTCGGCCGGGTCCTCGATGCCGACCGAGAGCCGTACCATGTCGCCGGTGACGCCCGCGGCCTCTTGCTCTTCTTCGGTCAACTGCTGGTGAGTGGTCGAGGCCGGGTGGATGACGAGCGTCTTCGCGTCGCCGACGTTCGCGAGTAGCGAGGCGAGATCGGCGTTCTCGACGGTCGCTTTCGCGGCCTCGAAGCCGCCCTCCAGCCCGAAGGTTATCATGCCGCCGTAGCCGCCCTCCAGGTACTCGGTCGCCTCCTCGTGGGTCTCGTGGCTCTCCAGACCCGGGTAGTTCACCCACGCCACGTCCTCGTGTTCGTCGAGGTACTCCGCGACGATGCCGGCGTTCTCGCAGTGGCGGTCCATCCGGAGCGGGAGCGACTCCGTCTGCTGGAGCGTGTTCCACGCGTCGAACGGCGACTGCTGGTCGCCCAAGTCGCGAAGCCCCCGAGTGACTGCCGCGAACGTGAACGCGGCGTCACCGAACGCCTCGACGTAGTTGATCCCGTGGTACGCCGGGTTGTCCTGGGCGATCTCCGGGAACTTCTCGGGATACTCGCCCCAGGGGAACGAGCCGCCGTCGACGAGGATGCCGCCGACGGTGGTGCCGTTGCCGGTGAGCCACTTCGTCGTCGACTCCCAGACGAGGTCCGCGCCGTGATCGAGCGGCCGGCAGAGGTACGGGGTCGCGAACGTGTTGTCGACGAACAGCGGCACGCCGTGATCGTGGGCGATGTCGGCGATCCGTTCGATATCGGGAGTGACCAAGGCGGGGTTCCCGATCGTTTCGATGTGGACGTAGGCGGTGTCCTCGTCGATAGCGTCGGCGTAGCCCTCGTAATCGAGCGGGTCGACAAACCGGGTCGTCACCCCGCGACGCTCGACGGAGTGGGTGAGGTAGGTGTAGGTGCCCCCGTATAGCGCGGACGAGGAGACAACGTTGTCGCCCGCGGAAGCGAGCATGAAGTTCGCCAGATCGAACGCCGCCATCCCCGAGGACGTGGCGACCGCGCCGACGCCGTTTTCGAGCGAGGCGAGGCGCCCTTCGAGCGCGGCGTTCGTCGGGTTCATGATCCGTGAGTAGACGTTGCCCGCTTCCTCCAACGCGAAGAGTCGAGCTGCGTGCTCGGCGTTCTCGAACTCGTAGGAGGTCGTCTGGTAGATCGGCGTCGCTCGGGCGCCGGTCGCCGGGTCCGGATCGGTTCCCGCGTGAACGCTTCGTGTGCGGAACTCGTGATTCGTGTCGTCTTCGTCAGATGGCATACGTAGGTGTGCGTGTGCCGCGTGCTTAAAAGGGCCCGACGATCGCAGACGGTACCGCTATCTCGGACCCTGGCAGTCTCGTGGCAACCGTTAACAGCGTTGCCCCGTAAGATCAATCATGGGAACCCAAGGTCCGCGCAACGAGCCCTTCGAGATGGAGGACATCACCGGGGCGATACCCGACTCGGTGTGGCAGTACACGGCGCTCGGTGTCGCCCTCCTCGTCGGGTTCGCCCTCCTCAGTCAGAGCCTCGTGTTCGGCGTCGCGGCGCTGGCGCTTTTGGTCGTAGCGGTCACGGTCGTCAGCGCGGTCGAGATCGTCGACGCCTACGACAAAAAGGCGCTGACCGTGTTCGGCGAGTACCGGAAGCTCCTCCAGCCCGGCGTCCACCTCATCCCACCGTTCGTCTCCCGCACCTACGCGTTCGACATGCGGACTCAGACGCTCGATGTCCCCCGCCAGTCGGCGATCACGCGGGACAACTCGCCGGTGACCGCCGACGCCGTCGTCTACATCAAGGTGATGGACGCGAAGAAAGCCTTCTTAGAGGTCGACGACTACAAAAACGCCGTTTCGAACCTCGCACAGACGACCCTCCGAGCCGTCCTCGGCGACATGGAACTCGACGACACGCTCTCCCGGCGGGAGCTGATCAACAACCGGATCAACGAGGAGTTAGACGAGCCGACTGACGAGTGGGGAATCCGCGTCGAGGCCGTCGAGGTCCGCGAAGTGAGCCCCTCCCAAGAGGTCCAGCGCGCGATGGAGCAACAGACCGGTGCGGAGCGCCGCCGTCGGGCGATGATCCTCGAAGCGCAGGGGGAACGCCGCTCCGCGGTCGAACAGGCCGAGGGTGACAAACAGTCGAACATCATCCGCGCGCAAGGGGAAAAACAGAGCCAGATCCTCGAAGCGCAGGGTGACGCTATCTCGACCGTCCTCCGCGCGCGCTCCGCCGAGTCGATGGGCGAGCGCGCCATCATCGAACGCGGGATGGAGACGCTCGAAGAGATCGGCAAGGGCGAGTCGACCACGTTCGTCCTCCCGCAGGAACTCACCAGCCTCGTCGGCCGCTACGGCAAGGCCCTCTCCGGCTCCGACGTCCAGCAGATGGACGGGTTAGAGAGCAGGGAGTTCGACGAGGAGACCGAGAAGCTGCTCGGGCTCGAAGACATCGAGAGCGCGCTCGAACAGCTGGACACGGTCGCCGACAGCGACCTCCGGACCGACGAAACGCGGGACGCCGACACCGCCCGCGACGTCGACCTGTCACGGCGGTCGGACGCGGCCCGCGAGGCCGACCGGGACATCGAACTGGAGGCGGAGAGCGACCGATCAGAGAGGTGATCGGGCCGGCGGTCGAGGGCGATCCCCGTTTCGGTTAGGGCCGCCACGTCGCCGGGTCGACTGCCCAGAGCGCGCCGACAGCAAGTGCACCGGCGACACCCCCAGAGACGAGTGCGAACACGGAGCCGGGAGTCGTCGCGACCGACGCGAGCAGCAGAGCCGCACCGACGAGCAGCGCGACCGTGTCCTCTGTGGTCGCGGCGCGGACGACCGGCGCTACCGCACCACCGAAGGCGGCGCCGGCCGCGGCGGGCGTCCCGGAGCGCACCGTCGCGAGCGTCCCCGACTCGACGACCGCGTGGAGAGATGCCGCCGGGTCGCGAGCGAACCCGAGCGCGAACCCGAGCGCGACGAGAACGCCGATCACGGGGGCGAGGAGTGCGAGACGCGCGGAGAGGTCGACGGCCGCGAGCGCGGCCGCGCCGGAGACCAGCAGCACCGATCCGATCGCGAGCAGCGCGGGCGCGGCGACCGCCGAAAACGGCGACGGGGTGATGAACGGGGGAAGGTCCGAGGCCGTCTCCACGCCGGGGACGAACCCGGGCGTGACGGTGCTGGCGAGCGAGAAGATAGCCGCGGCGACCGAGAGCAGGGCGACTCCGAGAAGGCGTCGACGAGAGGGTGCCATATCGGCGACAGACCGCCGGGCCACTAAACGATCGCGGGACCGGGACGCGATCGGATGCGGTCGAGCCCGGTTGAGTCCGATCGGGCGCGGTCGCTCCCTAGATCGTCACGCCGGCACGGTCGCCGTCGACCGAGACGACGACGCGCGCCGGTGGGCCACGGTCGTCGGTGAGCCGCAACAGCAGCGTCTTCGCGACGAGTTCATCGTCCGCGACATCGGGATCGCCCCGGACCCCCGCCTCCTCGACAGCGATCCGGAGCGCTCGGTTGCCCGTCCGACTGACCGACCCGAGGCGGAGTTCGACCGCAGGCGCCGCGAGCCGCTGGGCGACCACGAGAACGGCGCCGCCTCCGTCGTCGACGAACGCCGTCTCGTCGACGAACGACCGGGTCGCGGCGGCGTCGGAGCGCACGGCGGTCCGCGCGTCGGCCGCCGAACTGAACGAGAGAGCGTGAGTGAACAGCTCTTCGGGGCGATCGTGAACACTCTGACCGTCGACGATCGGATTGCCGTCGACGTACTGGCTCCGGACGCGGAGATCTCGGGGTGTCGACGCAGCGAGGTCGTGGAGCCGGTCGACGCACCCAGCGGTAGCCACGGAGAGGGTGCCGACCACGACCGCGCGGCGATGCATGTGACCGGCTCCGACGTTCGTAAATAAAAACCCCGGCGTCGCAGTCTCGCGGTCTGAGAATCGGGAACGCCGTGAGTGGACGTTGGGAGTGCCCGACGCGGGGGCGCGCGGCTACTCGTCGATCACGGGCGCCGGCACGCCGTCGTCGCCGCCGTCGAGTTCGAAGGCGCGGCGGAGTTCGGCGATGCGGTCGCGGATATCCGCGGCCAGCTCGAACTCGAGGTTGCTCGCGGCCTCGTCCATCCGGTCTTCGAGGGCCTCGATCTGCGCTTTCGCGTCGTCCTCGCTCTCGATGTCGCCGACGCTGATCGACGAGGTGTCCGTCTTCGAGCCCGGAAGGTTCGTCTCCCCGACCGGCTTGTCGATGGTGGTCGCCTCGTAGCCGTGCTCGGCGTTGTACTCCAGTTGAATCTCGCGGCGGCGCTGCGTCTCTCCGATCGCCGCCTCCATCGAGTCGGTCATCCGATCGGCGTAGAGCACGACTTCGCCGTTGACGTTGCGGGCGGCCCGACCCATCGTCTGGACGAGGGTGGTGGTGGAGCGCAGAAAGCCCTCCTGGTCGGCGTCGAGGATGGCGACGAGGCTCACCTCCGGGATGTCGAGCCCCTCCCGGAGGAGGTTGATGCCGACGAGCACGTCGATGTTGCCGAGCCTGAGGTCGCGGATGATCTCGTGGCGCTCCAACGTGTCCGTCTCGTCGTGCATGTACGCGACGTCGACCCCGGCCTCCTCGAAGTACTCCGTGAGGTCCTCGGCCATCCGCTTCGTGAGGGTGGTGACGAGGACGCGCTCGTCGCGCTCGATCCGCTCGCCGACGCGTTCGAGGAGGTCCTCGACCTGCCCGGTCGCTTCCGTCACCTCCACTTTCGGATCGACGAGGTGCGTCGGTCGAACGATCTGCTCGGCGATCCGCTCCGAGGTCTCCCGCTCGTAGTCGCCGGGCGTGGCCGAGACGTAGAGCGTCCGGTCCGACTTCTCCTCGAACTCCTCGAAGGTGAGCGGGCGGTTGTCGTAGGCGGTCGGGAGCCGGAACCCGTTCTCGACGAGCGAGTCCTTCCGCGATTTGTCGCCCGCGTACTGGCCTTTGATCTGCGGGATCGTCTGGTGAGACTCGTCGATGACGGTGAGAAAGCCGTCCGGGAAGTAGTCCATCAGGGTGTAGGGGGCGTCGCCGGACTCGCGGTCGTCCATGTGCACCGAGTAGTTCTCGATCCCCGAGCAGTACCCCGCTTCTCGGAGCATCTCGACGTCGAAGGTGGTGCGCTCCTCGATCCGCTGGGCGGCGACCAGATCGCCCTGTCGCTCGAAGTAGCGAACCCGTTTCTCCATCAGGGCTTCGATCTCCCCGATCGCCTGTTCCAGTTTGTCGTCCGGGATCGAGTAGTGCTCCGCGGGGTGGAGCATGACGGCCGGCTCGTCGCTCACGACCTCGCCTTTCATCGGATCGACCTTGATCATGCGGTCGATCTCCTCGCCCCACAGCTCCACGCGCACCGCGTACCGCCCGTACATCGGGTAAATCTCGACGGTGTCGCCGCGCACCCGGAAGGTGCCCTGTGTGAAGTCGACGTCGTTGCGCTCGTAGTTCAGATCGACGAGCCGCGCGAGCAACTCCTCGCGCCCCACGTCCTCGCCGACTTCCAAGCGGAGCGCCATGTCGCGGTAGTTCTGCGGGTCGCCGAGTCCGTAGATCGCCGAGACCGAGGCGACGACGATCACGTCGTCGCGTGTGAGCAGGGAGCGCGTCGCGGAGTGGCGCAGGCGGTCGATCTCCTCGTTGATAGACATCTCCTTGTCGATGAACGTGTCCGTCTGCTCGACATACGCCTCCGGCTGGTAGTAGTCGTAGTAGGAGACGAAGTACTCGACGGCGTTGTCCGGAAACAGCTCGCGGAATTCCTCGTACAGCTGGGCCGCGAGCGTCTTGTTGTGTGCCAGCACGAGGGTCGGGCGGTTCAGTTCCTCAGCGACCCACGAAACGGTGTTCGTCTTCCCGGAGCCCGTCACGCCGAGCAGCGTCTGCGTGTCCGCGCCCGACTCGAACCCCTCGACGAGTTCCTGGATCGCCCCGGGCTGGTCGCCCGCGGGCTCGAACGGAGCGTCGACGCGGAGGGGGCGGTCGACGGTCGGACGGTCCTCAGAGAGAGGGGAGTCGGCGTCGCTCACGATACGCGTCGTTGGGTGGCGAGACACTTGAGCGGCGCGGCTAGGCGGGTCAGCGGAAACCGACCGCGACCGGACGAAAACGTTTCCCCGTCGCCCCGCGACGGTCGACGTATGCGCATCGCCGTCCCCAACAAGGGCCGCCTACACGATCCGACGCTCTCGCTTCTCGAACGCGCTGGGCTTCACATCGAGGAGACCGCTGACCGACAGTTGTACGCCGACACCGTCGACCCCGACGTGTCGATCCTCTTCGCGCGGGCGGCCGACATCCCGGAGTACGTCCGCGATGGCGCGGCCGACATCGGGATCACGGGTCTCGATCAGGCCGCGGAGTCCGGCGGTGTCGCCGACTCCGCGACCGCCGCGATCGACGACGACCTCGTCGACCTGCTCGATCTCGGCTACGGCTCCTGCAAGCTCGTCCTCGCGGCGCCGGAGGACGGCGACATCGAGACCGTCGACGACCTCGCGGGCGGCACCATCGCCACTGAGTTCCCGACGATCACCCGTGACTATCTCGATCGCGTGGGGGTCGACGCCGACGTGGTCACCGTGACCGGTGCGACCGAACTGACCCCGCACGTCGACATGGCCGACGCCATCGTCGACATCACCTCGACGGGGACGACGCTGAAAGTGAACCGACTCGCCGTGATCGACGACGTGCTCGATTCCTCGGTCCGGCTGTTTGCGCGCCCCGACGTCGTCGACGACCCGAAGGTCGAGCAGGTGCGGACCGCCTTCGAGTCCGTGCTCGCGGCCGACGGCCGCCGCTACCTGATGATGAACGCGCCCAAGGACCGGCTGGACGCGGTGAAAGACGTGATCCCCGGACTCGGCGGCCCGACCGTGATGGACGTGGAGGCCGACGAGAACGGCAACGGGATGGTCGCGGTCCACGCCGTCGTCGAGGAGCGCGACGTGTTCGCGACGATCTCGGAGCTGAAATCGGTCGGCGCGAGCGGGATCCTCGTGACGGAGATCGAACGACTCGTCGAGTAGCCGCGCGTCCGACGGGAATCCGACTCGCTTCTCACGGATCCGACCGGTTCCTCACTGACTCGACTCGCTGCTCACTCCTCGCCGATCAGTCGCTCCTTCTGCGTGCGCGTCAGCGACTTGATCGCGTACTCGCGCGACATCGCCGCCGACTTCGAGTCGAACGACTCGACGTGCTGCAAGGTTACCGGGGTTCGCCCGCGGGTGTACTTGGCCCCGTTGCCGGAGTCGTGTTCCGCGACGCGGCGCTCCACGTCGGTGGTGTAGCCGGTGTAGAGGGACCCGTCGGCGCACTCGATGACGTACACGTGGTGGGCCCGATCGGACACGGACCGGGATCGGCTCGCGGGCGATGAATAGCTGCCGGTCGCGGGCTGACTGTCGGCGGGGATCGTCGGCCAGTCTCCGGTGTGGGTCAGTCGCGCCGCGCCGCGTCGACGGCGCGGGCGATCAGTCCGGCCTGCGCGCCGGCGACGAATCCGGCGTCGACGTTCACCGCCGTGAGCACCGAACAGGACTGGAGGGCGCCCTGCAGCGCCGCGACCCCCTCGCCGCCGACGCCGTACCCCGTCGAGACCGGGAGCGCGATGACCGGTGCGTCGACGAGCCCCGCAACGACGGTCGAGAGCGCTCCCTCGCGGCCGGCGGCGACCACGACCACGTCGGCCGCGGCGATCCGGTCGCGCTGGTCGAGAATGCGATCGAGGTTCGCAACACCCACGTCGTCGACGCGGTCGACCGTCGCGCCGATTTCTCGGGCGACGATCGCGGCCTCGCCGGCGACCGCCGCGTCTGCGGTGCCGGCGGCGACGACCGCCACGGTCGCGTCGAGCGATGGGGGCGTGAACCCGTCGGCGTGGACGACGACGGTCCCGGTTCGCTCGTCGTGGTCGACGGCCGCGCTCAGTTCGTCGTCGGTGTCGGGGCCCTCCGTGAACGCCGTCTGGACCGCGGCCGCGTCGTCGGCATCCGCCCGGGTGACAAGCGCGCGTCCGGTCGTTTCGACCGCGGTCGTCGTCAGCGCGGCGACCTCGGTCGGGGTTTTCCCCTCCGCGAGGATGGCCTCGGGGATCCCGCGCCGGCGCTCGCGGGCAGCGTCAAACCGCCCGGCCGCCGTCGTCGCGTAGCCCGCAAGCCGCGATTCAGCCTCCGCAACGCCGATATTGCCGGCGTCGAGTGCTTCAAGCGTGTCGCGCATGCCGGACCGTCGGGGTTGAACGAAGTCGTACCTATCGGTCCGGGGCGACAGGCGGGCCTACGTCGGTCCTCACGACGGCGACGAGCCGGGTTCGTCACGCGGTCTCACAAAGTTTATAAGTGAGCGTTCCGGCATCCCCTCGCGAACGGCCCGCACGACGCTCCTCGCGGTCGAATTCAGGAACTCTTATTAACTGTCGACGGATATCCTCGATCGCATGGCAGACCTTATTGTCAAAGCGGCCGTCAAAGAAGCGCTGGACGACAAGAACGTCGCTTCGGACTTCTACGACGCGCTGGACGACGAAGTGGACGAGCTGCTCGAAGACGCTGCACGTCGCGCCGAGGCCAACGACCGGAAGACGGTCCAGCCTCGCGACCTCTAAGACGGACGCGACTTCCGTTCCGATTTTTTGACCGAATACCGATCGGTGAGCAACGCGTCCGTCGAGCGCGACACGCGGGAGCAGCCGGGGATCCACCGCGAGAGAGTCGTTGCCGATGAGATCAGCGCGTGAGCACCCGAACGTCCGACGCCGTTCCGACGTGCATCTCGTCTGCGAGGTCGACGAAGATTCCGTGCTCGACGACGCCGGGCGTCGTCGACAACGTCGTCGACAGCGCAGCTGGCTCCGAAATGTCGCCGAACGCGCAGTCGAGCACGAGGTTCCCGTTGTCGGTGACGACCGGTCCGTCCTTCCGCTCTGCGCGCCGCAGGGTCGGCTCGCCGCCGACCGCTCGTACCGCCTCGGCGACGACCGACCGACCGGCGGGCAACACCTCGACGGGGACGGCTCTGTCGAGAACCGTGGCCTCCTTCGAGGGATCGGCCACGACGAGGAACCGGTCAGCCGCGGTGTCGACCAGCTTCTCGCGGGCGTGGGCCGCGCCGCCACCCTTGATAAGGGCGCCCGCAGTCGGCTCGCCGTCGTCGCCGACAGCGACTTGATCCGCGCCGTCGATCGCGATATCGATACCGGGCGCGCCCGGGCCGACGACCTCGTCGAGATCGAGGAGCGGGATGCCGCACTCGATCGCGAGATCGCGACTCGCGAACGAGGTCGCCACGCCGCGGATATCGAGGCCGGCGTCGACCCGCTCCCCCAGCCGTCGAATCGCGTGTGCCGCCGTCGAGCCCGTCCCGAGCCCGACGACATCGCCGCCGTCGACCGTCTCAGCCGCCGACTCGCCGGCGCGTCGCTTCGCCGTGTCGCTCCCGCCGCTCGTTTTCATACCGTCGACTGGTTGGGGTGGATTGAAAAGGCGTCGGCGTCGCGAGCACCGGCGGGGTGTCAGTCTGAGCGATCCTCACTCTAGTCGGTCGAGCACGGCCGCGGCGTCGTACGCTAAGGAGAGCTCGCGGGAGCGCCCGCGCCCTTCGACGTCGGCGTACTCGGCGTCGATTACGCCGAGCTGGTCGAGCTTGTTGATGATCTCGGAGTAACGCGTGTAGCCGAGGTCGGTCTCGTCGTGGAACGCCTCGTACACCGTCCCGGCGCGCTCGCCGTCGTTGGACGCGAGCACCCGGACGAGAGCGCGCTCGGAGTCGGAGAGGCCCCGCAGCGACCGCGAAAGGTGGACGTGTTTGGACTTGTCGTAGGCGGACTCGACGTCCTCCTTGGCGATCGTCTTCGAGGCGCGCATCTCCGCGTTCAGTCCGGCCCGTCGGAGCAGGTCGATGCCGACGCGGAGGTCGCCGCTATCGGCGGTCAGGTCCGCGACGCGCTCCAGTTCGGGGTCGCCGATCGCGCCGTCGTGGAAGCCACGCTTCGCGCGCTCGAAGAGGATGTCGTAGATCTCGGTGGCGTCGTAGACGGGGAAGTACACCTCCTCCGGGCGGAACACCGACTGCACGCGGGTGTCGAGGTCGTCGATCACGTCGAGGCCCAGATCGGAAGAGATGACGATAACGCCGATCTTCGCCCCGGAGTGTGCCTCGTGAGCGCGCAACAGCGAGTAGAGAGTGTCCGACGCCTCGTTCTCATAAAAGAGGTAGTTCACGTCGTCTAACGCGACGACGAGCACGTCGTCCTCCTCGACCAGCCGGTCGGTGATCTGGCCGAACAGCTTTTTAAACGAGATCCCAGAGGAGGGCGGTTCGTAGTCGAATATTCCCTCGAACAGCCGCGAGAAGACGGCGTACCGTGTCGAGTCGACCTGGCAGTTGACGCGGACCGTCCGGACGTCGGTGCGCGCGCCGAGCTCCCCGAACAGCTTCTGGACCGCGGTCGTCTTGCCGGTCCCCGGCGGTCCGCGGACCATCGTGTTGAGTGGTCGAGAGCCGCGGACGGCCGGGCGGAGCGCGTACTTCAGACTCTCCAGCTGGCTCTCTCGGTGGCGGAACGTCTCGGGGACGTGGTCGATCTCGAACACCGACTCGTCGCGGAACACCGACTCGTCCCACGAGAGCATGTCGCCGCCGGCGTCCCCGGTCATGTGCAAACCACGACAGGCCGTCCACTTAACCGTTGCCCGCGGGGGCGGCGAAAGTGAAACAGGAGGTATAACGCCCGTTCGGCGGCGGTTTCGACGATCGATCGTCCACTCCGAAATCGCCTTGCGAGCGGCTCAGTCGCGGTCCGTGGCGGCGCCGTGCCGACCGGCGCGCCGGTCGAGGACGAGCACGTGTCGCGTCAGCGATCGGTGAACCCGGCGTTCGAAGGCGGCGGCGACCACCCACCCGGCCGCGCGGGCCTCGCCACGCCAGTCGCGATCGGCGACCACGACGGCGCGGGGCGCGACGCGTTCGGCCTCCGCGAGCGCACCCGAGACAAGGTCTGCGAGTTCGTGACGAGCGATCTTGGACTGGCGACCGTAGGGCGCGTCGAAGGCGACTCCGTCGACCGCGTCGTCGGAGAACGGGAGGGCCGTCGCGTCGCCGCGAACGACGTGCCAGTCCGGGGCGTCGGCGGTCGCATCGACGTACTCACGGAGGTTCTCGCGCGTCCCGCGAACCATCTTTCGTTGTGCGTCGCACGCGAGCACGTCGGCGCCGACGAGCCCGACCTCCAACGGGAGCCCGCCGGTCCCGCACATCGGATCGAGCAGGGTCCGACCAGGCGCCGCGCCGGCGAGGTTCGCGTACGCCCGGGCGTCGGCGGGCGCCATGCTCCCGGGCTGAAAGAACGGGCGATCGGTCGGCTTCGGCGCGAAGTCGCGGGCGCCCTCGGCGGCGACCCACCCGAGCGCGCAGACCGAGGCCTCCCCGCCGTCGGCGCCGTCGACCGCGTCGTGGGCGGCGCGCTCGCCCCCGGCGAACAGCGCGCGAAGGACGTGGTCGGGGTCGTCGAGGTCGACATCGAACCCGCGGTCGACGAGGACGCCGCCGAGTTCGCGCTCGGCCGCACTCGTCGAGACGTCGGTCGTGTTCCGGACGTTTCGGGCGCGGACCGCAACGGTTCCGGCGCGGTCGATCGGAGCGGCTTCGAGGGCGGCGGCCGCGGCGTCGACGGCCGCGTCGGTTCGAGCGATCGCCTCGTGAGCGGCGCGGGTGTACGCGAGCCGGGATATCGCCGCGTTCTCGACGCCCCCGGCGCTCGCGACGCCCGGTGCGAGGAGGGTGACGCTGGCGGCGGCGGTCGCCGCCTCGGCGGCGGCGAACGCGTCTTCTTCGCCGGCAAGTTCGAGCCAGTACACGACCCGGGATCCGGCGCCGGGTCGCAAGAGGATAGCGGTTCCGACCAACCACCTTTTTATCTCTTTCAAGTGACGATGACGTATAGATGGCCGATCCGAAGGAGACGATCACGATAGAGAACGTCGTCGCGTCAACGGGGATCGGACAGGAGCTCGATCTCCAGAGCGTCGCGATGGACCTGGAAGGCGCCGACTACGACCCCGAGCAGTTTCCCGGCCTCGTCTACCGCACCACGGACCCGAAGTCGGCCGCGCTGATCTTCCGTTCCGGAAAGATCGTCTGTACCGGCGCCAGCTCGATCGAGGCCGTCCACGAGAGTCTCGCTATCGTCTTCGACGAGCTCCGCGCGCTCCAGATCCCGATCGACGACCCGGAGATCACGGTCCAGAACATCGTCACCTCCGCGGACCTCGGCGAGAGCCTCAACCTCAACGCGATCGCGATCGGGCTCGGGCTCGAACACATCGAGTACGAGCCGGAGCAGTTCCCCGGCCTCGTCTACCGACTCGACGAGCCCGACGTGGTGGCGGTGTTGTTCGGCAGCGGAAAGCTCGTCATCACCGGCGGCACGACGCCGGACGACGCGGCCGCCGCCGTCGACGTGATCGTCGAGGAGCTGACCGGGCTCGGACTGTTGGCCTGATCCGGCTCGGACTGTCAGCCTGACCACCCGCGATCCGGCGCGCGTCAGTTCGATTCCGCGATCACTTTTACCCGCCGAGCCGTACATCGATTATGCTCTTACAGACGGTGACGCCGATCACGGTGCTCGGGACGACCGTCGCGTTCGCGCTGTTCCTCTCTCTGACCGCGCACCTCGCCGCACGGAACGTCATCGGGGACGTTGACCCACGACGGGCGCTCTACGTTGGCCCGCTCCCGGCGATCATCGGCGTTGTCGGCGGTGCCTTCTCCGTCTCCGAAGCGCTGCTCGTCCCCGCAGCGCTACTGGTCGACGGGGCCATGTTCGCGTGGAGCTACGACCAACCACGCCGCGTCGTCGTCGGGATGACGCTCATCCACGCGGTGATCACGACGCTGCTCGGGATCGTCTTGCTCGGGGTCGCGGTGTTGCTCGCGGCGCGACCGGGGTAGATCGGAGCGTGGCGGCGCGGAGTCGGTCTTCACGGCTCCGGCGGCGCGCCGTCGTAGGCGTCGTGGTCGCCGTAGAAGTTCAGCATCGCGAATTTTAGCTTCTCGGGGTCGAGATCGAGCAGTTCCCCGCGCTCTTCGGGCGGGAAAGCCCCGCGGACCGAGTACTTCCCCATGTCCGCCGCCGTGTACCGCCGGTCCGCGAGGATGCGGACGCCGAAGTCGTCGGGGCCGCGGATGACGCGCCCGAGCGCCTGTCGCGTCTTCCGAACCGTCGGGATCTCAACGGCGTACGACCAGCCGGGGTCTCGGGAGCGGTCGCGATCGGAGAAAGTCCGGTCGTACGCCGCTTGGACCGCCTCCATACGGTCCGAGAGGTGCGGGTAGGGGACGCCAACGACGACGACCGTCCGGGCGTCGTCGCCGTCAAAGCTCACACCCTCCGCGAGCGTCCCCCACAGCGAGGTGAACAGGGTGGCGTCGTCGCGTTCGACGAACCGCCGGCGCAGCTCCGCTTCGTCTTCACCGGAGCCGTCGAGGTAGAGCCGTCCGAGACCCGCGTCCGCGAGCCCGCCGCCCGCGCCGCTCTCTCCCGTCGAGCCGCCGAGCCGCTCGTAGTAGCGCTCGGCCTCGGCGTACGAGGGGAAAAAGGCGAGCGTGTTGCCCGGGGTAAAGCGGATCGCATCGCGAAGCAGGGACGACACCGTCTCCTGTGTCTCCGGGTCGTTGCGCTCGGAGGCGAACAACGGGGGCGTGTCGACCGCGAACGTCCGGCGGTTCTCCTCGGGGTACGCCATCCCGTACGCGAGCGACGCCACGTCCTCCAGTCCGAGCACGTCCGAAGTTACGTCGAACGGGCGGAGCGTCGCGCTCATCAGCACGCTCGCGGCCACCTCGTCGAACAGTTCTTCCGTGACGCGCCGAGGGATACACGTGTACAGCTCCGCGCGCCCGTACACCTCGTCGGTGCCGCTGTCACGGCGCACAGAGACGACTGGGTACTGCCCGAGCGCCGTCCCCTCGTCCATCCACGTCGAGACGAACCGGGCGACCTGTAGGGTCTGACACTCCGTCCGGGTGGTGGTCTCGCCGTCGCGGTAGCGGCGCTCGTACTCCTCGTCGAGCGCCTGTCCGAGCTGGACCGCGAGCTCCGTCTCCGTGTCGATCCCCTTCCCCTCGTAGCGGTCGAGGAACGCGAGCGTGAGGTCGTCGCGACGGTCGTCGTTGGCGATGGAGAGGTCCTCCCAGTTCTCTCCGACGCCCTCGTGGGAACCGAAACCGAGCGCGTCGTCGTACGTGTCGACCAAGGCGTTGCGAAACGCACGGACGACGTTTCCGGCGGCCTCGGCGCGCGAGTCGTCGCTGTCGGCGATCTCCTCGACGGCGGCGTCGAGCGTGTTCTCGGTGAGGGTCCGGGTGGCGTGGTCGCGGGCGGCGTCCTCGATGTTGTGGGCCTCGTCGAAGACGGTGATTATCTCGGAAGGGTCACGGTCGATCCAACGGAAGAACTGCTCTCTGATCTGGGGGTTCAACAGGTGGTGGTAGTTACAGACGACCAGATCGACGCCCTCCATCCCCTCCTTGAGCAGCTCGTAGCCGCACAGCTCTCGCTCGTCCGCGTACGCGTACACATCCTCTGGGGTACGGACGTCCTCGAAAAGCCAGCCGAAGAACTCCCCGGTGTCCTCAACGAGGTTGTTTCGGTAGTGCGCACAGACGTTCGCCGTCTCGTACTCGTCGATTTCGGTCTCCAGATCGTCGAGCTCGTCCATGATCGCCTCGCGAGCCTCTGCCGCACCGGCATCGCCCTCGCGGCTCTCGGCGAGCAGTTCGCGCTGGCGCGTCTCCAGTTCGCGGACCTCGCTTTCCGTCTCGACCACCTCGCGGGTGGTATCTCGGAGCGTCTGACACTCCTGGTAGTCGACATCGATGTGGCACATCGACGATTTCCCCTGGAAGACGACCGCGCGGAGCGGTTCAGTTCGGGTGATCGCGCGCGCGTCCTCGACGAACTGTCGCATCTGCTGGTGGACGTTGGTCGTGATGACGACCGTGCGGTCGTGCTCGCGGGCGTGTTCGAGCGCGGGAACGAGCGCGGAAAGGGTCTTTCCGGTCCCCGGCGCGCCCTCGAACAGCACGTCCTGGCCCCGGTCTAACGCGTTGGCGATCCTGTCCATCGCCTCGCGCTGGTTCGGGTACGGTTCCTCGTAGGGAAAGAACCGCAGGTGCGACGACTCTGACACGGGACAGGATTCGGCGCCATCGGCTAAAAGGGGTGGGGTGGCGCGGCGAAAGTGGTCGGCGGCCGTAGAGAACCGACGGCTGTCCGCTCTCACCTTCCTTTTTAACGGCAGGCCGCGAGGATGCCTCGTAACGAATGTTCGACGAGATCCTCGAGAAGTTCGAGGGGTCCCCCAGCCAGCAGGCCGTGATCAGACTGTTCTTAGAGCGCGGCTTCTCGGTCAACGAGGAGGGGCGCGTCGTCTCCGGCGGGATCGAGATCCCGTACACCGGGATCGCGCGCGAGCTCGACGTCGACCGCCGGGTCGTCGACTCGACGACCGACGCCATCCTGGCCGACCCCGACCTGAAGCGCATCTTCACCAACATCTCGTCGGTGCCGAGTCTGATGGACTTGGCCCCCGTCCTCGATCTCACGGTGCTCACGATCGAGGTCGCGGCCGCCGACGAGGCCGGGATCGTCGCCGAGGTGACCGGAATCTTAGCCGACCACGGCGTCTCGATCCGGCAGGTGTTGAGCGAGGATCCCGAGTTCACCGACGATCCGAAGCTGTACGTGATCACGGACGCCGAGCTCCCCGGCGACCTGCTCGTCGAGATCCGCGACCTCGACTACGTCCGGCGCGTCGGGTTCTGAACGGCCGAAGCGGCCGTCTTGCGACGGCATCCCGCGGCGGTGTTCCTGCGACACATCCCACGTCACGTTCAGTTTCACCGGCGAGCAGATCGACTACGACACCGCGAAACCTTATGTACGGAGCCGAGTCATTCCGGAGCGCTTGCTGCACCGGCTTTTCACTTTCACTCGGGTGTAAACCAGACTTTATACCCGATGCCGAACAAGGGTCGGGTACATGCCTGAAGACGAACTCGAAGACCTCCCCGGAGTCGGCCCCGCCACTGCAGACAAACTCGTCGAGAACGGGTTCGAAAGCTATCAGTCGATCGCCGTTGCGAGCCCCGGCGAGATGTCGAACACCGCCGACATCGGCGAGTCGTCGGCCGCCGACATCATCAACGCCGCCCGCGACGCGGCCGACGTGGGCGGCTTCGAGACGGGCGCGACGGTGCTCGAACGACGCGAGGAGATCGGGAAGCTCTCGTGGCAGATCGACGAGGTCGACGACCTGCTCGGCGGCGGCATCGAAACGCAGTCGATCACCGAAGTGTACGGTGAGTTCGGGTCCGGCAAGTCGCAGGTGACCCACCAGATGGCCGTCAACGTCCAGCTCCCGGCGGAGCACGGCGGCCTCGACGGCGGGTGTATCTTCGTCGACTCCGAGGACACGTTCCGGCCTGAGCGGATCGACGACATGGTCCGCGGGCTCGACGACGAGATCCTCGCCGACGAGATGGAGCGACGCGAGATCGAAGGGACTCCGAGCAACGAGGAAGCGATGGAGGAACTCGTCGGCGCGTTCTTAGACCAGATCCACGTCGCGAAGGCGTTCAACTCCAATCACCAGATCCTGCTGGCCGAGAAGGCCAAAGAGCTCGCCGGCGAACAAGAGGAGGGGGAGTGGCCCATCCGGATCGTCTGTGTCGACTCGCTGACCGCCCACTTCCGCGCTGAATACGTCGGCCGGGGTGAACTCGCCGACCGTCAGCAGAAACTCAACAAACACCTCCACGACCTGATGCGGATCGGCGACCTATTCAACACCGCCATCCTCGTCACGAACCAGGTCGCGTCGAACCCCGACTCCTACTTCGGCGACCCGACGCAGGCGATCGGCGGCAACATCCTCGGTCACGCCTCCACGTTCCGGATGTACCTCCGGAAATCGAAGGGCAACAAGCGGATCGTCCGGCTCGTCGACGCGCCAAACCTCGCCGACGGCGAGGCCGTGATGCGCGTGCAGGGCGAGGGCCTGAAGCCAGAGTAGCCGACACCGACCCGAGTTTCGGATTTTCCCCGTCGTCGCCGTGAGACGAGCCGACGCGGCGACTGCGATCGATGAGCGCTCGCACGACTACGCGTCGGGTGTACGAACGTCAACATCCGGTTATATCCGCCCGAACACCTGATTTCGGCTGTTTCGGGCCGTACCGTCGAAATCGGACAGACGGTCCGGCGGCAATAATCACCAAGAACCGCCGCGCCCGACGGACTGCGGGCGGTTCTGGGCCGATCCGGCAGGTATTGACGATACCGAACCAACACGTCCGTTCGATTCCGGTGCAACAATTGCCGAGATATCGTCGGGAGAACGACCTTATACACCATAGATGCATCCTTATATCTGACAAGACGAGTATTATCAAAGAGATTTTTTGTGAAACTCAACTCAAGTGTTTATGTATTCCCATTCCCCGCGGTTGATACGTGATTCAACACATGAACACGAACGAAATGCGCGGTCTAGAATACGTATGTTCAGTTGAGGTGGTGTCGGCGTGACGGCCGGTGTGCTCGCGACCGTGGATCCGAGCGTGATCGCCGAAGGGGTGAACCTGATGTGGGTCGCGATGGTCTGTTTCCTCATCTTCTTCATGCACGCCGGGTTCGCGATGCTCGAAGCCGGGCAGGTGCGCGCGAAGAACGTCGCCAACCAGCTGACGAAGAACCTGCTCACTTGGAGCGTCGGCATTCTGGCGTACTTCTTCCTCGGCTTCGCGATCGAGGGCGTGATCGGCGGGATCACCGGCGGCGGGAGCTTCTCCGGTGACGCGTTCACGGCCGTGATGACCGCAGCCGATGGCGACTGGATCAACAGCTGGCTGTTCGGGGCGGTCTTCGCGATGACCGCCGCGACCATCGTCTCCGGCGCGGTCGCCGGCCGCGCGAAGCTCCGCGCGTACGTCGGCTACACGATCGCACTCTCGGCGATCATCTACCCCGTCGTCGTCGGATTCACGTGGGGCGGGGGCATCCTCGCCACGCTTGGCTTCACCGACTTCGCGGGCGGCATGATCGTTCACGGCATGGGCGGCATCGCCGGTCTCACGGCGGCGTACGTCATCGGTCCGCGCATGGACCGCTACAGCGATGACGGCTCGACGAACGTCATCCCCGGTCACTCGATGACGTTCGCGGTGCTCGGGACGCTGGTTTTGGCCTTCGGCTGGTACGGCTTCAACGTCGGGACGACCGCGACCGTGTTCGCGGTCGACGGCGGCGAACTCGTGTTGGGCGGCTACGCGGTCGTCGGTCGCGTCGCGCTGGCGACCACCCTCGGCATGGCCGCCGGAGCGGTCGGCTCCGCCATCGGTTCGCTGTACCTCACGAAGAAGGTCGACACGCTGTACGTGGCGAACGGTCTGCTCGCTGGACTCGTCGGCGTCACCGGCATCGCCGACCTGGTCACCTGGTGGGGTGCCATCCTGGTCGCGCTGGTCTGTGGACTCCAGCTCCCGCTCGTCTTCGAGTTCGTCTCCGACAAAATGAAGATCGACGACGTCTGCGCGGTGTTCCCGGTGCACGGCTCCGCCGGCGTCATCGGCGTGCTCGCGCTCCCCTTCGTCAGCGTCAACGGCTTCTCCTTCGACGTGCTCGTCTCGCAGGTGATCGGCGTTGTCGTCATCACCGCGTGGACCGTGCTCGCGACCGGCGCCGTCTTCGGGGCGTTCAAGGCGGCCGGTCAGGCCCGCGTCTCGCCCGAACACGAGCGCGACGGCCTCGACGTCAGCGAACACGGCGTCGAGACCTACCCCGAGTTCGGCCGCGCGAACGTCGCGACCGACGGCGGCTCGGCCGTCGTCGACACCACCGAGGGCTCCCCGCGCGCCGACGGCGGCGAGGAGGCGGGCGCGGAGATCAAGATGGTCACCGCGGTCGTCCGCCCCGACAAGCTCGGCGCGATCAAGCAGGCGCTCGCGGAGATCAATGCGCCCTCGCTCACCGTCACCAACGTTTCCGGTCGCGGCAGCCAGCCGGCTAAGAAGGGCCAGTGGCGCGGCGAGGAGTTCACCGTCGACCTCCACCAGAAGGTGAAGATTGAGGTCGTGGTCGCGGACATCCCGGCCGACGAGGTCGCGGAGGCAATCAGCGGTGCCGCCAAGACCGGGGAGCCCGGCGACGGCAAGGTGTTCATCCTGCCCGTCGAGGACGCGATGCAGGTCCGCACCGGCGCGACCGGTCCGGAGGCGGTGTAAGTCGGTTTCGCACCGGCTCGACGCCGCAACGGCGAGTGAACGACTCCGAACGACCCTATTTGACGCTTTTTTTGTGACACGCCGAGCGACGGCGGCAGCGGGGCGCGACGCCAGCAGGGTGCGGCGACAGCGAGACGCGGCGACAGCGGTGAGACGCGACGTCGACATCGAGACGCGGTACCGACGAACCGACCCGCGCCGTCGCCGGGTCGGCAACTACTTTCACCCCTGCGTCCCAACCGCGGGGTATGAACCACGAGCGCTCTCGCGGGCTGTACGACCGCGCGCTGTCGGTCATGCCGGGCGGGGTCAACTCCTCGGTCCGGGCGACGATGCCGCACCCCTTCTTCGTCGAGCGCGGGGACGGCGGCCACGTCATCGACGCCGACGGCAACCGGTACGTGGACTGGGTGATGGGGTACGGCCCGCTGCTGTACGGCCACGACCTCCCGGACCCGGTCGAGTCGGCGATCCAGTCGCACGCGACCGCGGGCCCCATGTACGGCGCGCCGACCGAGATCGAGGTCGAACACGCGGAGTTCGTGGCGCGGCACGTCCCGAGCGTCGAGTCGATCCGGTTCGTCAACTCGGGAACGGAGGCGACCGTCTCGGCGGTCCGGCTCGCTCGCGGCCACACCGGTCGCGACAAGATCGTCGTGATGCAGGGCGGCTACCACGGGGCACAGGAGTCGACGCTCGTGGAGGGGTCAGCTGAGAGCCCGCAGCCGTCGACCGCGGGCGTCCCCGCCTCGTTCGCCGAACACACCCTCCCGATCCCGTTCAACGACCCCGCCGCGGCCAAGGCGGTGTTCGCGGAGCACGGCGACGACATCGCGGCCGTCCTTGTCGAGCCGATCCTCGCGAACACGGGGATCGTGATGCCCGTCGACGGCTACCACGAGACGCTGCGGGACCTGTGTGACGACCACGGCTCCCTCCTGGTCTTCGACGAGGTCATCACTGGGTTCCGAGTCGGTGGCCTCGGCTGCGCGCAGTCGAAGTTCGGCGTCACGCCGGACGTGACGACGTTCGGCAAGATCATTGGCGGCGGCTTCCCGGTCGGCGCGATCGGCGGGCGAGCGGACATCATCGAGGAGTTCACGCCCGCGGGCGACGTGTTCCAGTCCGGCACGTTCTCTGGCCATCCCGTGACGATGGCCGCCGGGAAGGCCGGGTTGGAGTACGCCGCCGAGAACGACGTGTACGAGCACGTCAACCGCCTCGGGCGGCAGCTCCGCGAGGGGATCACCGATATCTGCGCGGAGCGGGCGCCCGAGTACACCGTCGTCGGTACCGACTCGATGTTCAAGACGGTCTTCACCCGCGAGGCGCCCGACGACGTCGACGGCTGCTGTGCCGGCGGGTGCCGACAGAACGCCGACTGCGACCGCTACGACACCTGCCCCAAGACGGGCGCCGACGTGGCCGACGCCGCCACCGACCGCTGGGAACGCGTGTTCTGGCAGGAGATGAAAGACCGCGGCGTGTTCCTCACCGCGAACCAGTTCGAGTGCCAGTTCACCTCCTACGCGCACACCGAGGAGGACGTCGAGCGGACGCTGGACGCGTACCGGGAAGCGATCTGACCGAGGAAGCGATCTGACCGAGGAAGCGATCTGACCGGGAACGGGAGCGGGTGTCGCAAAGCGGCGACGGCGACGCGGTATATAAATAGACGCGAGCGACAGCGACGATCGGGTTATCACTGGATACGGTGGTTGGCGCGCTCCGGTGAGCGCCGCAACGCGGCGCGAATCCGAGCGCGAGGTCGCCGGCGCTACGCGCCGGCTGTCACCGGGCGAAGCCCGGTTGCCCGAGGGACGCAGTCCCTCGCTGCCAGAGAATCTGTGATTCTCGCTGGAGTCGGTCGCCCGGAGCGAAGCGGAGGGCGGCCGACGAGGCTGGGGAGGCGTGAGGTGCGGGTGCGGTCCCGCGAGTGAAACGAGCGGGAGCATGGAAGTCACAGCCCGCGCAGCGAAGCGAGCAGGAACGTCTTCCAGTGGTGCGGCCGGGGCTTTGGAGGTGTTCACCGCGCCAGCAACGAATGATACCCAGCCGACAGCGACATGACTCACTTATAAACGACCATCCAACGAACTGATCCGCCCAATCCCGCTCTCGAACGGGCGGACAATGTCCCCGATGAAGCGCCGTCGCCGCCGAGCGCGTCGGAATTGCGGAATATTTTTATACCGAAACCGGGCTAGATGGTGGTAATGCGCGCGGAGGCTCGTCTCGACGCCGCTCTCTTCCGAGGCCGACGAGCCCCGCGACCGCGACGAGGCGTCCGACCGCCGCGACCGGCTTCCGGCGCGGCGCGACGACCGGCCCCCCGAGGCCAATAATCTTCATCCCTCGTCGCGTTCGCGCCGTTCTGTTCCCGAGAGTGATAGCTACGCCCCTTCGTAGCGTCGCCGCCGCCATTTTATTGAGTAATCTAAATCGGTGAATATAAGCGTTAGAGGCTATTTTACTCCGGTAATGGCAAGCGTTGCACTCGCGTTCAGCGGAGGACTCGACACCACGGTCTGTGTACCACTACTGAAAGAGGAGTACGGCTACGACGAGGTCATCGGCGTCAACGTCGACGTCGGGCAGCCGACCGAGGAGTTCGACGAGGCCGAGGAGACCGCCGACGCGCTGGGGCTCGACCTCCACGTCGTCGACGCAAAAGCGGAGTTCGCGGACCTCTGTTTCGACGCGGTGAAGACGAACGCGACGTACCAGGGCTACCCGCTCGGGACCGCCCTCGCGCGTCCCGTCATCGCCGAGGCGATCCTCGGGGTCGCCGAGGACGAGGGCTGTGACGCGATCGCACACGGCTGCACGGGCAAGGGGAACGACCAGCTCCGGTTCGAGGCCGTCTGGCGCGGCTCCGATCTGGAAGTGATCGCACCCGTCCGCGAGCTCGGACTGACCCGCGAGTGGGAGATCGACTACGCCGCCGAGAAGGACCTGCCCGTCGAGGCCGGCGACGGCGGCGTCTGGTCCATCGACGAGAACATCTGGTCGCGCGCGGTCGAGGGCGGCAAGCTGGAGGACCCGAACTACGAGCCGCCGGAGGATATCTATCAGTGGACCGCCGAGCCCGAGGGCGAGACGACCATCGAGGTCGCCTTCGAAGAGGGCGTCCCAGTCGCTATCGACGGCGAGGCGATGGATCCCGTCCCGCTCATCCAGTACCTCAACGAGTACGCCGGCGGCTACGGCATCGGCCGCACCGACGTGATGGAGGATCGCATGCTCGGGCTGAAGGTGCGTGAGAACTACGAGCACCCGGCCGCGACCGTCCTGCTGACGGCCCACCAGGCCCTCGAAGACCTCGTTCTCACCAAGAACGAACGCTCGTTCAAGAAGGGGATCGAACAGGAGTGGTCCGAGAAGGCGTACCAGGGACTCGTGTTCGCGCCCGTCGTCGACGCGCTCGACGCGTTCGTCGACGAGACGCAGGACGTGGTGACCGGCACGGCGACGGTGAAGGTCTCTGGCGGTAACTGCCGCGTCGTCGCCCGCGACTCCGAGTACGCCGTGTACTCCGAGGAGATGGCCTCGTTCAACACCGAGGACGTCGCCGGTATCGCCCAGGAGGACGCGACGGGCGTCGCCAAGTACCACGGGCTCCAGGAGCGCCTCGCCAACGACGTGAAGAAGGCGGTCTCGAAGCCTGAGCTGGCGACTGACGGGTCGGGAGACGACCAGTAGACAGATGACCGACGACGATCCCAGCGCTGCCGACCACGACGCCACCGACCCCGGCACGGCCGTTCGCCGCGACCGCTTCAGTGGCGGCCCAGCCCGCGGATTCCTGTCGAGCCTGGCGGCAGACGAGGCCATCTTCGCGGCCGACCTCGCGGTCGACCGCGCGCACACGGTGATGCTCGCCGAGCAGGGGATCGTCGACGACGCGGTCGCGGGTGAGATCCTCGCGGCGCTCGCCGACGTGGCGGACGCCGGCCACGGGGATCTGTCCGACGGCGAGGACGTCCACGAGGCGATCGAGACGGCCGTCATCGACCGGATCGGCCCGGACGGCGGCCGGATGCACACCGCCCGCTCGCGCAACGACGAGGTGGCGACCTGCATCCGGTTCCGGCTGCGCGAGGACCTGCTCGCGGCCGTCGAGGCGACGCTCACCCTCCGCGAAGCGCTCGTCGACGTGGCGAGCGAGCACGCGGAGACGGTGATGCCCGGCTACACCCACCTCCAGCCGGCCCAGCCGACGACGGTCGCTCACTACCTGTTGTCGTACGAGGGTGCCGTCGCCCGCGACACCTCCCGTCTACTCGACGCGTACGAGCGCGTCAACCGCTCGCCGCTCGGCGGGGCCGCGTTCGCGGGGACGCCCTTCGATATCGACCGCGACCGCACCGCCGAACTGCTCGGGTTCGACGGGACCGTTCGCAACTCGATGGACGCCGCCTCCGCGCGCGACTTCCTCGCAGAGGGATCGACCGCGTGCGCGACGCTCGCGACGACGCTGTCGGGGCTCGCAGAGGACCTCATCATCTTCTCGAACAAGGGGTTCGTGGAGCTGTCGGACGCGTACGCGTCGACCTCCTCGATCATGCCACAGAAGAAGAACCCCGACACGCTGGAGCTGACCCGCGGCGTCGCCGGCGACGCGATCGGCGAGGCGACCGGGACGCTGAGCCTGCTCAAGGGCCTCCCGCGGGCGTACAACCGCGACCTCCAGCGCGCTCACGCGGGCGTGTTCGAGATCGCAGACGACGTGCGCGAGGCGACTGAGATCGCGGCCGGTGCGGTCGCAACCGCCGACTGGGACGAGCCCGCGCTCGCGGACGCCGCCGGCGACGGCTTCTCCACGGCGACCGGGGTCGCCGACCTGCTCGCGATGGGCGGGATGCCCTTCCGGACCGCTCACGAGATCGTCGCAACGGCCGCGGAGACCGTCTCGGACGACGACACGGCGGAGGCGGCGGCCGCAAAAGTTGACGAGGCCACTCGAAAGGTCACGAACGAGCCCCTCTCGACGTACGTGAGCCGGGAGGACGTGGAGTCGGCGCTCGACCCCGCCGCCAGCGTCGCGAGCCGCGACTCCGCCGGAGGGCCCGCCCCCGAGACGGTGGCCGACGACCTCGCGGCAGCCGACACGGAGATCGAGGCCGACGCGGAAGCGGTGGCCGCGCGCCGCGAGTCGCTCGCGGACGCGGCCGAGCTGCTCGACGCGGAGGTGGCCGGGTATGTGTGAGACCGCGACGGCGACCGAGCCGGAGCAACCGGCCGGACCCCGACGAGCGCAGATCCGAGGACGGCGTCGGCGACGCCGACGACGGCCGCGAGGCCGACGACGATCGGTGCGATCGGTGGTCGAGCCGCGACCGCCGATCGCGCCGCCGTCCCCGCGAGGGGACAACAACACTACTGGAATCTGACAGCGGATTCCACACGGCGATTGTATAACCGATTCAGTTCCGTTAGCGGCCGTTCTACGTAGTGTAATTTAAATTATAAGTTCGAAGGGTTTATGCGGGTTCACCGTCGAGTACCAGCTACGATGACGAGTGACACCGACCCGGTGCTGGCAGAGGACCCGATTACGGGCGAAGAGATTGAGCTTCCGGCCGACGTGGAAGTCGGCGAGATCATCGACAGTCCGGTCACCGGGACTGAGCTGGAGGTCATCTCGCTGGACCCCGTCGTGTTGGAAGAGGCCCCCGAACTCGAGGAGGACTGGGGCGAGTAGATGGCGACGATCGCCACGACCGCGACACGCGAGTGGTCGACATGCAAATAGGGATCCTCTACTCGCGGATCCGGAAAGACGAGAAGCTGCTGCTCGGCGAACTGCGCGAACGGGGCCACGAAATCGAGAAGATCGATGTCCGGAAAGAACGGTTCGGCCTCGACTCGACGACCGCGAACGTCGAGGACCTCGATCTCGTCGTCGATCGCTGTCTGTCGACGAGCCGGTCGCTGTACGCGACTCAGTTCCTCGACAGCTACGGCGTTCCCGTCGTGAACACGCCCGAGACGGGCGATATCTGTGCCAACAAGGCGAAGAACTCGCTCGCGCTCGCGCGGGCCGACGTGCCGACCCCGGCGACGGAGGTCGCATTCACGAAGGAGACCGCGATGGAGGCCATCGAGTCGTTCGGCTATCCCTGCGTGCTCAAGCCCGTCGTCGGGTCCTGGGGTCGGCTGATGGCGAAGATCGACTCGCGGAACGCCGCCGAGGCGATCTTAGAGCACAAGGAGACGCTCGGGCACTACGAGCACAAGGTGTTCTACATCCAGGAGTTCGTCGACAAGCCCGGCCGCGACATTCGCGTGCTGGCGGTCGACGGCGAGCCGATCGCCGCGATGACCCGGTCGTCCGACCACTGGCTCACGAACGCCGCGAAGGGCGGCGAGACGAAACCGTTCGACCTCGACGACCGCGCGCTCGAACTGGTCGAGCGCGCGAGCGAGGCGGTCGGTGATGGGCTGCTCGGCGTCGATCTGATGGAGGTCGGCGGCGAGGGCTCCGGCGAGTACACCGTTCACGAGGTGAACCACACGGTCGAGTTCAAGGCGCTGGACGCCACCACCGACGTCGACGTGCCCGCGAAGGTCGTCGACTGGCTGGAGGCGAA
>Ga0208138_100171_pt1 | contig 38171 bp, 38 predicted proteins | sample AntRauMetaRauer3_FD_184786 | JGI IMG/M metagenome (GOLD analysis project Ga0208138, IMG submission 184786) | Saline lake microbial communities from Rauer Lake, Antarctica, in enrichment culture - Antartic Rauer Lake 3 Metagenome Rauer3 (SPAdes)... ... | reverse complement strand
ACGGTGGTCGCATCCGGTGCAAAACTGGAGTCTGACACTGTCTCAGCTGACCATCCACTTCGAGGGCCGACTGGATGCTCACATAGATTTATGAAAACTTGGCTGACACAGAATATTGAACACCCTCGGGTAACAGATTACCGAGCCACTCAACGGTATCAAGAAAACGGGTAAACCAACCGCGCTTGCTGGTTGCGTTGTAGTCGTTATTGGGAGACTGCATAACTCACGCCTTTATTATAAGTTTTTAAACCAGCGCAAGATTCTAGCATAAAAAAAAGGCGCCGCTGATACCAGGGCGCCGTTTTTACTTAGAGGTTAGCGATTATGCCGCTTCACCTTTCTTTAGGTTTTTTAATGCGTAATCAAACGCTGCTTTACCGGCTAACAGATCTTCCGGAGCAAAGTCATCAACATTGATGGTACGTAAGCGACCCACTTCAGTGCGCTCTAGTAACGCAACTTCATCGTCGCTTAGTACGCCCAGCTCTTTACCTTTAGCACCAATTTGGTCTAACTGAGTAAAGCTAAAGCGTTTACCGGCTGCTTTGCAGACTTTGTCGTACAAAGGCTCGGCAGCAATGACGTCTTGCAGTGTTTGCTCAAGGAAACCGAAGTGACCTTCAGGGCTTAGGAACTGGCCTTCGCCTAAGCGTGTGCGTACGTCATTAGGTGACATCAGCATACGAGCTATTTTGTGATCGTTCTTATCTGAAGGGCGTTTAGCAATGCGGCCTAACGGGTACATTACTGCACGCATGAAGCTACCAACACCACCAAAGTTTGCCAGCATTTCTAACTGTGCTTCCTGCAGCTTATGCAAGGTATCCTGCATAGCCCAGTGAACTAATGGCAGGTCTTCTTTAATGCGACCCTGGTCATGGAAGCGCTTCAGAATACAAGAGCCAATGTACAAGTAGCTAAGCATGTCGCCTAAGCGCGCAGAGACGCGCTCTTTACGTTTGAGGCTGCCACCCAGTTTACCCATAGCAATGTCTGACAATAATGCCATGTTGGCACTAAAGCGGTTCATCTGCTGATAGTATTTACGGGTTTCGTCGCTTGCCGGAACAGAGCTCAGACGGTGACCACCAAAGCCATAGAATACCGAGCGAACGAAATTACTGATGGCAAAGCCAATATGGCCAAATACGGCTTTATCAAACTTTTTCAGTGCTTCCGGACCTTGTTCAGCGGAGGCTTCCATTTCTTTTAAAACAAATGGATGGCAGCGGATAGCACCCTGACCGTAGATCATCATCGTTCTGGTCAGAATGTTGGCACCTTCTACAGTAATAGCGACAGGAACACCCTGATAACCACGACCTAAGTAATTATTCGGGCCTAAACAGATGCCTTTACCGCCGTGAATGTCCATGGCGTCGTCCATACAAGAACGTAACTTTTCAGTCATGTGATATTTTGCAATGGCACCGATAACCGAAGGCTTCTCGCCCAGGTCGATACCTTTGGTCGATAACATGGTGACCGCGTCCATCAAGTATGCGTTACCGGCGATGCGTGCCATTGGCTCTTCAACACCCTCCATTTTACCGATAGGTAATTTGAACTGACGGCGAATACGCGAATACGCACCTGTTGCCAGAGCAATTGATTTGATACCACCGGCGCTGTTTGAAGGTAGAGTGATTGAACGGCCAACTGACAGACATTCAACCAGCATACGCCAGCCTTTACCGGCGTTTTTCTGACCACCAATAATGTAATCTAATGGAACGAATACGTCGTTACCGCGGATAGGACCGTTCTGGAACGGCACGTTCAGCGGGAAGTGACGGCGACCAATTTCAACACCTTTGGTGTCACGAGGAATAAGGGCACAGGTAATACCCAACTCTTCTTCTTCACCAATAAGGTTGTCAGGGTCGTACATTTTGAATGCCAGACCTAGTACGGTAGCCACTGGCGCTAACGTAATGTAGCGCTTGTTGAAATTCAGCTTAATGCCGACAATTTCTTCGCCGTTCCAGTCGCCTTTACAAACCACACCTGAGTCAGGAATCGCGCCTGCGTCAGAGCCCGCTTCCGGACTTGTCAGTGCGAAACATGGAATTTCGTCACCGCTGGCTAAACGAGGCAAGTAATGGTCTTGCTGTTCTTTGGTACCATAATGCTGCAACAGCTCACCCGGACCTAATGAATTAGGTACACCAACGGTTGAGGCTAAAACGGTACTAACGCCTGCCAGCTTCTGCAGAACACGTGACTGTGCATAAGCAGAGAATTCCAGACCACCGTATTCTTTCTTGATGATCATGGCGAAGAATTTTTCATCCTTCAGGTACTGCCAGACATGCTCAGGCATATCCGTTAGTTCGTGTGTGACTTCCCAGTCGTTCAGCATTTTACAAACTTCTTCGCACGGGCCTTCCAGGAATGCTTTTTCTTCGGCGCTTAATTCGGCCTTAGGTACGTCGTGAAGTTTTTTCCAGTCCGGGTCGCCGCTGAACAAGTCACCATCCCACCATACGGTGCCGGCTTCCAGTGCATCACGCTCGGTGTCAGACATTTCTGGCATTACCTTGCGATATGCGCTAAGAATAGGCTTAGTCAGCAGGTTTAAACGAATCGGTGCCAAGTTGAGTGGTACCAGCACAATGGCTAAGATAACCCAAAGAACCGGGCCAACAATATCGATTGCGCTACCAATAGCGAACATAATAACTAAACCAGCGCTGAACATTGCCAGGCTGGCTCGTTTGTAGATTAATGCAGCCGCTACTAAAACCGTAGCGACAATCCAAAGTGCAATACTCATAGTGTAATACTCCGACTTGGAGGTCTGACCAGTGATACTGTGCAAGTTAGATCAACGAGCGGTTATTTTCAAGCAAAAATTGAACGGGCGTTTGAATTTTGTTGTCAATATAAACGTCCAGTAGTAAATAAAGTGGAGAAGTGAAAGTGAAAAGGACAGTCAGTTGGCTGGTATCCAGCGTTTTAGTAGGCAGCATGACAATGAGCTATGCCAGCGCCGAGAACCATCAAAATGCCGAGCAATCTATCGAACAGTCAATGAAACCTTATCAGGCTGATTATGTGATCACGCGTGGTGATAGCGAACACGGGGAAGGTTATCGTTACCTGGAAGTGTCACCTGAGGACGAATGGCAATTGCGAACGAAGTCTGATATCTCCTGGTTTATTTTGTCCGATACGCGTGAAGCTCGCTCGGTATTTATTGTCGATGAAAAAAATAGTCGACTCGAACCACGTGAGTTTATTTATATGAGAACAGGGACGGGGTCGGATAAGTCTTTTCATGGCGAATTTATAGCGGATGAGAAGAAAGTCCGTAACGTTGATACTGGGCGCATGCTGGATGTGAACTGGGAAGATGCCTTGTTCGATGAAGCCAATGTGACGGAGCAGTTGCGTGTTGATTTAGCCAATGGCTCGGAAGTCTTTGAATACCGGATTGTCGATGAAAAAGGGAACGAAGATGAGTACCGTTTTGAGGTATTAGCGCGAGACCAGCAGTTATCCTTACCTTATGGTGAGGTTAAAGCAATAAAAGTAGGGCGCATAAGGGATAATAACCGGCGTCAGACCTTTTTCTGGTTTGCGCCGGAACTAAACTATGTGATGGTTAAAATGCAGCAGTTTAAAGAAGGTGACGAGCAGGCGACCATGTCGCTTAAGAGCTTGTCTATGTAAATTAATCCGCTGCGTAGCCTTGGGCGCCAAGCACTTCGCCATCGAGGGTGACGCGCCCGCCTTCCAGTTTCAGACGATCCTGACAGAACCAGTTAACCACCAGCGGATAAATGCGATGTTCCTGCTCGTGAACCCGGGCCTGAATGTCTTCTACCGTGTCGCCTTCGAAAATAGGAACCTTAGCCTGCAATGCGACAGGTCCTCCATCCAGTTCTTCTGTTACAAAGTGCACACTCACACCATGTTCAGTATCGCCTGCGTCCAAAGCTCTTTGGTGTGTATTTACCCCTTTGTATTTGGGTAACAAAGAAGGGTGGATATTAAACATGCGGCCTTCGTAGTGGCGAGTAAATTCGCCTGTCAGAATGCGCATAAAGCCGGCAAGTACGACCAGATCGGGTTGGTAACTGTCTATCAACGACTTTAATTCAACGTCATAAGCTTCACGAGAGTCAAACTCTTTGTGGCTTAATACTTCGGTATCAATGCCTTTAGCCGCCGCTTTCTCTAAACCTTTAGCGGATGCTTTATTGGAAATAACCGCAACTACTTTACCGGCAACTTTACCGTCTTCGCAGGCCTGTTGAATGGCCTGCATATTACTGCCCGTGCCTGAAATTAGTACAACAATGCGCTTCATTAGTGAGTCTCGTCGGCCAGAATGTCGACTTGCTCTTCACCTTCAGCAGCGTTGGCAATACGGCCAATTTTCCAGGCGTCTTCGCCAGCATCGGTCAGAATATGGATGGCTTTGTCTGCGTGCTCGTTTGGAACCGCAATAACCATACCCACACCACAGTTAAAGGTGCGGTACATTTCTTTCATGCTGACATTGCCGTTTTCTTTTAACCAGTCGAAGATAACCGGCCAGTCCCAGCTGTTGCCATCAATAACAGCTTTACTTCCTTTAGGCAGTACGCGAGGGATGTTTTCCCAGAAACCACCACCGGTAATGTGTGACAATGCGTGTACCGGTACGTGTTTAATTAACTCCAGAACCGATTTTACGTAAATGCGTGTCGGTTCTAATAAGTGGTCTGCCAGTGTTTTACCTTGCAGGTGAGACTCTAAATCTGCGCCGCTGACTTCAATAATTTTACGAATAAGCGAGTAACCGTTGGAGTGAGGGCCGCTAGAGGCCAGAGCAATTAGTGCATCGCCGTCGGCAACTTTGGTGCCGTCAATAATTTCAGATTTTTCGACCACTCCGGTACAAAAACCGGCTAAGTCATAATCGCCGCCTTCGTACATGCCTGGCATTTCTGCGGTTTCACCACCAATAAGTGCACAGCCTGATTGTTCACAGCCGTCACCGATACCGGCAACCACATCGGCTGCTACGTCAACGTCCAGTTTGCCCGTTGCATAGTAGTCGAGAAAGAACAGCGGCTCAGCGCCCTGTACAATAAGGTCGTTTACGCACATGGCAACCAAATCGATACCCACACCACGATGACGTTTAAGATCGATAGCTAAGCGTAATTTGGTACCAACACCGTCGGTCCCGGAAACCAGAACCGGTTGCTTATAACCCGCCGGAATTTCACACAGAGCACCAAACCCACCAATGTTACCCATGACTTCAGGGCGGTGCGTGCGCTTGGTAACGCCTTTAATACGTTCAACCAATGCATTACCAGCGTCAATGTCGACGCCCGCGTCTTTATAACTTAAAGAAGGTTTTTTATCGCTCACAGAGTAATCCCGACTGGCAAAATTTGCGCGCAAGTTTAACACGATTTGTGGTACAAAAGGTAGCCTGTAACCAGAGGTTATTATCTCAGGAACAGTACTTGGAGAAGCATTAACTGTATGACTGGTAACCGATCTAGAATAATTCCTGCACAAGTGACTCATTTAGATGCAGTAACTGCGCTGGAAGCTCTTACTTTCCCCGAAGATGCTATTAGTAAGCGTAGCTTTCGGCGGTTCGTTGAGTCATCCACTGCAGACTTTCATGTGTTGGTGGTCGATGCCCGGGTAATTGGCTATACCGTTGTTCTATACCGGAATAATACGAATCTGGCTCGACTCTATGCGCTGGTTGTCGATGAAGGCTGCAGGAGTAGGGGGTATGGAAGGAGTTTGCTACAAACTGCAGAAGAGCTCGCGGATAAGCGACATTCACTGTTTCTGCGCACAGAGGTAGCCACCTCTAATACGGTTGCGCAGCAGTTGATGAACAGTGAAGGGTTCCGTGCGATAGAACTGCGCGAGGCGTATTTTCCGCCTTCATCTTCACAATCCACCGACGCATTAGTTCTACAGAAGTTGCTTCCCCGATATGAAATGGGCGAGGACTCCGGTGTGGGGGCAACGGATGAATATGTTCCTATGCTGACTCAGTCGACAGAGTTTACCTGCGGACCAGCCAGCTTATTAATGGCGATGGATTATTTCGACCGGCCGAGCAGTGATCCGCAAGCTGAAGAGCTGGAAATTTGGCGTCAGGCAACCACCATTTATATGACCTCCGGACATGGTGGTTGTGGGCCACATGGGCTGGCGCGCGCGGCGTATCAACGTGGCTTGAAAGTACGGGTGGAAGTTAATACTGAGCAGCCCCTGTTTGTAGATTCAGTTCGGCAGGAACAGAAAAAAACAGTGATGCAGCGTATACAGCAGGCCGATATGACCTATTTACGTGAACAAGATGTGCCCATTGTTGTGCGTGATTATGACGTTAGTTTAATAAAAGAAGATTTAAGCCAGGGCTGCCTGATTATGGCGTTGATTTCAACTTATCAGTTCGACGGTATTCGCGCTCCCCACTGGGTTTTAATTTGCGCCGCAGACGATGATTTTATTTACATCAATGACCCGGATTACGATACGTTACCCTGGGAATCTCCAACTGAACGTCAATATTTGCCTGTGCCTATAAGTACTTTCAGCAAAGCCTTTGGCTACGGCGGTCGTAAGCAAAAAGCGGCGGTTGTGCTTTGGGCTAATTAGGTAACAAAGTGATCAATTGCCCTTGAATTATCCGTAATTATGCTCAAAGTCATATAACAGTACCAGATGATAAAGGAATTCCTTATGAGCTCAGCATTTGATGATTTTGAACTAAAAGGCAACAAGCTGGAAAACCGTTTTGTCGTCGCCCCCATGACACGAACCAGTGCCGATAAAAAAGGTAAGCCAACCGAGTTAATGGGTGAATATTACGAACGCTTCGCCAAAGGTGGCTGGAGTATGATCATTAGTGAGGGTGTTTACACTGACCGGCAGGCAAGTCAGGGTTATGAAAACCAGCCGGGCATTACCGATGCCCCTCAAACCGATGCCTGGAAAGAGATTGTTGAGCGAGTTCATCAGCACGACTGTAAATTCATTATGCAGTTGATGCATGCTGGTGCGCAGTTTCAACACAATGAATACACCGATACGCCAATCGCACCCAGTGAAGTAAAGCCTAAGGGCGAGCCGTTAGATTTATATGGTAAAACAGATGGCTGGCCTGAGGTGAAAGCCATGGATGAGACCGATTTTGATGCGGTTATGAACGGTTTTGTTGGTGCCGTAAACCGTGCTAAAGAAGCTGGTTTTGATGGCATTGAGTTGCATGCGGCTAATGGCTATTTACTGAACGAATTCTTGAGCGATTACTTTAATCAGCGTCCCGACCAGTGGGGCGGTAGCATGGCGAAACGTATGCACTTTCTTGAGTTGGTCGTTAAGGCGGCGAAATCGGCAGCCGGAGACGACTTTATTGTTGGTGTGAGACTCAGTCAAATTACGGTGACGGATTCAGAGTATCAATGGCCGGAAGGTGAAGATGCCATGATAAAAGTGGTTAAGGCTATGGAGAAAGCCGGTGTAGATTACATTCATACAACAGACACGGATGTTATGCGTAAACCGTTTAAAGGTGGAAGCAATAAAACGCTGGGTGATGTTGTACAAGAGTTCTCAGATATTCCGTTAATTGTTAATGGCGGCATTAGTGAGAAAAACTATGAGCATGTAGCGGCACATTATTCGAATGCGTTACTGGCTATGGCGAAAACGTCGTTGGCGAACCCTGATTTTCCAATTCGTATAAAGTCTTCTGAACCATTACGTCAGTTAGATTTTGCCATGCTTCAACCAACCGCTACACTTGAAAATGAGTGGAAATGGCGGGACGAAAATGACGCGCACATTGAACTGGATTGAAGCGGTTTTTAAGTAGCGGACAGGAGGTTTCTACGATGAAAAAAGTAGCAGTTATTTTATCCGGCTCCGGTGTTTTTGACGGCGCCGAAGTGAACGAAACGGTATTGACGTTGTTGCATATAGCGAAGCAAGGCGCAAGCTACGAATGTTTTGCGCCAGATATAGAGCAGATGCACACCATTAACCACCTTAAAGGTGAAGAAAGCGGTGATAAACGCAATGTGCTTGAGGAAGCCGCGCGCATTACCCGTGGTGAGGTCCGACCGCTAACCGATTTAGATTCAACTGAATTTGATGCGTTAATTTTGCCAGGCGGCTTTGGTGTGGCGAAGAACCTGTGTGACTTTGCTGTAAAAGGCGCCGATATGACGATCAATGACGAGGTTTTAAAAGTTGGTAAGGCTTTTGTCGATGCCAAGAAACCTGCGGGCTATATGTGTATTGCGCCAGTGTTATTGCCACATATTTACGGGAAAGGGGTTAAAGTCACCATTGGTAACGATGGCGAAGTAGCCAGCGCCATTAACAAAATGGGCGGCGAGCATGTGAACTGCGGTGTTCGCGATATTGTTGTGGATGATAAACACCAATTAGTCACCACACCGGCCTATATGTTGGCTGAAAATTTGCCCGATGCGGAAGAGGGTATCAGCAAATTGGTTGAAAAAGTATTATATATGGCGGCCTAGTAGCTGACTTAGAGCCTAATAAATAACCGCTTGAGTGCGGAACTTATAGCACTTAAGCGGTGTCTGAGTTATAGTACAGAGATTACGTAAGTAATAGCTTTGGGGCTGATCTGGATTCGACGGGATACACGAAACCCAAGGTGCATGCCGAGGTGAGGCAGGCCTCGTAAAAAGCCTCAACCTAATAGTTGCAAACGACGACAACTACGCTCTAGCGGCTTAATAACCCGCTAAGCCCATCCCCCGGCGCTTTGTCTGCGAGACCGGATCAGGATGGCTCAACCTAATGTAGACTCGCGTGGATGCTTTGTCCGGAGCTGAAGCGTTAAACTTAATCGGACTCGTCAGTTGTGAAGCCTGTCAGTCGGCGTCACACTGATTAACTAAAAGACTGACTAAGCATGTAGGACCGAGGATGTAGGTATTGCGGACGCGGGTTCAACTCCCGCCAGCTCCACCAATTCCATAAAAAGGGGGTGTCTCACGACATCCCCTTTTTTCTTTATAACCCACGTAAAATAAGGCTTTTATAGGTATTTTCTTTCCCGGCTTATCCCAAAAAAACTAGCGCCAGCCTGAGTTTTTAGTATTCCAATTTGTATTCCAAGCGATTTGGGATAAACTCTTTGGAATACATTAAAGGGGGATCTGCTTATGGCGCGCTCTACTATTGGGCTCACGGATACAGCCGTCAGACAACTCAAACCTAAAGACAAAGACTATGTTAAGTCCGATGGGAAAGGCTTGCAGCTGCGAGTGAGAGTCAATGGTTCTAAGCTTTGGAACTTCAATTACATTCACCCGACGACAAAAAAGCGCGTGAATATGGGGCTGGGTAGTTATCCCGATATGAGCCTTAAAAAAGCCCGTGAGCTCACAGAAGCTGCTAGAAGCCAAGTTGCTGAAGGGGTAGACCCGAAGCTTACCAGAGAGGAAGAAAAAGCGGCACAACGCTACTCAGAGAACGCGACTTTGAGAAAAGTTGCCGAAGAATGGTTCGAGATTAAAAAGAGTGAAGTAACTGCTGACTACGCTGACGATATTTGGCGATCGCTAGAGCTACATGTATTTAATCGTTTAGGTGAAACGCCGGTTAGCCAAATAAGCGCTCAAACGGTAATTGATGTATTACGACCGGTTGAGAAAACAGGGCGGTTGGAAACCGTTAAGCGTGTGATTCAACGGTTAAGCGAAATAATGAATTACGCGGTCATTAAGAACTTAATCACCGGAAATCCAATCGTTGCCATTAAATCTGCGTTTAAAAAGCCCAAGAAGCAGCATTTACCGACAATTACAGCAAAAGAGCTTCCTGACTTCTTAAAAAAGCCTCACGAAACCAACGTTACGTATATTACTCGCCAGGTTATTAAGTGGCAGTTGCTAACAATGACCAGGCCATCTGAGGCTGCTGGCGCTAAATGGAGCGAGGTCCAATGGCTTGATAATGGCCAGGCTAATTGGGTGATTCCGGCTGAACGGATGAAAAAGCGTCGTCAGCACACCGTCCCCCTGTGTAATCAAGCATTGAAAGTACTGGACGACATGAAGAGTGTAAGCGAACAGTACGAGCACATATTCATCTCGCTGCGAAAGCCACAAACGCCCATTAACAGCCAAACGGCGAATATGGCGTTAAGACGTATGGGTTACCAAGATAAGCTCGTTAGTCACGGTTTACGGGCGTTAGCGAGCACGATTATGAACGAAGAGGGGAAAGATCCCGATCTGATTGAATCAGCGTTGGCGCATGGCGATCCCAACCAAGTACGTAGTGCTTATAATCGCGCTGATTATTTAGAACGTCGTCGTGAGTTGATGCAGTGGTGGGGGGATTACTTGGATGAGGCTTTTAGTAAAGGTACCGGCAGCTTTTAACTTATAGGGTATCTGTTATTTCTAGCTGCCGGAGGCGGAGTCGGTTATATCTAATAACCTTTTTTTGTAATTGAAGAAAAATAATAAATTTCAATCGTGTTACTAAAACTTCAGCTTTAATTTTTTGATGGAAAGCCTCTTCATTAGCGGTGAAAAGCTACACTTGTTGCTTTGGTTAAGGTGATTTTGCTATTTATCAACATTTTTCCATGGACCAAAAGCGATAAAGTAAAGAAGGATGATGTTTGCGATAGGTACGACGATCAATAAACCCAACGGACCAGGAAAGCCAGCTCGTTGGCATATACGCCAAGCTGGAATAACAAAAATAAGACCCACTACCAACATCCATAAAAAGCCCATACCTGCGAACATTTCGTGATTCATTATTATCTTCTCCTTATTTGACATGCGTTAAAATGAAGTTAGACTGGAATTTATTAAATTGCAAAAAGCAGGTAGCTAGTGCAAGTTCGAATTCTGTTATTAATGACAGTGTTATTGGTGTCGATGTCGTTTCCGCAAACGGCAGACGCTCACGCATGCCATGATAACGGACAAATGCAGCACAGCATGATGCAAGAAGCGAGCGCAAGCGACTGCGAGCATGAGAAGCAAAAGCACAATTCGTGCTGCGCTGACATGACAATTCGGCATTGTTCCGGCAGTCCAATTTTATTTGTCGGGCAGTCTTCTTCAGTTAATACCGCTGTGATCAATCTTTCTTCTAAAGTTGATTCTCCGATTGACACTTCAATTCGCGTTAAATACGCGTCTAATCTATTTCGTCCTCCAATAATTATCGCTTAAATAAGTTTCTAGAAATTTAGTACACGCCCGACGTGTCCCTTTAAAACTTATTAGTCGGTGGATAATTATGTCTATCAAACGCAATAGCGCTATTTTAGCGATGCTTTTTTCTGTGTCTATGTCAGTTGCTGGCGCAGAAGAGCAACTGAGAGTTCTAAAAGATCCCAACTGTGGCTGCTGTGAAAAGTGGTTAAAAGCTTTACCCGAAAGTTTAAATGTTTCTGTTCAGCACCCAATAGACTTGACGCAGCAAAAGCGTCAAGCAGGTATCAGTGCTGATATCCAGTCCTGTCATACTGCTATCTCCGATAGCGGCTTTGTCTTCGAGGGGCATGTTCCCCCTGCACTCGTTTCTCGCTATTTGGAGGGAGACAAGTCAACTAACGGAATCGGTTTAACTGTTCCGGGAATGCCTGTCGGCTCAGTGGGTATGGAAATGGGAAGTCGATTCCAGCCCTATACTGTTTATGAAGTGAAAAAGGATGGCTCCGTAGCACCTTATCAGCAGATAGCAAGTATTAAGCAGCAAGAAAAACTATCAAGCGGAGGTGATTAGTTATGGGCTTCGGCGGCATGAGTCTGGTTCAACTGGGAATTCTGTTAGCTATCGTCATCCTTCTTTTTGGCAGCAGAAAGTTAAGGACTTTCGGCTATGATCTTGGAAGTGCGATTAAAGGGTTTAAATCGTCAATATCAGATGGTGATGCTGAAAATAATTACGATAGTAGTGACGGACAAAAATTAACCTCAAAAGAGGAGGATGAAAATGAGCACCGAGTTTAATAAAGGGCGTCGAAAATTCATTAAATCTGCATTTACTGTGGCGTCCGCGTTAGCAATTGCCAAAGTAGCCCCAACATGGGCAACACCTCAAGGGCGTAAATTTAAAGATCAAGTTTTGACGAAAGACGAAATTGATTTAACCATCGCGAAGTCTCCTTTGTTAGTAGGGAATAAGGTTGGTACACCTATAACGATTAACGGTCAAATGCCTGGTCCTCTAATTCGTTTGAAAGAAGGTCAACGAGCCAAACTAAATGTGATCAATAGACTATCTGAAGACACGTCAATCCACTGGCATGGGATTATTTTGCCTGAAAATATGGATGGCGTACCGGGGGTTTCATTTGAAGGTATAAAGCCGGGGCGAACTTATAAGTATCGCTACGACGTTGAGCAAAACGGCACTTATTGGTATCACAGCCACTCGGGTTTACAGGAGCAACTGGGGCACTTAGGTCCTCTGGTTATCGATCCGAAAGACGGAGATATAGGCGCTGACCGTGAACACACAATTATTCTAAGTGACTGGACATTCGAAGATCCAGATGAGGTTTTTCGTAATTTGAAAGTGGCCGAGGGCTACTACAACTACCAAAAGCGTACGATATTTGAGACGTTCGAGGACGTGCGCCAGCATGGGCTAGAGAAAACCTGGAAGCAAAGAGAGATGTGGGGACAAATGCGGATGAGTCCTCGCGATATCGCTGATGTGACAGGGAGTACATACACCTACCTGATGAATGGTCGCGATTCAGCAATGAACTGGTCAGCATTATTTAAACCAGGTGAGAAAGTGCGACTTCGTATTATCAACGGCTCTGCGATGAGCTTTTTCGATGTACGTATTCCTGGTCTAGAGATGACTGTAGTGGCGGCAGATGGTCAACCGGTGAAGCCTGTTTCTATTGATGAGTTTCGTATCGGAGTGGCTGAAACTTATGATGTCATTGTTCAGCCAAAGCATAACAAGGCTTATACGATTTTTGCGGAGAGCTTTGACCGTAGTGGCTATGTCAGAGGCACATTAACACCAGAAGTTGGCCTTGAAGCAGAAGTTCCTGAGTTACGCGCGGTGCCTGAACGTGGTATGGCCGCGATGGGAATGGGGGCCATGGCGATGCCAGGAAATAAGGAAGAGAAAGGTATGATGAATATGAGCGGCAAAGGCGGTCATATGAATCATGAAATGATGGTTAAAAAAGAACTTCCTGTGGAGAGCATTAAAATTGAGCACAGTGAAGGTGGTCACGGAGCTGCCGCTGCCATGATAGCTATGAATCCGACCAGTCGCCTCCATGAACCGGGCATTGGTTTGGATAATGTTGACCATAGAGTCTTAGTGTATAGCGATCTTATTGGCGCCCAAGAGTGGCCAGACAAGCGTGAACCAGAGCGCCAGGTTGAACTGCATTTAACCGGTAATATGGAACGGTATATGTGGTCGTTTGACGGGAAGAAATATACCGAAGTTGAGGGCCCTGTGCAGTTCCGTCACGGCGAGCGCTTAAGGCTGGTGATGGTTAATGACACCATGATGGATCATCCAATCCACTTACACGGTATGTGGATGGAACTTGAAAATGGACAGTATCCTCGTCCTCGTAAGCACACCATTAGTTTAAAACCAAGCGAGAAAGTATCACTACTGATATCCGCCGATGCACCGGGAAGCTGGGCATTTCATTGTCATCTACTTTATCACATGAAAGCGGGCATGTTTCGTGTGGTAAATGTGGCATAAGGAGGAAGGTTATGTACGCTAAATCATTGTTGTTCACTACAGCACTTATACCCGCATTGGCAATGGCGGGACATGCGGAGGAAGAGTGGCCAGAGCCCGTCAAAGAATATTACACCGGGCAGGTATTATTTGACCGGCTGGAATTAACGCGAACAGACGAGGAAGAGAACGTTGCCGTTTGGGACATGATGGCTTGGTACGGTGGTGATTATCATCGGTTAGTCTTCAAAAGTGAGGGGGAAAATATTCAAGATAACGGAGAGCCCGCTGACTTGGAAAGTGCTGAGTTGTTATACGGCTACCTGATGTCTCCGTTTTGGTCATTTCAGGCCGGTGTCGGTACGCGAGGTTCCTTATCGTCGGATGCGTCTATGGAAAATTATGCCGTTGTTAGTTTCATGGGGCTGGCTCCGTATTGGTTTGAAATGGACAACTCGTTGATGGTGAACGAAGAAGGCGATGTCCAGTTTGTCAGCGAAACTGAATATGAGTGGCAGTTAACGCAAACATCGTACTTGCAGCCTCGTATTGAGTTAACAGCTAACCTAACAGATTCAGACAAATATGAGCGGGAGAGCGGGTTGAGTAATTTGCGTGTGGGTTTGCGTTATCGACACGAGGTGAGTCGTGAATTTGCTCCTTATATCGGTATTTACTGGAACGGTGCGTTAGGAAACACGGCGGACCAGATGAAACGTATGGGTGAAGATACGACTGAAACAGGCGTGGTCTTAGGGGCCAGAGTTTGGTTCTAATGGATGATAAAACAAAGAGGAAACAACATGAGAAACTTATTTAAATTAGCATTCGCCACCGCTTTATTTTTTAGTGCATGGGCCAACGCTCATGTCGGCATGACATCCAGTAGCCCGGAAAACGGTGCGACTTTGTCAGAGTCACCGGCGGAAATTACGATGAATTTTTCCGGTGATGTTCGCCTGGCTAAAATTATGCTGCACTCAGACGACGGTAAGATGCACCCGTTGGATTTTTCTATGAGTATGACACCTAAAGCAGCGTACGAAATTACTGTTAAAAACAACCTGCCGTCAGGTGGTTACACGGTTTACTGGACAGCTATGGGTGGGGACAGCCATAAAATCTCGGGTGATTTTAGCTTTGAGGTGAAATGATGACCTTTTGGAGTGTGGCCAGTGTTTTAACGCTGGCCTTCATATTTTGGCTCAATGCGGTGATGACGGCCGCGCCTTATATCGTTTATTTGTCCGGTTTAAAAAAGCCGTCTGAACGAAAGAATAGCGTTGTTGCGTTGTTTCTATTACTAGCAAGCCTTCTGTATTTTTTTCTAAAAGTTGGTAGTTTTGCTGCAGAAGGGCTTGCTGGAATGGCCGACTCGACATATATGCAATTTATATGGGCTGGTCCTGTTGGGGTTTTCATTCAACTTCAGATAGCGGTTGCTATTGCTTGGATTGTTTACTCCGTTGTTAAGCTAGCACGTATAAAGTGGGTGCTATATCTTGTCGCCATTGGACTCATGGGATGGAGCTTTTTAAGTATTGGTCACGGCAGTGACGCCGTCTGGTGGGGAAAGCTAGCGCTTTTAACACACCTATTAGTCGCTTGGGTTTGGTTCGGCAGTCTTAACTCATTGCGAAAGCTGGCAACGTCGGTACCGCTTGCTAAAGCGAAAGCCATTATGGAGCGTTTTGGTGTGCATATGTCTGCAGCGGTTCCAATACTCCTTATTGCGGGCTTGGTTATGTATCGTAGTGCAACAGGGCGATGGATGCCAGAGCTGCCGCTTACGTCGTATGACACAGTACTACTAGCGAAATTTGTGTTTGTGGCGCTGATTCTTCTTGTTGCCGCATTGCATAAATTAAAGTTCGTACCGCAATTAAATGATAACGCGGCCGCCAAGCGACTCAAAAACTCGATAACGGCAGAAATGGTATTGGCTGCCACTATTTTTATCCTGGCCTCTGCGCTAAGCAGCGCGTTTTCCCCTAGTTAATGTAAGGAATAATAAGAGTGAAATTACTCATGAGTGTTTTTATGGTTTCGGTGCTGTTTATTTCAGCGCCTAGTAGTGCCGAGGATGTATCTGAACCGACAGTTGTGCTTGATAGGTTTCGAACGGCTTTGACTGAAGGTGACACGGAAGTCGTTAAAGACGTGCTTTCCAATGATGTGCTTATCTTTGAAGGTGGTGGTGTTGAACGATCCTTGGCCGAGTACAGTGATCATCACCTTAAGTCAGATATTAAGTTTAGCCAGGCGGCTCCTTCACAGTTGCTTGAAAGGACAGTACAAGAAGCCGGTGGCCTTGCTGTGATCACTTCTCGGTATAGCGTTTCCGGGGAGTATAACGGGCGTGAGGTTGATTTAACGATGAATGAAACCGTAACCGTATCAAATACGACGGAGTCTGGCTGGAAAATTATCCGGATCCATTGGTCCAACTGAGTTCAATCACAGGAGCTAATTATGGCAGAACACGATCATGAACACGGACATCAAGATTATCAGAAAGGTAGCCTGAGTCTTTGGGGGGCAGTGTCGTTGGGGACTGGTGTTATGATTGGCGCTGGTATTTTTGCACTGACAGGACAAGTTGCTCAGCTGGCAAGAGAGTGGTTTGTCCTGGCGTTTGTGTGCGGAGGTATCATTGCCGGCTTTAGCGCTTACTCATACGTTAAGTTGGCGAAAGCCTATCCGTCAGCGGGCGGTATTGCGATGTTCCTCAGTAAAGCTTATGGAAAAGGGAGTGTGACGGCGATATTCGCACTCTTGATGTACTTTTCTATGGTCATTAATGAAAGTCTAGTCGCTCGCACATTTGCGTCCTATACAAGCCAGTTAATTTCTTTTGAAGCGCAGTGGCTTATTCCGTTGTTGGCGGTTGGGCTGCTTCTCTTCGCATTTTTTATCAATATTCTGAGTAATCAGTTTATTCAAACGTTCTCGTTCTTTATGGCGTTTGTGAAAGCCGCAGGACTCGTCGTTTTAGCGGCTGGAGGACTTTGGGCATCGGGTATTGAGTTTGAGTCAATCTCCGCCATTCCTGAAGAAGCAACTGCGGGCGGTATTTTGGCAGGTATTGCGCTGAGTATTTTAGCGTATAAAGGCTTCACAACGATAACAAATAGTGGTGGTGAAATAGTCGAGCCGAAGAAAAATGTCGGACGAGCAATTATCATTTCTTTGGTTATCTGCGCGTTAATATACGTGCTGGTCACTCTGGCCGTTGGTTCGAGCTTGTCGATTGATGAGATTGTGAAAGCGAAAGACTATGCGCTTGCTGAAGCCGCCAGACCCGTCTACGGTGAGACCGGACTTTGGGTGACGGTTGCATTTGCAATTGTAGCAACGGTATCAGGAGTGATTGCCAGCGCGTTTGCCGTTTCAAGAATGTTAGCCATGTTGACCAATATGAAGCTTGTTCCACACAGTCATTTTGGCATGCCAGGTTCAATTCAGAAGCACACGCTGGTTTACACCATTGTTGTGGCCATGATCTTAGCTGCATTCTTCGATTTGAGCCGAATCGCTTCGCTTGGTGCCATTTTTTATATCGTTATGGACATTGCGATCCACTGGGGGATATTGCGACATCTTAGACAAAAAGTGAATGCCAATATTTACATACTTGTCAGCGCAATCACGCTAGATGTCATCGTTTTAGTCGCTTTTATATGGGTGAAATGGACAAGCGATCCACTGGTCATTTGGGCGTCTCTTATCGGTATGGCATTAATTGCAGTTGGTGAGATTTTGTTTTTACGTAAAAAGCGTTAAGGAAAAGAGCGCATAGCGCTCTTTTTCTAGTTCATTGTAAAAAACATCCAGACAGCCATAGCGACCATCATGAGGTTTTCAGTGAGCGAAATGAAACCTAACGGCACATTACTTGAACCACCAACACAGGCACATTTTAGCTCACGTTTGTCGACATAAACGGCTTTAAACACCGAGACAGAGCCCAAGATGCCGATAAATAATGCGACGGGTATTGAGATGAACGGAGCGAATTCTGCTGCCATCAAGAGGCCCGCTAAACCCTCAGCAAAAGGATAAATACGCCCATAAGGGACCCACTTTTTAGCAAGAAGATCGTAGTTGAGAAACATGGTGGAAAATTTCTCAACGTCTTGGAGTTTGAGCAAGGCCAGAACCACCATAGAGAAACTGATGAACCACTCGATGGTTTGCACGGTAAGTATGTTACCAAAAGACAACCACGACGTGGCGATAGAGAGTAGTGCGGTCACAATGAACAGCGCAACAACCGGTTGGTAACTGGTTGCGTCTGGATCAGGAAGAGGTTGGCCTAGAAAGGCTCGAACCTCCTCGTAACCACCGATCCGTTTACCGTCGATGAACACTTGTGGTGTGGTGTCTACGTCGTGCTTTTCTTTGAATTTGTCGGTTTCTTTTCGGTTTTCCAATAGGTTGTCGTCCACATCGTAACCGTTGGCTTTAAGTAAGTGCCGGGTTTTTAAACCAAAAGGGCATTGGTGGTCTGGTGTCGACATTCTGTATAGCGTCGCTTTTTGAGACGATTGACTCATAGTGAGTTCTCCTTACTGAAAAGTTATATGTTTTTATACGCATTATAGTCGGTGGAAGATTAACTCATCTAATGTTTGGGGTAAAAATGCATTTAAAGTGAAAATATATTTTAACTTTTGAAAAGTTGGACAACTTTTTTTGATTGGTTTTTAACCATTCATAAAAGCTGATTTTAAAAGAGTTATAGTATTTGAAGAATCGATAAAGTTGAATATACAACCTCTATAGGCTTTGCAGATAAAGGTTTTTTTATACAACTTTAATTGTTTTTAGCTTGACTAAAATCCTAAGGTTTCTATTCTAAAGGTTGTATAAACAACTTAGATGGCAGTACGAAGTCTAATCGGAAAGTAAAATAATTATAATTTAATCGAGGTGACAAAATGCAAAAGTTACTTAAGTCTGCTGTCGCTATAGGCGTATCTGCGGCACTCTTTAATACAACAACCGTTTGGGCTCAGTCAGGGCCTGGTAATACTCAAGCCGAAGACGTTGAGAAAATCACGGTGACCGGTTCGCGAATTCAACGAATAGAAGCAGAAAGTGCAGCTCCAGTTCAGGTTTTTACGGCGGAAGATATTGAAGTATCGGGAATGACCTCGGTAGAAATGATTTTACAGAGAATGTCAGCCTCCGCTGGTTTTGCTGGCAGTCAGAGCAATGCTTATTGGACAGGTAATGGCTATGGTACCGCTCAAGTTAATTTGCGTGGACTGGGTATTAACCGAACACTTGTGCTTTTGAATGGCCGTCGTGTTGTAAATGGTGGGACCGGTGCTAATAGTTCAGTCGACTTAAATATGATACCTGTCGAAATGATCCAACGTATCGAAGTGCTGAAAGACGGCGCTTCAGCGATATACGGTGCGGATGCTGTAGCAGGTGTGGTCAACATTATCACTCGTAAAAGTTATGACGGCTTTACTATAGAAGGGCGCTTGGGCTCGACAGATGACGGTGAGGGCCAAGACCGTAAAGTTAACATGATCTTTGGCGCCAGCAGCGACAAAGGTCGCATAATGGCGACTCTAGGCTACCGTTCTTCCGATGAGGTCAATATGGCTGATCAAGCTGGCTGTGCTTTGGGTGAATTAACACCAGGCCAACTGGACTGCTTTGGGAGCTCAAGTACCATTGGGGGGAGGGCAACCATATTGACGGGGCCAAATGCTGGCGAGCGGATTAATTTCAGTCAAGATGCGGATGGTAACGGGGACTTTTATGAGCCCTACAGTTCTGAAAAACATAATTTTGCATTTTTTCCTTACCTAAATTCGGTTAATCCAATTACAAACTGGAATTTCTCCGCTTTTGGGGATTATCAACTGTCGTCAGATACGACGGTATTCACTGAAGTTTTATATAACAATCGGACGTCAGATCAGTTAGCGACGCCCGGAACATTAAGAGGTATTGAGTTTGATGCCAGTCACCCAACAAACCCAACGGGCGAAACGATTCGACTTGAAGGTCGTCGTTTATTAGAAGGCGGACCAAGAAACTTTTTCCAAGACGTTAATACGTTCAGAACAGTTGTAGGGTTGAACGGTGTTATTGGCTCTGGATGGAACTGGGAAGTTGCTTATAACTATGGTCGCAATACAGCCATTGACGGTATGACCAATATAGTCAATATGCAGCGTCTATCTGCGGGCTTAGACCCGAACACTTGTGGCTCCAATGGCATTCCCTGTATTGACTTGTTGGGTTACGGGGATCTGTCTCAAGAGTCATTGGATTACATCATGTTTCGGACGACTGATAACGGGGGTAATGAACAACGTTCATTGACAGCAAACATTTCCGGCGACTTATTTGAAATGCCTTCTGGATGGGTGCCTGTCGCTTTTGGAGTCGAACACCGCAAAGAGGAAGGTTGGCGAAATCCAGATTCATCGATTGTTGCTGGCATTATGAATACCAATCAGGCCGACCCAATAGAAGGAAGCTATACGGTTGATGAAGTTTACGCTGAAACTTCTTTACCCTTGTTGGCTGACTTACCATTGATTCAGTCGTTGAATTTAGATTTAGCGTATCGTTACAGTGATTATGACACCTTTGGTAGTGATGGAAATTACAAAGCAAGCGTTCACTGGCGTGTATCTGATGCCTTGAAAGTGCGTGCGACTCAGTCAACTGCTTTTCGTATTCCGAATATACCTGAACTCTTCGGTGGTGTTGCTGAAGGAAACCTGACAACAACGGATCCGTGTGACGGATGGGATCAAACCGGTGCTAACCCAACTGTAGCGGCAAATTGCCAAGCAGACGGCGTTCCTGCAGGATATGAACAATTTGGTGCAACCGTGCTTACCACTGTTGGCGGGAATCCTGATTTAAAGCCGGAAGACGCAGATACTTTCACTGCTGGCTTTGTATGGGATATCGGCTCGGCGGACAACTTACAATTGACGGTTGATTATTACGATATTGATATTGAGAATGCTATCCAAAGGATCCCTGGATCAACGAAGCTGTCTGTCTGCTATAGCTCGGAAAATCTATCGCATCCATTTTGCAGCCCTGAGCATTTTACAAGAGACTCTCTAACTGGCGATATCGATTTTTTGTCTGCTCAACCTACCAATGCCGCAACTGAAAATGTGTCGGGTGTCGATACTGCTTTATTTTACAATACGGAGCTACTGGGTTGGAAAAGTGACTTCAGCTGGAATGTCAGTTACCTAAATGAGTATACATTTGCGCCTTTTGTTGGTGCGGATGAAATTGAATATGCCGGGTACATCACTGGGGGCAGAGGAAGTTATACGCATTGGCGCTCAAATGCTTCGGGAACGTTTATGAAGCAGGATTGGCGTATGCATTATTCGGTGCAATATATAGGGCCCGCTGACGACATTAATGCCGCTCCAGGAGATATTGGAGCTCGCGCACCGAGCGTCTTTTATCATAATGTTCAAGGTACTTATTTCATAAATTCCGATTTGAGTGTGACCGGGGGGGTTAATAATCTTTTCGACAAAGAGCCGCCTTATATTCAGAGCTGGACGGACGCAAATACTGACACCATGACGTATGACTTGTTAGGTCGTCAGTTGTACTTGAAGGTACGTTACAGCTTTTGATTAGTGAACTGGCTGTCGCTTTTCCCTGGGAGCGGCAGCCTTTTTATATGAAATTTGAGGTAGGACGACATGGCGGAAAAAAAACGTTCGAGTCAATGGAGAGTCTGGCACCGCTGGTTATCTTTAGTTTTTGGCTTGCAAATGGTCATTTGGACAATAAGTGGTGCTTACATGGTGTTCTTCGATTTGGACTATATTCACGGAGATCACTTAGTTCAGGATGTTAGTCAGCCTTTACCTGAAGGTACTGACGTATCAGGTTTAGATAAATTATTAACGCGTTATCCTGAAACTGAAAAAGCCTCACTAGAGGCTCGCAGACTAGATGGTAAGCTACAGCCAGTATACAAGTTAAAAAGTGATAAAGGTGAGTTTTTGGTTAATGCAAAATCGTTAGATCGCATTGAAATAACTCAGCATCATATTAAAAACTTGGCCAACCGATACTACGCACAAGAGAGTGCAGACATTGAATCCGTTGTTTATATGACGGATAACCCACCAACTGAAATTAGTGAAACTTTGTTGCCAGTATGGCAAGTGAACTACGATGACTTTGGTAATACCAGCCTTTACTTGTCTGAAACAACGGGTGATTTGCTCGTAAAACGACACACCTTCTGGCGCGGTTTCGACATTGTCTGGATGCTACATATAATGGACTACGATGAACGTGTAGATATAGAAACGTGGTGGTTAAAAGCCTTTATTATCGGTACATTTATTTTAATGATAACGGGCATTGTTTTGCTCCTTTATACCATAACGTTTAAAAGAAGACCGATCGGAGGTGCCCAATGATAAGGTTTATACAATGGCTTCATCGTTGGGTGAGTTTAATTTTAGTTATTCAGGTCGCCTTGTGGCTAGTGAGTGGTTTCTTTTTCAGTATAACTGGCCATCATGGAATGTCGGGTCATCAATACATGGCCTCCGAAAACTCTAAGCCGCCGCTTAAAAAATTAGCAACTCAGGTCGACTTTACTGAAATGTACCAAAGGTTTCCATCAGCACATTTAATTGAACTGGTAAGTGTAGCTGGGATTGGTCAGTATCAAGTGACATTTGCAGATGGAAATGTCCTGTATTTTAACGCTAACACGAACGAAAACTGGTCTACCGATGAAGCTTTGGCAACCCAGTTAGCCCTCAGTAGCTATAATGGTCCGGGTCACGTTGAAGCGGTTGAAAGAGTCATTGGAAGCGATGAAGTGAATGGCTGGAAGGCTTCGGGGTTTCGCATTGATATGAAAGATGATCTTAATACTCGGATATACATCGATGAAGCCTCATCTCAGGTAGTGGAGCATCGCAATACACCATGGACAATAGCTGACTGGGCATTTCGTTTGCATTTTATGGATTACACTGGTGGGCGAAGCTTTAATCATTTATTGATTTGGAGTGTCGGCTTATTTGCTCTTTGGTTTTCGTTATCCGGGCTAATTCTTTTAGGCCGAAATATTACTAACGGTGACTTTAATCCAAATCGGAAAAAAACATGGCTAGAATACTTTCAACAGAAAGGGAAACCAATTGCCAGCAGCTGTGGTGGGGGTGGAACTTGTGGATTATGTAAAGTAACACTGCAAGGCAGCGGTATACCCAGTCCTAAAGCAGCTGAAAAAGCGTTATTGAGCGCCAATGAATTAGACGCGGGGATGCGGTTATCTTGCCAACACAGGACCTCAACCAATTATGAAGTGAAGTTACATAATGAGGGGGTCAGCGATATAGCTTTAACTCTCGATTCAAAGCGTCAACTGACTCCATCCATTATGGAGCTTACCTTTGTGAGTCCAGACTCCGTTAATTATGAAGCCGGCCAGTTTATGCAGTTTCGTATTCCACACTTAAATGAAATATTGTCACGGCATTACTCTGTTGCTACGCGGCCTCACCCGACTCGGTTTGTGTTTAACATAAGGCAGCTGCCATCGCCAAGCGAAGGGGTACCGCCGGGGGTAGGATCAAATTACTTATGTAATTTAGAAGCTGGCGCTCGTGTCGATGCCGTTGGGCCGTTTGGAGACTTCCAACTGACTGAGCAAAATTCTCATACACAAGTATTCATCGGGGGCGGCGCGGGTGTTGCACCGTTGAGAGCGTTAATACAAAGTGAATTAGCAACAGGCTCTCCTCGTCGCTGTATCTTTTTTTACGGTGCACGATATGAAAAAGAGCTCTGTTATAGGGATGAGTTCGAGACAGATGAGTGGTTAACTTATATACCGGTTCTTTCAGAGGTTGCTAAATCAGATGAGTGGGCCGGGGAAACTGGTTTTGTGCACGAAACCGCAATGAAATGGTTGGCAGGTGAAAACAAAGGCACATTGGACGTTTACGTGTGTGGCCCTCCGCCGATGTTGGAAGCAACGTTAAAGTCTCTTGCCGAACTTGGCGTTCCACGAGAGCAAATCAAGTTCGATGACTTTGGTATTTAGAGTTTAAAAACGCCTGAGTTAGCAATAAATCTGGGTGATGATATAGAAGCAGTATCACCACCTGGATTGACTACCTCGTCATGAGTACCTCTTTTAATTGATTGATCTTTATCAGCAAAAAGATATACACTTCAGACATGTTTTTACAGCAAAGCTTCGCATGTATCGTTTAATCATTGCCCTACTGCTATTAGCAGTAACAACAATGTCATTTTCACAAACTATCAGTACGGAAGAGGCATGTATGCACGATTCTACTGAGCAGGTTTGTGACCTTGCTAATTGCGAAGTATCACATTCTCCTACTGATAACTGTTGCTCTGATTCAATGATGCGACATTGTTACAGTCCGTCAATTACTGTCGTTTATTCTGAGCAATCCACCGTTCCGCCTACTGAAAAACTGCTTTTTAAGGCTTCCTCATTCTTAGATACGAATATTAAAGAAAAGCACTCCCTCTCGCTTTTTCGCCCTCCAATCTACTCTTAAAAATATTAAATTCCTCGACCTGGTGCGCCTATCGTCCAGGTAAAGCTCAGCTATAAGCTTTAGCATGGTCATTGTGACTATGATTTTAGGCTCTGACTCATAGCTTGGTCTGTGTTTAATTTAAAAATTTACAGTTTTTGAGAGTAACAATATGAAACTTTTAAGAAGAGTAGCTTACTTAAGTGCTCTGACTGCAGTGGTGCCAAATGTTGCTAATGCGCAAGAGCCGCTTTTGAATTTGCAAGAAGCAGTTAGTATCGCTGTACAAGAAGACCCTTGGCTAACATCAAGTAAGCAAACCCAAGAGGCATTCGCGAGTGAAGCTATAGCTTCTTCCAGTTTGCCTGATCCTAAAATATCGCTCACTGCAGCAAGTTTTCCTGTTGACAGCTTTAGTTCACGACAGGAAGGAATGACCCAACTAGTTGTCGGTGTTTCACAAACTTTTCCGAGAGGAGACACGCTATCGTTGTCTCGTAAGCAAAAAAATCAATTGGCTCAAAAACAACCACTTTTGAGAGCAGATCGGATTGCTAAGGTCAAAACGACGGTAACGAAGTTGTGGTTAGACGTTTTTTTCTCTCAGCAAAGTATTCGTTTGATTGAATCCGATAGAGCGCTTTTTGAACAGCTAGTGTCGACCGCCAAGGCAAGTTATACCAGTACCGAAGGGAAAGCACGGCAGCAGGATGTTATTAGAGCTCAGCTTGAACTCACACGACTGGATGATAGGTTGACTTCACTGCGACAGAGAGAGGAACGACTTCAAAGCGAACTGTCGGAATGGATAGGGATTATAGCGAAATCAAAGTTACCGGATAACGTGCCCAAGCTTACGCTAAAGAAGGCATTGAGTTCGCCTTCAACAATGCCTAAACAAAGCTTGTATGAATTAATAAAAGAACACCCAGTTTTGCAAGCTACCGATCAAGACATTTCGGCGTCGGAAACTTCCATAGAGCTTGCTCAACAAGGCTATAAGCCACAATGGTCAGCCAACCTTAAATATGGCCATAGAAACGATGATCCAAGCGGTAATGATCGTGCCGACTTGCTTTCAGCCGGAGTTACGTTCGATATACCACTATTTACTGATAACAAGCAGGATAAACAGGTACGTTCGGCGAAGTATAAAGCTGAAGCTAAAAAAACTGAAAAACTACTGGTTGCCAGGCAATTAATAGCGAATTTACGCAGTACTTTTACACAACTTAATCGTTTGAATGAACGAGCGGATCTTTATCGTGAAGAGCTGCTTCCACAAATGTCGGCTCAATCTGCAGCAGCGCTGTCAGCTTACAATAATGATGATGGCGATTTTGCAGAGGCAGTACGCTCACAGATTGCAGAAGTAAACGCAAAAATTGATGCATTAGCGATAGCCATTAACCGCCAAAAACTGATTGCCGAAGCAAACTACTTATTATTTTCAGGAGTGTAAAATGAAAGCAGTCACTAAATCTTTTATAAGTTTAGCTGTAGGCTTTGCGATTGGCGCTGGCGCTATTGGCTACTTAGCGCAGTCAACTGTGGACTCCGATGGTTCATCAGATAATGCAGAAAAAGAGCCCTTATATTGGGTAGCTCCTATGGATCCAAATTATCGTAGAGACAAGCCAGGAAAGTCTCCAATGGGGATGGACCTTATTCCTTTCTATGGCGATGATGCGGGAGAGAGTTCACCTGGTACTGTGAGAATTGATCCCGACGTTATTAATAACCTTGGGGTTACAACTGTAACCGTCACCTCTTCGAGACTCAACCTGGATATCGAAACAGTTGGCTATGTTCAGTTTGATGAGAATCGAGTACTTACAGTAAGCCCTCGTGTTGAAGGCTGGATTGAAAAGCTTTTCGTAAAAGCGGTTGGTAACTCGGTTAAAGCAGGCGAGCCTTTATACAGCATTTACTCTCCAGAAATGGTTAATGCTCAAGAGGAGCTTGTATTGGCCTCTCAGCGAGGTAATCAGGTTCTAATAGATGCCGCTGAAGAACGCCTAAGAGCCCTGCAAGTCTCTGAATCTGAGATTAAGAAATTAAAAGAGACTCATAAAATTCAGAAAACAATTACGGTAAAAGCAAAACAATCGGGAGTACTGGATAGCCTGACTGTGCGTGAGGGTGGTTTTGTAAAGCCGAGCATGAATTTAATGACTATTGCCCAACTGGATAAAATCTGGGTTATTGCAGAAGTCTTTGAGCGGCAGCTGAACCAAGTTGAGGTAGGTAATGACGTTCAAATGAATCTTGAGTATGCGCCGGGTAAAGAGTGGGAAGGAAGAGTTGATTACGTCTATCCGTCACTTAACCCTAAAACTCGGACGGGACAAATTCGAATTCCCTTCGATAACCCAGATGGCTTCTTGAAGCCGGGCATGTTTGCGAATCTTAACATTAATGCTGGTTTAGGCGACGAGAACTTAATAATTCCTAAAAACGCGCTTATTCGAATGGGTGATTCGAACCGAGTTGTCCTAGCACTGGGTGAAGGGAAATTTAAATCAGTTAATGTTGACGTTGGGCGGTTAGGTAGCTCGCGAGTTGAGATTTTATCGGGTCTTATGGAAGGTGATGACATTGTTACTTCAGCTCAGTTTCTGATTGATTCTGAATCCAGTAAATCTTCTGACTTTAAGCGTATGCAGCATGACACTCATAGTGATCACGAGAGCCATGACAGCATGTCGAATGAAGCGGTATCAGCTGAGTCTGTCTGGGTTGAAGCAACCGTTAAAAGTGTTATGCCTCAGCACTCGATGGTTACGCTGGAGCACGGTGAGATTTCTGAGTGGGACTGGCCAGCAATGACGATGGACTTCGATGTTGCTTCTGATGTTGAAATTTCTAAGCTTAGCGCTGGTTTATCCTTGCATGCGGAAATAACGCAAATCGGCGAGCAAGGGTACCAGCTCACATCGATTCATATTCCTGAGCAAGAACAAGTGACAGAGCAGGAGCACAACCATGATTAAGTCAGTCATTCGATGGTCAGTTAGCAACCGTTTTTTCGTTCTTCTTGCGACATTAATCCTCGTGGGTGTTGGTGCTTTTGCCGTCAAGAATACACCTGTAGATGCACTGCCGGACTTGTCGGATGTCCAGGTGATCATTAAAACCAGCTATCCTGGTCAAGCGCCCCAAGTTGTAGAAGATCAGGTTACCTATCCATTAACAACAGCTATGTTGTCTGTGCCGGGAGCTAAAACAGTTCGTGGATATTCATTTTTCGGCGACTCCTATGTGTATGTCATTTTTGACGAAGATACGGATGCTTACTGGGCACGTTCGCGAGTGCTTGAATATTTATCTCAGGTTGCTCCCACACTGCCTTCTAATGCAAGACCGCAATTAGGCCCTGATGCAACAGGAGTTGGTTGGGTGTATTTGTATGCCTTGGTTGATCGTACAGGTAACCACAATTTGAGTGAGTTACGCAGCATGCAGGACTGGTTTTTAAAGTATGAACTGCAAACTGTCGAAGGTGTTTCTGAAGTTGCAGCCCTGGGTGGGATGGTAAAGCAGTACCAGGTGAAAGTTGATCCGGAGAAGCTACGCGCATTCGATATTCCTCTCGCTCACATACAAAATGCTATCCAGCGAGGTAATCAGGAAGTAGGAGCTTCGGTGGTTGAGATGGCTGAAGCTGAGTATATGGTCCGGGCCTCAGGCTATATTGAGGGTGTGTCAGACTTAGAAAGTATTCCGCTTGGCGTTGATGAAAATGGAACTCCATTATTGCTTAAAGACGTTGCTGATGTGGGAGTGGGGCCACAAATGAGACGCGGTATAGCCGAACTCAACGGTGAAGGAGAAGCCGTGGGTGGCATTGTTGTAATGCGTTTCGGAGAAAATGCCCAAAAAACGATTGATGGCGTTAAACAAAAGTTGGAGGAATTAAAATCCGGGCTACCAGAAGGTGTCGATATTGTCACTGTCTATGATCGTTCGGGGCTTATTTCGGATGCTGTGGAAAGTCTCTGGAAAAGTTTAATAGAAGAACTAGCGATTGTCGCGTTTATCTGTGTCATATTTCTTTTCCATGTTCGCTCTTCACTGGTTGCCGTTATCAGCTTACCCTTGGGTATTTTAACCGCGTTTATTGTTATGTATTGGCAGGGAATTAACGCGAATATTATGTCACTTGGGGGGATCGCAATCGCTATTGGCGCTATGCTCGATGGTGCCATAGTCATGATTGAAAATATGCATAAGCATATGGAAAAAACGCCACTGACAGCAGAGAACCGCTGGCGGGTGGTTGCGGCTTCTGCTTCAGAGGTAGGCCCCGCACTTTTCTTTAGCTTGCTTATTATTACCGTCAGCTTCATGCCGGTGTTTACCTTAGAAGCCCAAGAAGGACGGATGTTTTCTCCGCTTGCTTTCACGAAAACCTACGCAATGGCAGCCAGTGCAGCCTTAGCGGTTACCGTTATCCCCGTGTTGATGGGGTACTTTATTAGAGGAAAGGTAACGCCTGAGGGGAAAAACCCGCTTAATCGATTATTGATTGCTGGGTATAAACCGCTTTTAAAAGGTGTTTTGAAATACCCAAAGACAGCGGTTGTAGGTGCGCTTGTTATCCTGGCCGTCGGTATTTGGCCGATTGACAAAATTGGTAGCGAATTTATCCCTGATTTGGATGAAGGCGATTTGATGTATATGCCGACTACTTATCCCGGGTTATCAATTGGTAAAGCAAGAGAGCTTTTACAACAAACCGACAAGCTTATAAAAACGGTACCAGAAGTGAAGACGGTTTTTGGCAAAATTGGCCGAGCGGATACCGCCACTGACCCGGCGCCTCTCACTATGATTGAAACCTTTATTCAACTGAAGCCGAAAGATCAGTGGCGAGAAGGTATGAGCACTGAGAAGTTGAAAAAAGAGCTTGATGCGCTAGTAAAGTTTCCGGGGCTGACAAATGCATGGGTTTATCCCATTAAAACTCGTATTGATATGCTATCGACAGGTATAAAGACGCCGGTAGGTATAAAAGTTGCCGGAGCTGAGCTTAATGAAATTCAGAAGATAGGCCAGCAGCTTGAAACGATACTTGATGATGTAGATGGTACGGCTTCTGTTTATTCAGAACGAGTGGCAGGTGGACGCTATGTCAAAGTTGACATAAAAAGAGAGCAGGCTGCACGTTACGGTTTGAACATTGAGGATGTTCAGCAGGTCGTTGCCACGGCTATTGGAGGAATGAATGTTTCAGAGACCATTGAAGGACTCGAACGCTACCCGATAAACTTGCGCTATCCTCAAGATTACCGTGATTCGCCGGAAGAATTAAAGAAGCTACCTTTAGTTACGCCAAATGGGCAGCGTATTAGTTTGGCGGATGTAGCTGATGTATACGTCGAACTCGGTCCTCCAGCGATTAAAAGCGAAAACGCAAGGCTCAATGGCTGGACTTTTGTGGACATCGAAGGTATTGATGTCGGCACTTATGTTGAGAAAGCAATGACGGTTGTAGAACAAGAGCTCGAGTTGCCAGCAGGATACTCAGTTACTTGGTCCGGTCAGTACGAATATATGGAAAGGGCAAAGGAAAAGTTAACTTACGTTATTCCGTTAACACTCGCGATTATTATCGTCCTTTTATATATGAACTTTCGAAATGCTACGGAAATCGCCATCATACTGGGAACCTTGCCTCTTGCGTTGGTCGGTTCAATTTGGCTTATGTATCTTTTAGATTATAACTTCTCAGTTGCTGTGGCGGTTGGCTTTATAGCGTTAGCGGGGGTTACCGTAGAAATAGGGATATTAATGCTGACTTATCTTAATCAGTCCTATAATGAATATGAAAAAGGCCAGCTAGAGCAAGGTGAAACTTTAACTAAAGACGGAGTGTCTCGCGCTGTAATGGAAGGAGCTGGGCTTCGTGTTCGCCCCGTCATGATGACGGCTGTTTCTACAATCGCAGGTCTATTGCCTATCATGTTCAGTACAGGAACTGGCGCTGAAGTGGTTAGCAGAATAGCCGCTCCAATGGTTGGAGGAATGATCAGCGCTGTTATTTTAACCTTGCTCGTGTTACCTGCTGTTTACTACTTGTGGCGTGGGCAGAAGGTTAAGGGTGTATAAGACTGGTTATTTTGGTTAAGAGTTGCACATTATTGATTTTGACCAATGATGTGCGCTCATAAGTATGTTAGGTTAAAAGTTGGGATTAGGAGCGCACACATGGTTCAAGCAAAATTTGTAATTGTGCTTATGTTAGGAATAGTAATACAGCTATCCTCCCCAGCCGCTTCTTCCTATAACACTGTTTCCAATGTAGAACATCAAAAAACCGTAAGTCAGATGGACGTTGACAGTGAGAGCAAAGACGATTTTCATTGTGATGAAAGTGGGTCGCCTGCCAGTGAAGACTGTTGTTGCTTAGCTGATGGTTGCGCTGATAAATGTCCGATGGAAGCCGAGTGCAACTCTGCAAACTCTCCTCTAGTATTAATGCCATTCAATACTGCGATAAACTCACCCGGTTACTTGCAGCATCTGTTGTCCTATAGAGCTGATGTTAAGCAAGTCTTCTTTGATATTTACTACCCCCCGAAATAGCTACTACTAAATTACCACTTTAGATTTTCTCGAAATTTAAATAATAAGGCTAAACATAGCCCATAAGCTATATGCTTTAGGGCTTGTAGGGGGATATATGAACCTGTCTAAAATTACCGCTATTTTTGATCAACTCCGCCAAAAAACAGTTGAAGAAGTCTTGGTCGGCCACGGTGTTAGCGGCTTTACTCTGTTTTCTGTGCGGGGGCGAGGCTACTACTTTGATAGCTATAACGAAGATCACTTAGTCGACCATGTACAGCTGGAAGTTTACGTTAACAGTGATGATGCCCGAGATGTTGCGTTCTTGATAGTCGAGGCGGCTCACACCGGGGTATCTAATGAGGGGTTAGTCTCTATCTCGCCAGTAAATGAGCTGCTTTGGGTTCATGATAAAAGAGCTGCGACTGATAAAGAACTTTCTTTACAAAGTTAACTACGAGAAAGCGGCGCCTAAGGCGCACTGGACAGTCTCACGAAATAGGACAATACTTATGTCAAATAACCACCATCGAGCGGGAGTGCGGGAAATTAACTTAGTAAACCGTACTTTAAAGCTAAACGCGGCGAGCGCGATAAAAATCCGCGAAGCTCTTAAAGAAATCGATCTATTGGTTGGCCTTGATAGCGTTGTTTACGAGTCTGACCATAACTTGTTATCGGTTGCTTATGATGCCTCTAAAGTGGATCTAAATCTGATTGAAGAAAAGCTTAAGGAGTTCGGTGTTGAAATAAATGATGGCTGGTGGACTCATATTAAAGAAGAGTACTACAAATTTATTGATCAAAATATAAAAGACAATGCGAGTCATACTCCTTGGAGCTGTCATAGAAGCCCGCCAGGTGCGAATAAAAAACGAAAATAAAACTTAATTAATGATAGGGATTTAAAAATGCAAATAGAAACAATTACAGACGTGCTGAGTTGGACAGTGGATTTCCACAAAAACTTAAAGGACTGCTTAAATCATTGCTCTAAACAGAATAAAGACGAGCGAGCTCGAATGATTCTCACTTATTTATCGAGCCATGAGGCTAGCTTAGAACGGATGGTCAAAGGTTTTAGGGATACAGCAAATAAGAATGCATTAGATACATGGTGTTATGACTACATTGGGAAACATCCCATTGTTGAGCACGGGCATTGTGATTCGCCTTTTAAAGAGTTAGATACGGATCACATTATGGAAAAGACTGTGAATCATCACGAACAAGTTATTGAACTGTACGAGCATTTGTATTCCCGTGTTGATATAGACAGTGCAAAAGAATTGCTAGAAACAGTAAAAGGTGTTGAAGAAAACGAAATTAAACGAATGGTGCAAACAGCTAATAGATTTTCGGATATGTAGTTGTTGAAAATTTCATTTTTTATGATTTGCCTACGACAGTTACGTGTTGACTGTCTTCTCGCAAATCAGGGGTATTGATATGGGTGTAAAAAATAGGGAAATTCGCAGCGATGACTTTCAAGAGCTCATTATTGAAGGAGCCGGCTGCGCTAGCTGTGTAGGGAAAATTGAGTCGGCCTTAAAGGCGGTACCTGGTGTGCAAAGCGCAGAAATGAACTTTGCTCAGCGAACGGTAGGCGTGACCGGATCTGCAAATGCGGGGGTTTTGGTAAAAGCTGTCGAAAATGCGGGCTACAACGCTAAGGTAACATCCGCTGAAAGTGAAGATGATGTGCTGGCGGAGAAGGAAGAAGCAGACTGGGCTTACTATAAGCGGTTGATGCGTGAAATGACCGTTGCGTTGTCGTTAGGTGTGCCGTTGATGATTTACAGCCTTTTCGTTGGCGAAATGACGGTTACTACCACCACAGAACGTTTAGTATGGCTACTAGTGGGAATCTTGACCTTGGGCGTACTTTACTTTTCTGGTAAACACTTTTTCGTTGGTGCCTGGCAGTCCTTTAAAAACCATTCAGCCAATATGGACACGTTGATTGCACTTGGTACGGGAACGGCTTGGCTGTATTCCATGGTTGTTGTGTTAGTTCCGCATCTGGTTCCAGAGATGGCGCGTCATGTTTACTTCGAAGCCTCCGCCATGATTATTGGATTGATCAATTTGGGTCTGGCACTTGAACTGAAGGCTCGGGGGCGTACGTCCGAAGCCATAAAGCGCCTTATTGGCTTACAAGCTAAAACAGCTCGTGTCGTCCGTGATGATAAACAGTTGGATATCCCTATTGAAGAGGTGCTCAAAGATGATGTGGTGCGTGTTCGCCCGGGTGAAAAGATTCCTGTGGATGGTGAGGTAACTGAAGGACACACGGCCATTGATGAGTCCATGTTAACAGGGGAGCCAATGCCTGTGGAAAAGGCGGTCGGAGATACTGTTGCAGCAGGGACGATAAATAAGAGCGGCTCCATTTTGTTCAAAGCGAGACGTGTAGGAAAGGACACTGCTCTTGCTCAAATTATTAACATGGTGAAACGTGCTCAAAACTCCAAACCTCCGATAGGTCGTCTGGCTGACGTCATCTCCGCCTACTTTGTCCCCGTCGTTATGATTATTGCTGTTACTAGCGCATTGTTTTGGCTCAACTTTGGGCCAGATCCCGCGTTAGCTTTCGCAGTTGTATCGGCTACTACTGTGCTGATTATCGCCTGCCCCTGTGCATTAGGTCTTGCTACCCCTATGTCGGTGATGGTGGGTGTGGGGAAAGCTGCTGAAGCGGGTGTGCTTATTCGTAATGGTGAAGCGCTACAAACCGCGTCAAAGATATCGGCTATGATTCTGGATAAAACAGGCACGATTACTCTGGGCTCGCCTAAGGTTACTGATGTGTTAGTGGCTCGTGAGTATGATGAGCAGACGGTATTACGCCTTGCCGCGACGCTTGAGTCAGGCTCTGAACATCCTTTGGCGCAGGCGATAGTTGAGTCAGCTTTAGAAAAAGGTATTGAAACAGGCAAAGTTTCTAATTTTAGCGCCATTGCGGGTCATGGCGTACAGGCCGAAGTAGAAGGCAAAACACTTCTTTTTGGTAATGAAAAATTGATGCGTGAGCGTAATATCGACTTGGGTAATTTTGTCGAAAAAGCTCAAGTTCTGGCTACCGAAGCTAAGACGCCTATGTACTTAACTGTCGATAATCAGCTGGCCGCAATCATCGCTGTAGCCGACCCTATAAAAGAAGACTCCATCGCTGCCATTAAACGTCTGAAGGACAATGGCATGCGGGTAGTGATGCTGACTGGCGATAATCGTGCAACTGCAAAAGCTGTTGCTGAAAAAGCCGGTATTGATGAGTTTTTTGCCGAGGTTTTACCGGAAGAAAAGTCGGAAAAAGTTCAGGAACTTCAAATGGAAGGCGAAATCGTTGGCATGACAGGCGACGGTATCAACGACGCGCCAGCGTTGGCTATTGCCAATGTGGGGTTTGCTATTGGCACTGGTACGGACGTCGCTATTGAAAGTGCTGATATTACATTGATGCGTGGGTCCTTGCACGGGCTTGCCGATGCGATCGCGGTAAGCAAGGCCACACTACGCAACATCAAGCAAAACTTATTTGGTGCTTTTATTTACAACGTGGCAGGCATTCCTTTTGCCGCAGGCGTTTTGTATCCGTTTTTCGGAATGCTATTGAGTCCGGTTATTGCTGGTGCAGCAATGGCTTTTTCGTCGCTTACGGTAGTGAGTAACGCTAATCGGTTACGCTTTTTTAAAGCCAAGAAACATTAATGCACCTTTTAACTGTGGCGTATTCAGGAGAATAAACATGTTATTTATTAATATTGCTGGTATCGCACTGATCGCACTGATCGTCTGGTGGTTTTGGCTTTACAAGCCCCAACAGGTGAAGTTGGGAGAAAGTGATTTGGTGATTACCGTCGAAAACGGCACCTACTCGCCTTCGCGAATAAAAGTACCTGAAGGTAAACCGGTTGAACTCAAATTTCTGCGGAAGGATCAATCGCCTTGTTCTGAAACTCTGCTTATTCCAGAGCTGCAAATTAGTGACGCTTTGCCCGCTAATAAATTGAAATCGATTCAGCTGCCTGCACTAAAGTCTGGAGAATATGATTTTCATTGCCAGATGCAAATGTATCGGGGAAAGATAATGGTTGATTAGGTAAGTGGGAACTTTTAGGAGGCGATATGAATATCAAAATAAGTATCGCCAATTATGACAAATCTCAGTAATGAGGCACGTTATGGCCACGCATAAATTATCATTTTGGTTCTCGTCCAAAGGGCTAGCTGCTTTAGGGTTCATTGGTGCCGTCAGTTATTTCCTGTTTATGGAGCATCGGGAGCATCTTTTTCAGTTTTTACCTTTTCTAATTTTATTGCTGTGCCCGCTAATGCATATGTTTATGCATCGTGGGCACGGTGGTCATGGAGGCCATGAGCATAAAGCCAATCACGATAAACTGGAAAATGGCCGCAAGGAAAACACGAGTCAGCACGATGATTGAATCAACCTAAATAAGGAGAACAGTAATGCATGGTGATTCCTCTTATGGTCTTTGGACTCTGGTGGTTATAAATTCTGCCATTTTTATTTTCTTCGCGTTTAGTTTTACTAAACCGGACACAAAGACAGACTGGCGCAGCTTTGGCGTTTTTTCAGCCTTTATAATCGCTTTATTTACCGAAATGTATGGCTTCCCATTAACAATTTACTTTTTATCGGGGTGGCTCACGGAAAATTACCCCGGGGTCGACTTTCTATCGCACGAGAATGGACACCTGTTACATAGTTTATTCGGTTTCGAGGGGAATGCTCACTTTGACCCCATACACATTGCGAGCAATGCATTCATTATTATGGGGTTCTTTTTGCTGGCTTCAGCCTGGAGCGTATTACACAAAGCGCAACAAAATAAAACCTTGGCGACCACGGGCTGGTATGCCCGTTGTCGGCATCCTCAGTACGTTGCATTCATTCTAATTATGTTTGGTTTTTTGTTGCAATGGCCCACTATTCCTACGGTGGTGATGTTTCCTATATTGATAGTGATGTATGTGCGTTTAGCCAAAAAGGAAGAGCGCTTGGCCATTGATGAATTCGGCGATGAATATCGCCGGTACATGGAGTCAACACCAGCGTGGATTCCAAGATTTAAAAATAGTGAAAGAACGTCAAACCAATAAGGCCAATACAGTTTGGTCATAATCAAGAGGACAACACAATGAAAAAAACATTCTCAGCTTTACTTATCACAGCGGTAATGATCTCACCTGTCTTTGCTGGAGAGCAGCACAAACATGGCGATGAAAAAACAAGCGCAATGGGCGGCATGATGAGTCATGAGAAAATGAATGCGATGCATGAGCATATGCAAAAGATGCGCGACGCTATGAAGAGAATTAAGAGCGAATCTGATCCCGCGAAGCGTAATAAATTAATGCAAGAACATATGAAGTCCATGCAGGAAGGAATGCAAATGATGAACCATGGCATGGGCGAAGAAATGAATAAGGCTGAACACAAAAAAGGGGGCATGGCAGAAGAAATGGATGAAAAAAATATGATGAACCACATGGAGATGATGGAGCAACGCATGAGTATGATGCAAATGATGATGGAGCAAATGATGAAGCACCAAACTGAGGCAAACAAAATTAAGTAACGGGGTAGAAGAGACTTTGAAGAGAGTGCCGCTAATTATTTACGCAAATAGCGGCACTCATTCAATTTACTATGCTATTGCTTAAGGAGAAAGTTATGAAACTTGATGCAAAGAAGTTTGGCTTGGCAGCTGGCTGCGCTTTTGCCATTTTATGGGTGATTTGTAGTTTAATGGTTCTTATTATGCCAATGGGAATGATGTCCTTGACCGGTAATATGGTCCATGGAGATTTATCGAACCTTGGTTGGCATATGGGTTTTTCTGGCATTATTGCAGGGCTATTTGCTTGGTCCTTAGGAGCTGGCATTACTGGGTGGTTACTCGCAGTGCTCTATAATAAGCAAATCTAACAGAATAGCCTTCAACATGTTCCCATGAAAGCTGGCCTACGAAAGTAGAGCAAATGACAATCCTTATTTTCTGATTTTAATGAGCCTCGAGAGTTTTAACGAGGCTCATCCAGACATGGATTATTAAAATCTAACGGCTTAGATCCTTAATTTCTGGTTAGAAAAGCATGGATAGAGAATCGGTAAGATTACCAGGGTCAAAAAGGTCGCTGATACCAGACCACCGAAGATGACAGTTGCCAATGGGCGTTGAATTTCAGCCTCAGAACCCGTAGCAAACAGCATAGGCATCAGCCCTAGAGCTGAGGTTATCGCAGTCATTAACACCGGCCGTAGTCGAGACTGCGCACCATCAAATACGGCATTATTGACCACATGCCCATCGGTTACTCTCTGGTTAATACTTTCGACCAGAACCACACCGTTTAACAACGCAACACCAAACAGTGTGATGAAACCAACGGCGCTGGGCACAGATAGGTACTGTCCTGAAACATAGAGCGCCACACTGCCACCGATGACTGCTAACGGTACATTCACCAAAATCAACATGGCTTTGACCCATAGTCCCGAAAGAAAAATAAAATAGCAGTGCGATTAGTGCTAGTGATATGGGGACGACAATGGACAAGTGTTCCTATGCTCGTTGTTGATTTTCGAACTGATCACCAATGTCGACCGAGTAACGGTTGGTAAATCCATCTTATCGCCAATTGCTTTCCAAATATCTACAACCACGCTGCCCATGTCACGGCCTTGAACGTTAGACTGAATCACGACTCGACGCTGGACATCATCACGACGAATTTGTGGCGGCCCTGATTCAATTGCAACGTTGGCGACTTCGCCTAAGGTCATCCAGGCACTGATGGCAATAGTTATTCTCTGGGGCCTCATTTCTTAGATAATGCTTAATATGGTGATAGTTACTCAGGAGCGAATAATCGACTCTGCTTTTTTATGAAGGTTCTTTTCCTATCTAGGTGTCCCCAAAAAAAGTTGGTGAATAAGCTCTTCAAATTTTGATATATATATAATTTTAATTGAGCGTTTATGCATGCTAATTACCTGTGTTCCCAAAATGCAATAACGGGAACAGAGCAGTTTTCTCGAAAAGTGTTTCTGGCTCGAGTTTTAATCGCTACTGACAGGGTAACAAGGCTGACATAGTGGGATAGGGCGTAGTAGTTAAGTGGTCTGCGTCCGTCGTGAGTATCGTTTCGTCTTTTCTATGATGTGAAAGGAGGGTGTTCAATATTCTGTGTCAGCCAAGTTTTCATAAATCTATGTGAGCATCCAGTCGGCCCTCGAAGTGGATGGTCAGCTGAGACAGTGTCAGACTCCAGTTTTGCACCGGATGCGACCACCGT
>Ga0208138_100163_pt1 | contig 39185 bp, 37 predicted proteins | sample AntRauMetaRauer3_FD_184786 | JGI IMG/M metagenome (GOLD analysis project Ga0208138, IMG submission 184786) | Saline lake microbial communities from Rauer Lake, Antarctica, in enrichment culture - Antartic Rauer Lake 3 Metagenome Rauer3 (SPAdes)... ... | reverse complement strand
GCCGTCATCGCCGACGCACCCGTGCTGGAAGGCGCGGTCAACGCGGCCGTCGCCGCCACCGACCCGTCCGCCACGCTCGACTCGGTCCGCGAGCAGGCCGAGGCGGCCCGTGGGATGAAGAAGCTCTAGGGCGCCGGAAAGCTACCCGTCGAGAACGTCCCGCACCTCGGCCCGCGTCTCGCAGGCGAGCGCCTCGTCGGCGAGGGCGCGCGCCGCGTCCGAGTCGACCGCTCGGACTCGCCGTTTCACCGCCGGCACTGTCACCGCGCTCATACTGAGTTCGTCGAGGCCGAGCCCGACGAGCAGCTCCGTAACCTCCGGATCGCCCGCCATCTCGCCGCACATCCCGACCCACGCGTCGGTCCCCGCCGCGGCCGACGCCGTGCGGTCGATCGCGCGCAACACCGCGGGATGGAGGGGGTCGTGGTACGCGGCGACGCCGTCGTTCTCGCGGTCGGCCGCCATCACGTACTGCGTGAGGTCGTTCGTCCCGATACTCAGGAAGTCGAGCCGCTCGGCGAGCCGGTCCGCGAGGAAGACCGCGGCCGGCGTCTCGACCATCGCGCCCAACTCGGGGACCGCGTGGTCGACCCCCTCCGCGTCGAGGTCGGCTGCGACCGACTCGACCGCCGAGACCGCGGCCTCGACTTCCTCGATCCGGGAGACGAGCGGGAACATCACCGCGAGCCCCTCCCCGCCCTCGCGGGCCGCCGCGCGCAACAGCGCCCGGAGCTGCGTCTCGAACAGGTCGCGGTGTTCATCGAGCGAGAGCCGGATCCCCCGCCGCCCGAGGAACGGGTTCGACTCGTCCGGCAGATCGAGGTACGGTACCTGCTTGTCGCCGCCGACGTCGAGCGTCCGGACGACGACTCGCCCGTCGGGGAACGCCGACAACGCGGCGTTCACGGCCTCGTACTGCTCTTCCTCGGTCGGCGGCGCCTCGCGGTCGTAAAAGAGGAACTCCGTCCGGAACAGCCCGATCCCGTCGGCGCCGCGTTCGGCGGCAGGAGCGATCTCCGCCTCGCTTCCGACGTTCGCGGCCACCTCAATCGGTCGGCCGTCGGCGGTCGAGACGCGCTCGGGCACCGGGGGCGCCGGGCCCGCGTCCGCTCCTTCGCGGGTCGCCGCGTCGGGGTCGACGACGACCCGCCCGTCCGCCCCGTCGACGAGCAGGTCGGTGCCGTCCTCGATCTCGCGAAGTGACTCGCCGACTCCGACGACCGCCGGGATCGACAGCGACCGAGCGATGATCGCCGCGTGAGCGGTCCGCCCGCCCGCGACGGTCGCGATCCCGGCGACCGCGTCCGGGTCCAGCTCCGCGGTGTCGCTCGGGGTGAGCCGCTCGGCGAGCAGCACGGTCCCCGCCGGGAGGTCGCCGAGGTCGGCGACGGCGTCGGCGTCGGTATTTAAAAGGACGCGGAGCAGGCGGTCCCGCACGTCTCGCAGGTCGTCGGCGCGCTCGGCCATCGGGCCGTCCAGCGCTTCGAACTGCTCGATCGCGGCCGCGAAGCGGTCGTGCACGGCGTGTTCGGCCGGCGTCCCGTCCTCGACGGCCGCCTCGATGTCTCCGACGAGTTCCGGGTCGTCGAGGAACTGCTCGTGGGCCTCGAACACCGCCGCCTCCTCCTCGCCGACGCGCTCGGCCGCCCGGTCGCGGGCGCTCCGGATCGCCTCGCGGGCGGCGTCACGAGCGTCCTCGAACCGGGCCAGTTCGGCGTCGGCGTCGACGGCGGACGGGTCGGGGCGGTCGGGGAGCGTCAGGCCGGCCTCGGGACGGTACCAGCGCGCCGCGCCGACGCCCGACAGCGGCGTGCTCCCGACGCCGGTGAGCGTCCTCACGTCGGGTCACCGCCGTCGGCGTCGCTCTCGGCGTCGGCGCCCTCACGTTCGCTCTCCGCTTCGACCTCGCTCGTCAGGAGGTCGCAGACCGCGTCCAGCGCGTCGGCCGCCTCCGCGCCCTCGGCGACGACGCGGACCGACTCACCGTGGCCGACGTTCAGCCCGCTCACCGAGAGCATGCTGTCGGCGCGGACGAGCCCGTCGTCGCCGTCGTCCGCGCGACCGATCGACACGTCCGCGTCGAACCGGTTTGCCGCCTGTACCAGCTTCGAGGCCGGGCGGGCGTGGAGCCCCGCCTCCGGCACCACCGTCACGGTACGTTCCATGTGGGTGGATAGGCGCGGCGTGGCCTTATAAGTGAGTTCGGTGGCGCAGTCAGTCTTAGTTGATGACGTCAACGATCTCGCCCTCGATCATCCGCGCGAGGACGACTCGCGGCACGTCCGCGCGCTCGTGGACGACCCGAGCGATCTCCCGCGCCGCCGTCTCGTCGGCGGCGTCGTCGACGGCGTTCACGAGCGGGATCGCGGTCGCGCCGTCCGGAACCTCTTTTAAACCACCCCGCTCGTGTGCGAGAACGCGACCGACGAGTTCGGGCGTGATCTCGTCGCCGACCGTCGCGTCCGTGATCGCCGCGACGCGCTCGGGACGGTGGACGGTCTCCGCCGTCAGCGGCGCTCCGACCGCGCCGACGCTCGCCACCGGAACCACGCGGTCCGCGCTCGCTGGGATCTGCGGCTCGCGCTCGTTGGGGGCCTTCAAAAGGCGCGTCCGTGCGCCGTCGGCCTTCACGAGGACCGGCCCGTCGTGCGCGCTCCCGATATCGTCGACGACGGTGGGGTCGTACCCTCGGTATCGGTCGTCGCGCTCACGCTCCGGGACCAGTCCGAGCGGGAACGGCTCGGGTCCTCCCGTCGGCTCGACGCCTCCCGCCGCTTCCCCTCCGTCGCCCGCCGCGATCTCGTCGAGCGCGGCCACGGGGTCCTCGGTGACGCGAACCGCGGCGACCTCGCGGTCGAAGATCGGGATCCGAACCGTCGCCGTGAGCACCGCCCGATCGAGACGGTCGGCGAGCGCGTAGAGGGTGGTCTTCTTCCCGCCGGCGCCGACGAGACAGGTCGTTCCCGCGGCCGCGTCGAGCGCGTCGACGACATCGTTCATGTCCGAACGCATGGTCGGCCGGGGGCGAAAGCCCGTCGGTCAGGGCGGGGGATCGAGCCGGGATCGAGGCGAATCCGCTGCCCCCGCCGTGTGGTTTAATCCCGTTCGCCCGCGAGGTCGCTCACGATGACCGTTCCCGACCGGATGCTCCGCGTCGACCTCTCCGCGGAGCGCGTGCGCAGCGAGCCGGTCCCCGAGGAGTGGCTCGCGCGCTACGTCGGCGGGAAGGGGCTCGGCGCGCGATACCTGTACGAGATGGAGCCGGGCGTCGACCCCGCGTCGCCGGTGAACCGCCTCGCGTTCGTCGTCGGCCCCCTGACCGGGTACCTCCCCGGCGAGCCGCGCTACGCTGCGGTGACGAAGTCCCCGCTCACGGGGGCGTTCCTCGACTCCTACGGCGGCGGGTCGTTCGCGGCCCGGCTCGCCGGCTCGCTCGGCGACCACCTCGGAGTCGTGATCGAGGGCGCGGCCGACGAGCCGGTAACCCTCTCAATCGCCGACGGTGAGGCGACGATCGAACCCGCGAACGACCTTCACGGGCTCGACGCGGCCGAGACCGACGCGCGGTTCCCGGAGGCCGCCGTCGCCTGCGTCGGGCCCGCAGGCGAGGCGGGGGTCCGGTACGCGACGATCGCGTCCGACGGCGGCGACCACCACGCGGGCCGGGGCGGCACGGGCGCGGTGATGGGCGCGAAGAACCTGAAAGCAGTCGTCGCCCGCGATCCGCCACCGGAGATCCCACCAGCGCTCCGGGAGCTCCGCGAGCGCGCCGATGAGGCGTTCGCCGACAGCGACGCCGGCCGATGGCTCGCCGCTGGCGACACCTTAGAGACCGTCGCGTTCGGCGACGAGACCGGCGTCCTCCCGACTCGCGGCTGGCAGGCCCGCCGCTTCGACGGCGCCGAGGGGCTCGGCGTCGAGCGGGTAGACGAGCGCGCGACCGGGCGCGAGCGACCCGACGACCCCGTTCCGGGCGGGTTCCGAGTGCCGACGGGTGAAGAGCGTTCGGACGACGCCCCCGACGCCCCCGACACCCCCGACCAAACCGTCCCGCGCGGCGGGACCCCCATCGCGCTCGGCGCGGGGCTCGGAATCGACGACTTCGACGCGGTCGCTACCCTCGGCGGCGTCTGCGACCGACTGGGGATCGACGTGATCTCCGCCGGCAACGCGGTCGCGTGGGCGGTCCGTGCGAGCGACGCAGGGCTGATCGACCCCGCCGACCACGGCGTCGACCGCGGGCTCTCGTTCGGCGACGAGGCGGCTGCGAAAGCGCTGATCGAGGAGATTGCGGCTCGGTCGACCCCTCTCGGCGACGCGCTCGCGGACGGGGTGGCCGCCGCGGCGGAGCGGTTCGGCGGGGTCGACCTCGTGCCGACCGTGAAAGGAATGGAGCTGGCCTCCTACGACCCGCGCGGCGCGGCGACGATGGCGCTGGCGTTCGCGACCGGCGACCGCGGCGGCTGCCATCGGCGCGCCCGACCGGTCGAGACCGAGGCGGTAGCCGATCCGGGATGGACGCCCGAGGAGCGGGCCGCCGTCGTCGCGAACGAGCAGAACCGGCGGGCCGCGCTGTGGTGTCTCGTCGGCGACGACTTCCTCGCCGAGAGCTTCGGGCCTGGGGCGGCCGCCGAGTGGCTCGCCGCCCTCGGCGACGAGCGCGACCCGGAAGACCTCCGACTCCTCGGCGAGCGGGTGTGGACGCTCACGCGCCTGTTCAACCTCCGAGAGGGGTTCGACCGCGGCGACGACGGGCTCCCGGAGGCGCTGACGCGGGGGACCGACGGGGCGGGAGAAAGAGATGAAAAAAGCGACGACGGTCTCGATCCCGACGCCTTCGAAGACCTTCTCGATCGGTACTACGCGCACCGCGGCTGGGACCGAGAGGGCCGGCCGACGGCCCGGTTGCTCGACCGACTGGGGCTCGCGGACCTTCCCGACGCGGCGACGCCGGTCGGATCGGCAGAGGAGGTTCCGAGCGTCGACGGCGACGATGACTGAACGCGAGAAAAGCGGCCGCTGACTTACGGCGCCGCCTGCTTCGTCGAGATCAGTTCGATCACGTCGCGGTGGGAGAGCTCGTGGTCGGTACCGACCTGCCGACCGCTCCGGCAGTCGGTGCCGTGGAGGAGCCCCTCGCCGATGTCCGAGTGGATGTGGAACGCGAAGTCCTCGGTCGTCGACCCGCCGGGGAGGATGAAACAGTCGCGGAAGACGCCCTTCTCGTCTTTGCTCCCGTTCGCGGAGCCGGGGAAGACGGCGATACAGTCGAGCACGTCGAAGACGGCGGCTTCGAGCGCGCCCTGGACGCCGGTGCCGTCGTACTCCGAGACGAACTCGCCGATCTGATCGAGGCCCGCTTCCTGCTCGCCGGAGACGTCGTCGACGATCTCGAAGTCGCTCTCGCCGGGGGTGTAGTCGACGACGCCCGCCTCGTTCGCGTTTTTAAGGGCTTTTTCTGCGTGAGCGCTCGCGGGGACGAACGAGAGGTGGTCGTAGTCGGGATCCGTCGTAATCGTCTCCCAGTTCGCCTGCGCCTCGGGCGTGTCCATCTTGTTGGCGGCGACGACCATCGGCTTGGTGCGCTTGCGGATCTCGCGGGCGAGTTCGGCTTTGTCCGCGTCGTCCCACGTCTCGGGGTCGAGTTCGAGCCCCTCCGCGAGGATCACCTGCTTCATCCGGTCTTTGTCGATGCCGAACGCGGACATCTGCTCGGCGAGTTCCTTCTCGATCGCAGCGTCTGCACCGTGGTAGCGCGTCTCGAACTTCTCGAGACCCTTCTCCAACACGTCGAGGTACCACTCGTCGAGTTCCTCTTCAAGGAAGTCGATGTCCTCGCGCGGATCGTGGCCCTCGGTGGTCTCGCCCTCGATGTCGGTTTTGCCCGAGAAGTCGACGACGTGGATCAACACGTCGGTCTCGTTGAGGTCGGTGAGGAACTGGTTGCCGAGTCCGCGCCCCTCGTGGGCGCCCGGGACGAGGCCGGCGACGTCGACCATCTTCACCGGGACGAACCGGGTTCCCTCGCGGCAGACGCCCACGTTCGGCGTACAGCTCTCGTCGAACTCGGGGGCGGCGCAGTCGACGCGGACGTACGCCTCGCCGACGGTCGGGTCAATCGTGGTGAACGGGTACGCGCCCTCGGGCACGTCGTTCATGGTCGCGGCGTTGAAAAACGTCGACTTCCCCACGGAGGGCTTGCCGACGAGGCCGATCCGGTAGCTCATTACCCTCAGTGCGCGACCCGCGGTAAAAAGCGATGCGAGACGCGCCGTGGCGTGGGGAGCGGTGACGTGCGGGCTTCTTAAGCAGGTCCAGGCGAGCCGATGGGGCCGGACGACCGAGGGGGCCGAACGAGCCGATCAGGCGTCGCCGTCGGACTGCCCCGGCTCCCCGAGCGCCTCGATCGGCAACACGTTCTGGAGCGCGGCGAAGGCGTCCTCGGCGCTCTCGAACCGTTTCTGGTCGATGTCGGCCACGAGGTCGCCGAGGTCGGCATCGCCGTCGGCGAACAGCACGGTCGTCCCGGAACAGGACTCGACGAGGTCCTCGCGAGCGGCCGGGTAGGAGTGTTCGCGGAACTCGTCTTCGACGCGCGAGAGGTGAACTTCGGGTGTCATGAATAGAAATATCGGTGCGCGAGGCCTTAAACGCGCGCCTCGTCCGAATCGTTCCGGTTCCGGCCGAAAAGAACCGGCAAAATGCGCAAAGAGTTATGTGCCGGTGGGAACATGCTTCATGTGAACATATGTCTCTATACGATCGGATCCTCGTCCCGACCGACGGCTCCGCCGAGGGGAGGCGGGCGGTCGCGCACGCCCTCGACCTCGCGTCGGTCCACGGCGCGAGCGTGCTCGCGCTGTACGTAGTCGATACGGCGAGCTACGCGGGGATGCCGATGGAGACCTCGTGGGAGGGGGTCGGCGAGCTTCTGCGGGACGATGCGACCAAGGCGGTCGCGGAGGTCGAATCCCTCGCGGCCGAGACCGACCTCGACGTCGAGACGGCGGTTGCGGAGGGCTCCCCGAGCAAGGAGATCATCCGGTACGCCGAGGACAATGGCTGCGACCTGATCGTCATGGGGACGCACGGTCGGGGCGGGATCGACCGGCTCCTCCTCGGGAGCGTCGCCGAGAAGGTGGTCCGTGGGTCGAGCGTCCCCGTGTTGACTGTGCGGCTGGACGGTGAGGGCCCGGGAGGCGCGACCGTCGAGAAGGCGTCCGAAAGCGAGACGCCGGCCGAAAGCGAGGCCCCAGCCGACGGTGAGACGGAAGCGACGGGACGAAGCTAACCGGAAGCCGCGTTTTTGCGGGCTGTTGGGCCTCGGGACGACCGACGATCAGTCGCCGGCGTCGCGCAGGTGCTCGCAGTCGCCGGCGTGGACTCGCCTGAGTCCGTCGTCCGTCTCGATCACGAGCGCGCCCGGTGGCTCCACGTCGACCGCGGTTCCCGTCACCGGACCGTTCGGGGTGTCGACGCGGACCCGGCGACCGAGCGTGCTCGCGCGCTCGCGCCACGCCGGGAGGATCTGGTCCATCCGGTCGGGCGTCCCCGCGAGCGCCGCGAAGCGTTCGAGGAGGGCCGCGGCGAATCGGCGCCTGTCGACGGGCTCACCGAGTTCCTCCTGCAGGGAGGTCGCGTCCGCCGGGAGCAAATCGGAGTCGACGTTGGCGTTGACGCCGATCCCTGCAACGAGCCACGAGACCCGGTCGGCCTCACCCTCCATCTCCGTGAGGATCCCCGCGACCTTGCGGCCGCCGCGACCGCCGGAGGGGCCGGGAGCGCCCACAAGCACGTCGTTCGGCCACTTGATGTGAGCGTTGACGCCCGCTTCCCGGCAGGCGTCGACGATTGCGACCGCGGCGGCGAGGGTGAAAAGCGGCGCGCGAGCCGGCGGCGCGTCGGGCCGGATCACGAGCGAGAGCCAGACGCCGCCGCTGGGCGCGACCCACTCGCGGTCGAGTCGTCCCCGGCTACCGGTCTGCTCGTCGGCGACGACCGCGACCCCGTCGGCCCCTTCCCCCGCCAGTTCGCGAGCGCGGTCGTTGGTCGACGGGAGTCGGTCATGATACTCGACCGCGTAGGGCGCGTCGAGTCCGAACTGAATGCCGGCGGCGGAGTAGCCGGGACGCTCGGGGGCGACGTACCCCGCCGGGGTCGATTCGACAGCGAACTCCTCCTCACGGAGCGACTCGACAGCCTTCCAGATCGCCGCCCGCGACACGCCGAGGTCGTCGGCGAGCGCTGGACCGGAGACCGGGCCGTCGACGAGGGCGTCGAGCAGCGCGCGACGCGTGTCCATGTCGACGGGATCGGCGCGGACGCGCAAAGCCGTTCCGAGTCGGCGATCGCGGCCGGCGCTTTCCCGGCTGGAGACACCGGGTTTCCGGTGAAACGGCGAGTGTTATCGAACCACATGTTCCGCGGCGGTTCGACGATCAAGGGTGCGAACCGGTCTCGGCGCAAGACACAAGGTCTCACGGGCGAATTCTCGGGCATGCAACCCTCCAAGGAGCAAGAGGCGTCCGACGACGACCCGATGGACGACCTCGACGACCTCCTCGACGACGACCTCGCGGGCGGCGAGGGCGACGCGGAGTCGAGCGCGGGCACCGGAGCGGACGCCGAGGGCGTCTCCGGGACGAGTCAAAGCGGGGGCGGCTCCGGAGGCGGGCGCATCGGAATGGACGGACGCTGGTTCTCCGCGAAGTCGTTCGCGGTCGCGCTCGTCGCCGTCGCGCTCGGGGTGTTCGTCGGTGGGGCGATTCCGCTCATCGGCGGCACGATCGGCTCCGCGGCCGGGGTGTTCCTCGCCGCGTTCCTCGTCGGACTGGTCTTCTCCGCACGAAGGTACGTGGAGACGGGGATCGCCGGCGCAGCGGCGGGCGCGGGCACCGCAGTGACCAACGTTCTCGGGATCGGCTTCCTCCCAATCGGGATCGACTACCTCCAGCAGTGGGGGCTCCCGCTGCTCGCCGTCGGCGGCGGAGTGGGCTTAGTGCTTGCGCTGCTCGGTCATTACTTCGGGCGGGACCTCCGTACCGGGCTGACGGAGGATATCAGCGGGTGAAGGGAATCGGCACAGTCGGTACCGTCGGCAGTCAGTGTGTCCCGAGCGCATCTTCGACGCCGACGTAGGCGGCTATCTCGTGGCGTTCGAGGACGAGGAAGCCGGCGAGGATCGCGACGAAGCCGATGACTGCCTCCGCCTCGATCAGGCTGCCGAGCAGGGCCCAGCTCCCGACCGCGGCGACGACCGGCTCCGCGTAGCCGACGAGGTGCAGCTGGGACGGGCCGACCTCGTCGAGCAGCGCGAAGTAGATCAGGAACGCGACGACGCCCGACAGCAGCGTGAGGTACGAGAGCGACGCGATCGACGTCGGGTTCCAGACGATCGCCGCGGGCGATTCGCCGAGCAGGGCGGCGCCGACGAACAGCATCCCGGCGCCGGAGACCATCGCCCACCCCTGCAACGCGGCGATCGGGAGGTCAGTACGGAGCGGACGGAGCAGCACCGCGCCCAGCGAGAAGGCGGCCGCGCCGGCGAACGCGAGCGCGACTCCGAGCAGGGCGGAACTACCGAGCCCCGCCTCCATCGGATCGGCGATCACGATCACGCCGAGGATCCCGAGCGCGAACCCGCCGATCTCGAAGGGGCCGAGCCGCTCGTTCGGGAGAAGGAGCGCCGCGAACGTGGCGGTCAACACCGGCGAGAGGCTCACGACCACGGCGGCAACCGCGCCGGTGATGTGGAGCTCGCCGACGTACAGCAGGCCGTGGTACGCGGCGATCACGAAGGCGCCGGCGACAGCGACGCCGAGCCACTCGTCGGAGCCTCGGGGGATCGTCCTCCCGGACGTGACCGCGGCGAAGCCCAACACGATCGCGCCGGCGATGGCGTAGCGCACGCCGGCGAACAAAAGCGGCGGGAAGTAGTGCAGGCCGGCCTCGATAGCGACGAAGGAGGTCCCCCACAGAGTTGCGAGGAGGACGAACGCGGCGACGATCGATTCGGGTGTGGAAATAACGTTCCGCAGATTCATTGACTACCGATTCGAAATTGGCGCAGATAGTTAAACTAATCTCCCGAATCACACGAAATCGGGTATGAACAATCACACATACGAATTGCTTGCGACTCGGTCCCGAAATAAGAGCGAATCTTGAACTTCACTTCAAGTATATCGGTCGTAATATATAACAGACCATCACGCAAACGGGGAGTATGGACGAGCGCGACGTGCGGCTGTTGAAGGCGATCTCGGATCTCGGTACCGGGAGCCCCGAGCGGCTTCACGAGGAGACCGGAATTCCGGTGTCGACGATCCACTACCGGCTGAATAATCTTCGGGAAGACGGCGTGATCGAGAACGATCTGTACGACCTCGATCACGAGGCGCTCGGGCTCGGCGTCACCGTGATCGTCGAGGTACTCGCGGACTACGAGGGGCCTTACGAGGAGTTCGCGGAGGAGTTGCTCGCGGTCGAGGGCGTGACAGAGGCGTTCTTCACGATGGGCGAGACCGACTTCGTCGTGCTCGCGCGGCTCTCCTCGTCGGACACCGTCGAGCGCCTCATCAGCGACTTCGAGGCGATCCCGGAGGTCGAGCGCACGAACTCGACGTTCACGATCGCCACGCTGCGTGACGAGTCACGCGCGCCGGCGACCTACGACCTCGACACGCTGATCGAGGAGCTGACAGACTGAGGCGACGGCGCTCTCGGCGGAGCGGTGATGGTGGCGGGTTTTTTAAAGAGAATCGAGCGGCTACGACGGGTACTTATAAACAGATGTGCGGTTTTGTGAACGACTCACGTCCCCACGCATTACTCGCCTTCAAGCGGTTGGCCGCGACGGTCTACACGCGTCGCGGGGAGATCAGCACGATCGGCATGCTCATGAATAGCATCTTCACTCTCGGCTTGGTAGTGACAGAACGTCCCGGTAATCCGACCCTCTTCGTTCGTCAGAACTTCGGATTCCACCCAGTGAATTCCGATACCTTCCTCTCGGAGTTCCTCAAGGGCTTTCCCCGATTGCTCACCTGCGTCTTCAAGTTCCCGTTCACTTATCGGTTCATCCAATTCTCGGAGGATAAGGAAATCCTCCAACTCTTGTCCCGACATCGTTCCCTTGGTAAAGTTGTTAGAAGTTAACATTTGGGGAGCGTTGGAACGCGCAACATGTCGGATGTACTATTATTTTCAGCCAGATAACCGACGTACCGTACCTCAACCCCTACGACCGCTTGCCAATCTCCTCTCGGAGCGCGTCGGAGACGACCTCGCCGTCGGCCTTCCCGCGGAGTGCCCCCATCGCCTCGCCCATCAAGCCCGAAAAGGCGCCCATCCCTTCGGCTTCGATCTGGTCGGCGTTGCGCTCGACGACCTCCACCACGGCCTCCCGGACCTCCGCCTCGCTCACACCCGACAGGCCCGCTTCCTCGACCGCCTCGGCCGCCGACAGCTCGGGATGTTCCGCGAGCGTCGTCAGCACCTCCGGGACGCCCTCCTTCGCGAGGTCGCCGTCCTCGACGAGATCGAAGAGCGCGAGGAAGTGGTCGTCGCTCAGGTTCTCGACGGGCGCGCCGTCGCGCCGGATCTCCGTCGTCGTCGACTCCAGCGTCGACGCGGCGAAGGTGGGGTCGACGCCGCGGTCGACCGCCGTCTCGAACAGGGGGAACCGCTGGCCGAACGCGACCTGCTCGGCGAGACCGGCGTCGAGCCCGAACGCCTCAGTGTACCGGGCGGCCTTCTCGTCGAGCAGTTCCGGCCGGTCCACGTCGGAGGGGTCCGGCTCGACCGGCGGCACGTCCGTCTCGGGGTACATCCGCGCCGCGCCCGGCAGGGGTCGGAGGTAGCGAGTGGTGCCGTCGTCGTTCGCGCCGCGGGTCTCCTCGGGGACGCCCTCGATCGCGGTCTCGGCGCGCTCGGCGGCGGCCTCGATCGCGAGGTCGGCCGTCTCGGGGTCGGCGGCGACGATGGCGACCGCGTCCTCCTCGCCGGCGCCGACCGCGTCGCGCAGCGCCGCGACCTCCGTCTCGGTCACGCCGTAGGCCGGCAGCTCGTCGGTGTGGAAGATGCCGCCCGCGCCGTGGCGCTTCGCGTGGTCCGAGAGCTCGGTGCCGAGCCGGCGATCGGGCTGGATCTCACGGCCGACGAGCCCGTCGAAGCCGAAGAGGGGAACCGCGGTGACCTTCCCGCCCGAGTCGAGCGCGCCGCGAATGACTCCCGACTCGGTGTCGGCGAAGGTGTCCGTCACGTCCCGCACGTCGCCGACGCTCGCGTCGCGCTCGCGGAGCTCGTCGCGGATTTCGAGCAGTTCGGCCTGCCGCCCGACCTCGCCGCGGACGATGTCCTCGATCCCCTGGAGGTCCTGTACGCCCTTCACCTCGACGCGGGCGCCGTCGGCGATGGAGACGTTCACGTCCTGCCGGATCGTCCCGAGTCCGCGCTTGACCGCGCCCGTCGAGCGGAGCAGCATGCCGATGCGCTCGGCGGCCTCGCGGGCGCCCTCGGGACTCCGGATGTCCGGCCCCGTCCCGATCTCGACGAGGGGAACGCCGAGCCGGTCGAGCGAGTAGACGACGCCCTCCTCGGTCTCCTCGACGCGTTTGGCCGACTCCTCTTCGAGCATGAGGTCCGCGATCGACACGCGCCCCTCGCTCGTCTCGATCTCGCCTTCCTGACCCAGCAGGATCGAGCGCTGGAACCCTGAGGTGTTCGAGCCGTCGATGACGAGCTTTCGCATGACGTGCGCCTGATCGACGACGGAGATGTCGAGCAGGTCGGCGACTTGGAGAGCCACCGAGAGGGCCTCGCCATCGATGCGGCGGGGCGGCTCGTCGTCCTCCTCGACGAGGCAGGTGGTGTCGTACGCGAGGTACGTGAACTCGCGGTCGACGCGGCTCTCCTCCATCGCGGCGTCGTCGAGCTCGCCGAGTTCGCTCTTCGTCGGGTGAAGCCGCCGGGTGATCTCGCGGTCGGAGTCCTCGGGGTCGCGCTCGGTGGTCGGGGAGTCGCAGAACAGCTTCGTCGCCGTGTCGAGCTGCTGGTGGATCTCCAGCCCGGCGACGAGCCCCAGCTCCTCGTGGTCGTACTCGGGGGTCGCGTCCGTACTCATTACGCCTCACTCCGACGGCGCGCGACTAAAAGGGTGGCAGTTCGTCGGGGACAGGTGACGAGCGACGAGATGGGGCGGAACGGGTCGAGAGGTGTCGCTGAAGTCCCGACGACACGTGAAAGGATTTGTGGAACAGATACATTCGGAGGAGAGTATCAATGAGAGGAGGGGACAAGCTCTTATCTCAGTGTCACTTATGAGGAGGGTATGGGAGAGCCAGAGGAAGGTCCTGATCAACAAAATCGCGCGGCAATGGGGAGTTCCCCACCACGATTAGCGGAAGATCAGTTCTATCGGGCGCTCGCCTCATCCCGCCGTCGACATTTGCTTTATTATTTACTTGAAAATGAGAAATGCGCCGTAGAGGAGCTCGCGTCCGTCCTCAGTGGTTGGGAAGCCACCACAACGGGAACGATGTACACATCAGCAGACCGTTCGGCGATCTTTCTCCAACTACTGCACAACCACTTGCCGAGACTCGCCGATGCGGGACTGATCGATTACGACTCGAACAGTGGTACTGTCCAGCTAGAATCGCTCCATCCACAGGTCACAGACATCATTCGGCGGAGTGTCGAGGCTGAACAACCTGAACAATCGGAATGACGCTCGGCTCGCTAATCGGCGAGATTCAGGGGAGGCAGCATCAAGTCACCGTCTACAGGAGCGGTAACCGGCTCGAAATCGAAACGTGGCTTGCCGGCCATGGCGTCAACGCCGAGTCGCGCTCGCTTCCGTCACCTGGTCCAAACCCGTTTATCGAAATCAAAACCGACGGTGAGGTTATCGGTATCATCGGAGTCGAGGCGATTGAGGCGCTGCTTGAACCGCCGATCTATCGACCCGGCGACCAAAACGGGATATCCGAGGGGTACCGAGTGCTCTTCGATATTCTTGAGAGGATGGTGTTTTCCGCGATGAGTCGTCGCGAGCTCCTCGCAGTTAGCCGCGAAATTGAAGATCGTGCCTTTCGTGTCGGAGAAGGAACCCTGTGGGTTGGTTTTCAGACCCTCTCGACATTCAAGTCCCAGGTGGATGTGTATCGGACACTCAGTGACGAAACAAACCTCACGATCCATATTTATGGTGTCGAAGACTGGACTCCGCCAGCGATTTCTGGGATTAGCTACCACACCGAAGAGGCCACGAGGTTCGAACCCTACTGGGTCCTAGCGTACGACGGCGGACCCGACGAGAATCAGGCCTGCGGCTTAGTTGCTAAAGAGTATCCGGACGAATACACTGGCTTCTGGACAAACGATCCGACGACCGTCGAGGATATCGCAACGACGTTCAATACCGTTTGAGCCACGTTCGAAGGTGATCACAGGGAGGACGACTAGTAGTTATCAACAAACACGTATGGTATCCGATGACCTGTCTGAAGAATACGGATTCGACAGTACCTGACGGAACGAACCGGGATAAGAGACAAACAGACGCGACGGACCAGCCGCTCTGTGCGTAGCGGTCGAAAGGAATTGTGCGTGGGTGCTGTCGTAGAGACAACACCGTGCATCGTGTGGCGGGTGTACCGCCGAGCGATGCGTGGGACCGGATTTGAACCGGCGGACCTCTACAGGACAGCGCCCTCAACGCTGCGCCGTTGGCCTGGCTTGGCTACCCACGCTCGCAGTGTTCTGTCGCATCTCCACGTACCCTTCCCCTAATTAAAAGCCCTTCCATTCGGCGGGACCGTGTCGGAGGTTGCCACCGGTCGGGCGAGCGCACGCACGACGACCCGGCCCGCCGGAACCGGCACGGGTTTGGGAGTGGCGTCCGTCCGATCGAATATGTCCGAGTGGGCCCGCGAGAACGTCCCGTTGCTGACCGCCCTTCTGTCCGTCGTCGCGCTTGCGCTCGTCTTCGGCGCCGTCGGCGGCGTGATCCCGAGCAGCGTGCTTCCACGCGCGAGCGACACCGTCCTCGCCGCGCTCCCGCACGTCAACGCCGCGATCTCCGCGACCGCGATCGGTACCATCCTGGTAGGCTGGCGAGCGATCTCCCGGGGGAACGTCGGTCGCCACAAAGCGTTCATGCTCACGTCGTTCGGGCTGTTCGCCGCGTTCCTCGTCAGCTACCTCTACCGGCTGATCCTCGTCGGAACCGTCGAGTTCCCCGGCCCGGAAACCGTCTACACGTACGTCTACCTCCCGTTTCTGGCGATCCACATTCTGCTCGCGATCGTCTGTCTCCCCTTCGTCTTCTACGCGCTGCTGCTCGCCGCGACCCGTCCCTACGAAGAGCTGTATCACACCAGGCACGCCCAGGTCGGCTTCGTCGCCGCCGTCCTCTGGCTGATCTCCTTCACCATGGGCATCGGCGTGTACATCATGCTGTACCACGCGTTCTGAGTCGTTCGTTCTCGATTCGGACGACGAACGTTGAAGCCGCCGTCACCCGTATAGACCGACGTGCTGTTCCCGACCCACCTCCTCGTCGCCGTCGGAATAAGCCGGCTGGCGGACCACTCGTGGGTCCGGCGACGCCTCCCGAGCGCGCCGACGCTCTCGGCGGGATGGCTGGTCGCCGGGGCCGCGCTCCCGGACATCGTCGACAAGCCGCTCGGCGCGCTCGGCGTCGTCGACACCTACCACTCGGTCGGCCACTCCGTGCTGCTCGTCCCCCTCGCGGTCGCCGTCGCCGCGAGGTACCGACGCGGGCTCGCGCTCGCGGTCGGCTGGGGGTCGCACCTCGCGCTCGACGCGTTCCACGTCGTTGTAAACGGGCGAGCGGGCGACGCGCTGTTCCTCGCGTGGCCGGTCCGCACGCGGTCTGACCCGCTCGCGCTCCCGCCGGTCGAGTTCGCGCGGTTCTACGTCGGAAGCCCGTCGTTCTACGTCGAACTGGGGCTGTGGCTGGCGGCCGTCCTGATCGTGTTGCGGTCGCGGCTCGACGCCGGACGAGAAGACGGTCGGTGACCCTCCGATGAGCCTTCTACTCCTTGTTCGCCATTTTGTGGGCCGCGTAGAACAGCGGCACGAGCAGCGTTCCGGCGAAGCCGAGCGCGAGCGCGAGCGCACCGATGTCGCCGCCTGTGAGGTCGCGGCCGCCAGACCCGCCGTCGGATGCGTTCCCGCCATCGGTGGCATTCCCACCGTCGGTCGTATTTCCGCTTCCGCCGTCGCCGCCGTCACCGCCATCTCCCCCGTCGCCGCCGGGCGTCACGAGGTCGTCGTCGACCGATCCGATCGCGACAACGCCCTTCATGCCGACCGCCTCGTGGGGGACACAGAGGTAATTGAACGTGTCGCCGTCGGACGCGTCGTCGAAGGTGTACTCGAAGGTGGTTCCCTCCTCGCTGACCGGGTCCCCGCTGTTGAATGTCTCGTCGTCGGCGACGACATTGTGGGCGCCGCCCTCGCCGGTCCATTCCCAAACGACCGTCGTCCCGGGGTCGATCAGGATCGCGGCCGGCCCGAACTTGAGGCCGTCGACCGCGCCGACTTCGACCGTGACCTCGTCCTGTCCCGTGTAATCGTGGGTCCCATCGTAGTTGTCGACGTCATCCAGCCAGCCGTCGTACTGGGCCGCTACCCCACCGGAACCGGCGGCGAGGCCGGTCGCGGCGGCGGCGCCCGCTGCGCCGACCCTGAACAGTCCGCGGCGACTCATCGTCGTCTCGTCGGCGTTGGATGTCATATCCCTATCTCCCGTCGTACGCGTATTTAAGCTCCCGATACACGACGCCGAGTAACGGTCGGTTCGGGGTCTCGAAGGTCAACCGCTCAATCGTCGGCCGGGCTCACGCCGGACGCGACTCCTTCGATATCGCGGTCCGTCTTCTCGCCCTCCACGTCGAACGGGTACTCACCGGTGACACACCCGAGACAGAGGTCCGAGCGGCTCTCACCGAGCGCGTCGGCGACGGCGTCAACCGAGAGATACGATAGCGAGTCCGCGCCGACCTTCTCGCGGATCTCTTCCGTCGACGCGTCGGCGGCGATCAGCTCCTCGCGAGTCGCCATGTCGATGCCGAAGTAGCAGGGCGCGATGATCGCCGGCGCGCCGATCCGGAGGTGGACCTCCTCGGCGCCAGCCTCGCGGACCAGTTCGACGAGTTGGGTCGAGGTGGTCCCCCGAACGATCGAGTCGTCGATGATCGTGACCGATTTGCCTTCCACCGTCGACCGGATCGGATTGAGCTTCAGCCGGACCGCGCGCTCCCGCTCGTCCTGCGTCGGCATGATGAACGTCCGACCGACGTAGCGGTTCTTCATCAGGCCCTCGGCGAACGCGATGCCGTCCTCACCCTCGGGGCGAGGCGATCCGTCCGCGGTCGTCTCGCCGGCGGCGTCGGCGTAGCCGGAGGCGAACGCCCGCCCGGAGTCGGGGACCGGCATCACCACGTCTGACTCGACGCCGGACTCCTCCCAGAGCTTCCGGCCGAGTTCGCGGCGCACCTCGTAGACGAGGTTCTCGTCGATCACGGAGTCGGGGCGCGCGAAGTAGACGTGTTCAAAAAAGCAGTGAGCGGTCGACTCGCGCTCGACCAGCTGATACGTGTCGTAGCCGGTCCCGTCGGGGTCCAAAACGACAAGTTCGCCGGGGCGCACGTCCCGGATCAGCTCCCCGTCGAGGGTGTCGATGGCGGCTGACTCGCTGGCGAGCACGTAGCCGCCGTCGATCTTCCCGAGACACAGCGGGCGGTTTCCGAGGGGGTCGCGCACGCCGAGGACCGTGTCGTCGTGGGCGATCGCCAACGAGTAGGAGCCGTGGATCCGGTTCATCGTGTGTTTGACCGCCCGCACGAGGTCCTCTTCGAGGAGGTTGCGCGCGAGGTCGTGGGCGATCACCTCGGTGTCGCCGTCGGAGGTGAACGCGTGGCCGGTCGCCGCGAGCTCCTCGCGCACCTCGTCGGCGTTCACGAGGTTCCCGTTGTGCGAGAGCCCGAGCGACCCGGACTTAAAAGAAACCGAGAACGGCTGCGCGCAGCTCTTGTCGAGACTGCCGGCGGTCGGATACCGGACGTGACCGATACCGGTGCCGCCCGACAGCGACGCCAGATCGCCCTCGTCGAACGCGTCGCCGACGAGCCCGCGCTCGACGTGGCTGTGCTGTTGGAACCCGTCGTGCGTGACGATCCCCGCGGACTCCTGTCCGCGGTGTTGGAGCGCGTACAGCGCGTAGTACAGCGGGCGCGCGGCCTCGCGGTCAGCGAGCGAGACGCCGACGACGCCGCACTTCTCTCGCGGCTCGTCAGCGGTGTGGTCCCCACCGGCTTGCATATACACGGCGGTGGGACGGGAGTCGGTAAAAACCCTCGTGTTCGTGGCACAATGGCTCGTTTAAAACCTAAATATGTGCAGTATCGTGGATCGGTGTCGGAGAGTTCGCCGACGCGACGGCGACGTCACGTCCTCGGCGACGGTCCCTCTCACTCCTCGCCGACGTACTCGTCTAACCGCTCGAAGTACTCCTCCCGCGGCACCTGATAGGCGGCCCGGTAGTCCACGTCGCCGGCGACGAACCGCTCCGCGACGTCGACGGCGGCGGCCGCGCCAGCTTCGGGGCTCTCGTACGTCTCCGCGATCGCCTCGATCTCGGGCTCTAAGAAGAGGACGACGTGCCACTCCTCGGTCGCGTACTGGCCCGATCCGGGGCGGGCGTTGCGCGCGCCGTTCGTCAGGTAGATCGTCGGGAGACACTCGGACGGGAGGTCGTCGCCGCCGAAGACGTCCGGGCGATACACGAGGATGGCCCGGCCGCTCGGCTCCTCGTTCCACACCCGCCAGCCGTCCGGCAGCGCCTCGAAGCTCATGGACGGACTCCGTCGTCGAGACTTGAAAGGATCGCGCTCTCTGCGGGGGAGACTCGGTTTCAGCCGACCTCTCAGTCCACGATGTCGGAGCCGCCCGCCGGAATGAACTCCTGCAGCTGGTCGGCGCTCGCCACCTTCCGAACGAACGATTGGTCGGCGAAGCGCCCCTTTAGCTCGCGGTACACCATCATCGCGGCGTCGTTTTGGGCGTACATCCCCGGCTCCAGCGTGACGCTCGTCGCCACGCGATCGACGATCGCCGAGGGCGGCCCGCCGATGGCCTGCGTAACGGGCTCGCACTGGACGCCGACGGCGATCCGACAGGGCACGTCCTCGAAGTAGGTGCGGTCACCGCGGATCACGAAGCTCCCCTTCTCGATGTACTCGCCGCTCTCGGGAGTCTTCGACACCTGATCGGGCTCGACCATGTACGCGTCGCCCGCGCCGCGCCCGTCCTTCCAGTCCGACGAGTAGGAGACGGCGAACTGCGCGACTTCGCGTAAGGTCTCCTCCGAGAAGTCGACCGGATCGGCCGACTCCGAGGGCCCCGCGGCCTTCAGGAGCGTCACCGGGCCCCCGTGCGCCTGCGTGTGGAAGAACCGGTCGTGTTTGCCCATGTACTTCTTGACAAGCTCCTCGTTCTGGTCGGCGTTGCGTCCGCCGATGACGAGGTAGCCCGTCGAAGTGTAGAACCACCGGAAGCGGTCGTACCAGTCGTCGGGGCTCCGGATCGGGATCGAGGAGCGGGAGAGCCAGTCGGTCTGGTACTCCTCGCCGTCCTCCTCTTCTTCCCCGTCGTCGGCTCCGTCCCCGGCGGTCTCGTCGGCAGCCGCCTCCTTCGCCTCCCACTCGGCTTTCCGCTCTTTGACGGCCTCCAACTCCGCGCGAGTCGACTTAATCGCCTCCATCGCGCCCTCTTTCTTCCCTTCGATGCGCTTGGCTTCCTGATAGAGGCGGTCGGCGTTGACCTCCACGCCCGCACTCGCGTCGAGCTCGATCCGAGTCGTCTCTCCGTCGTCGTCCTCACCGTCACCGCCGCGGAGTTCGACCGTCACCGTGCCCTCGCCGCCGTCGACATCGACCACCGTCTCCGCCGCCGGGATTCCCTGCTCCGCGCCGGCGTCGAGGGTTTCGGCGATCTCGTCCCACGGCACCTCCGCCTCGCGGGCTTCCTGTACCGTCGAGAGCACCTCGTCGACGAGGTCGTACTCGGCGTACAGCAGCTCCGCGCGCTCGCGCTCCGCTTCGGCCTGCTCTTCGAACCCCTCGATCGCCCCCTGCTGCTGTTCGACGATCCGCTCTTGTTTACCGATTTCCTCCTCGAAGTCGGGCCGAGACGGGCTAGCGTCGGCCGGGGCTTCGCCCTCCTCGCTCCCGTCGCGATCGAGCCGGTAGAAGTACTCGTCGACGGCGGCGTTGAAGGAGTCGAAGCCGACGCTCGGCAGCCCCTCGTGCTCCGAGAGGGGGAAAGGCGTGACGTCGACGACGCGGGGGTCGCGGTCCTCCGCCTCGTCGTCGGACAGTTCCTCTTCGTACACCCGTGGGTCGACATCGCCCGAGCGGAGCCGCTCGCCGATGCGTTCGAGGGCCTCGTGGAGCGCACGGAGCTGGTCGTCGGTCACGTCGTCGATCGGCGTCTCCTTCTCGACGCCTGCGCGGGTACACACCTCCTCGGCGTAGAGCCCGCCGAGGTTGAGCTGAGTCGCCAGCGTCCGCACCACGTCGCTGTCGGACTCGCGCATGTGTCGTTTGAACCCGCCGAGGCTCACGTCGAGGGGGTTGAGCCGCGAAGCGGGGTACTCGTATTGCGCGCCGGGCGCGACCGTCCGGGACTTGAGCCGGACGGTCTGGAGCGACCCGACGACCTCTCCGGTCTCGTCGAGCGCGGCGACGTTCCCCTGTCCGAACAGCTCGGCGACGAGCGTCGTGTTCTCGTCCTCGCGCTCGAACTCGAACGTGAGGATCCGGTCGAATTCGTACTGCTCGACGCCCGCGAAGTCGGCGCCGGACATCCGATTTCGCAGCATCTTCGCGAAGTTCGGCGGCCGACCGGGGGCGTCGGCGACGTTCTCGGGATCCGCGACGTGGGCGCGTTTGATGTCTCCCACCTCGATCATGAGTTCGACCCGCCCGCGGTCGAAGTCGCGGAGCTTCAGCCGGAGCAGGTCGTCGTCGTAGAGGTACGCCTTGTCGACCTTCGCGCCCTCGTACCGATTGAGCTCGGTAACGAGGGCCGCGAGGTCGATGCTCGACAGCTCCCGCTTCTGGTCCATACTCCAAGGAGACAGCCGGCCCGGAAAAAGGCGTGTCGTTGTGGGGACGGGCCGCCGAGGCGAGTCGAGAGGAGCCGAGAGTGGTCGCGTCCGGTATCAGTTACAGGCGCTTCGAGACGTACGGCCCGTCCTGGTGATACCCGAGTTTGTTGCGGTAGTACTCCCGAGCTCCGATGCCCGAGATGATCGCCAGCTTGCGGTAGCCGGCGTCGCGGGCCAGCTCCTCGGCGCGTTCGAGGAGCTTCGTCCCGTACCCCTGGTGTTGCCAGTCGCCGTCACCGCCGATGGCGACTTCGCTGCCGTACACGTGGAGTTCGCGGATCAGCGCGGCGTCCTCAAGCTCGCGTCGGATCGCGTCGTCCTCGGTGCCGGGCGCGCCGGGCTGGTCGGGCGCGAAAGAGGGGAACCGCAAGCGACAGAATCCGACGAGCAGGTCGCGGACCGGGTCCTCGAAGGAGATGAAGTGTTCCGTCCCGCCGCCGGCCTCGTAGGTCATCACGTCAAGCACCACGTCGTCGGGGTCTGGGTCGGCATCGTTGTGGCCGACCTCGCGGGCGCGAATGTCGCGCTGGACGATCCCTTTCTCCTCGGCCCGCTGATCGGCGAGCTGGCGGAGGTTCGACTTCCAGACGCCGCCCTCGATGAAGTCGGCCGGGATGTCGCGCTGGACGCGCTGGAGCCGCGTGTACTTCGGGATCTGGTCCATCGCCTCGGCGACCACGTCGGCTGCCTCCTCGTTCGAGAGCGGCTCGAACGAGTCCTGGCGCCACCGGTCGTACACCCGGGTCCCCTCGACGACGAGGGTCGGGTAGATCTTCAGGTAGTCCGGCCGCCAGTCGGGGTTCTCGAAGAGCTGGCGGAAGTCCTCGACGCACATCTCACGCGTCATCCCCGGCTGACCCGGCATCATGTGGAATCCCACCTTGAACGCGGCGTCGCGCAGGTGGCGGTTGGCGTTGCGGGAGGCCTCGTTACCGTGCCCGCGGTGCATCTCGCGGTTGATCCGCTCGTAGGTGGTCTGAACGCCGACCTCCACCTTGGTCCCTCCCAGATCGAGCATGCGGTCGATCTGCTCCGGGTCGCACCAGTCCGGCTTCGTCTCGAAGGTCGTCCCGATGTTGCGGATCTCGTTGGTCTCGTTTTCTGCGATCACGTCTTCGAGGTACTCGAACTCGGTCTCATCGGGGTCGGGCGCGAACGACTCGCCCTCGGCCGGCTCGGGCTCCTTGTCGAGGTCGTAGTCGTTCATCGCCTGCAGGGCGCGCTTCACGAACCACTCCTGGTAGTCGTGCGAGCGCGCGGTCATCGTCCCGCCCATCAGGATCAGCTCGGCCTTGTCGACGGGGTGGCCGATCTTCCGGAGCTGTTCGAGCCGGAGGGTGACCTGTCCGTACGGGTCGTAGTCGTTCTGCTCACCGCGGGCGGCGGCGGGCTCGTGGCCCGTATACGACTGCGCCGAGGAGAACTCGGAGGCCGGTCCGCCGGGACAGTAGAGGCACTTCCCGTGCGGGCACAGCTTCGGCGACGTCATGATCGCGACCGGCGAGACGCCGGAGGCGGTTCGCACCGGCTTCCGCTGGACGACCTCGATCACGTCGTCGCGGGCCTCTTGAGGTGCGTGGTCCAGAATCTCGGTGTTCTTCGGGACCTTCGGGGAAGAGAACTCCGAGCAGGCGTCGAGCTTGGCGGATTCCAGGTCGTCGCGGTCGATCTCGCCGGCGAGGATCCGGTCGACGAGGTGCTCGCAGGCCCGGACGAACGCCTCGGGCTCGTCGCCGGTCGCCTCGCTGCCGGACTCCGCATCTCCGGCGTCCCCGGCATCGCCCTCGCTTCCGGCGTCCGCGTCACTCGCCGCGTCGGTACTCATTACCCTCCGATCGACGGGTTTCGGAGTTAAGCGTGTCGCACCGGGAGAACCGGCCGGTTTTAGGTCGGCGATCGCGTAGCCGCGGCCGTGTTACGCAAAGACCTCCTGCGCGTCTCGCGGGCCGGCGGCGGGTACCGCCCCCGCTTCGCGACCCGCGAACACCGTCCGCTCGCGGCGCGGGTGCTCGGGACCTTCGAGTCCCACGTCGGGGAGCGGCGCGGCGACCTCGACGACGCGCTGACGGCGCTGGAGGCCGACGCCGCCGACTCCGGCGGCGACTTCAAGCTCGTCCGCGGGCTCGCCGCCTTGATCGAGCGCGAGTGCGTCTTCGAGACGCGGGCGCCGGTCCCGCCCCGTCGCGTTCGACGCGCGGCGTTCGAGGCCGCGGAGGCGGTCGGCGTCGCGAGCGAAGCGGAGCGCGAGACCGCGATCGACCGCGCCGCCGACGCGCTCGGTATCGGGCCCGGAGACGTGGAGGCGTCGCTGTACGCCGACCGCGACGTCAACGAGATCCTCGTCGACGCCGACGTGCGGTGGGACCCGGACTCACTCCTCGAACAGTACGACCTCTCGCTGGCACAGACCGCGCTGTTCGATGCCACCGAAATACGGGTCCGATCGAACGACCCGAAGCGGCTCGTCTCGGCGGTGAAGCGCCTCCGGCTGATGTACGAGGTGGAGAAGACCCCCGACGGCCGCGAACTGGTCGTCACCGGGCCGGACGCGCTCTTTTCGCGCACTCGACGCTACGGGACCGCGTTCGCCCGGCTCCTCCGGACCGTCGCGGAGTCGGCCGAGTGGGAGCTGTCGGCGACGATCGACGACCGGGGCCGGGAGCGCACCATGCGCCTCTCCGCCGGCGACGTGACGGTTCCGGGCGTCGAGCCGGTCGCGGAGCCCGACTTCGACAGCGGCGTCGAGGCCGACTTCGCCGGGCGGTTCCGCGGGCTCGACCTCGACTGGACGCTGGTGCGGGAGCCGGAGCCCCTCGAAACCGGAACCCGAGTGATGATCCCCGACTTCGCGTTCGACTACGACCACGCCGACTTCCGCCTCTTTTTCGAGGTGATGGGCTTCTGGACGCCCGAGTACGTCGCGAAGAAGCTCGGCCAGCTCGCGGACGTGGAGGACGTGGATCTGTTGGTCGCCGTCGACGAGAGCCTCGGTGTCGGCGAGGCGATCGCCGCGCGCGACCACCGCGTGGTGAGCTACTCGGGGACAGTCCGCGTGAAAGCGATCGTCGACGTGCTGCGCGAGTACGAGGCCGAGTTCGTCGCCGACGCGGCCGCCGACCTCCCCGAGTCGCTCTCTCCCGACACCGACGCGATCGGGCTCGACGACCTCGCCGAGGAACACGGCGTGAGCGTCGAGGCGCTCGAGGACAAGACGTTCCCGGATCACGAGCGGATCGGTCGGACCCTTGTGCGCCCCGCGGTACTGGAGACGGTCGGCGAGGAACTGGAAGCCGGGATGTCGCTCTCGGCGGCCGAGGAGGTCCTCGACGACTACGGCATCGACGACGCGAGCGCCGCGCTCTCGCGGCTCGGGTTCCGCGTCGCGTGGGAGGGGCTCGGCGGCGGGACGCTGCGGGAGAAGGGAGAGTAGGCGCGAGCGAGGCGAGGGACGGGTAGCGCGGACCGCCGACAGCGGCCCGATATGTAAACATCGAATGAGACGGCGACGACGACCATTTATAAATAAACCAGGCGGTGGCGTCGCCGGCGGCTTTGCCGCCGGCTGCAAGCGAGAGCGAAGCTCTCGCCCCGCGCCTGCGAGCGGCCGCCCCTAGGCGGCCGCGAGACAGCCCGCGAGGGAGTCGGTGGTCCGGAGCGACGCGGAGGGCCACCGACGAGGCTGGGGCTTTGGAGGCGTTTGTGGCCGATCCGAAATCAGCCATTTATAAGCAGTAGATCGACTTGGTAACGCGCTCCCGCTACTCCACGACCGGCAGGTCCGCCCGACTCCCCTTCGGCACCACCGAGCGCAGCTCGTCGTAGAGGTACAGCCCCACGCCGATCGGCGCCTCCCCGCCGGCTATCTCGTGGGTCGCGATCAGGTACCCCCAGTCGCCGTCCCACTCGGGGAGATCCTGGTCCTCGCCGGCGATGAAGGTCACAGCCTGCTCGGGGTCGAGTTCGATGACGTTCGTCGTCGCAAGACTCCCGAACCGGGTGACCGCACGGCTCGTCGGCTTCCAGTGTTCCTGTCGCGTCCGGAGGAAGGTCATCCCGATCGCCTCCACCTCGCTGGGGTCGGTCGCCTCGCCGTTGAAGATCCAGACCTTCCCCGCACCCTTCTCCCAGAAGCTGTACCCCTCGAAGACGCTCGGGGCGATCCCGAACCGCTCGTCCCACCAGTCGAGCACCTCCCGGCGACTCGCGCGCCCCTCGACCTCGCGGTCTGCGGGGGTCTCGGGGAGCCGGTCGAACTGCTGGCCGTCGTTGGTGGGGTCGTCGTCGGAGCCCGCGTCGTCGCTCATGCGCCCACCTCACGATCGGCTACCTCGTCTCCGGTCACGTCGTCTTCGCTGCCCACCCGAAGTTTCGCACAGAAGAATCCGCCCGTGTCGTTGTGGTGCGGGTAGACGCGATGCGCGCGCGTCACCGACTCGTCGTAGGTCTCGCCGTCCCACTCCGTGACGCCGGGAACCGTGTCGAGCGGGAGGTCGAAGTCGACGATCTCGCAGTCCTCCTCACCGAGCACGTGGTCGAGCACCGCCTCGTTCTCCTCGGGCGCGAACGTACAGGTGGAGTAGACGACGGTTCCGCCGGGGCGGGTCGCCTGCACCGCGCGCGCCAGGATCCCCTTCTGGATCCCGGCGACCGCGTGGACGTGGTCGAGCGTCCACTGGTCGACGACGTCCGGGTTCTTCCGGCAGGTGCCCTCACACGAACAGGGCGCGTCGACGAGGGCGCGGTCGAACTCGTCGAACGCGAGCGGCTTCGTCGAGAAGTTCCGCGCGTCCTGGTTCGTGACGATCGCGTTCGTGATCCCGAGGCGTTCGGCGTTGTGCCGGAGCGCGGAGAGCCGACCGAGGTTGTTGTCGTTGGCGACGACGGTCCCCTCGTCGTTCATCGCGTCCGCGATCTGGGTCGTCTTGCTGCCGGGGGCCGCGCAGGCGTCCCAGACCCGCTCGCCGGGCTGGGGGTAGAGCGCGAGCCCCGGAAGCACGGAGACCTCCTCCTGTCCGTGGGTCCAGCCGTGAACGTACGGCCAGTTGCCGCCGGGGTTGCCGTCCGGGAGCCGAAAGAGGCCGTCGTGCCAGTCGACGGACTCGTAGGCGACGCCTTCCTCGTCGAAGGCCTCACGGACGCGGGCCGACGAGGCTGCCATCTCGTTCACGCGGACGACCGACGGCAGCGGCCGATCGCAGGCCGCGCGAAACGCCGCCGCGTCGTCGACGAGCGGCTCGTACCGCTCTAACGGATTCATGGCCACTCTTGCGCGCCGGGCGGTTAGTCGGTTTCGGGATGAGGGCGATCGGAGGCCCCACGCCACCGCCCCTCGCGCCCCACCTTTAGGTCGACAGCGAGAGTATGCGAACGCATGGCGCGCATATCCGTGCTCAATGACGGTGTGACGCTGGACGAGCCGACGCTGGTGGAGGGGTTCCCCGGCGTCGGGCTCGTCGGCAAGATCGCGACCGACCACATGATCGAGGCCCACGACATGGTCCACTACGCGAACGTCCACTGTGAGGGGATCCCCAGAGCGACGGTCTACCAGGAGTCGGATCCGTCGCTGATGACGCCTGTCCGGCTGTACGCCGACCCCGAACGCGATCTCGTCGCGCTCCGGAGCGACGTACCGGTCGCCCCGGGCGCCGCAACCGAGGTCGCCGGTTGCCTCGACGGCTGGTTCGACGAGACCGGTGCGTTCCCCGTGTTTCTCTCCGGGCTCGGCCGCGAGAAGGACGAGGCGCCGCCCGACCTGTACGGCGTCGCGACCGGGAACGGCGGCGACGCACTCTCGCGCGCCGGGATCGAGGACCCCCCGGAGTCGGGGCTCGTCTCCGGGCCGACCGGCGCGATGCTCGCGGAGTCGCTGGAACGTGGCCGCGACGCGGTCGGGCTCGTCGTCGAGTCGGACCCGCAGTTCCCCGACCCGGAGGCGTCGCGGATCCTCATCCGCGACGGAATCGATCCGATCGCCGGGACGGAGACACCCACCGAGGGACTCGTCGATCAGGCGACCGAGATCCGGGACGCAAAGCAGGCGTTCGCGAAGCAGATGCAAGAGGCGACAGAAGAGAGCTCACAGGCGGAGCCGCTGAAGATGTTTCAGTGAGACTCAGCGGACCCCTTGACTCGAAACGACCCGTCAGTTCCTGTCCTCAAGCTCGTCGAGGATCGGCCGGTACTTGAGCTGGACCTCGTCCCACTCCCGGTCAGGGTCGGAGTCGGCGACGAGGCCGACGCCAGCAAAGAGGGTAGCGAGACGGGGAGTCGCTACCGCAGACCGGATCGCGACCGCGAACGCGCCGTTGCCGGCGGCGTCGATCCAGCCGACCGGCGCGGCGTACCAGCCGCGGTCGAACGGCTCCGTGTCGTGGATCGTTTCGAGCGCGCGATCCGGCGGGAGCCCGCCGACCGCGGGGGTCGGGTGGAGCGCCTCGACGAGGTCGAGGACGTGGCGGTCCGCGTTCAGCTCGGCCGTGATCGGGGTGTGAAGGTGTTGGACCGTGGCGAGCCGGCGGACGCGACGCTCGCCTGCGGAGATGGAGGCCGCGAACGGCTCCAGCTGTTCGCGGACGGTGTCGGCGACGAGCTCGTGTTCGTGGACGTTTTTCGCGTCGTCGAGCAGCTCCTGCGCGAGCCACTCGTCTTCCGCCGGCGTCTCCCCGCGGCCGGTCGTCCCCGCGAGCGCGTCGGTCTCAACGGTCCGACCGCGCAGCGCGACCAGCCGCTCCGGGGTCGCGCCGAAGAAGGCGCTCCCGCCGGCGTCGGGCTCGAAGTAGTAACGGTGACAGTCCCGATACTTCTCCGCGAGCCGGTCTAGCGTCGCTGCGCGCGGGAACGGCGCGGCGAGGTCAGCCTCCAGCGCCTGCGCGAGCACCACTTTCTGCAGGTCGCCGCCGCGGATCCGGTCGACCGCGGCTTCGACGCTCTCGCGCCACGCCTCGCGGCTCGTCGTCCGGCGGGTCGCGGCGATCCCGGGTCGCGGTGGGCGGTCTCCCGTCGTCGCGAGCCCCGAGAGCCGGTCGTGCTCCTCGGCGAGCCGGGCCTCAACCGCGACGGGATCGGCGTCGGCGCCGACCGCGTTCACCGTGAGCCACGCGCCGTTGTCCGCGAGCGTGATCTGCACGCGCGGGAGGACGAACCGCGCCTCCGGGAACGGTCCCCACGGGTCGCCGTCACATCCCCCCTCGTGGAAGGCGAACCCACCGAACAGGCGCGGGCGGGCGGCCTCGGTCCCGGCGTGGACATCGCCGGAGTCGAACAGGTCGTCGGCGCCGGCCCGGATCTCGGCGAATCGGTCCGGCCCGCTCGCGGTCAGGGTCGCAGCTGCGCCGCTAGCGAGCACGAGCGCGTCGTCGGGGGCGTTCCACGTCGTTCTCGGCGCCGGGAGCGCGTCGAATGCGGCCGCGAACGCGGGCGTGTCGATTCCGGTCGTGCGACTAACGAGGGTCGACGCCGGGGACGAACGCGCCCGTTCCATTGGTTTCGGGTCAGGACCGGGGAACCTTTATGTTGACTATCGCGGGGACTGGCAGGAGAGCGGTCGGATGAGCACTCGGAGGGTTAGCTGTAGCGCTCTTCGTTCCACGGGTTCGCGGTGTCGCTGTAGCCGCGCTTCTCCCAGTAGCCGAGTTCCTTCTCCGTGAGGAACTCGACGCCCGAGACCCATTTGGCCCCCTTATACGCGTACTGGTGCGGCGTGACGACCCGAATTGGCCCGCCGTGGTCCGCTGGGAGGTCGTCGCCGTCGAATCCGTACGCGAACAGCACGCCCTTGCGGGCGCACTCCTCCAACGAGAGGTTCGTCGTGTAGCCATCGAGCGCGTGGAACAGGACGTGATCGGCGTCATCGTGTACGCTCGCGCGGTCGATGATCTCCTCGACCTCAACTCCGGTGAACGCGCAGTCGAACTTGCTCCAGCCGGTCACGCAGTGGAAGTCCTGTCGCTGCGTCACCGAGGGGAGATCGCGAAACGCTGAGAGGGAGTACGCGAGCGTGTCTTCGACCGCGCCCCAGACTTCGAACGTGAACGTCTCCGGGTCCCACGAGGGCGTCCCGCTCTTCGAGAGCACTGGAAATCGGTCGGTCTCACGCTGTCCCGGCGGGAGTCGATCGTCCCCGTACTCGCGGAAGAGATCCGTGAGATCCTCGATCGCGTCGACATCGGTGGCGCCCATGTCCCCGCAGGCGTCGGCGTCGGATGCGCCGGCATCGGTCATAGCACCCAGTACGCCCCGGCGTCACCTATGAATGTCGTTCTCGCGACGGCGGCCGACGGGCGCGATATGGAGAACGATCGTAGACATATTGGAGCACATTCACGAGTTACAGGATATAAAAGAGTTGTTTGACGCTTTGGAAGATAGATTTCAATATTGCCCGAAATCGGTTTCTAATAGCCGTAGCATCGACGCCACATTTATATACTCATTCCCATTACTCCCGGACAGGAAATGCCACAAGTAGAGATAACCGTGCCGGAGCATCTGGAGATGCAGATCGCTCAGATGGTCGAGCAGGGGGAGTTCCTCAACCGCGAGGAGGCGGTCGAAGAGCTTCTGTCGACGGGGATAAAGGCGTTCAAGACGAGCGGTCCGCGAGACGAGGAGGACTCCGGTGGGTTCGAAGACGAGGGGATGATGGGCCACGAGGACGAGTACGTCTTCTGAGGTGTCACGTCTCGCTGACGTCGTGCCGTCGTGTTCGGCCCTGATTTCGGCGGCCCGTTCCGATCCCTTCGTTGTCTCCGCGATTCCGTCCATCCCTGCGCTGTTTTCGCATCCCCCGAGTCAAAATGCCATAGAAGCGTGCGTATACCCCTCAACAACGCTTAAAGGGTGTACGCCCCGTATCAAAGGGTATGCACAAAGACGAGCTCCTCGAACTCCACGAACAGATGGTGACGATCATGGAGCACTTCCGCAACCACGAGACCGTGGACGGCTCGCTTTTCGACCCGTACGACGAACTCGACGTCGACCCCTCCCACGTCCACAAATCAAAGAGCGAACACAAACACGCCGTGTTCGTCCTCGGCAACGCCCTCGCGAACGCGATGAGCGAAGACGAGTTCTCTCCCGCCGGCCGCGTCGGCAAGCGGATGAAGGAGCTCGCCGACGATGCCGAAAGCAAGATCTGAGCCGACAGTAGCGAGATTGGAGACCGTCTCGCGGCCGACGCACCTGCGAGAGTCAACAGCTGTCGCGAAATCGCGACCCGCGAACGCTTAAGCGCTCGGCCGCTCCCTCACCAACATGGTCGCGGAGGCGCTTTCGTCGAACACCGTCCACCTCGTCGCCGGCGGCGCCCTTGTTGCTGTCGCGCTCGCCGTCGTGTATCAGGCTGACCGACCGAGAGGAGCGTGGACGCGAGCGCTCCGCTCCCGCTTTATCCTCGGCGTCCCGTGGGGGACACTCGTCGCGATTGCCGTGGTTGTCGGCGTCTACCTGTTCGTGCAAAGCGGGCTGGAGAACCCGAACCGGCCAGTCGTGATCCCGTTCCGCTCGTGGTCGTACTTCTACCCAGAAGGAATGCTCTGGTCCGGGCTCGCACAAGCCGGACGGAGCCACATCACCGGGAACCTCCTGTCGACGCTCGTCGCCGGCGCGCTCGCCGAGTACGCCTACGGACACTTCCCGGGCGGCCGTGAGATCGACGACGAACCCGGACCCGTGCGGTCGGCGCTGTCGTCGGCCGGTTCAGCGTCCGCCGCCGTCTCTCCCACGTCGCTGCGGCGGTCGCTCTCCCGCGAATCGGTCGCCACGAACCCCTACGTCCGGGCGTTCGTCGTCGCTCCGGGAGCGATGCTGTCGTTCGGTGTTCTGTCGTCGCTGTTCGCGCTCGGGCCGGTGATCGGCTTCTCGGGCGTAGTGTTCGCACTGTGGGGGTTCGCGCTCGTCTTCTACCCGGTCACAACGATCGCCGCGCTCACGGGGGCGACGCTGGTGAACGTGACCTACGAGACGCTCCGGAATCCGGTCGTCGTCTCGGAGGCGAGCGGGTCGTACGGCGCGCCGAGCTGGGCGAACATAGCGATACAGGGACACGCGATCGGGCTGATCGGTGGGATCCTCGCCGCGGTGTGGCTCGTCCGGCGGAGACGCCGGCAGGGACACCGACAGGAGACGACCGAGTGGATCGATCCGGAATCGGGGACGACCGCACTCGTCGCGTTCGGCGCAATCCTGCTGTTTGGGGGGTCACGCCGGCTCTGGGCGATCTACTGGTACCTCGGGAGCGAGCGATACGAACTGTACCGCGCGGTCGGGCTCGGCCTGCTCACGGTTCTCGCAGCGATCGTCGCGCTCGCGATCGCCGGGCACGACGAGCCGATCTGGCCAGATCTGGCGGTTCCGGAGCCGGAGACGATCAGAGAGGGCGTCCGGTCTGCGACACCCGCGGCGGTCGGCCTCCTGCTGCTCGTTTCGGCGCTAGCGGTCGTGGCCGGGCCGGGAATTGCCCCGAATCTGGTCGCCGTCGACGACGACGAGCTCCCGGGCGATCCGATCGAAGTTTCGAGGTATCAGGTGACGTATGCCGAGAACGTCGAAGACCGTGTGGTGAGCGTCGTCGACATGGAGGCGTTCGGTCGCTCGACGAGCGTCAACACCTCCGGGGTGATCGTAGCGAACGCCGATCGGGAGATTTGGACCACGGCGGTCTCGAAGGGAAACCTCGCCTTCTGGGGATACCGCGCGATCGACGTGGGCGGGACAGGTTGGCGCGAGACCGTCTGGGTCCAGCGCACCGGCTGGGTAGCGGCGAACGGCGGGCCGACCTACCGGGTCGATGCGGTGCGCAACGAGACCCGCTCGACGCTGTTCACGAGCGAGCCGGCGCAGGCGGAGCCGCAGATCGACGGCCGAAACGTCACGGTCGCCGCCGTCGACGGCGGGTTCGAGCTTCGCGTCGACGGCGGCGGGGGAACCGAGACCGCTCCGATCCCGGCGACGAACGAGTCGGTGACGCTGCGGGGAGTCACGTTCGTCCGGGAGACCGACGCGGTGTTCGGGGAACGCGGGGAGACGCGGGTGCGGATCGCGGAGCGGGAGACGTACGAGGGGCGGCAGTGAGGTGGAGTGGCCCTGTTGAGCGGTCATTTATAAGCAGTCGTCGCACTCGCGCTACACTCGCTATCGATCGCCGCTGTGTCCACCGTTCTTCGAGGTTCTGAGGGCGGAAGCGGACCCGACGACGCTGACACGAACGACAGCCGATGGCAGACCGGATGTTCGACGCTAATTCCGAACGACTCGATCGGGCCAGCGGTCAGTCCTCCGCAACCACCTCTACCGCCACTTCGTTTCGTCGCATAAACGGCGGTGTCCACGGGTCGTTGTACCGGAGGAGATAGGGGTCGCCCTCCGGTTCGATGCCTTCACCGTCGAGTGCGGACAGAAGCTTCCGAGTCCGTCGCGCGACCCGCCACTCCGGAGCGTACCAAGAGAACTGGTCCACAGCGACCGTCTTCTGTGGCTCGGTGACGAGTGTGACGTTCGCTTCCGTCGGTTCCGGTGCGGTCTCAGGAGTGAACTCCGTGGGCAGATAGAACGCCATCCGGATCGCCTCGGCTTCAGCGCCGGTCGTCTCCGACCGAACGGGAGCGGTCATCGCGATCGATTCCCCGGATTGGGTTTCGACAGGGGCGGTCATCGAGATCGACTCGTTACCCCGGTTGGCTCCCGAGATGTAGTTGAAGAGCCGTCGAAACGCGATCCGCTGGTTTGGCGCCACCGTTTCGACGAGAACCGTCTGGGGATAGCGACGGATCTCACTGCCGTTTAGCGTTCGGAGCCGTTCATACGGGACCGATTCAGCGTTTCTGGTCGAGTAGATGCCCCACCCGACCCAGCCGGCGAGTGCCACACCACCACCGACGAGTATCGTTTTCGTGAGCGGTCTCATACAACGCCTTCGTCGTCCACGGGCATTAACGAACTGCCGCGACACGCTCTGCGGTGCGTTTCGTTGGCCGCCTAGACACGCCGTCTGTCGCACGGCGCTCTTGGCGGCCGCGACGGCGAGGCCGCGCCGTCACGCCCACTCGATCCGGTACACTTCGGCGTCGATGTCGCGGGAGGCGTCGGTGTGGTGGTCGAACTGCGCGTCGATCGCGAAGTCGGCGGCGAACGCGTGGGTGACCTCGCCGCCGTTGTCGGCCGCGAACGCCTCGACGAACTCGCGGCTGCCGGCGTTGTGGACAGAGTAGGAGACCGCCGCGACGCGGCTCGCGGTCGCGAGGAACCCGCGGTCGGCGTTCCGGTTCCCGTCTTGCGCGCCGAACGGTGGGTTCATCACGACGGTCACGGGGTCGGGCACGTCGAGCGGGAGCCGCGTCGCATCGCCTTGAATCCAGTGGACGGACGCGCTCGCGGCGACCCGTCGCTCGTTTTCTATCGCGGTCGAGAGCGCGCCGCGATCGAGTTCGATCCCGAGCACGCGCGCAGGACCGCGGAGGGCGGCCGCCAGCGCGAGCATTCCCGTCCCGGTACCCAGATCGAGAACGGTTCGGCCGTCGATGTCGCCGTGGAGATCCGCGAGATGAACGACGTGAGCCGCCAGATCCGGCGGTGTCGGGTACTGTTCGAGCGCGGCGCTAGGGGCTTCGAAACCGGCGACTACACCGAGCTTGGTCGCGAGCGAGCGCTTCGACGCCATCCGATCAGGCGGCGGCCGAGCCGTCGTCGACGCGAACGAGTTCGACGCCCTCGCGGCGCGCGCGCTCGGCGAGCGCCGACAGCGCCGGCTCGGTCGCGTTCTGGTCGGCGATCTCGTCGAGCCGGATCTCGATACGGCCGGCGCCGAGGAAGGACGCAGTGCGGACAAGTTCCCGGAGCCGGTCGGCCTCGCGCTGAGTGGCAAGCGTGTCGCCGCCGTCGAACCGGGCCGCGACAGAGAGAGTTACGGGCTGGTAGCCGCGGGCGGAGAACTCGGCTTTGAGATCTCGGAGATGTTCTGGCGCGGTGCTTTCGAGGTCGGCGGCGTCGACGACGATCGGTTCGATCTCGGCCGGGCGACAGCCGCGGAGCGTCGCTTCGATCCCGTCGGACTGCGTCGTGCTCATGTTCCGCAATATGCATTAGTAATACAAAAGGTTTATTGAATGTTTGATAGTAATATTTGGGCAGTCACGTTTCGTGTTCGCCCCAAAGGGACGCCAGGTCTCATTCTGCAGATCAAGGGACGGACCAATGTATGGATATGCACCGTACAGCGCTTGAAGAGCGGTTTTGAACGCATCTCCAGGAATCACCGTGAGGAGGCCGACGGACGGATTCGGACAAAGGTTTAAATGCGGCAATAACCAGAAACCTTATAATGGAACGTCCGAGCCGCCAACGCCAACAGGAGCGGGAGACCGAGCGAGAGTCGGACGAAGAAACGCTCTCCTGCCCGGAGTGCGATTCGACCGAGATCGTCACCGACGCCGATCAAGAACTCGTCTGCGAGGACTGTGGCCTGGTGCTGGACGAACGGAACATTGACCGCGGGCCGGAGTGGCGCGCGTTCAACCACTCGGAGCGGCAGTCGAAGTCGCGCGTCGGCGCCCCCATCACCGAGACGATGCACGACAAGGGGCTGACGACGACGATCGACTGGAAGGACAAGGACGCATACGGGCGGTCGCTCTCCTCGGAGAAGCGGTCGCAGATGCACCGGCTGCGAAAGTGGCAGGAGCGCATCCGGACGAAAGACGCGGGCGAGCGCAACCTCCAGTTCGCGCTCTCTGAGATCGACCGGATGGCCAGCGCGCTGGGCGTCCCGCGATCGGTACGCGAAGTCGCCTCCGTCATTTATCGACGCGCGTTGAACGAGGACCTGATCCGCGGGCGGTCGATCGAGGGCGTCTCCACCGCCGCCCTTTACGCCGCCTGCCGGCAGGAGGGAATCCCGCGGTCGCTCGACGAGGTCGCCGACGTGTCGCGTGTCCCGCAAAAGGAGATCGGGCGCACGTACCGCTATATCTCACAGGAGCTCGGCTTAGAGCTGAAGCCGGTCGACCCGAAGCAGTTCGTTCCGCGGTTCGCGTCGGCGCTCCAGCTCAGCGAGGAGGTCCAGTCGAAGGCGACGGAGATCATCGACGTCTCCGCCGAGCAAGGGCTTCTCTCCGGGAAGTCACCCACGGGATTCGCCGCGGCCGCCATCTACGCCGCCTCTCTCCTCTGTAACGAGAAGAAGACCCAGCGCGAGGTCGCCGACGTCGCGCAGGTCACCGAGGTCACCATCCGCAACCGGTATCAAGAGCAGATCGAAGCGATGGGATTCCGCTAGGGCCGCGATCGGGGACTCCATCGGAGGACTGGCGCGTCTGACGCCCCGCCGTGATCGGGTTTTTAATCGGTACCGGGCGTATCCTGCGACGAGATGTACTCCCAGATCCTCGTGCCGACCGACGGCAGTCCGGCCTCGGATGCGGCGATCGAGCACGCGATCGACCTCGCCCGGCACTACGACGCCCGGCTTCATGCCCTCTACGTCGTCGACGGCGCGGCGTACTCGACGCTCGAAGCAGGCGCCGACATCGTCGTCGAGGCGCTCGAGTCCGAAGGGAAAGAGGCCACCCGTCGCGTCGCCGACGCCGCTGCGGACGCGGGCGTTGACGCCGAGACGACGGTCGCCACGGGCACCGCCTACCGGTCAATTCGCGACTACGTCGACGAGAACGACATCGACGTGATCGTGATGGGGACGCACGGCCGGAAGGGGCTCGACCGCTACCTGCTCGGTAGCGTCACGGAGCGGGTCGTCCGGACCTCCGACGTTCCGGTACTGACGGTGCGCCAGCCCGCCGATGAGTAGACGACGCTCGCGGCCACGGTGACGACGATGCGCGACTGGCTGTCACACCGCGTCGTCTCCACTCCGGACGACACCGCACTGATACGGGCCGAAGACGGGGAGGCGTGGACTTACACGGACCTCGACCGGCTCGTCTCCGAAACCGCCGGCCGGCTCGTCGCGCACGGCATCGAGGCAGACGACAGGCTCGGCGTGCTCACGCCGCCGTACGTCGGCACCGTCGGGCTCGTCCACGCCGCGATGCGGATCGGGGCAACATTCGTTCCGCTAGGACAGGAGCTCACCGAGCGGGAGCTCGCCGAGCGCGCCGAACGGGCCGACCTCGACGCGGTGGTGTGCGCGGAGCCGACGGAAGGGGCCGCGCTCGGCGCGGTCGAGGAGTGCGAGGGGGGCGACGAGATCCCGGTGCTCTCCGTGGACGATCCGGGCTCTGAGTCCGTCACAGCGGTCCACGACGTCGACCCGGACCCGATCGAGCCGCCGGAGTGGGACCACTCGGATTACCTCTGTATCCTGTTCACCTCGGGGACGACGGGCGATCCCAAACCGGTACCGCTCACCGCGGGCAACGTGTACAGCTCGGCGGTCGCCTCCGCGTTCCGGCTCGGCGTCGAACATGGAGACCGATGGCTCGTGTCGCTGTCGCTCCACCACATGGGCGGGCTCGCCCCGGTGTACCGCTCCGCGCTGTCCGGGAAGACGCTCGTACTCCGCGAGGGGTTCGACCCGGGCGGCACCGCCGACGACATCGACACCTACGACGTGACCGGGATCTCGCTGGTCCCGACGATGCTACAGCAGATGCTCGACCGGCGGGGGACCCTCTCGGACACGCTTCGGGTGGTGTTGCTCGGTGGAGCGCCCGCACCGGACGAGCTGATCGAGCGCTGTCGCGACTACTCGATCCCGGTGTACCCGACCTACGGGATGACCGAGTCGGCCTCACAGATCACGACCGCGACGCCCCGACAGACGAACGGACGGCTCGGCACCGTTGGTCGACCCATCTTTGGCACCGACGTGACGGTCGTCGACGAGGACGGGACGCCGGTCGAACCCGGGGAGGTCGGTGAGATCGTCGTCGATGGCCCGACGATAACGCCCGGGTACATCAACGGAGACGGGCGGAACACCGCCGCGCTCGATCGATCGTCATTCGGCCCGCACGGACTCCACACCGGCGACGTGGGGCGCTTCGACGACGAGAGATATCTGTACGTACTCAACCGCCTCGACGACCGGATCATCACCGGCGGCGAGAACGTCGAACCCGGTGAGGTGATCGACGTGCTGCGGGAGTTCCCGTCGGTCGAGGACGCCGCCGTGGTCGGGCTCGACGACGACGTGTGGGGTGAGCGCGTCTCCGCGCTGCTCGCGATCGGCGACCGGCTGCGAGACACCGAGGTGACCGCGGAGGGGCCGACCGGAGTCGGCGGGGTAGATGCGTCTGACGAGTCTGATAGAGGAGACGACGATGGGGAGCCAACTGATTCGGACGGAGGAGACGAGAGCCGACCGGACGAGAACGGTGCGGCGCCACTCGTGGACGACGAGCAGCTCGTCTCGTTCGTCCGGGACCGGCTCGCGGGGTTCAAGATCCCGAAGACCGTGGCGTACGTCGACGAACTCCCTCGAACCGTGTCGGGAACCGTCGATCGGGAAGCGGTGCGCCAAATCCTCCGTGATCGCGGATACGATCCGCGGAGGAACGCCGACCTGGAGACGGCCGGGTTCGAGCCGGCCGAACCGACCGAGCCGGACGATCCGAGTGGATCGACCGAGCCGACGACACCGTCGGGATCGGACGGTCAGGACGAAAGCGGAGGCGGCGAAAGCGTCGATGGCGAAAGCGTCGATGGCGAAAGCGTCGACGGCGAAAGCGTCGCCGACGGCAACCGCGACGCCGACCGCGATGACGGCAGCAACGACGACGAGACAGTGAGCGGGCGCGACGACGACGACGAGACAGCGAGTGTGCGCGACGACGGCGACGAGACAGCGAGTGTGCGCGACGACGGCGACGAGGCCGCGAGCAACCTGACCAACGAATAAACTAACCCGAAGTTCTCCGTTGTTCCACGAACGTTTTGACCACGGGGTCCACAGACGAGACATGGATCTACTCGACGACAGCATCGTTCCGGAGCGCGCGAGAGACGTGAAGCGGGAGGCCCGGGAGTTCGCCGACGAGTACATCGCCCCGAACGCCGAGTCGTACTACGAGTCGGGCGAGTACCCGTGGGAGGTACTGGAGGCGGGGATGGACGCCGGGCTCATCGCCCAGGACATCGGCGAGGAGTACGGCGGGAAGGGGTTCGACCTCGCGCAGGTGCTCGCGATCGCGGAGGAGTTCTACCGCGCCGACGCCGGCATCGCGCTCACGCTCCAGCTCGCGAGCTTCGGCTGCGAGATGGTCGAGCAGTACGGCACCGACGAACAGAAGGAAGAGTACCTCCGACCGGTCGCGGAGAACGACCAGATTTCGGGGCTGGCGGTCTCTGAGCCGGAGACCGGCTCCGACCTCGCGGGGATGACGACGAAAGCCGAGAAGGTCGACGGCGGCTACGAACTCACCGGCGAGAAGTACTGGGTCGGCAACGCGGTCGAGGCCGACTGGCTCACCGTCTACGCCAAGACCGGCGACAGCGAAGACCGCTACTCCAACTACACGCTGTTCATCGTCGAGACCGATTCGGACGGCTACGAGGCGGAGCATATCCCGGAGAAGATGGGGATGCGCGCCTCCAAACAGGGCCACATCGTCTTCGAGGACTGCTTCGTTCCGGAGGAGAACGTCGTCGGCAGCGAGGGCGGCGGCTTCTACGTGCTCGCGGACTTCTTCAACCACGGTCGCGTGATCGTCGGCGGCCACGGGCTCGGGCTCGCCGCTGCCGCTATCGAGGAGGCCGAGGAGTTCGTCCACGGGCGCAACGCCTTCGGCCGCACCGTCAACGAGTTCCAGGCGGTCCAACACACCCTCTCGGACATGCGGATCGGGTTCGAGTCGGCTCGCGCGCTTAACTGGCGCGCCTGCGAGAAGGTCGCGGACAACGAGGACGCGGGCTACTGGGCCGCGCTGGCGAAGACCAAGTCGACCGAGGTCGCCACCGACTGCGCCGAGAAGGGGATGAAACTCCACGGCGGGCGCTCGATCCTCACCGACCGCCGGATCGCCCGCGTCTA
>Ga0208138_100162_pt1 | contig 39224 bp, 41 predicted proteins | sample AntRauMetaRauer3_FD_184786 | JGI IMG/M metagenome (GOLD analysis project Ga0208138, IMG submission 184786) | Saline lake microbial communities from Rauer Lake, Antarctica, in enrichment culture - Antartic Rauer Lake 3 Metagenome Rauer3 (SPAdes)... ... | reverse complement strand
GACTGGTGTTGCGCATCGCCTGGAAGCTGGTCGGCGTGGCGACGGTGCTGGTCGCCGGGTTCTGGGTCGTGACGACGCTGCTCGGCTGACCCGGCAGGGATAGCCAGTCGCCGGACGAGAGCAGACTGATTACTCGACGGCCGCGAGGAAGTTCTCGACGATGTCGTGGCCCGCGCCCGTGAGCACTGACTCGGGGTGGAACTGTACGCACTCGATGGGGTGCTCGCGATGCCGGACGCCCATCGCGAGCGAGTCGTCGGCCGTCTCCGCGGTCACCGTGAAGCAGTCCGGAATCTCCGTGCACGCCAGGGAGTGGTAGCGCGCCGCCGGGAATCCCTGCTGGACGCCCGCGAACACGCCCTCGTCGTCGTGCTCGACGGGGCTCGTCTTGCCGTGCATCGGTTCGTCCGCCCGCCCCACTTCGCCGCCGTACTCGTAGACGGCGGCCTCCATCCCCAGGCAGACGCCGAGGGTCGGCACGTCCGGGCTGACCTCGCGGAGGACGTCCGCTGTCACGCCGACGTCCCGGTCGTTCTCGGGGTGGCCGGGCCCCGGGCTGACGACGATGGCGTCCGGGTCGTACGCGCGAATCTCGGTCAGCGAGGCCGTGTTCTTCACGACCTTCGTCTCCGGCCGTTCGCCGTCGACGGTCTGCTCGGAGACGTACTCCACGAGGTTGTACGTGAACGAGTCGAAGTTGTCGACGAACAGGACCCTCATCGGTTCGCCTCCGGCGCCGCGACACCACGCTCTTCGTCGTGCTCGCGCACGCGCTCGACGGCCGCGAGCACGCCGTCCATCTTCGCCTCCGTCTCGTCGAACTCCGCGGTCGGGTCGCTGTCGGCGACCACCCCCGCGCCAGCACGCACGCGCAGGGTGTCTTCTTCGCTCCCGTGTGCTATCGTTGCGGACCGGATCGTGATGGCGAACTCGGCGTCCCCCGTCCACGAGAAGTAGCCGACGCCGCCGCCGTAGATGCCCCGCGGGCTGTCCTCGAGGTCGTGGATGTGCTCCATCGCGCGGACCTTCGGGGCGCCGGAGAGCGTCCCCGCGGGGAACGACGCCCGGGTCGCGTCGAACGAATCCACGTCGTCGGCGAGCGTCCCCGTGACAGTAGACTCGATGTGCTGGACGTGGCTGTACTTCAGCACGCGCATGAACTCCGGAACCTCGACGCTCCCCGGTTCGCTGACGCGGCGGACGTCGTTGCGCGCGAGGTCGACGAGCATCGTGTGCTCGGCGCGCTCCTTCTCGTCGGCGAGCATCTCGCCCGCGAGCCGGCGGTCCTCGACCGGGCTGGCGCCCCGCGAGCAGGTGCCGGCGATGGGGTTGTTGAGCACGGTGTCGCCGTGGACTGCGACCAGCGTCTCCGGGCTCGCACCCACCACCGTCCTGTCGCCGTGTTCGAGCAGGAACATGTAGGGCGAGGGGTTCACGTCGCGGAGCGCGGCGTACAGGCCGCGGGGGTCGACGTCGCCGTCCAGCTCACACGTGCGCGAGACGACGGCCTGATAGACCTCGCCGTCGAGGACGGCTTCCTTCGCCGATTCGACTGCGGTTTCGTACTCCCCGCGGTCGCCCGCGCGCTCGTCCGTCACGCGGAACCCCCCGAATTCGGGGTCGGCGGCGTCCCGGAGCGCGGCCCGCACGCGCTCGGCCTCGGCTGCGAGGTCGTCGTAGACCGCGCCCGCGTCGTCACCGTCGACGACCGGCGTGAACACCAGGGAGACCGAGTCCGTCGCCCGGTCGAAGACGAGCGTGCGCGTGGTGAGTGCGAACTCGGCGTCCGGCAGCGGCGTGTCGGGGCGCTCGACGCCGACCTCGTCGAGCCAGAGGTCGTAGACGGCGTCGTACGCGAGGAACCCCACCAGCCCGCCGTCGAGCAACTGACGGTCCTCGTCGGGGAAGTTCCGGCGCTCGACCGCCGGGAGCACACCCCGGAGGCGGTCGAGCACGTCGCCGTCGTCGTCCCCCAGCAGGTCGACCACGCGGTCGTCGCGGAGGCGCTCGACTGTCGTCTCACCGGGGTCGACCGTGACGACCGCGGCGGGGTCGTAGCCGACGAACGAGTAGCGGGCGTGCCGACTCTCGTCGGCTCCCGACGGCTGAAACGCGCCGTCGGGGTCGCTGGCAGCAGTCTTCTCCGCGCTCTCCAGGAGGAAGCCGTGGTCGCCGTCGACGAGCGCGTCGTGCGCGGTCAGCGGCGAGACGTCGACGTCGAGGTCTGCGGCGACGCGGACGACGGCCGGCCCGTCGCTCGCGAGGTCGACGAACGCCTCGCGGCCGGTGTCCATCACGAGTTCACCGCCTCCACCGCGTCGTCAGCGCGCGCGCCGGCAGCGTTCGCGACGAACTCGCGGACGGCGGCGTAGTCCTTCTCGCCCGGCGCGGCCTCCACGCCAGAGGCCACGTCGACGGCGAACGGGTCGACCGCCTCGACGGCCTCCCGGACGTTCTCCGAGGTGAGGCCACCGGCGAGCACGACCGGCGAGTCCACGCCGTCGGCGAACTCGCGGGTAGTGTCCCAGTCGTGGGTGCGGCCCGTGCCCCCGCCGCCGTCCTCGCCGACGGAATCCACGAGCAGCGCGTCGACCACGTCGTCGTAGCGCGCGGCACCCGGGTCTGCCGCGTCGACGGCCTTCACAACGTCCACGTCGGTGTTCGCGGCGACGTACGCGACGTCGCCGACCGGCAGGTCGCCGTGCAACTGGAGAACGTCCGGGGCGACGGTCTCGGCGAGTTCGACCGCGCGCTCGGGCGTCTCGGGCATCGTGACGAGGACGCTCGTGACCAGGGGCGGCGCGGACGCGAGTAGGTCCGCGGCGGCCGCCACCTCGACCTCCCGCGGCGTGTCGACGGGAACGTCCGCGACGACGCCGACGGCGTCCGCGCCCGCGTCGACGGCCGCCCGGAGGTCGGTCTCGGTCGTCAGTCCGCAGACCTTCGCGCGCGTCATTGCGCTGCCGCGTGGGGCTCCCGGAGGCGCTTCAGCGTCTTCGCGGCGGCGCCCGAGTCGATGGCCTCGGCGGCCTGCTCGGCGCCCTCGCGGAGCGAATCCGCCTCCCCGCCGACGTAGATGGCGGCGCCCGCGTTAGCGAGGATGATGTCGCGCTTGGCTCCGGTCAGGTAGCCGGTGACGATGTCTTCCAGGTCGGCAGCGTTCTCGTCTGGCGTCCCGCCGGCGACCGCGTCGATGGGCGCCTCCGCCACACCGAAATCTTCGGCGGTGACCGTGTACTCCTCGATGCCGCCGTCCGCGTGGAGTTCCGCCACGGTAGAGGGGCCGTGGAGCGCGAACTCGTCGAGGCCGTCGCCGTGCACCACGAGCGCGCGGTCGACGCCCATGTGGGAGAGCGCGCGGGCGAGCACGGGGACGAGGCCGGGGTCGTAGACGCCGACGACCTGCGCGTCGGCGCCCGCGGGGTTCGTGAGCGGGCCGAGGACGTTGAAGATGGTGCGCACGCCGAGTTCGCGGCGCGGGCCGATGACCGCCTTCATCGCGGGGTGGAACGCCGGCGCGTGCATGTAGCCGATGCCGTCGTCCTCGATGCGGGCCTCGACGGCTTCGGGGTCGGTGTCCAGGTCGACCCCGACGGCCTCCAGGACGTCGGAGCTGCCCGACGACGAGGAGACGGAGTAGTTGCCGTGCTTGGCGACGGGCACGTCGGCGCCCGCCGCGACCATCGTGGACGTCGTGGAGACGTTGATGGTGTCGTAGTCGTCGCCGCCGGTGCCGCAGGTGTCGACCAGCGGCGCGCGGTCTGGGTCGACGGTGTTGGCGGCGTCCCGCATCCCCTGGGCGAACCCCGCGAGTTCGGTCTCTGTCTCGCCTTTCGCGCGGAGCGCCGCGAGTAGCGCGCCGATCTCGGCGTCGGTCGCGTCCTCGAACAGTCGCGTGGCGGCGTCGCGGGCGGCGTCGAGTCCGAGGTCCTTGCCGGCCGTGACGCGCTCGATGTATTCCTGCATTGTGGACACCAATGTACTAGTTCGGGTTGTAGTGTACAAGTCTGTACGTTTACTTAAGCCTGTCGTGGGTCTGGTTGTCGGGCCGAGAGCGCGCTCAGCGGGCCACCCCTACCCGTCCCGCCTTCCCCGATTCGAAACCTTCAACTATAACCCCGGGTTACGGTTGGGTGTAGTTCGAAGGCCGCCCGGGTTGGTGGTCTAGTCAGGCTATGACACCTCCTTGACATGGAGGAGGTCGGCGGTTCAAATCCGCCCCAACCCACTTCTCAGTCAACTCACGCCGACCAGCGACGACTCTGCCGCTGGTCGCGTGACGATGTCCTGAATGGCGTTGGCGGATTCGAACCCTGTGAGGCGCGCGCAGCGAGCACGTCTCACGGCGGTTCAGGATCCGCCCCACCTCCACTTCGCAGCGGACGCACGCCAGCCAGCGACGGCCCCGTCGCGCGCGATGAGCGTGACCGACCGTGCGCAGCACGTGAACGCAGACGGACGCGAACCGCGACGCGAACCGCGTCCTCGGAGCGCCAGCCAGTGCGCCGTTCCGGGGCAGTTCGGGCTGTCGAAGTGGTTATAAACCGGCTACCAAACTTCCGGCACCCGGTCGGTCGTGACAATGTCAGGTAGTGGCTGGGACCCGAACGCGCCCGTGACGACCGCAGTCGGGTCCCGCGGTCGTTCGGTGAGGGCGGCGGTCGTGGGGGTCGGAACCGTCGGACTCCGCCGGGTGGTCGCGTTCGCCGACGTCGACGTCGACGTCGTCGGATACGACATCGACGAGTCGCTCGTGGCGGAGTACCGCCGCGGGGTCGACGCGACCGGTACCGTCGGCGACGCCCGGGTCGCCGAGAGTGACTGCTCGTTCACCACGAATCCCGCCTGCATCCGGGACGCTGACGTCGTGTTCGTGGCGGTCCCGACGCGCCACGACGCCGATGCACGGCGTTCGCTCCCGACAGTTCGGGCGGCCGCCGAGGCCGTCGGCGAACAGCTCACCCGGGACACGACCGTGATCCTGGAGTCCACCGTTCCCCCCGGTGGCACGGCGGACGTGTTCACGCCGGCGCTCGAAACCGCCGCAGACATGGGCTCCGGCGACGAGTTCGCGGTCGCGTACTCGCCGGCGCGCCTCTCCTCGGGCCCCCCGGCCGACGACTCGCGGAACGGGACGAAGCTCGTCGCCGCCGAGCAACCGTCGGTCGCTCAGGACGTGGCAGCGCTGTACGAGCGGGTGTTCGAGTCGGTCCACGTGGTCGGTGACCCGGCGATCGCGGCAGCCGCGAAGTGCTACGAGAATATCCACCGGGACGTGAACATCGCGCTGGTGAACGAACTCGCCGTCGCACTCGACGCGCTCGACCTCCCCGTTGAAGACGTCCTCGACGCGGCGGCGACGAAGTGGAACGTGCCGCGACTCGAACCGGGGCTCGTCGGTGGAACCTGCCTCCCGGACGACCCGCACCTGTTCGCGGACCGGGTGGAACGCGAGGGCGAGTCGACGCCCCTGGTACGGACGGCGCGAGCCGTCAACGAGGCCGTCCCGGAACGCGTCGCAGAGACGACCGTCGCCGCACTGGCGGCGCGTCGGGCAGCCAGTGCGAGGTTGACGAACCCGGCCCCAGACGCCGGTGAACGCGAGTCGGCAGCGACCGCCACCGCGGCATCTGGAAGTCGCGAGTCCGGTGGCGAGGCGACCGTGTTGCTCCTCGGACTCACCTACAAGCCGGACGTGGCCGACCTCTCGGGGTCGAGGAGCGTCGTCGTCGCAGAGCGACTCGCGGAGCGAGGGGTCGACGTCGTCGGGTACGACCCGCTAGTGGACCCCGCCCACGCCGAACGAGTACTCCCCTTCGACGTCCGGGCGGACCGGCGGTTCGAGGGCGTCGACGGCGTGGCGGTGCTCGTCGGGCACGCCGCGTTCGACGGCCTCACACTCGACGACGTGGCGACCACCGGCGCCGTCCCACCGGCGGTGGTCGACGTTCCCCGCGTCTTCGACTCCGGCCACGCCTCGCGACTCGACGTCGTCTACCGGGGTCCCTGATGTACCGAGACCACAGCGTCGCCGTGGTCGTCCCGGCGTACGACGAAGCCGCACTCGTCGGCGACGTCGTCGCCGCGATACCGGCGTTCGTCGACCGCGTCTACCTGGTGGACGACGCCTCGAACGACGACACGAGTCAGGTGGCGCTCGCCGCTGCCGACCCCGAGCGCGGACCAGCGACGCCAGCCAGTCCCCCGGACGACGGTCCCACGGGAGTCCGTGCCACCCTCGACGACCGCGTCACTGAACGGACCCGTCGGGGGCGAGTGACCGCACTCCGCCACGGCGAGAACGCGGGGGCGGGGGGCGCCGTCAAGACCGGCTACCTCGCCGCGCTCGCTGGCGGTGTGGACCTCGTCGCGACGGTCGACGGAGACGGCCAGATGGACCCGGCGCGACTCGGCCGCTTCCTCGACCCCCTCGTCGCCGGCGACGCGGACTACGTGAAAGGGACGCGACTCCGGCGACGGGGGGACCGTGACGAGATGCCGGCGTTCCGGCTGTTCGGCAACGCCGTCCTGACGCTCCTCTCCCGCGCGTCGACGGGGTACCTGGGACTGACAGACCCCGTGAACGGCTACACGGCGACCACCCGTGACGCACTCGCCGCCATCGACCCCGGGTCGCTCTACGAGGGGTACGGCTACGGGGTCCAGGTGCTGGCCAGACTGCACGCCGCCGGCTGTCGCGTCGCGGACGTCCCTCACGCCAGCACGTACGGCGCGGAGGTCAGCAGCATCGACTACGCGACCTACGTGCCACGGGTCTCCGGGCTACTCGCCGCGACCCTCGCGTGGCGACTCCGGCGGGAGCGTCTGGACGCCCTCCCGGACCCCGGTGTCGCCGGCGCCGCGGAATCGGCTGTCGGAGCCCTGCTCGGTGCCGTCGGGGGTGCGGTGGGCACCGTCCACGGGATGGCGCTCGAATGGGGGCGAGAGCCGTGAGAGTCCTCTTCGACGTCACACACCCGGCGCTCGTCCACCTCTTCGAGACGCCTGCGCGAACGCTCGCCGACCGGGGACACGACGTCGCGGTCGCGGCACGCGAGAAGGACGTGACCACCGACCTGCTCGACGCCGCCGGAATCCCCTACGCGGTCGCGTCCCGGGCCGGCACTGGTCCCCTGTCCCGGGTCGTGGAACTCGCCGTGCGCGAACTCGGCCTGCTGCGGATTGCCCGCCGGTTCCGCCCGGACGTGGTAGTCAGTCAGGTCGACCCGGCGGCCGTCCACGTCGCCCGTCTGGTCGGCGCCAGTTCGGTCGTCTTCGACGACAGCGAACACGAACGGTTCGCTGCCAGTGTGACCCACCCGTTCGCCGACGTCGTCTGTACGCCAGCGAAGTTCCGACGGGACGTCCCGAACCAGCGCCGGTACGACGGCTTCCACGAACTCGCGTACCTCCACCCCGAGCGGTTCACGCCGGACCCCGACGTCCTCCGTGAACACGGCGTGGAACCCGACGAGCCGTTCGCAGTCGTCCGGTTCGTGTCCTGGGAGGCCCACCACGACGTCGGACAGGACGGGTTCTCGCCGGCCGGGAAGCACCGCTTGCTCGCCGAACTCTCTGAGCACGCCGCAGTCTACGTCTCCAGCGAGAGAGACGTGCCCGCCGACGTGGACGCCGACCCGCTCCCGGTGCCGTCGGAGTGCGTCCACGACCTGCTCTCGTTCGCGGACTGCTACGTCGGCGACTCCCAGACGATGGCGACGGAGGCCGCCGTCCTCGGGACGCCCGCGGTCCGGTCGAACTCGTTCGCGGGCGACGACGACATGAGCAACTTCCGCGAACTCGAGAACGAGTACGGCCTGCTGGAGTCCTTCGAGGACGAGGACGCCGCAATCGAGCGCGCCGTCGAGTTCGTCCGGGAACCACCGGACGAGACGCTGTCCCGGCGACGGGAGCGCCTCCTCACGGACAAGATAGACGTGGCGTCGTTCGTCGTCGACGTCGTGGAGGGGGTCGCGTGAACGTCTGTTCGGTGGTCGGCGTCCGACCGGAGTTCGTGATGGCGACGCCGGTGGTCCACGAACTCGCCGCGAACGGCCACGAGACGACGCTCGTCCACACCGGCCAGCACTACGACGACGTGCTCTCGACGGTGTTCTTCGAGGAGCTGTCGCTGCCGTCGCCGGACCACCACCTGGGGGTCGGGTCGGCGCCCCGGGACGAACAGGTCGCCAGCGCCGTCGCGCGTCTCGCCCCGATTCTCGCGGACGCGTCCACCGACGCCGCGGCCGTCTACGGGGACACGACGTCCACGCTGGCGGGCGCGCTCGCGGCCAGCGCCACAGGCACGCCGCTCGTTCACGTCGAGGCCGGCCTGCGGAGCGACGACTGGCAGATGACCGAAGAGCGCACGCGCGTCCTCGTCGACCACCTCGCGGACCTCCGGTTCGTGCCTACCAGCGACGGACTCGCCGCGCTCGCCGAGGAGGGCGTGACCCGCGGCGTCCACGAGGTCGGTGACGTCCGCGCCGACGCCGTCGCGATGGTCCGCGACGTCACTCCCGCCGCGCTCCCGGACGTCCCCGACGAGTACGTGCTCGCGACGGTCCACCGGGCCGGGACCACAGACGACGAGTCGGCGCTCCGAGACGTGATAGCGGGGCTCGCAGACACTCGGCCCCCCGTCGTCCTCCCGCTCCACCCACGGACGGCCGACCACCTCCGCGCGTTCGACCGCTACGACTGGGCGGCCGACCGGGTCACACTCGTCGAACCGACCGGGTACGCCGCGTTCCTCACACTGCTCGAAGACGCGTCTGCCGTCGCCACCGACTCCGGCGGCGTCCAGCGGGAGGCGGCCTATCTCGGGACGCCGTGCGTGACACTCCGCGAGACCACGGAGTGGGAGGAGACGGTGCGGCGTGGACAGAACGTCCTCGCGGGGACGGCCCCGGGGTCCGTCGCGTCGGCCGTCGACGCGGCGGTCGCCGAACGCGAGCGCGACGCGGACCTCCCGACCGGCGCGGCCCGCGGTATCGTCGCGGTCCTGGACCAGTGGGCGAGCGAGGCGCCGTTCGAGGACGCGTCCACCGCGGAAGGAGTGTGGTGATGCGGGTCCTCAACCTCGTCCCCAGCGCGGACTCGACGGCGTTCCGCGGGCAGGTGCGTGCACTCCGCGAACGCGGCGTCGACTGCGTCACGCTCGCCGTCCCCGGCACCCACGTCCCCGGCGAGCGCTCGCGGTCCCCGCTGGACTACCTCGTTCACCTCGGGCGCACGCTCCGCGCGGCGGCCGGCGACGTCGACGTCGTGCACGCGAACCAGGGTGTCGTCGCACCGGCGGCGCTCCTGGCGCCGAAACTGCCGACTGTCGTCTCGCTGTGGGGAACCGACCTCTACGGCCCCCTCGGTGCTGTCAGCCGCGCCTGTGCGCGGGCGGCCACGGCGGTCGTCGTGATGTCCGACGCGATGGCCGACGAACTCGACGCCGACTGCCGTGTCGTCCCGCACGGCGTCGACACCGAGCGGTTCCGCCCACGCGACCGTCGGGCGGCCCGGGACGCTCTCGGCTGGAGCGACGACCGCTCGCACGTCGTCTACCCCTACTCCCCGGAGCGAACGGTCAAGAACTTCCCGCGGGCGCGACGGGTGGTCGACGCCGCGACGGCGGAACTCGAAGACAGGCCGGTGATCCACGCCGTCACGGGCGTGCCGCACGCGGAGATGCCGACGTACCTGAACGCCGCCGACGCGCTCCTGCTCACCTCCGAGCACGAGGGGTCGCCCAACGCCGTCAAGGAGGCGCTCGCCTGCAATCTCCCGGTGGTCGCGACGCCCGTCGGCGACGTCCCCGAGCGCCTCGACAGCGTCGGGCCGTCTGCCGTGGCAGCGACGGACGCCGGACTCGTCGACGCGCTCGTCGACGTCCTCTCTCGGGGCGACCGCTCGAACGGCCGTCAGTGTGTCGCCGGCCTCGACCGCGACTGGACCGCCCGCCAACTCGAAGACGTCTACCGGTCGGCTATCGCAGATGCGTAGACACGACGTCTACGCTCACGCCGCCCGCTCGCTCGTGGGGGACTGGCGACGCCGTCGCTCCCCGGTCGAGGAGCGCCCGCCGTCCGCGCTCCGGGACGCGCTGGACGGGTTCGACGCGGACCTCGCTGTCGTGTACGCGGGCCTCTCGGACGTGGCGGCCGCCTTCGGCGGCGACCCCTACGAACGCCTCCGGGACGCGCTGCTCGCCCGGTTCGACGTGGTGTTCACGCCGGGGTTCACGTTCTCCTTCCGGGACACCGGGGTCGTCGACCTCGACCGGGACCCACCCGAGGTCGGGGCGTTCGGGCGACGGTTCCTCGGGGACGCCGACGGTCGAACCGACGACCCGGTGTTCTCACTCCTCTGGGCCGGCGCCTTCGGGTTCGACACCGACGGCACCGACTGCAGTTACGCCGACGGCGGCTACTGGACAGAACTACACGACCGCGACGTCCTCTACCTGAACGTCGGCACCGACCGGTTCCGGTGTTCGGCCTTCCACGTCGCCGAACGCCGGCACGACGTGCCGTACGTCTCGTGTACCGAACACCGCGGCGTCGTCAGACAGGACGGGACCGCGCGCACCGTCACACACCGCACACCGGCGGACGACCACTACCGGCGGTTCGCCCGCCGGAAGGTCCGGCGCGAACTCGGCGACGCACTCGTCGACCGGTCGGTCGGCGGCCTCAGAGTACAGGGGTGTCGGGCGAGCGACGCGGACGCGCTCCTGGACGACCGACTCGCCAGCGACCCCTACTACCTCGTGACGTGACGCCGCGGCAGTGTCGCACACTCGCAGCGCGAACGACCGGCGTGCGACGCCACCCGCGTCAGGTTCGGAAGAGCGGGTAGAGCCCGCGGTCGTTCGGGAACAGGTCCTGTGGGAGGTGTCCGTCGTCGTCGACGCTCCCGAGGTAGATGGCGCTGTTGATGAGGCCGATGTGACTGAACGCCTGCGGGTAGTTGCCCAGGAACTCCCCCGTCGCGGGGTCGACGCGCTCCGAGAGCAGGCACGGCGAGTCGATGTGCTCGAGGACGGTCGTGAAGAGGTCCCTGGCCTCGTCGACGCGGCCGGCGAGGACGAGGGCGTCGACCAGCCAGAACGAACAGAAGAGGAAGGCGCCGCGGCCCTCTGGGGGGACGTCGGGGCCCTTCGCGCGCTGCACCAGGCCGTCCTCGGTCAGCAGTCCGTCGGCGACGGCGTCGAGCGTCGACTGGACGCGGTCGTCGTCCGGCGGGAGGAACTCGTACATCGGAATGAGGAGGCTGGACGCGTCGAGCGTCTCGTCGGTGTCGAAGTGCTGGACGAAGCTCCCGGCCTCCTCGCTGTAGCCGCGCTCCTCGATGGCGTCCCGGAGCTTCGCGCGTTCGGCGGCCCACCGGTCGGTGTCGGCGTCGCCGTCGTGGCGCTCCGCCAGGTGGATGCCGCGGTCGAGGGCGACCCAGCACAGCAGCTTCGAGTGGACGTAGTGGCGGGGCTCCACCCTGAACTCCCAGATGCCGCTGTCCCGCTCGTCCCAGACGTCACAGACGTGGTCGACGATCCGCCGAATCCACTGCCAGTCCTCTCGGGAGAGCCGTTCGCCGTGTCGGACCACCTCGTAGACTCCCTGGACGATGATGCCGTAGGCGTCGAGCTGGCGCTGTTCGGCGGCGAGGTTGCCGACCCGGACCGGCGTCGAGAACCGGTAGCCGGCGAGGTGGTCGAGGAAGTGCTCCGTCAGGTCCGTCTCGCCGTGGGCGCCGTACAGCGGCTGGACGTCCGCCGGGTCGTCGTGACAGACGTCCAGAAACCACTCGAAGTACCGCCGAGCGGCGTCCGTCTGGCCGAGGTTGGTCAGCGCCTGGACGGCGAAGTTGGCGTCGCGAATCCAGTTGTACCGGTAGTCCCAGTTGCTGCGGCCGCCGAACACGTCGGGGAGGGAGGTCGTCGCCGCGGCGTAGACGGCGCCGGTGTCCTCGGCCGTCAGCAGTTTCAGGACGAGCCCCGACCGCACCACCTCGGCGAGCCAGGGGTCGCCGTCGACGATGTCGCGGGCGCTCGCTTCGACGGTCGATGCCCACTCCCGCCAGTAGGCGGCCGTCTCGTCCTCGACCCGCCGGCACTCCGGCGGGGGTGTCTGCCGGAAGTGGTCGTACTGGAGGACGAACCACACGGACTCGCCCTCCTGGAGCGTCACGGTTCCGACCGCGCGTCCGTCCGTCGGCCGGAGGCTGGCCGGGCCGTGCATCTGCAGGTGGAGTGTTTCACTGCCGTCGGTCGCGACGACCCCGCGGACGTCGTCGTCGACAGCCGTGTCCGCTCGCGCGTAGTCGAACCGCGGCTTGAAGTCGACCTCGACGGTGAGCTGTCCGTCCTCGCAGTGCAGGTGCCGGTAGAGTTCCTGCTGGGCCTCGTCGCCGTGGTCGTCGCCGCTGGCGGGCATGAAGTCGACCAGGGTCGCGCGACCGGAACTGGTCCGGAAGCGCGTCTCGAGAATGTTGGTGTTGCCCCGGTAGGACTGGTCGCTGTCGTAGCTGTCGGTCGGCTCGACCGAGAAGTGTCCGCCGCGCTCGGCGTCGAGGAGGCGGCCGAACACGCTCGCCGAGTCGACCGTCGGGAAGCAACACCAGTCGATTGAGCCGTTGCTCCCGACGAGCGCACACCGATCGTCGTTGCCGACGACGCCGTACTCGGAGATAGGTCGGTATCCCATAGTCACCGATAGCGTGGGAGGGAACACTTCGGTCTCTAGCGTGAAAAGCCCGTCCGCAGTTCGAGGGGTACTCCGGGCGCCTGTGACGACACGAGCATTTACCGAACTGCAGGTAGTAAATTGACACGAACAGATGCTCAGACTGGAGACATCCGTCGGCCCTACGGGACGATGACGGACGGCACGCCGAACGTGGTCCTGATCCACAGCCACGACCTCGGGCGACAGATCGGCTGCTACGACCGGAACGTCGAGACGCCGCGGCTGAACTCCCTGGCGGCGGAGGGCGCCGTCTTCGAGAACCACTTCGTGACGGCGCCGCAGTGTTCTCCGTCGCGAGGGAGCCTCCACACCGGCTGCTACCCGCACGTGAACGGACTGATGGGGCTGGCCCACCACGAGTGGTCCCTCAACGACGACGTCGACGCGATGGCCCAACTGCTGGCGGACGCCGACTACGAGACGCACCTGTTCGGCCTCCAGCACGTCACCGACGACCCGAGCGACGTCGGCTTCCAGCACGACCACACGACGTGGCGGATCAAGCCGTCCTCCGCGGCGCTCCTGAAGGAGACTCGCGCGCGGACCGTGGCCGACACCGTCGAGACGTTCGTCGAGACGGACGCCTACGATGAGCCGTTCTTCGCGTCGGTCGGGTTCTTCGAGGCGCACCGAATCGGGGTGGACGGCCTCTTCCGGTTCGACGACGGCACCTACGACCCTCCGGACCCCGAGGACGTGACCTGTCCGCCGTTCGTCCCGGACGGACCGGGCGCCCGCGAGGACCTCGCCGAACTGGAGGGGATGGTGGCCGCCATCGACGACGCGGTCGGCCGGATTGTCGACGTGCTCGACGACAACGGCCTGCGAGACGACACGCTCGTGTTGTTCACCACCGAGCACGGCATCGCGTTCCCGCGCGCGAAGGGGTGCTGTTTCGACGGCGGCATCGAGGCCGCACTCGTCGCGCGGTTGCCGGGCGTAATCGACCCCGGCAGCCGGTACGACGAACTCGTGAGCAACGTCGACGTGCTCCCGACGGTCCTCGAGTTGGTGGACGGCGCCGACCCGGGCGACATCGACGGGCGGAGTTTCCTCCCGCTCGTGACCGGGGACGAACACCTCCCCCGCGGGCAGGTGTTCGCCGAACAGACCTGGCACGACCGCTACAATCCGATGCGGGCCGTCCGGACGGAGCGGTACAAGTACATCCGGAACTTCTGGCACCTCCCGACGGTGACGCTGACGAACGACGTCTTCGTGAGCAAGGCCGGCCGCGAGGTCCGCGAGGAGTACTATTCCGCCAACCGGACGTACGAGGAGCTGTACGACCTCGAATCGGACCCGAACGAGTACGTGAACCTCGCCGGCGACGAGGCGTACGAGCACGTCCGGGAGGAACTTGAGGACAGACTGGTCGCGTGGATGCGGCAGACGGACGACCCGTTGCTCAACGGACCGATTCCGCCCGCCGACATGGAGACTATCGAGCCGTGGTGACCGAGACGTAGAGTCGGCCACCGCCTCCGGGTCGCCGACTCTGGACTCCGGGCGCGTCGGCCCTGGGCTTTATCGTGTCACTACCGGAATCGTAACGCGTGTCGAACGAGCGAACTGACCCCGGGTCGCCGGGCCAGAACGTCGCCGGCGAGACGCCCGCGACCGACGCCGGAACGACCACCGAAGCAACGACCGAACACGACGACACCCAGCTCGAGCGCACCATCGGGCTGACCGGCGGACTCGCCATCGGCATCGGGACGATGATCGGCGCGGGCATCTTCGTCTTCCCGGGGCTGGCCGCCGAGAACGCCGGCCTGGCGGCGACGCTGTCGTTCGCCATCGGTGGCGTCGTCGCGCTGCTGGTGGCGCTCCCGACGTCGGAGCTCGCGACCGCGATGCCGCGCAGCGGCGGCGGCTACTACTTCGTCTCCCGGGGGATGGGGACGGCCTACGGCGCCATCGTCGGCCTCGGGCTCTGGCTCGGGCTGATGTTCGCGTCCGCGTTCTACCTCGTCGGCCTCGGCCACTACGCCAGCGCGGTGCTCGCCGAACTCGGCGTCGCGCTGTCGTTCAGCCCCGTGATAGCCACCGGCCTGCTGTTCGGTGCCGCCCTCACCGCCGTCAGCATCGGCGGCACCGAGAACACGGCCGCCATCCAGAACGTCGTCGTCGCCGTACTGCTGGTGGTGCTGACGGGGTTCCTCTCATTCGGCGTGCTCGACGCTGCCGGCGTCTTCGGCAGCCCGAGCGCCCCCGAGACGTTCTTCTCCCAGGGCTACTTCCCGGTGCTGTCGACCGCCGCGCTCGTGTTCACCTCGTACCTCGGGTTCGCGCAGGTGGCGACCGTCGCCGGCGAGATCGAGGACCCCGGCCGGAACCTCCCGCTGGCGATGGTGGGGTCGGTCGTCGTCGTCACCGTGTTCTACGTCGTCACCATCTTCGTCGCGACGAGCGCGTTCGGCGCCGAGCGACTCGGCCAGTTCGGGGAGACGGCCATGGTGGAGGTCGCCCGCCACCTGCTCGGGACGCCGGGCGCGGTCGCCATCCTCGGCGCCGGCCTGCTGGCGACGTTCTCCTCGGCGAACGCCTCGATACTGAGCGCGTCCCGGGCGGTGTACGCACTCAGCAGGGACGCCCTCCTGCCCCGGAAGGCCAGCGAGGTGAATCTCCGGTACGGGACCCCGCACGTCGCGCTGCTCGCGGCCGGCGGCCCGATTCTCGTGCTCGTCGCGACCGGACAGGTCGAACTGCTCGCGGAGGTGGCGTCGTTCCTCCACCTCGTGATGTACGGCCTGATGTGCGTGACGCTGCTCGTCCTCCGGCGGCGCGACCCCGAGTGGTACGACCCGAGCTTCGAAGTGCCCGGCTACCCGGTAGTGCCGGCCGCTGGCGCGCTCGCGAGCTTCGCGCTCGTGGCGTTCATGCAGCCGGCGTCGGTCGCCGTCGGCGTCGTCGTGATGGCGGCCTCGTACGCCTGGAACCGCTACTACGCCGGCAGCGTCGTCCTCGAAGGAGCGATCTGACCATGACAGACAGACCCTCGATACTCGTCCCGGTGCGCGTGCTCGAAGGCGAATCGATTCCCGACGGCATCCCCGAACTGCTCGCGGACGCCCACGTCGTCCTCCTGGGGTACCACGTCCTCCCGGACCAGACGGCGACCGGGCAAGCCCGCCTCCAGTTCGAGGAGCGGGCGAACCGCCGCCTCGCCGAGTTCGAAGACCTGTTCGAGGGGGCGGGCGCGACCGTCGAGACTCGGCTCGTGTTCACGCACGACGGCCAGCAGACCATCGACCGGACCATCCGGGAGCAGGACTGCGTGGGGGTTCTCGCGCCGAACGCGACCGGCGTCGTCGAGGACGTGCTCGTGGCCGTTCGGGGGACGGTCGGCGTCGACAGGCTGACTCGCGCGGTCGCGGGCGTCTTCGGTGACCGGGACGCGACCGTCACGCTCTACCACGTCACGGGCGAGGGCGAGACCGATGCGGACGCCGAAACGCTCCTCGACGGACTGGTGGATCGCCTCGTCGAACTCGGCGTGGACGCCGGCCGCCTGGAGACGCGCGTCGAGCACGACGGCGACGTGCCGGGCGCCATCGTCGACGCCGCCGACGACTACGACGCCGTCGTCATGGGCGAAACCGACCCGTCGCTGGCGACGTACGTGTTCGGGCTGCCCGCCGACAAGGTCGCCGAGCGCTTCCTCGGCCCGGTACTCGTCGTCCAGCGCGCGCGACCGGACGACGAAAGCACCGATGAAGCCGGGGACGGCGCCGAGGCGAGTGGAGCGAACGAGGACGGCTGAGAACCGCGACCGCTGGGGTCGGGCGTCGGAGCGCGGTGGCGCCACGGATAGACGGAAAGTCTCCGCGTCCCTACACCGAGCCATGTACACCGGGAAGACGGAACAGCCGTGCTGTCTCTGCGACTACCCGGACACCGAGGCGCGCGTCGACCTGCCGCCGGCCGCCATCCCCGAGATGGCGAACAGCGACCCCGTCGCGTGGCAGGACGTCGAGGGCGAAGTCTCGATCCACTTCTGCGCGAGTGACTGGGAACTCGTCCGTGACCTCGTCCTGGAACTGGGCCAGAACCCCCTCGGCCGCTGCAACGTCGCCCGGGCCTCCTTCGACCTCCGGGAGGACTTCGAGGCGCTGCTGAACGACGTCCGTGACGAGCCCGACCACTCGGGCGTCGAGGCCGACCTGCTCGCCAGGAGCGAGGCCGCCCTCTCCGGTGAGGCGACCGACCGGGAGCGCGTGGAGGCGCTGCTCGTCCAGTGGGTGCTCGACGAGCGCCCCGAGACCGGGACGCCGGCGTTCGAGGAGAAGTGAGCCGGCTATCTGCCGTCCGGGACGAAGCGTTCGGTGCCCTTCTCGGCGAGGGACGGGACGCGCCGTGACAGGGCGAGTCCGAGCCTGGTCCGCCAGTCGGCGTAGACGACCCGGTCCGTCGACTCGATCTCGTCGGCGAGGTTCCGCCCGACGTCGGCGGGGTCGCTCAGCAGCGAGTCCGGGTAGCCGAGTTCCGACGCCGAACGGGTCCGCGTCAGGGGTGGCTGCATCACCGTCGCCGCCACGTCCTCGTGTCGCAGTTCCAGGCGGAGCGACCGGACGAACGCCTCGATTGCACCCTTCGTCGCGGCGTACCCGGAGAGCCCCGGGTGGCCGACGACCCCCGCGCCGGAACTCACCGTGTGGACGATTCCCTCGCCGCGCTCCCGCATGTGCGGCAAGACGGCGTGGACGAGGCGCAGGGGACCGAAGAAGTTCACCTCGAACTCGCGCCGCGTGCGCTCGACGGTCTGGTCCTCGAACGGCGCGAAGTCGAAGACAGCGGCGTTGTTCACGAGGACGTCGACGTGGCCCCACTCGTCGAGGACCGCCCCGACCGCGGCCTCGACGTCCGCGTCGTCGGTCACGTCGCACTCGAGGAAGCGCGCTCGCTCGGGGTGGATGTCCTGGATCGTCCGGAGGTGCGTGCCGTCGACGTCCAGGCCGGCCACCCGGTAGCCGTCCTCGAGGAGCGACGCGAGCAGGTGGTAGCCGATTCCCTCGTTCGCTCCGGTGACCACGACGACGCGTCCGCGCTCGGTCGAGGGCATAGATGTACGGTAGGCGACAAACGGCAATGAACACTCCGGGGGTCGAACTCGCCAGGCCGCGAGAACGCAGCGAACCGTCGCGGAGACGGCCGTGAGCGGCGGCCACGTCACCGGTGGGCGGTGCTCGCTGGCGGTCGCCGTCCGGTCACGTCTCGCGGTCGTCCCCCGCAGCGTCGCCTGCGCCCACGCGACCGTGAATCGTTTCGTGGAACGCCACCACGAGCGCCGGCACCACCACCATGAAGATGTGTTCCTCGATGGGAATGCCGAGGAAGTCCACACCGGTCCGCAACTCGATGGCGAACACGCCGATCGTGAGCGTGTACCAGTCCCAGACGTACGCCACCGGGTAGAGCGCCGCGACGGTCACCGCGGCGCGGCCCAGTGCGTCCACCCGGTAGAGCAAGGCCAGGGCCAGCGACCCGAACGCCACCTCCGACGCCAGATACGTGTACGGCCCGAAGACCGCCCCGATGTCCGGGAGCACGACGCGGTAGACGGCTTCCGGTACCTAAACTCCACCCCCTGGTCCTGTCCCGCGAAACCCGCAACAAGGTTCAAGGCGCTGGTCGGCCTCTCTTCGAGTGAAGGCCCATGGATATCTCTGACATTGCGACGAACGACTTCATCGAAGTCGAAGCCGACGAACGACTTGGCAAAGTGCGGTCTATCTTCGAGAGCGAGAACCCCAAGGGCATCATCGTGACCGAAGCCGGCGAGTACGCCGGCGTCGTCACCGAACGCCAGCTCATCCAGTCCCACATCGGCGACGACACCAAGGTCTCGGCGATGACCACGGACGCCCCCAAGGTCAACCGCACGGAGGACGTCCGGGACACCGCGCGTATGCTCGTCGAGGGCGGCACGAAAATCGCGCCGGTCTTCGAAGCCGACAAACTCTGGGGCGTCGTCACCGAGGACGCCATCCTCGAAGCCGTCCTGGAGAACCTCGACGCGCTCGACGTCAGGGACATCTACACGGAGAACGTCGTCACCGTCGAGGAAGACGAGACGATGGGCCGCGTCATCAATCTCCTCCGCGAGCACGGCATCTCGCGGCTCCCCGTCGTCGACGACGACGGCTTCCTCTCCGGCATCGTCACCCGCTACGACATCGTCGACTTCGTCGTCCGCGACACCGAGAAGACCACCGTCGGTGACCGCCGCGGCGAGATCGAGCGCCTGCTCGACCTCCCCGTCTACGACGAGATGACCAGCCCCGTCGAGACCGCGAGCCTCGGCGATTCCGTCCGCGACGCCGTCGAGGACATGCTCGACAACGACTACTCCGGCGTCGTCGTCACCCCCGACGACGACGACCGCGTGGTCGGCGGCATCCTCACCAAGACGGACGTCCTGCGCGCGCTCTCCTACACCGAGGAGGAACACCTCGACGTCCAGATCACGAACATCGACCTGCTGGACACTCTCTCCCGGCAGGAGGTCCGGGAGCGCATCGAGAACGTCGCCTCCAAGTACGGCGACATGCGCGTCCACCACGCTCACGTCCGCCTCGCCAAGCACAAGGAGAAGCTCCGCGGCACTCCCCTCATCCAGTCCCAGATCCGGCTCCGCACCAACAAGGGCCAGATTGCGGGCACGGGCGAGGGCTACGGCGCGGACAACTCCTTCCACGTCGCCCTCGACAAGCTCGAACGCAACGTCCTCGAGCTCAAGGGCATCGAACACGACGAGGAGTACGAAGGCCAGCTGCTGCGGAAGCTGAACGAGCTCTAAGCGGCCCCTCTTGCTGTCGCAGAGAGAGCGCTGCGCGCTCTTTCCAGATGACGAGAGGCGCCGCTGGCGTCTCTCGAACCGCGGCCGTCGGCCGCTCGCTCGCGGATGCTCGTATCGACCGTTCGTCCCGCAGATGCTCGTGCCGGCTGGCGAGGTAGCTGCGAGGCTCACGTGTTCGGGAACGTATTTGCTGGCGGCGTCCTAACGAGCGGCCATGCGCTTCGACTTCGCACGCGCCGTCGGACTGCTCGTCGCTATCGTCGCAATCGGTGTGGTCGGCCTCGCGTCGGCCGACTTCATGGCGACCGATACCCTGTTCATGATGGTGCTGCCGTCGATGATACTGTTCGCGGCGGTGTCGTTCCTCCTCGGGATGAAACACGGCGAGTACCGGGCGGCCCGGTAGTCAGTACTGGCTGTCGTCGACGCCCTCGACGCCCGCGTCCGTGATCTGGAAACGAGCCTGCTCGCCCTCCGGCTGCGAACGGTGTTTCTCGATGGTCGCCCGTCGCTGTCCGCCGCGGAAGCGGTCGAGGCGCACGACGACGCCCGTCCAGTGGTTGAGCGTGTGGCCGCCGAGCGGCCGCACGCGGTCGCTGCCGCTCTCGACGTCCGTGAACACCTGATTCGTGATGACGGCCGCGAGGTCGTATTTCCGCGCCAGCGAGAGCAGATGGGTGACCTGGTCGGCGACCTGCCGGAGCGCGTCGCCGGCGTCGTCGTCCTCGCCGCGCTCGAGCCGGTAGAACCCAGTCGCGGAGTCCAGCACGACGAGGTCCGCGCGTTCGGCGAAGTCCTCGGCGTCCCGGACGGCTTCGGCCTGCTCCTCGAAGTCGTAGGCCTCGGAGACGACGATGTTCTCCGCGACCGCTTCCGGGTCGTCGGCGCGCGCCGAGAGAATCTGATCGAAGCGCTCGACGGACAACCCCTCGGTGTCGACGTAGACGGCGGTGCCGCCCCCGCTGGCGGCCTCGACGGCCGTCGACAGCGCGACGTTCGTCTTCCCGGCCGCCGGCGCGCCGTACAGCTGCGTGACGGTGCCGCGCTCGACGCCGCCGCCCAGCAGGTCGTCGAGCGCGCCGCAGCCGGTCGAGACGTGGGTGTCGTCGCTCACTACCCGGGGTTGGCGCGCCCCGGGCTAAATACTCCCGGTCGACTCGCCCGGGAAGCCACCGAACCGGGGGCTCGAAAAGGACTTTGCCGGCGGAGCCCCGAGTTCGGGTCGTGATTGTCGTCGCGACCGCGGACTTCGAAGTGTACCACGAGGTGGTGGGCGAACTCCGCGAGCGCGACGTGGAGTTCACGACCGTCGAGCCCGGCGACCCGCTCCCGCCGGGAACCGACGCCGTCGTGGCGAGCGACGACGACCTCAGCGTCGACGTCCCGGTCGTACGAGCAGAGTCGGGGAACGCGCGACTCGCGGTCGAGCGTGCGCTCGGTAGCGTGCGGGGCGACCACAGCCGGACCGTCGTCGGCGTCGACCCGGGGGACAGACCCGGCATCGCCGTGCTGCGCGGCGGGATAGTCGCGGCGGCGTTCCAGGTGCCGGTAGCCGACGCCGCGGACGTCGTGCGCGAGGAGGTCGCCGGCGACGAGGAGGCGGTCGTCCGCATCGGCGACGGCGCCCGGATGGTGGGCGCCCGCCTCCTCGACGAGCTGGAGGAGGCGACGGTCGAACTCGTCGACGAGACGGGGACGACGCCGCACCTCGGGTCGGGTGCCCGGGGGATGGGCGACGTGCTCGCCGCGGCGAACATCGCGCTGACGCCCGGTGAGGAGGTCGAGGGTCGGTCGGTGGAACCGACGGAGGGCGAGATAGAAGTGGTGAAGGCGCGCTCCCGAGAGCGGAGCGAGGAGAACCGGACCATCACGGCCGAACTCGCGCGTCAGGTCGCGGCCGGTGACCTCACGCTGGAGGAGGCGCTGGCCGAGCACCGCGCGGAGTAGCGGTCGTGGAATCGGTCCGGAGGGCTTCGGCGCCGGCAGAACCCCGGCCATTCGGCACACCTATCAGGCCGACCGTGCTACCTTTTAGCACGCTCGGGTCCGCGGTGATCGACGGAAAGTACTTCTGTCGGGCCGCCGGACTCGAAACTAACCCCGCAGTCTCCAACCATGAACGAAGTCCAACTCGAGGTCGCGAAAGCCTACCCGAACGATTCGGGAAGGGGCATCGCACGCCTCGACCCCGACACCCTGTTGCACCTCAAGCTCAGCCCGGGTGACATCATCGAGATCGAGGGGGCCGAGACGACGGCCGCGAAAGTCTGGCGCGCCGACCGCCAGGACTGGAACACCGACACCATCCGTATCGACGGCTTCACCCGCCAGAACGCCGACGTCGGCATCGGCGAGCGCGTGAAGATACGGAAGGCCGAGGCCGAGAAGGCCGACCGGCTCGTGCTCGCGCCACCCGAGGAGGCGAGCGTCCAGTTCGGCAGCGACGCCGCCGGCATGGTGAAACGCCAGATCCTGAAACGGCCGGTCGTCGCCCGCGACATCGTCCCGGTGATGTCCTCCACGAACCACCCCTTCATGCGGTCGCCCGGCCAGGCTATCCCACTCATCGCCGTCGAGACGGAGCCGGAGGGCGTCTGCCTGGTCACCGAGGACACCGAGGTCGAACTGCGCGAGGAGCCGATCAGCGGCTTCGAGCGCACCGGCGGCGGCATCACGTACGAGGACATCGGTGGCTTAGAGAACGAGATTCAGCGCGTCCGGGAGATGGTGGAACTCCCGATGAAACACCCCCAGATCTTCCAGAAGCTCGGCATCGAGCCGCCACAGGGGGTCCTGCTGCACGGCCCGCCCGGCACCGGGAAGACGCTGCTGGCGAAGGCCGTCGCCAACGAGACGTCGGCGAGCTTCTTCTCCATCGCCGGCCCGGAGATCATCTCGAAGTACTACGGCGAGTCCGAACAGCAACTCAGGGAGATCTTCGAGGACGCCAAAGAGGAGTCCCCCGCCATCATCTTCATCGACGAACTGGACTCCATCGCGCCCAAGCGCGAGGACGTCACGGGCGAGGTCGAACGCCGGGTCGTCGCCCAGCTACTGACGATGATGGACGGGCTCGAAGGCCGCGGTCAGGTCATCGTCATCGCGGCGACGAACCGCGTCGACGCCGTCGACCCCGCGCTCCGGCGCCCGGGTCGGTTCGACCGCGAGATCGAGATCGGCGTCCCGGACGAGGTCGGCCGCGAGGAGATTCTGAAGATCCACACCCGCGGCATGCCGCTCTCGGACGACGTGAACCTCTCCGCGCTCGCCGACGACACCCACGGCTTCGTCGGCGCCGACATCGAGAGCCTCACCAAGGAGGCGGCGATGCGCGCGCTCCGGCGCTACCTCCCCGAAATCGACCTCGACGAGGAGGACATCCCGCCGAGCCTCATCGACCGCATGATCGTCAAGCGCGACGACTTCAAGGGCGCGCTCAGCGAGGTCGAGCCCTCGGCGATGCGGGAGGTCCTCGTCGAACTCCCGAAAGTCACCTGGGACGACGTCGGCGGTCTCACTGACGCGAAGAACAACGTCAAGGAGTCCGTCGAGTGGCCACTGAACGAGCCGGAGAAGTTCAAGCGGATGGGTGTCGACCCGCCCGCGGGCGTGCTGCTGTACGGCCCGCCGGGCACCGGGAAGACCCTGATGGCGAAGGCCGTCGCCAACGAGACGAACGCGAACTTCATCTCGGTCAGGGGGCCACAGCTGCTGTCGAAGTGGGTCGGCGAGAGCGAGAAGGCCATCCGGCAGACGTTCCGGAAGGCCCGTCAGGTCGCGCCGACCGTCATCTTCTTCGACGAGCTGGACAGCCTCGCGCCCGGCCGCGGCCAGAACGCCGGGAACAACGTCAGCGAGCGCGTCGTCAACCAGCTCCTCACGGAGCTCGACGGCCTCGAGGAGATGGAGGAGGTGATGGTCGTCGCGGCGACCAACCGCCCCGACATCATCGACCCCGCGCTCATCCGCAGCGGCCGCTTCGACCGCCTCGTCATGGTCGGCCAGCCGGACGTCGAGGGACGCGAGCAGATCCTGAAGATCCACACCCAGGACACGCCGCTCTCGCCGGACGTCTCGCTGCGCGAACTCGCCGAACTCACGGACGGCTACGTCGGCAGCGACCTCGCGAACATCGCCCGCGAAGCCGCCATCGAGGCGCTCCGCGAGGACGACGACGCCGAGGACGTCGGCATGTCCCACTTCCGGAAGGCCATGGAGAACGTCCGTCCCACCATCACGGACGACCTCATGGACTACTACGACCAGGTCGAGGAACAGTTCAAGGGCAGCCAGGCACCCGACACCAGTCGCCGCGGCGGCGAACACATCGGGTTCCAGTAGTACCGTTTCACTTCGGCGGGTTTCCTCGGTCGTGGTTCGAAAGACGGCTTCGCTCCCTGCGGGAACCGGCGCTCGCAGAGAGCTACGCGAACCTCTCCTGGTCGCTCACTTCGTTCGGTCGCAGTGGAACGCGCGGCTGCTAGACTGCAAACAGTTCCTCGACGGGCAGATGCTGGTCGCCCACTCGAAACGCATCGGACGTGCGTCAGACGGCCATTTGACCGAACATGTTCCCACGACTCTCGGTGGTCGGCGCCCTCCGGGAGTGTCAATCGGCGCGAAACAGTCGAGCGAGAGCGATATTCAGTCGTGAGAATCGACACGCGAGGCTTCCGTCCCCCGGTCTCCAGACGAAACGCAAGACGGCTTCGCGTTGCCGCTCCGACAGTTCGTTAAGCAGCCGCTATCTAGCGGTTTTCAGTCGAAACGGACGTCTGGTGGGGGCTCGGCGGCCAGCACGCCAGAATGCGCGCGGCGCATGGTAATCTTTACTTAACCCCGGTCTGTTGGAAGCAACCCGAAGCGGGAGAACCACATGGACTGTGTCATCTGCGAACGCAGGGGCGGGTACACCGTGCCGTCGTCGAACTCGAGACGGGCGTCGAGCTCGGCGGCCTCTGCGTGCGCTGCGAGAACGAGAAGTTCGGCGAGCTCTGCGACGAGCTCGGCGACCCCGGCTCGGAGACCTGTGTCTTCTGCGACCGGGACGGGCTCTGGGCACTCCCGAAGTGGCTCCCCTCGACCTACGAAGCCGACGGCAAGACGGTGTCGTACGTCGACTACGACGTCTCGACCACCGACTTCCGCCTCTGCGACGAACACCTCGCGAAGGTCGGCGTCGACGACATCACGGTGCCGAAGGTCACCGAGGAACCGGAAGCGTTCCTCACCCGCAGCACCGACGACTGATCCTGATCGCTCTGTCTCGGAAGCGTCGTTAGCGACCGACTAGCGGCCGCCCGAACGGAAAAGCGGAGTTACTCTTCGACGAGCGTCGCGTTCACCTGGCCCTCCTGACCGGGACGGGAGGTGACGCGGGCCGTGCCGGCGTCCGTCTCGATGACGGCGCCCTTCGTGACGATGTTCCGGCGGGCGTAGTTCGGGTTCGCGTCGTTCTCGACGACGTCCTCGATGGTGGCGTGCTCGGTGCCGTCGTCGGTCGCGACGTTCGCGACGTTCGTGGAGAGCGCGCGCACCTTCTCGACGTTGCCGCGGGCGTCGACGGTGCGGAACCGCGGTTCGCCGACGGTCGTCTCGGTCGGCTCGCGGCCGAGTTCGCTCTTCTTCTTCTTCGAGCGGGGTCGGAGTCGCGCGCCCGTCTTCGAGCGCTTGGAGCGGCCCTGGTATTGCATACTCCCACGAAGTCGCACGACGCACTTGAAAGACTCGGTTAGGCGACAACGCAGGGTTTAGGCGCCTGCCGGGTCTGCGTTCGGGCATGAGTCTCCGGGTCGCGGCGGCCGCGCCGTTCAAGCAGAAGGGGCGGACGCGGGTCGCCGAGCAGGCGTTCGTGGTGGCGCTGTCGCTGGACCGCGACTGGATGAGTCCCGACCAGGCGAAGCGGCTGCTGGACGTGGCGGACGGCGAGGGCCTGGTGGAGCGCGCGGACGGCGACGTGGAGGCGACGTTCGACCCGAGTCAGGTAGCGATTCCCGAGGACTTCGCACCGGACGCGTCGCTGTTCCAGGAGCGTTCGGCGTTCGAGCGGGTGCTGGACGCGCTCGTCGCGGAGGACTTCGACCGTCAGGAGACGGTGGCCGCCGTGAACGAACTCCAGCGGGAGCTCGGCGTGACCGCGGACGCCGCGGCGGTGGTCTACGCGCGCCGGCAGGGCGTCGAGGTGGAGGGCGCGGCGGCGAAGGCCCGGGAGGACCTCTGAGATGGTCGAAGACCGCATCACTGACGGGAAGCGCATCGCGGAACTGCTCGCCAGCGAGGTCACGGGCCACGAGCGCCCGCCGTACGACGCGATGGCGGTCGTGGACGCGGACCCGGACGTGGAGCCGACGGCGGACGGCGCCCGGGCCTACGACGTAGAGTGCGACGGCGAGCGGCTGGCGCGCGTGTTCGTCCAGCCCGACCGCGTCCGGCTCGAACTGCTCGTGGGCCTGGAGGCGGCCCGCGAGTCTGCCGAGAACGCCGGCCTCCGGACGCGACCCGTCGCCAGCGAGCCGCCTCGCCTCGTGGTGTTCGTAGAGTACGGCGCGGCGACGAAGCGCGCGCTCGACGTGCTAGGCGAGGCGGCGACGGCGGCTCACGGCGGCTGATTCTCGGGTCCGACCCCGGGTGGAAGCGAATCGCTTTTGCCGACTTGCGGGGACTCTGGCGTATGAGCTTCTTCGACGACCTGGCGGCCCGCATCGAGGCGGCGGACTCGGTGGTGAGCGTCGGGCTGGACCCCGACCCCGACCGGCTGCCCGAGTCGGTGCGGGACGCGGACCTGCCGCGGTGGGCGTTCAATCGACGCATCATCGACGCGACCCACGAGCACGCGGCCGTGTTCAAGCCGAACGCGGCGTTCTACGAGGACGCCGACGGCTGGCGGGCGCTCCGCGAGACAGTGGCGTACGCCCACGGGAAAGACGTCCCCGTGCTGCTGGACGCGAAGCGCGCGGACATCGGGAACACGGCCCGCCAGTACGCGGAGATCCTGGAGTACGTGGACGCCATCACGGTGAATCCGTACCTCGGCGAGGACGCCCTCCAGCCGTTCCTCTCGCAGTCCGAGGCGGGCGTCTTCGTGCTCTGTCGGACGTCGAATCCGGGCGGGATGGACTTCCAGCACCTCGAACTCGCGGCCTACGACCGGCGGCTGTACGAGCACGTCGCGGAGCGGGCCGCGGGCTGGAACGACCAGTACGGGAACGTCGGCCTCGTGGTGGGCGCGACGGCGCCCGACGAACTCGAAGCCATCCGGGAGCGCGTGCCCGAACTCCCGTTCCTCGTGCCGGGCGTCGGCGCGCAGGGCGGAGACGCCGAGGCGGCCGTCGAGTACGGCCTGAACGACGAGGGCGTCGGGCTCGTGAACTCGACGCGCGGCATCATCTTCGCGGGCGAGCACTCGCCGGAGTGGGCGGCCGCCGCGGGCGACGCCGCCCGGAAGCTCCGCGAGCGCCTGAACCAGTACCGGTAGCTCGGTCGGTCGAGCGGGCCGCTACTGCGGGCCGCCGGAGGGCGGGAAGTCGTCGTTATCAGCCGCGTCGTCGCCCGCCATCTCGGCGGCGCACTCCGTGCAGACTCCGCGCTTGTCGTAGTGTTCTTCGCAGACGACGTTCCCGCAGCGGTCGCAGACGCGGTTCGCGTCGCCGCTCCCGCAGACCGAGCAGATGCCAGTGACACTCATACCCACAGCTACGTGCTCCCGGGATTTGAGAGTGCGGGCGGGACGGGGAGAACACCCTTGTCGGCTCGTACCGTACTGGCGGTCGTGCAGCCCGACGACAGTCTCGTGTGGGGGTTAGCTGCCGTGTTCGGCGCGTCGAGCGTCGTCTTCGGGGTGCTCGCCGTCGTCTACAGCCCGGTGGCGCTCTCCGTCGCAGTGCCGTTCGCCGTCGCGGCAGTCGTCTTCTACTACCACGCCTCGGGGCGACTCCGGGCGCGGGCCGCCAGGCGCGCGGGCCGTCGCCGGACGGACGCCGGACGGACGCGCGGCAGAACTGCGAGCACGGGTCCGCGAGGCGGCCGGGGTGGGCGGAGCCGGCAGTCCCGCGGACGGCGAGCGGCCGACGGCGGTCGGTACGCCGGGGGCGTGGCGGACGACCGGCCTCGTCCCGAGGACTATCGGGTGCTCGGCGTCGAACCGGGCGCTGGGCGCGACGAGGTGAAGGCGGCGTACCGCGAGAAGGCCCGGGAGCTCCACCCGGACCGGGGCGGCGACACGCAGGCGTTCTCCCGCGTGAACGAGGCCTACGAGCGACTGAAGCGGGACGCGTAACAGTTACGTGGGACTGCGGTGACCGGCGACCGTGCGCGCGATCTACTTCGACCTGGACGGCACCCTCCTCCGCACGGAGGCGTCCATCGTGGAGACGATAGCGGACGCCCTCGAGCGGGTCGCGGGCGAGAGCCCGGACGCCTGGCTAGCGGCCTACAACGAGGGGTTCCTCGAGCGCTTCCCGAGTTGCGAGCCAGCGCCGTACCGCGGCGGCGTCGAGCGACTCCGCGACGAGACCGACTTCGACGGCGGCGTCGAGGAGACGGTCGCCACGCTGCTCGACGCCGAGATAGCGGCCGCCGAACCGGCGCCCGGCGCCGCGGAGACCCTCGCCGAACTGGCCGCCGACTACCGGGTGGGCGTGTTGACGAACGGACTGCCGGCGTGGCAGCGCGCGAAGCTCGCGGCCGCCGGCCTCGCCGAACCCGTGGACGCCGTCGTGACGTCGTACGAGGCGGGCGCCCACAAGCCCGCAGCGGCCCCGTTCGACCTGGCGGAGCAGCGGCTGCCGGCTGCCGAGTACGGGCTGGTCGGTGACGCGGACGACGACGTCGACGGCGCCGAAACCGCGGGCTGGGCGGCGGTCCGCTACGAAGGCGGGTCGTTCGGTGACGTCCCCCGGGGACTCGGCTGGCGGTAGCCGAGAACCGCCGTTTCGGGACTTCTACGTACCGCTACCCGGGGAAGGCTTTTGTTCGGGAGTCCCTAACGCGGGCTCATGGGACGCGACCGAGCCCGACTGGTGACCGCACTGGAGCGCGGCGAACAGGAGGGCGGAAGCGTCGAGTTCAAGGAACGGTTCAGCCGCGACGTCCACCTGGCGGACGGCCGGCTGGAGAGCCTCGCCGCCCAGTTGCGCCACCGCGTGCTGTCGGGGGACGGCGAGGCCGAGTACGTGCTCGGCGTCACCGACGACGGGGGGCTCGCGGGCGTCAGCCCGGAGACGTTCTCGGAGACGATGGACGTGCTGAGCCTGCTCGCCGAGGAGGCGGGCGCGCACATCGCGGACGTCCAGACGTGGGGCGTGGACAGCGTCAGCGGCGACGGCGAGGACGACGCCGAGGAGGGAATCGTCGGTGTCGCGACGGTCGTGGACGGGGCGTCGCTGACGCCGGACGACGACCACATCATCGTGGGGACGGCGGGCCACGTCGACCACGGGAAGTCGACGCTCGTCGGCAGCCTCGTCACGGGCGACGCCGACGACGGCGACGGCGGCACGCGGGGTTTCCTCGACGTGCAGCACCACGAGGTCGAGCGCGGGCTCTCCGCGGACCTCTCCTACGGCGTCTACGGCTTCGACGGCGAGGGACCCCTTCGCGTGCGGAACCCGGACCGCAAGGACGAGCGCGCGGCGGTCGTGGAGACCGCCGACCGCGTGGTGTCGTTCGTGGACACGGTCGGCCACGAGCCCTGGCTGTCGACCACGATTCGGGGGCTCGTCGGCCAGAAGCTCGACTACGGGCTGCTGACGGTCGCCGCCGACGACGGCCCGACGAAGACCACCCGCGAGCACATGGGCGTGCTGTTCGCGACCGAGCTACCGACCATCGTCGCCATCACGAAGACCGACCTCGTGGACGACGAGCGCGTCGCGGAGGTCGAGCGAGAGGTCGAGCGCATCCTCCGGCAGACCGAGCGCGCGCCGCTCCCGGTGGCGCGCCACGGCGTCGACGCCGCCGTCGAGGAGGTCGGGGAGGGCGTGGTGCCCATCGTGCGCACGAGCGCCGTGACCCGGGACGGCCTCGACGTGCTCGACGAGATGTTCGAGCGCCTGCCGAAGACGACGGCCGCGAGCGGGCCGTTCCGGATGTACGTCGACCGGACGTACAGCGTCACCGGGGTCGGTGCCGTCGCGTCGGGCACCGTGAAGTCCGGCACCGTGGAGGCGGGGGACGAACTCCTGCTCGGGCCGTTCCCGAACGGCACCTTCCGCGAGGTGGAGGTGCGGTCCATCGAGATGCACTACCACCGCGTGGACCGCGCGCAGGCCGGCCGCATCGTCGGCATCGCGCTGAAGGGCGCCCGCGAGGAGGACATCGAGCGCGGGATGGTGTTGCTCCCCGGCGACGCCGAACCGGAGCCCGTCCGGGAGTTCGAGGCCGAGGTGATGGTGCTGAACCACCCGACGCGCATCGACTCGGGCTACGAGCCCGTCGTCCACCTGGAGACTGTCGGGGAGGCCGCGCGCTTCGACCCGGAGGACGGCCAGCTGCTCCCTGGCGACACCGGCCGGACGACGGTCCGCTTCAAGTTCCGACCGTACCTCGTCGAGGAGGGCCAGCGCTTCGTCTTCCGCGAGGGGTCCAGCAAGGGCGTGGGAACGGTCACGGGCGTCGTCGAGTAGGCTTTTGCTCCCCCGCCGACCAGTCCGGGTATGGTCAGTCGGAACACCCTGGAGTTCGTCGTCGGCCTGACGACGGCGGGCGTCGTCGCCGGCACCCTCTCGCTCTCGATGGAGACGGCGTACGCGCTCGCGGTCGGGCTGGCGGCCGGGACGCCGGCGCTCGTGCGCACGAGTTCTCGCCTCGACCGCGACGCCTACGACGCCGCGAAGTCCGGGACCCAGCAGGTCGTCGACGGCGCGCTCGCCGCGGTGAGCACGGCGGCCGTCGGTCTCGCCGGCGCCTACCTCGCCGTGTCGAACGGCTACGAGGGGCCGGTGGCAATCGCGGTGGCGGCGGGCACGGGCGTGTTCGCCAGCCAGCTCGCATTCTACGCGCGGAACGGCGAGTACATCGAGTGAGGAGACAGCGGCAGCCGCCGTGCCGAGTCAGTTCCGGGCTCGAACGTAACCGTCGCCCTCGCGGTCGGCGAGGCCGAGCAGCACCGCCCAGTCGAGGCGCCGCTCGACCCGGCCAGTCCAGAACGCGGGCCAGTTCTCGCGCTTCGCGCGCTCCCAACGCGGCACGCGCTCGCGGACGGCCTCGAAGACGTCGGCCGGCGTCCGGGGGTCGTCGCCGAGCGCGTCGACGGTTTCTGCGGCCAGGAAGACGTTCTCGCGGAACCGCGCCGCGAGCGCCTCCGTGTCGTCCGGGGAGACGTCGCCGCCGCGCGCGTACCCGGACTCGTCGTCGTCCAGTGCGCCGAGGGCCGCGAGGAACACGAGCCAGGACGACGCGAGGCCGCGGTCCGCGACGCCCACCCGGTCGATCAGACGACGACAGCAGTCGTCCTCGGGCTTCGGGACGAGCGGCACGGCGTCCACGACGTCCGCGGCGGCGGCCAGCGACCGTGGGGCGGGCGGGACGGGCTTTCGCTGCATGTCCGGGTGTGAGTGTCCCGCGGCCTTCAGTCGTTTGGAGAGCCGGCGAAGGTCGCGACCGACACCGTGTTTTTTCTTCTCGCACTGCATACGTGTGTACAACGAAGCCGGGCCCGCTGGCGGTAGCGTGCACCGAGGAGTTCCTACATGGTAGAGCACACCCAGATCTCGACGAGCAAGGCGATACAGCGTCGCACCGGGAAGACCTTCCACCTCGCCACCCGGCTGCTACCGCAGCGCGTGCGACACGCCACCTACGTGCTGTACGCGTTCTTCCGGGTCGCCGACGACGTCGTCGACACGACCGAGGACCGAGACCCGGACGTCCAGCGCGAGGAGTTGGAGGCGATCCGGGCGGTCGCGCTGGGCGAGTGTGAGCCCGGAGCAGGCGAGGCGGACGCAGAGGTACTGTCGGCGTTCCGAGAGCTCGCCGAGCGCCACGACATCAGCGACGAGGACGTGAACACGTTCATCGACGCGATGCAGGCGGACCTGGAGAAGACCCGCTACGAGACCCACGAGGAACTCGAAGAGTACATGCGGGGGTCGGCGGTCGCCGTCGGCTACATGATGATGGACGTGATGGCGGTCGAAGAGTACGACACTGCGGCGCCCCACGCGGCGGCGCTCGCGGAGGCGTTCCAGCTGTCGAACTTCCTGCGGGACGTCGCCGAGGACGTCCACGAGTACGACCGCGTCTACCTCCCGGGCGAGACCCGTGAGGCGTACGGCGTCACCGTCAACCAGCTCCGCGAGGGCGAGGTGACCACGGGCTTCCGGGAGGCGATGCGGGCGGAGCTGGCGTACACCGAACGCAAGTACCGGCAGGGCGTCGCCGGCATCGAGTACCTCCCGACTGACTGCCAGTTCGCGGTGCTGGTGGCGGCCGTGCTGTACGCAGACCACCACCGACTCATCCGGGAGCGGAACCACGACGTGCTCACGGAGACGCCGTCGCTCTCGACGAGCCGGAAGCTCTGGCTGGTGGCGAAGACGCGCGCGCTCTGGGCGCTGAACTGCAACCCCGAGGCGGTGTTCTACCGGGCGACTGGGCTCGCCGAGACCGGGGACAGCCGGCACCCCCACGGCGACCCGCAGCCGACGCCCTAGGACGGCGTCCGGTCGCGGAGCACGGCGAAGTCGAAGCGGTCTGTTCTGAGGAGAGCGACGCCGAGCACGCCGGCCGCGGCTGCAGGGACGGCCTGGCCGAACGCGACGTTGACGGCGCCCCAGAGGATGACGAAGCTCACGAGGTCGTCGAGGAGGTACTCGCAGTCGGCGAGTCGGTCGCGGAGGGCGTCGGCGTCGAACCCCCAGTCGAGGAGGGAAACGGAGACGACCGCGGACAGCACCCAGCCGGCGTAGTTCGAGAGCGGGACGCCGTGGTAGACGCCCGGCGGGTAGTACTCCCAGAAGCCGAGGGCGACGGCCGCCGGGTCGAGGACGACGTCCATCCAGACGACGGTGGCGGCGACGGCGAGCAGTCGGAGCAGCCGGCTGCGGGCACGCGGCCCCGCCAGGAGGACGACGAGCAGGTAGCTGTTGACGACCAGCGGGAAGAAGAACACCGGGAGGCCGAGCGGGACCTCGCCGGCGAGCATCGGCCCGAGTTCGACGAGGTACGCGAACTCGCCGTACGGCCAGCCCGTCGCCACGCCGAACAGTTCGATGCCGAACGCGTAGCCCGTGAGCGCGACGAGCGCGACCGCGGCCCGCCTGTCGACCAGGGGCGCGAGTCCGGCCACGAGGGGGAGCCGCATCACGAGCGTGCCGAAGAGGATGAAGTAGGGGTTGAACGAGAGAAAGTCTGGGAGCAGCCCCCACGCCGACGCGAGCAGCGTGACGGCGCCGACGACGGGGAAGACGACGGCAATCTCGAAGCGGTGGCCGGCGACGAGGTCGTCGAGGAGGGCCTCGACCCGGGCGCGGTCAGCCACGCAGGACCCCCCAGAGGCCGCCGAGCGTGAACAGCATGCCCACGAGCGTGTTCACGGCCGGATACCACCAGTAGGCCCGGTCGACGTCCACCTGGAGCCGGCGGATGCCGAACACGAGCAGCGGGTACGCCAGCAGCAGGAGACCGAGCCGGTAGTCCAGGAGCGCGAAGACGGCGGCGGACAGCAGCCAGGTCGCCGCGCAGTACGCGAACGCGCCCTGTTCTCCGAGGTAGGTGGCCGTCGTGGCGATGCCGGCCTCGCGGTCCGGCTCGATGTCGGGGATGGCGGAGAATGTGTGCATCCCCATCGCCCACAGCCAGCCGCCAGCCACGGCGAGCAGCGGCGGGTGGGCGCCGGCGACCGCGGCGTACGCGGCCGCACCCGGCAGGACGTAGAGACCGTTCGACAGCGAGTCGAACAACGGCGTGGTCTTGAACCGCAGCGGCGGCGCGCTGTACTCGGTCGCGAGCAGGAACCAGCCCGCGAGGTACGGCCACGCCTGCTCGGGCAGGGGTGCGGCGACCGGGACCAGGAGCAGACCGCAGACGGCGACGACTGCTGTGACAGCCGTGCCGCCCCGGTAGCGCGCCTCCCGGCCCTCCTTCTTCGGGTTCGTCTCGTCGACGTCCCGGTCGAAGACGTCGTTGACGCCGTAGAGGTAGACGTTCGCCGGTAGCAGGAAGTACGCGAACAGGACGACGGCCGCGGGCGCGAACAGTCCGCCGACGGTGTCGGCGGCGTACGAGACGCCGACCAGCACCGGGCCGGCGAGGTAGAGCCAGAACCGCGGCCGCGAGAGGACGAGGAGGTACCTGAGCATGTCAGCGCGCGTCGTCGACGACGTAGTCGGCGGTGATGTCGCCGCTGATGAGACACATCGGGACGCCGATGCCGGGCGTCGTGTAGGAGCCAGTGAAGTAGAGACCGTCGAGAGCTTTCGAGCGATGCGGCGGCCGGAACAGCGCGGTCTGCCGGAGGGTGTGCGCGAGCCCGAGCGCCGTTCCCTGGTAGCTGTTGTAGCGCTCCGTGAACTCGGAGACGGAGAACGTCTCCTCGACGACGATGCGGTCGCGGAGTTCGACGCCCGTGTTCTCGGCGACGTCGTCGAGCACGAGGTCGCGGTAGGACTCCCGGACGGCGGGCGTGTCGTCCAGGCCGGGGGCGATGGGGACGAGCGCGAACAGATTGCTGTGACCGTCTGGCGCGACAGTGTCGTCGGTCTTCGAAGGCACGCAGAGGTAGTAGGCGGGGTCCTCCGGCCACGCCGGCTGTTCGAAGATCTCGTCGAAGTGCTGCTGCCAGTCCGACGGCAGCACCAGGGTGTGGTGGGCGAGTTCCTCGACGTCGCCCTCGACCCCGAGGTACAGCAGGAACGCCGACGGCGCGTACGTCCGGGACTCCCAGTAGTCGGCGTCGTACTGGCGCTTCTGTGCGGGGAGGAGTTCCTGCTCGGTGTGGGCGTAGTCGGCGTCCGAGACGACCACGTCGGCGAGCACTGCGCCGGTCTCGCCGTCGGTCTCCAGCTTGAAGCCGCCGCGCCGGCCCTTTATCTCGGTGACCGGGTGGTCGGTGAGGAACTCCACGCCGAGTTCCCGGGCGAGGTCGGCCATCCCGACGGCGACGCCGTTCATGCCGCCCTCCGGGTAGTAGACGCCGAGGTTGAAGTCGACGTGGCTCATGAGGTTGTAGAGCGCCGGCGTGGTGTCCGGCGACCCGCCGAGGAAGACCAGCGTGTACTGCATCACCTGCTGGAGCTTCGGGTGGTCGAAGTAGTTCTCGACGTGGTCCTGCATCGACCCGAGCAGCGTCAGGCCGCGGGCGTACTCGGCCAGACTCGGGTCCAGCCAGTCCCGGACCCGCGGGCGGTCCTCCTTCACGAAGTGCTCCATCCCGATCTCGTAGTTCTCCCTCGACTTCGCGAGGTAGTCGTCGAGCACGTCGCCCGCGCCGGGCTCGTAGGCGTCGAAGACCGCCTTGACCTGCTCGCGGTCCGGTGTCACGTCGATGGTGTCACCGTCGGTGTCGATGTCGAGGCCTGGCACGTCGCGGCCGGGCCGACGGCCCTCGTTGTCCTTGAAGAAGATGCGGTAGTGGGGGTCGAGGTGGGTGAGGTCGTAGTAGTCGGTCGGCTCCTTCCCGAAGTCGGCGAAGAACTCCTCGAAGACGTCCGGCATCAGGTACCACGACGGCCCCATGTCGAACTGGAAGCCGTCGCGTTCGAGGATGCTCGCCCGGCCGCCGACCTGCTCGTTCTTCTCCACGACCGTCACGTCGGCGCCCGCGTCGGCGAGGTAGCACGCGGTCGACAGCCCGCCAAAGCCCGCACCGATTACGGCGACCGACGTCCCCGCGAGTTCGTCCATGTCACTCACGTGGGACGGACGGCTGATAAAACGACGCCCTCCGGCGTTACGCGAGCCCGAAGCCCTCGGCGAGCAGGTCCTCGCGAACCTCGCCGTAGGCGTACGTCGGACCGCCGACCACGTCGACGGTGAGCTGTGCGGGGCCGAACGCGCCCTCGTCGATCTCGTCGTGGTCCCAGTCCTCCCCTCCGAACACCTCGGCGAACGGAGCGTCGTACAGGTCGGCCGCAGAGGACGGCACCGCCTCGAAGACGTCCGAGTCCTCGGCGACGGTGAGGTGGACGCGCCCGCCGTACGCGAGTGCGTCGTTCGTCCGGCCGATGGCGGTCTGCTCGTCGCCGGCGACGGGCGCGACGGGCGCGCTCCCGGTCGCGGAGAGCACGTCGGTCGGGTCGTAGCCGAGTTCGTACAGCCGGAAGACGGCGAGTTCGGCGGCCCGTGCAGCGCCAGAGACGCTGCCGGCGACGCTCGCGGTGCGGTAGGCGGGGAGGAACACGCTCCCGGCCTCGACGCTGGCGAGGTCGGCGACCTGCCGGGCGGCGGCCTCGGTCGGCAGGTCGTCACCCTCCAGCGCGAGGACCGCGAACTCGAAGGCGTCGACGTAATCGATGGCCTGGAACTCGCCCTCTCGTGCGACGAGCGCGCGAGCGGGGCCGCTCCCGAGGCCCTCGTAGTCCTCGACAGAGAGCTCCCAGCCGGCCTTCTGGGCGCCCAGCATCGCCACGGCGGGCTGGTCGCAGGCCAGCTCCACGTGCGGGAACGTCGCGCCCGCCACCTCGTCGACGCGGGTCTGGACCGTCGCCAGGCCCGCCGTCTGGAGCTCCGCCAGCAGCAGGCCCGCCTCCAGGCCGCCCTCGTGTTCGACGCCGAAGTCGATGACTGTCGTGCCGCCCTCGAGCTCGAACGCGCCGATGTCGAGCTCCTCGGTGAATTCGAGGGCCTCGTCGGCGAGCTCCAGCGCCATCCGGTTGAGACTGTCCATGCGCCGGGATTCGGCGCCCCCACACAAGAGGTTTCTCAGTAGCGACGAGCGGAGACGCCGGTGCGAGGTCAGTCCTCGGCGGCGCTGGACTCGGCGCCCGGCGACGCCGTCTCGCTGGGCGGCTCGTAGTCGGCGGTGACGGGCGGCCGGAACACCCACAGCAGCGTCGCCCCGACGAGGAACAGGCCGCCGAGGATGGCGACGGCTTCCACCGCCGAGAACATGTCGGCGAGCACGCCGCTACCCACGCGGAACGGGATGCCGGCGACCTGCCGGAGCATCGCCACCGAGGACAGCAGCGTCGCCCGCCCGACAGACGCGACGTTGTCGTTCAGGTAGCGGTTCTGGATGGGGCCCAGTAGCGACCCGCCGCCCTTCAGCGCGAAGAACATCGGGAAGACGACCCACGGCAGGAACCCCGCGAGGACGTACGTCACCGCGATGCTCGCCGGAATGAGCATCACGGCCTTCCGGACGCCGAGCAACTCCTCGATGTCGCTGGCGTAGTCACTAGTGACCGCCGAGAGCAGCCGAAACGCGCCGTACAGCAGCCCGATGAACAGTATCTCTGGGCGGGGCATCGGGAGCGACTCCAGCGTCGGGAGGAAGGTCGCCTCGATGGCGTCGCGGGCGATGGGCTGGATCCACATGTCCATCGTCCAGATGGCGCCGCTGATCAGCGAGATGTAGACGACGAACCACCGCAGGCGGGGTCCGGTGACCTGGTCGCGGATGACGGGGATGGCGTCCGCGACCGACATCCGCTCCTGTTCGTGGTCGGACTCGTCGTCGTAGGCCTCGTTCTGGGGGAGGCGGAGGACGAACACGATGGCGAGCGCGGCCGTGACGATGCCGGCGACGAACGGATAGAACCGGTTCACGGTGTAGAGCGCGGCGCCGATCACGCAGCCCGCAGCCCCGACGTAGAGGCCGATGGCGCGACCGCGGCCGCTGATGCGCGTGAACTCGTCCTCGATGTCGTGCTCCTGGAGGGTGTCGTAGAGCCACGCGCTCCCGCTCCCGGAGATGAACGTCCCGCCGAACGAGAGCGTGACGAACGTGAACGTGAATCCGACGAAGTCGGTGGCGACGAGGTAGCTGGCGTTCGACACGAGCATGATGGCGGCGCCGACGGCGAGGCTGTTCCGGCGACCGATCCGGTCGCCGACGTAGCCCGTCGGAATCTCGGAGGTGACGACGACGATGGACTGGATGGAGGCGATGAGACCGATCTGCGTGTACGACAGCCCGTTGAACAGCAGGAAGAACGTGTAGACGGGGTAGTGGAACCCCGGCCGTGCTGTCGCCCGGTAGAGGTAGTATCGACGGATGACCTGGGACTTCGAGAGGCGGCTCATTGCAGGGGACGGCCAAACAATTACGGTCGTCCGACAAATATCCTTCGAGAGCGTGTGAGTGCGTCACGCAGACCTCGGCTGTTCGAGTGCCTGGCGACCTCAGACAGCCGTACAGCCGCCTGCCCGGCCCCGGCGTTTGTGAAACAATTTACAGTACAGAAAGTGATAGGTACTGGTTCTCGCGCGCTGCGAGTGTTCCACGGTTTTACGGGAACTCGCGCCCACTGTCACCACGTGTCTATTCAGTCCAGGCGGCTCCCGCTCGTCGGGCTGCTGTTCGCAGTAGTCGCCGCGGTCGGCTACCTCGCGTTCGACTGGCAGTTCGGCGGCGACAGCAGCCCGGTCGTGCTCGTGCTCGCGCTCGCCGCCGTCGTCGTCGCCGTCGGTAGCGAACTCCGCAGCCGTCTCTGAACCGCCAGGACGCCGCCAGGGTCGCGGTGAGACGGCTGGCGACTCACCGCTTCGACGACGGCCGGAGGTCGTCGACGGAGCGGAGGTGGCTCTGCTTCGCGAGGAACGAGCGGATCTGTTTCATGTCCTCGTCCGTGATGCCGAACTCCGACTCGAGGGCGGGCTCGTCGGTCGATTCCTCCCCGCGACGGTGCTGCTCGCCGTCGCGTTCGACGGGCGAACCATCAGCTGTCGCTTGCTCGTCGTTCACACTCTCCAGTTTCGCCGTTCGCGAGTAAACGGAGCGTGCATTGCATATACGGGGGTTCTTGTGGTGAGTGATAGCCGCTCGGACTGATAGCCGGCGAGTGGCGTCTATCCTCAGTAGTCACGCACGCAAGGACGCCGACGCGAGAGACACGGAAGTCTCTCGCGGTCGTGGAAACAGTAGGAGTGCGCTGGCTGGGATTTGAACCCAGGTTGTGACCATGGCAAGGTCACGTGATACCACTACACTACCAGCGCGCTTCGCATCCTGAACAACAACGCGGTTGTATATAAATCCGTTCTTTGCGGTCGGCCGTGGGAATGAGGGACACGTCCGGGGCCGGAGCCAGCGGGCGGTCCCGGGCCGTGCGGGTGTTGGACCACTGACTGACAACTACCCACACACAATTCGGCCGGCTCGCAGGGTGAGAAGGCGACACAGGCCCGTCTCGGAAACGCCACCCTTTTTAGGGAGAGCTCTGTACGTACGCTACAGTCTCGTGACGAGACACGGACGCGACACGGCATGACACGCAGCGTACTCGTGCCGTCGTCCCTCGTTCGGGAAGCCGAGGACAAGCGCGAGGCAACTCGCAAACTCGGTTACGTCGCCCGCGCGGCGGCGGTGTTCCGAATCGACCGCCTCGTCGTCTTCCCCGACGAAGACGGCGAGCGCGAATGGGGCGGCGGGTTCGTCGAAACGGTGTTGCGGTACGCCGCGACGCCACCGTACCTCCGAAAGGAGGCCTTCGACACGCGCGACGAACTGGAGTACGCCGGTGTCCTCCCGCCGCTCCGTCTCTCGTCATGGACCGGCTCAGACTCGAGCGGGTCTGGGTCGTTACGAC
>Ga0208138_100158_pt1 | contig 39978 bp, 37 predicted proteins | sample AntRauMetaRauer3_FD_184786 | JGI IMG/M metagenome (GOLD analysis project Ga0208138, IMG submission 184786) | Saline lake microbial communities from Rauer Lake, Antarctica, in enrichment culture - Antartic Rauer Lake 3 Metagenome Rauer3 (SPAdes)... ... | reverse complement strand
CGATTCCGGAGCGGCCTCGGGAAGGAACGTTGCAGATAACACGTCCCCGTCGACAACTAATTCGAGATCACTCACTGTCGGTGCCTCCAGCCAGTTGTGAGGCCAGTCGGGTTTTGTTTGATGCCAGTGCCGTCTCCGCTATTGTTAGAACGTTGTCTTGTAGTCGTGTCATTGGTGTGTTTCGTAGCGTATCACGTGTCAGCCTCGCCGGTAGCGAGTGAGTAGAGTGCTTCCGTGAGAACTTCAGTCGCAGCAGCACAATCCCACCAATCGGTCCATTCGAGAGGGTTGTGGGAGTGACCGCCCCGGGATGGAGCAAACAACAGGCCTGCGTCGGTCGCGGTGGCGATCTGCATCGTATCGTGTCCTGCCCCTGAGTGAACGTCGACGGTTTCGATACCGAGGACGTCTCCTGCATCGTGTAACGCGTTACGACAGGTCGGTGCCATGTCTACGGGCGGCACGTCATACGAGCATTCGAGCGTCGTCTCAACGCCACGGTCGGCTTCGAGAGTCTTGAGTTTCGCGTTGACACGGTCGACAAGTCGGTCGATCACCGCTTGATCAACATCACGGATGTCGGCGCTGAACTCGACCTGACCCGGGACAACGTTGACCACACCCGGGTCAACCGAGAGTTCTCCGATGGTTGCGACGGCTGTTCCAGCCGGTTCAGCGGCGTCCTGTGCCGCTTGTTCGAGTGCGAGAATAAGTTCGCTGGCAGCCGCAAGCGCGTCCGTACGATCTGTCATCGATGTAGACCCGGAGTGTTCGGCCGTCCCTTCGATTGTCCCGTGAAGCCTTGTGGTCCCAGTGATCGTCGTCACAACGCCAGCTGAAACGTCCAGCTGTTCGAGCCGCTCGCTCTGTTCGATATGGAGTTCCAGCCATGCGTGCCAGTCGGTCGCATCGAGACGGCTCTCGCCGTGGAATCCGATATCCTGCAAGGCCTCACGGAGCGTTTCTGAGCCATCCGAAAGTTCGAGTGCCACATCGGTGTCGAGCAGGCCAGCGGCAACCGACGAGCCAAGCACTCCGTCGGCGAACCGCGTCCCCTCTTCACCGGTAAAACAGACTACCTGAATCGGCCGTGTAGGAGATACATCGGCGTCTTGGAGTGCCCGAACGGCTTCGAGACCCGCGTAGACGCCGAGTGGGCCGTCAAAGATCCCACCGTTCGGAACCGAATCGAGGTGACTTCCAACCGCAACCGGCGCGGCCTCGGGATTACACCCCTCAGGTAGCCACGTTCCGGTGATATTGCCGACAGCATCGGTGTCGACGGTCAGATCTGCAAGGATCAGTTGGTCGACGAGGCTTTCGCGGGCCTGTTGGTTTGGTGTGGTCCCCGGCAGCACCGTTCGGCCGCGTCCATCCTCAGTTGCGACAGTACCGAACTGAGCGTTGCGCTCGATATCCTGCCGAAGTCGGTCACCGTCGACCGGGAACCGAGGCTCGTTCATCGGTCCACGTTCGCGTGTGCAGCGGCCATCGTTTGTCGATAGATCGAGCGCGTGATTTTCAGACATCTGATAAGGGATCTGGAAATCGTCATGAGCCAACGGTTCAGCTTCCTCGGTAGGTCGTGTACCCACCAGGCGACAACAACAGCGGGACGTGATAATGTTCGTTGGCATCATCGATAACGAACCGGACTGGGACCGTCTCCAGGAACGTCGACTCCGAGGAGCCCTGCCGATAATACGATCCGACATCGAAGAGCAGTTGATACGTGCCGGTCTCCATCTCGGAGTCGGTCAACAGCGGTTCGTTGAGTCGGCCGTCGTTGTTGGTGGTACCGTGAGCGATCGTCTCAGACGCTCCGTCGCCATCCAGTCGCTGTAGTGTCACCTCGACCCCTTCGGCAGGGCCCTCTTGGCCCGTGTCGAGGACGTGTGTGGTTAGTTCGGCACTCATGTCGAGCCCTCCTCGTCGAGGTCGCTACGATCCATCGAGAACTGCTGGAAACCGGTTGGTCGCGGCGGTTCTCGCAGCACCTTTGCGTCACCGTCGAGATCGTCGCGCTCTTTGATCCAGGTGCGGTTGTTCGCCTCGAAACTGACCGATTCGAGCTGCGGATACCGTTCGAGCACCTGCAGTCCGGTCTGATAGATTAGCTCCTGAATCGAGTTCACGTCAAGCTCGTGGAAGACGGTCTGTGTGATGTCACGCACCTGCTCGGCAGGAACGTAGCGCTGTGGGTCGTCTCCGAGCGCGTCGGCCGAATCAGCGTACGTCCAGAAGATATCCATAGCGACGTAGAGCGTGCGGTTCTCCCGTTCAGGGAGAGTCGTGTACTCGTCGTCGACGTAGCCGACAAACGAGTTGTCTTTTACTTTGACCAGTTCGATCCCGGTAACACCGCTCTGATGTTCCTCGATGACTGGTCCGTCATCACCCCGACTCAGGTAGATCTCTCCGAACGCGGACTCGCCGTGGGAGACTCCGAAAACGAGATCGCTGGCCTCGAAGTCATCGCTCCCGGGGACGGGTCGCTCGTCGAAGGGGAGCTCGTCAGCAGACATCCGCACAGCATCCATCTGTGAGTAGGTCTCCAAAAATAGCGACCCCACGAACTCGAGGAAGCCCTCGACTGTCGCGCCGTCATATTCTCCTGCGTGGTGGAGAATGAAATTCTTCATCGAGTCCGTTGCGACTACCATACTGTTGTCGCCCTCGCTGAACGACGGTAGGAACTCTTCGCCTTCGACTTGTACACGGACTTCCAGTCCGAAGAGCACGTTGTTCCGGCCATCGAAATCCGACTCCGGAATCTTCCGAATGCCCTCAAGCGGTGTCCCGTACGTCCGATAGACCGCGACTTTCTCTTTGCCGTAGTTCATCGTCCGCTGGCCGGTGTCTGGCAACTCGCTGTCGCTCATTGTTTTTCCAGCCCTCCAGACATCACGTCATAAGCTTCTTGTTCCCGACTCCACGGTTTGTCTGCCCGTATTCCTAATTCTTTCATCTTTCACCCCAAACTGCTACTGACCATATGATATATCTTTTCACTGGCAAACTTCCCGACAATCGTCCGGGGTTTGCTGTCTCTATTTGTTAATTAGCAAAATGAGTATGGCTTTGATGCTTATTCTCAGTTCCGAACTCTGTCAGTTCCAGCATCATGACGTCACATTACAGATCCAACGGGCCATATCGTCCGATGCGTCCACAGAGTTTTGCCACACGCCACACATACGGCGATCATCTAGGAGGTCAGCAGTTCGTCAAGCCGCAACCGTGCGATCTCGTGTACTTCGTTCAGCGCCGTCTGGAATTCTTCGGTCTCCGAATTGTCGACTCGGTCCTCCATCGTCTCCTGAATTACATCGGGAGACGCACCTTTTACCGCCATGATGAACGGAAAACCGAACGTCTCGCGGTATGTTTCGTTTAGCCGCTGAAACGTCTCGTACTGTTCTCGGGAAAGCTGGTCGAGGCCAGCTGAGGCCTGCTCCTCGCGTGAGGCATCGGTCATTTCGGTTCGCTCTCCGAGGTCTGGGTGTGCCCGTAACAGTTCGAGTTGTTTATCGCGTGAGGCGTTCTGTACAGCCTGTCTCATGCTCTCGTGGACGGCTTTGACTGAGTCGAACGGTCGATCCGAATAGGCTTGCTCGGCAACCCAAGGAGATGTCTCGTACACACCGCCTAATGTATTCACGAACTCGCTGTCGTCCATCTGATTCAACTCCTCGATAGAGAACTCGCTCATCCTCTCGGGTGTGGCCACCTCTCACTTAAATTACGCCCTGTTGCCAAACGATCACACGTTTGTGTGTTTAATCGGTGCGACACTGACACAACATATCCATCTCAAGGCTCGTGTGCTCGTAGTCGACTACATTCGTCACCGTAATTCCTCTATCTGGATCACAAAATAACAAAAATATGTTCAAGTTTTAGGTATTTTAGGGCTCTAACTGTGTATAAGTGTGCGTTACAAAGATTTAACATTGGTATTCGAAGAAGGCAGGTTATGAGTCAATCAGGCGGCGCTAGCAGCGAAGGAAATTCGGTCGTGTTGTACGGAATTGAGGATCGACCACCGTTTAGTGAGGCGATTCCGCTCGGAATCCAACACGTACTGGCAATGTTCTTGGGGAACGTTGCACCGCCGCTGATCCTCGCAGGGGCGGTCGGATCAGTCACGGGCGAAACCATGTTTCTCGTCCAGATGGCGCTAATCGTCGCCGGAGTCGCAACCATCGTCCAAGCGTTTCCGATCGGGCCGGTCGGCGCACGACTCCCCATCGTTATGGGGACGAGTTTCGCGTTTCTGGGACCCCTTATCGGGATCGGCAACCAGTTCGGCATCGCAGCAGTGTTCGGTGCAGCGTTAGTTGCCGCACCGGTTGAGATGATCATGGGAGTGTCTCTGGACCGCTTCCGGGACTACTTCCCGCCACTCGTCACCGGGATCGTCGTGATGCTCATCGGACTCACGCTCATTCCGACGGGGATGAACTATGCGGCTGGAGCTTCGGCGGGGCCGTCGGCGGCCGGATACGGGTCGTTTACGAATCTCGGACTCGCCGGACTCGTCCTCGTCGTTACAATCGGTCTCAACCAGTTTTTCGAAGGATTCCTCCGCGTCATCAGCGTCTTCGTCGGAATCCTCGTCGGATACATCGCCGCGCTCGCACTGGGCGTGGTCGACCTGTCGGGCGTCGCATCAGCTGGATGGGTAACGGTGCCGGTCCCGCTCAAATACGGGCTGGCGTTCGAACCCAGCGCGATCCTCACCGTTGCGTTTCTTTATGTCATTACTGGGATGGAGACGATCGGTGATATCTCTGGGACCGTTGCAGCAACGGGCCGCGATGCGACAGACAAAGAGATGCGTGGGGGCCTTATCGCAGATGGTGTAATGAGCGCGTTCGGTGCCGTGTTTAATGCGCTTCCGAACACCTCCTTCTCGCAGAACGTAGGGTTGGTTAATTTCACCGGCGTTGCGAGCCGCTACGTCGTCGGTATCGGTGGTGTCGCTCTCGTAATCCTCGGATTCATCCCGAAAGTCGGCGCGGTTGTCTCGGCGATGCCTGACGCAGTGTTGGGCGGCGGCGCGTTGATCCTGTTCGCGATGATCTTCTCGTCGGGCGTTCGGATCGTCACACAAAACGTCACGCTCGACCACCGAAACTCGACGATACTCGCTCTCTCGATGGCACTTGGCCTCGGCGTTGGGTTCCGCCCCGAGATCCTCCAGCAGTTCCCCACCGAGGTACAAACGCTGTTCGGATCTGCGCTCGTGACCGGTGGCTTTGCTGCGTTGTTGCTCAATATCGTGATCCCGGGCGGCGGCGTCGGAACCGGACCCACAGAGTACACCGCTGGACTCGTTCCCGAGACGACCACTGATGTCGACACGGATCATGCCGAATCTGCATTGAGTACAGACGACTGAGCGCGATGTGTCTCCGATTTGTGGACAGATGAGGCCACCCAACACACATCGTGTGTTGGAATCGATGACACATGTGGCGGTTCAGGATTATAAATACGTGAGGGGTGACTCCGAACACAATGGTAGAAAAGCACGGAATCAACACCGAGTACAGTACTGATATCGCTGTTGTCGGAATGGGGAGTGTTCGATTCGACAGGGGTAAACGACCACTTCTCGACTGTCTGGAGCCGATTGAGAGAGCCCGCCGCATGGAGTGGGTGTGAGACCCGATGCCGGAGATCGATACAATTGTCACTGGCGGAACGGTCGTGACCGCGGACTCAATGTTCGATGCAGCCGTCGGCGTCGACGACGGAATAATCGTCGGCGTCGCTGACGAGCGGGCACTCCCGACAGCTGACCGCCGAGTCGATGTCGACGGAAATCTCATTCTCCCGGGTGTGGTCGACCCTCACACCCACCTCGCGGGGTACAACTCGATAGACTCCTACGAAACAGGGACCGCAGCAGCCGCTGCGGGGGGCGTCACTAGTCTCCTGACGTTCGCCTGGCAAGGCTGGGACGACGGCGAGTGGGATGACACGGGAACCCTCTCGGGAGCAGTTGAGCGTCACAAAGACGGGGCCGCCCCGCTGATCGATTGTGGGCACCATCCCGTGATCACCCAGGAGACACCCGAAGTGCTCAACGAACTCCCGGCGCTCGTCGACGCGGGTGTCACCTCTTTTAAGATGTTCACGACTGACGACATCCGGCTCTCCAACGGGTTCATCGGCGAAGTGTTCCACCGGCTCGCCGAGCTCGGAGCGGTCGGTATGGTCCACACCGAAGACTACTCGGTGTGTACCGAGCGGACGAAGGCGGTGCAAGCGGAGCCATCAAGCGACTCAGCATCGGCCTATCCCCGGTCGCGGCCGGACTACGCCGAGGCGATGGCGGCTGGAGCGGCTGCACGACTCGCTGCCGCGGCCGACGCCAAGTACTACGGCGTCCATACAACTTCGAAAGCAGCTGCCGATGCCATCGCGTCGGTCCGAACCGACGGCTCGAATGTCAGGGCCGAAACGTGTACGCACTATACTGCGCTTGACAACGACGCCCTCGGCTGTCTCGGGAACCGTGGGATCATGGCACCTCCGTTGCGGACGCCGGACGACATTGATGCGTTATTTGACCGACTCCGCGATGGCACGCTCTCGGTTGTCTCGACCGACCACGTCGCCCTCCCCATGAGCCGAAAGGAGTGCGGCCCGTGGTGGGAGAGTGCCTTCGGTGTCAACAGCCTTCAGACGAGCCTGCCGGTCTTCCATGATGAAGCCATAAATCGGCGTGACTTCTCGTATCCGTCGCTTGTCGACCTCCTGTGTACCACGCCTGCCCGCACGTTCGGACTCCCCTCGAAGGGACGGATCGAACCGGGTGCCGATGCCGACCTTGTGGTGTTCGATCCCGACGAAACCTACACGATCAACGCGGCTCGGAACCACTCGGATGCAGACTACTCGATCTACGATGGCCGTGAGGTGACTGGCCGAGTCAAAAAGACGTTCGTCCGCGGAACACTAGTCGCCGACAACGGCGAGATCGTCGCTGAACCGGGATATGGACGGTTCCTCAGTCGTGTCGTTCCCAACTGGGATCGATAACGAAAGGGGGCGGGGTGAAAATCGGCGGCAAATCAGCGACGAAATCCTCTTAGGCTTGTTGGGACTGGCTCTGTTGTTGTCTGGTAATGTAGCCTGCAATTCGGTTCCTGACTCGCCGTGATTCGACGTCAGTCAGGGTCGACACGCGATGGCGGTTCGTCTCGAAGCTGTCGGTGAAGCGATCTGGGTGCCGCTGGAGTAGGGTATCACCGATATTAATGATCTCTTCGGCATTTAGTGTCATACTACGCAGTCGATTGAGCCGACGAATAGTTCTTTCGTGGACCATTTGTCCCGAGGATGTACACGAAACACGTTTTCCGTGTGGTTGGCGTGTGTGGCGCTGTTGCAGGGGGGAAGCTTTTAATTCGCCATCCGGTACCCGAGAGGGGAATGATACTAACCGGGACAGTTGTCGTGGATTCGACGACCGTGATCGAGGACGGCGCTGTCGTCGTCGATGGGTCATACATCGAAGCCGTCGGCCACCGGGACGAGTTGGTCGATCAGTACTGGGACAGAGAGAGACACTCCTACGACCTGCTGCTTCCCGGCTTCGTCGGCGGACACATCCACTCGGTCCAGAGTTTGGGTCGTGGCATCGCTGACGACACCGAGCTGCTAGACTGGTTGTTCGATTACGTACTCCCGATGGAGGCCTCACTGTCGGCCAACGAGATGGAGGTTGCCGCCAAACTCGGCTATCTGGAACTGATAGAGAGCGGCACGACGACGTGCATTGATCACCTCTCGGTGGCACACGCCGACCGTGCCTTCGAAGCCGCCGGCGAGTTAGGCATCCGCGGCGTCCTCGGGAAGGTGTTGATGGACCAGCGCTCGCCCGAAGCCCTCGAAGAGGATACCGACCGGGCGCTCGCGGAGTCCGAACGGCTGATCGAGACCTATCACGGCGCGTTCGACGACCGAATCCGGTATGCAGTGACCCCACGGTTTGCGGTCTCCTGTAGCGAGCAGTGTCTCCGTGGGGCTCGTGAGTTGGCTGACGCCTACGACGGGGTCCGGATCCACACCCATGCTAGTGAGAACAGAAGTGAGATCGAAACGGTCGAATCTGACACTGGACTGCGGAATATCCACTGGCTCGACGAGGTGGGGCTCACTGGCGAAGACGTCGTCCTGGCACACTGCGTGTGGACCGACGAGAGCGAGCGTGAGGTTCTCGCCGAGACCGGCACACACGTTACTCATTGCCCCTCGTCGAATATGAAACTCGCAAGTGGTGTCGCACCTATCGAAGACTACCTCGACCGTGGGATCAACGTCGCGCTGGGCAACGACGGCGCGCCGTGTAACAACACACTCGATCCGCTGACCGAAATGCGACAGGCAAGTCTCTTGCAAAAAGTCGACCAGTTGGAGTCGACTGCCACCCCAGCACGGACAATCTTCCAGATGGCGACGCGAAACGGTGCGAAAGCCGCTGGGTTCGACCGCCTCGGGGAACTCCGGGAAGGATGGCAAGCCGACATCATCGGCCTCAACACGGACCAGACTCGTTCGGTCCCGATGCACGATGTGTTCTCGCATCTCGTTTTCGCCGCCCACGGCGACGACGTCCAGTTCACGATGGTCGATGGGAACGTCCTCATGGAACACGGGGAGGTGACCGTCGTCGATGCCGACGAAATCCGTCGCCGCGGCAGTGAAATCGGCTTGGGGATGGATCTCGAAACAGAACGGAAAGCCGCACACGGACAGAAGCCCTAATTCGTCTGTCTTGTATGGTTGAAGCGGCCTAAACTGGGTTCACATCTCGATGTCATCGAGACACTGGTAGTACTCTTCAACGAGCGTCGAGCGCAATCCTATGTCGGTCGCGTAAATTTACTCGTAGCCGGTTCGGTCGGCTATGTCTGCTGCCGTCCGTGAAGCACGCGAGAGGATGCTATCGAGGGATTCGTCGAACGTCTGTATCTCCCGATCTTCCATGACGACTTCGCCAGCACAGACCACAGTGTCGACCTCGAAGCCTTGAGCGGCGTGGACGAGCGTGAAAACTGGGTCTTTGCTGGGGGTCAGATGCGGATGGTCCAGGTCGACGATTGCGAGATCCGCCTTTGTTCCTGCTTCGATCGAGCCGAGGCTATCGGCGCGCCCGATGGCGGCTGCGGCGTCTCTCGTGATCATATCGAAGGCAGTCTGTGCGTCGACGACACCGGGATCGCGGTGGTAGCCCTTGTGGCCGCCGGCCATGGCGCGAACGTCGCTGAGGGGGTTGACCGTATCGCTTAGAATCGAGTTGTCGGTTCCAAGGCCGACGGTGACGCCTGTATCGAGCATCTTCACGACCGGTGCAAACCCGGTCGCAAGGCGCATATTCGCCATGAAGTTGTGTGCAACCGAGGTACCGGTTTCGGCGAGGGTTCGGACGTCGCCTGCATCGATCTGGACGCAGTGGCCCAGCAGCGTTCGCTCGCCGAGGTAGCCGACGTTGCGGAGGTACTCAATGCTGGAGATGTCACGCTGCTCTTGGGCCTCGGCTTCGGCGACATGCGCCGTCGTCATCACGTCATGTTTCTCTGCGAGTGCGTATGCCTCCCGAAAACAGCGGTTCGTCGTAGTTTCGACGACGACCGGCGCAGGCCAGATCGACTGTCGACCGCCAGCAGTCCCGTCGTAGGTTTCGATCAGCGAGTCGACTTCGGCGACGACAGCATCGGTGTCTTCGACAAAAGTGTCCAGCGGCGGGTGGTCGACGCCGTCTTCCCGGGCCTGAATATCGGTGACGAGCTCCTGGAACACCGCGTCGGCACCGCAGTCGACCATGCCCGCGCCGTAGACGTTGCGGATGCCTGCCTGATCGTAGACATCGAGTTTCGCTTCAATGGTCGACCAATCATCCCAGAGAACCTCCGTGTCGTTTTCGACGAACGTCGTCACGCCCGACTGAATCGCCTCGATACAATATAGCGTCGCTGCGAGCGCGTGCTCATCGGGGTCCATTGCGAGTGTCCCCGGGCGTTTGACGTTGTAGAGCCAGTCCAGCAGGCCGCGGTCCTCGGCGAACGAGCCGCGAAGCAGAATATCCGAGACGTGGGTATGAGGATTGACCAGCCCGGGGATGACAGCGCCCCCCTCGGCGTCGATAACACGATCGGCGGCATGAGCATCGCCAAGTTCGTCGGTGCTCCCTACCGCGGTGATCTCATCGCCCTCGATGGTCACAGCACCGTCTTCAATTACAGTCCGGTCGGTATCTTGAGTAATGACACGTCCGTTTGTCACGAGAAGGTCTGTCATTGGGTCACTCCATCACGCAAGGCCCGCACAGTCGGTTCAATCGGTTGTTCCGAATGCTGACTCTGGTAATTAGTTGTTGCAGTCATTGAAATTGACGTCTTCAAACCGGTACTTAATGATTCGTGTCGGCTCATTCGTGTGGCAAATCCGGCTCACGACGCCGACTGTCCCAACATCTCTATCCAATCGGGTTTATCACAACTCATTTGTTGACAAACGCCCTATTTTTTTGCATTTCGGTACAAAAGCATACAGTAAAATCTCAATGATGTAGTCTTTATATACTGTTGGAGGGTGTGTATCTGACGATCAAAGAATATGAGCGGAGACCCTTTCGTCCGGATGGATAACATCACGAAGACGTTTCCAGGCGTAATTGCGAACGACGACGTCTCGATAACCGTCCGAAAAGGAGAGATACACGGCCTCCTCGGTGAGAACGGTGCTGGAAAGAGCACACTGATGAAGGTGTTATACGGGCTTTATTCGGCAGACAGTGGGGAGATCTATTTGAACGACAAGCAGCTCAAACTATCGTCCCCGCAGGATGCTATCGACGCCGGGATCGGGATGGTTCACCAGCATTTCAAACTCATACCGCGGCTGTCGGTCGCAAAGAACATCGTTCTCGGTAGGCGTGAACCGGCATCCGCATTCCGTAACGAAAGCGGGGGGGCTGACAGCGGGGCGTTTTCGTCGTTGGCTTCCAATAACGTCCTGCAGTGGCTCGCAGCCAGATTCACGCTGGGGCTCGACGAACCCGAAACAAAAATCCAGTCGCTCGCGGACGATTACGGGTTCGACATCGACGTTTCTGCACCAGTCTGGGAACTCGACGTCGGCGAGCGTCAGCGGGTTGAGATCCTCAAGGCGCTGTACCGGGATGTCGACCTATTGATTCTTGACGAGCCGACGGCGGTCCTCTCGCCAACAGAGGCTGACCGACTCTTCGAGACGCTACGGAAACTCAGCGATCAGGGCCTGTCGATTATCATTATTACGCACAAGCTCAAGGAGGTCCAGTCGATCACCGACCGTGTGACCGTCCTGCGAGATGGCGAAGACGTCGGAACAGTCGAGACAGCCGACGTGAGTCGAAGAGAACTGGCTCAGATGATGGTTGGCCGCGAAGTGCTGTTCGAAATCAAAAAAGAATCCGTGTCGATTGGAAAACCAGTGCTCGAAGCGTCGAACCTGCGGGCGGACGACGAGCGGGGCATCGAGGCGCTCTCCGGGGTCGACCTAACACTCCACGAGGGCGAGATAATCGGTGTGGCGGGCGTGAGCGGAAACGGCCAAATGGAGCTGGCCGAAACACTGGTCGGCGTCCGTGAGGCCACCGATGGGTCGGTTTCGATCAACGGCGAGGAGCTCACCCACAAACCGCCCCGCTCATTCATTGAGAACGGCGTGTCGTTTGTCCCTGAGGACCGCCACCGGGACGGCTGTGCGGAGTCCCTGTCGGTCATGCATAATGCGATTATGAAGGGGTACACGAGCAACGAGTTCGGCGAGGGGTTACGGCTTGACTACGAGTCGACGGCATCGTACACAGGTTCACTCGTCGACGAGTTCGACATCCGTGGCATCACGGACGTCTCGGAGATTACTGCAGGGGAACTGTCGGGTGGGAACCTACAGAAACTCATCCTGGCACGGGAGATCGACCGCAATCCGGACCTTCTTGTTGCAAACCAGCCTACGCGCGGCGTCGACGTCGGCGCAATCGAATTCATCCGCGAGCGACTCCTCGAACAGCGCGACAGTGGTACCGGTATTCTGTTGCTCTCGGAGGACCTCGACGAGATATTCGATCTCAGTGATCGAATCCTCGTCATCTACGAAGGGGAGTTCGTCTACGAAACAACACCCGAAGCGGCGGACCGGCGGCGGATTGGACTCGAAATGAACGGTGGCGATGTCAGCCAGCAGTCTCAGCCGGTCGCTGCCGCCGACGGCGGTCGGAGTGAGTCCTAATGGAGTTCAACGTCGAGTTGGACGCACGCGAGGACGTACCGCAGTGGATGGAGTACGCCACACCAGTGTTCACGATCTTGGCGGCACTGGCAGTAAGCGGCATCGCACTGTTCGCGTTGGGTGTGAATCCGATTGTCGCATACGAGGTCATGTTCTTCCAGACGCTCACAACGGAGTTCGGGCTCACAGAGACGGTGGCCAAGGCCGTCCCGTTGATATTCGCCGGACTGGCCGTGTATGTGCCGCTGAAAGCGCAGCTCTGGAATATCGGCGCGGAAGGCCAACTATTCATCGGCGCAATCGCGGGCACGTGGATCGGGCTGAACGTGTCGCTGCCGATGATCGCGCTCCTCCCACTGATGTTCGTCGGAGCTGGCATAGCGGGGGCTCTCTGGGTAGCGATTCCCGCTGTGCTCCGTGCCAAGTGGGGGATCAACGAGATCATCACCACACTGCTGTTTACCTTCATTGCTGCAGATCTTAAAAACTACGTCGTCCGTGGCCCGATGCAGGCTCCTGGAGCGAACTTCCCACAGACTGCACAGCTTCCGGTAGCAGCCCAACTGCCGGATATTCCCGGGATCGGTTTCCCGATCGGAATACTCCTCGCGGTCGTGTTCGTCGCGTTAACATATATCCTCGTAAACCACACACGACTGGGCTTCGAAATCACGTTCATCGGTGCGAACGATCGGGCAGCCGAACAGGCTGGGATGAGTAAGTACAAAATCTATCTGTTCGTCCTCATGGCCGGTGGTGCCTTTGCGGGTTTCGCTGGCATCAGCGAGATCTCCGGCGTCCAGTCGCGCCTGCGTGCGTTCTTCGCTCCAGGATACGGTTTTACAGCCATCCCCATCGCGTTGCTCGGCCGCAACGGCGCGTTCCAGGTCATGCTTGCCGCTCTGTTTTTCGCCGTTATTTTCGTCGGTGGATCGAGCATCGAAACGCTACTGAGTGTGCCAGCCGCAATCGTCGACATTATTCAGGCGCTAATTATCTTGTTTTTGCTCACCGCAGAGTTCTTCAAGCAGTACAGTGTTGATCTCTCGCTGAATCGGGATCGGGAACCAAGTGGTGTTACGCGGCCGGAGGGTGAGATCTAATGGCCGGTCTGCTCGCAGGGCTGGCAAACGCGACGGTCAACGCCAGTACGGTGCTCATTCTCGCCGGACTCGGCGAACTCATTAGCGAACGGGCCGGGGTTCTTAACCTCGGCGTCGAGGGAATGATGCTGGTCGGCGCACTGACAGGGTTCGTGACAACTGTGATTACGGGCAGCTACTGGCTTGGCCTCGGTGTTGCTGTCTTCGCTGGCGGTCTCATGTCTCTGGTCCACGGCTTCCTCTGTATCTCGCTCAACTCCGACCAGGCAGTTAGCGGTATCATGCTGACGCTTCTTGGGACGGGGTTGACGACGTACTTCGGGAACAGCTACACCGGAAACTCGATCTCGGGGTTCCCCGAGCGGACGCTTCCAGTCATCGGCGACTTCCTCGTCGAGATCCCGATCATTGGGCCCGCAGTCTTCCAGAGCACCGTTACCGACTACATCGCACTTCTCCTTGTTCCGCTGGTCTGGCTATTCCTCTACCGTACGAATATCGGCTTGGAACTCATCTCGGTTGGCGAGGACCCAGAGACAGCCGACACGATGGGCGTCGACGTCTACAAGATGCGGTATCTCGCCGTGGTGATCGGCGGCGCATTGGCCGGTGCTGCGGGCGCACACCTCTCGCTGTCGTTCAATGAGATCTGGTCGACGTCGATGACTGCTGGCCGTGGATGGATTGCTGTGGCACTCGTCATCTTCGCCCGCTGGCGTCCCGAACGCATTCTCGTAGGTGCCTATTTGTTCGGTCTGTTCAACGCCCTCCAGCTGTACTCACAGGCTCTTGATCTTAGTCTCAGTCCTGGAACTCCCCTCGCTGGCGTGTTCAACCCGATTCTTGAGTTCGTCATGAATCCGACGATCATGTCGACGTATCCGTATATTGCGACGCTGCTCGTCTTGGTCATCACTGTCGTTCGGGCCGAGAACAGCGAGCTCGCCCAACCATCGGCACTGGTGCAGTCGTACACCCGTGAAGCCGACTGAGTGGTTCACACATCTTTCACAGATGTGGCACACTACTAACAACCAGGACTGATCAACGACTTTGAGCGGTCGAGAGACCGTAATTCAGGGGAATTCACTATGCAGCCACTGCAAATGCTATTTTATTGCCAAACTTTATCATTAGGTGGCTTAATGTGAATGTGTACCACAAGAACTGAGAAATAAGTGGGCATTAGATGAGATACTACGCAAATAAAACACGAGATACACAATGACAAGAACAAATATATCACGACGAGATGCACTGAAAACAGCCGCAGGGACAGCCGGACTCATCGGACTAGCCGGATGTTCAGGCAGCTCGGGATCGTCAGGCGGTGATGGCGTGAACGCCGCGTTCATCTACCAAGCCGAAGTTGGCGATGTCGGCTGGGACCGAGCACACGAAGATGCCCGGCAAGCAGTCACCGAACGTTTTGATTGGCTCGAAACGGAGTTTTCGGAAGCGGTTGCTCCCGGCGATGTCCAGCGAGTGGCCGAACAATACATTTCCAGCGGGATGGACGCCATCTTCGGGACGACATTCGGATACATGGACCCACTGCACAGCATGGCACCGGATCACCCAGAGACGACCTTCGAACACTGTTCGGGGACCAAAACCAGAGATAACATGGGTCGGTACTACGGGCGTCTCTACCAGGCACGGTACCTATGTGGCGTCGCTGCGGGCCTCCTCACTGAGACGAATCAGATCGGATACGTCGCGGCGTTTCCGATTCCAGAGCTAATCCGACAAATCAACGCGTTCGTACAGGGCGCCCGGACTGTCAATCCCGACGTAACAGCCGATGTCAGGTGGACCAACGCGTGGGTCGACCCGCCGGCGGTGACCCAGGCAGTCAATGCCTTGACCGACGGTGGGGCCGACGTGATCAACAATCACCAGACGACCACCGCAGCCACCCAGACCGCTGCCGACAACGAAGCGTGGGCCTTCACGTACACGACTTCAATGGCCGAAGCAGGTGGCGACTACTACGGCAATTCGGCCGTATTTAACTGGGAGGAGTTCTACGCACCGACGCTCCAGGCGATCAACGACGGCAATTGGGGATCGGACGCCTACTGGGAAGGGCTCGATGCCGGCGTCGTCGGCCTTGGCGATTGGGGGCCGCAGGTGCCCGATAGCGTTGTGAGCGAAGTCGAAACGAAACAAGATGAACTCATTAACGGCGACCGGACGGTCTGGCAGGACACACAGTTCGCTGGAGAGTCCGACTCGTTCCTCTTCGGTGAGATGGGAAGCTACGTCGAAGGCATCAACGGAAGCGTACCCAGCTCGTAGTGCTGCCGACCGGGATGGTGTGTCGACGGTTAGAACCACTGTCCCATCCCACACTCCGGTTGTCGCAGCGAGGCTTTATTTTGATCTCCGTGTTGGCATCCGTATGAAGCGAGTTGTCGACGTCTCGGAGAACGCGGACGTACTTGGCCCCTACAGCCACGGCACGACGAACGGAGACGTGCTGTTTACCGCCGGACAAATCCCTATCACACCGGAAGGAGAGGTTCTCGACGATGAGCCGATCGGTGTCCAGACCGAGCAGGCACTCTCGAACATCGAGCGGATTCTCGCTGCAGCAGATTTGACAATGGCCCATGTCCTCAAGACGACAGTGTATATGACAGATATCGATGACTTCAGCGGGATGAACAGGGTATATCGCTCTTTTTTCGATTCGGAGCCGCCAGCACGGACGGCATTTGAAGTCCAGCGTCTCGCCGACGGAGCCGACATCGAGATCGAAGCAGTCGTCACACACGATTAGTGTGACACACATAGAACGTGTCGACGGTTAGTTGGCTAATTATCGTGGTGTTGTTTTGGACACAAGGTATTATTACCAACCAAAAAGTGAGTGTTACTGATGAGTAACGCAGAGAAGGAAAACAATCATAGTGGATTAGACGGGATTATTGAACAAACCGGGATAGATATTAAAGACGGGCGATACCCACTGGCTATTACGAACAATCCGGAGCTGTATCAACTTGAATTGCGACGTATTTTCGGTCGAGCGTGGGTCTACTTGGGGCATATCTCGGAATTTGAAGAGCCGGGAGACTACGCTCGGCGATACATCGGCGAAGATCCATTCATTCTAACGCGGGACGAAAACGGAGAATTGCACGCGTTCTTGGACAGTTGTATGCATCGCGGTGCACAGTTCTGCACTGCTGAAAATGGGAACACCTCCCATTTCCGGTGTCCGTACCACGGGTGGACCTACAAAAACGACGGTACACTCCAAGGGATGCCACACATGAGCGAGGCCTATCAGGATCTCGACGCGGATGAGATCACGCTCGAAGAAGCCTGTCTAGAGACATACCAAGGGCTTGTGTTCGGCCGGATCGCCGAGGAAGGACCTTCACTTGAAGCGTATCTCGGCGATTTTACGTGGTATCTCGACGTCCTCTTCGGGGCTACCGAGGCAGGTATGACGGTGATAGGCGAACCACATCGTTGGGAGTCTAGTCACGACTGGAAGACATCAGCCGACAATTTCTCCGGAGATTCGTATCACGTCCTCACAACCCATCAGGCTGGCCTCGAAACAGAGAACCTATCGAAGGGCCCGTGGGAGGAACTAAACGACTTCCCGGCGGCGTCGTATCTTGCCTGCACTGACCGGCACTCGATGGGGTACTATCTCTCTAAAGACGAAGAAACGTTCATGGGTTATCCCGAAGAGATCAGCGAGTATCTGAATCCGACACTCTCAGCCGAGCAGCGGGAACTGTTCGGTCGATCAGTGTTTCATTTCGGGACCGTCTTCCCGAATATGTCGCTCATTCACGGCATTCAGTCCGGCGGCTGGGGTGGACCGTGGGCCTGTATTCGCAAATGGAACCCGCGCGGACCGGGGACGACCGAGACGACGAGTTGGTGGCTCGTCCCGAAAGAGTTCGCCGACGACGAGTCGTTTCTTTCAGATTCCCACCGCGGCTGGGAAAGTCTTAGCCCCGGCGGCGCCTTCGAATCCGACGATCTCACGATTTGGGAGGGAATCTCCGACAGCAGTGGGGCCGTGACACACGAACTGCGCAACACGCGCGGAAATATGCAGCAGGGAATGGGAGCAATGACCGACGAAGTCGATACTATCGAGGACTCACTCCATGGGCCTGCGGAAGTCACCTCGAAGGGGCTGTACTTCGACGAACGCAACTCTCGGACCATCCTGCAGTCGTGGTACGAGATGATGAGCGACAGCCCGGAGATGGAGGGCGAGCCATGAGTTCTCTTCCGGTCTCCAAGGATGAGACGCCTGTCGATGTGGAGACCCAACACAGCGTCGAGCAGTTCCTCTATCGGGAAGCCGACCTGCTCGACGAGTTTGCACTCGAAGAGTGGCTTAGATTGCTCGATGACGATATCCTGCTCGAAGTACCGATCCGTGTTGCTCGTCATCCTGGGTCCGAACGCCCGGAGTTCAGCGACGAGACGAACTATCTCAGAGAGGACTACGAGATGATTCGCGAACGAGTCGGTCGACTCGAAAAAGAGTACGCTTGGTCGGAGAACCCCCGCTCGCGAATCCGACACGTGATCGGAAATGTGAGAGTCATAGAGTCGACCGAGACAGAGCTGACTGTCGCCAACAATCAGCACGTATTCCGAAGCTATGGTGACACGGCCGACCACGACCTACTGTCCGCAAAACGTCACACGGTTCTCCGGCGGCCCGATACGAACGGCGACGGGTTCTCTATCGGTCACCGAACGGTCTACCTCGATCACACCATCCTGAACACAAAGAACCTGACTCTCCCGCTTCTGTGACAATGACGGACAATCATACTGTCGGCGACACCGCTGAAACTGAGCGTCGACGACTCACTGATGGCGAGCAGTCGGTCACGATCATAAAACGCGTTTCGAAGGGTGAGCGGCTGAAAATCGACAGCGGCGACGCGAGTGTCAAACTCGATGCCCTCCTGCTAGAAGGACTCTCATGGCAACCTGACCGAGCGGCCGTCGACGAACTCATCCAGTCAGAGACTGCCATGGCGACAGATCCGGCCGCTACGATTGATGACTTGCAGGACATCGACACGGCGGCTGAAACAGGGAATCCGTTCTCAATCTCCAGCGAGTACTCGCACGTGCTCGTGGGCGATATTGCGACACCAGCCAGCGACGCACTTGTCGTGACGACGCCGGGGCGAGGAAGTACAATCACACTCGGGGTACAGTCGCTACGGGAGCTCGCCGCTGTTGAGGACACCTATGTGTTTTCTGTCTGGTTCGAGACTCCGTTCGGTCCCGAAGACACACCGGTCGAGGGGCCGCTGTAGACCGATGCTTCTCTCGGGAACCGTCGTCGTGGACGACACCACGGTCATTGAACACGGTGCGGTCGTTGTTGTCGGCGGCGAGATCGAGGCTGTTGGACTAGCGGCGGAACTCGTCGATCAGTACCCGGATCACCAACGGCGAGCGTTCGATATCATCAGTCCAGGATTCGTACAGACACACGTCCACTCCGTCCAGAGCCCCGGGCGTGGGCTCGCAGACGACACCAACCTCTTCGAGTGGCTCGAAGACCATATTCTCCCCATCGAAGCCGAACTAACCGCTGAGGAGCTGGAACTCGCCTCAATGCTGAGTTATATCGAACTGCTCGCACACGGCACGACCTGCTGTGTCGACCACCTGACGGTCGACCACGCCGACCGTGCCTTCGAGGCAGCAGGTGACATTGGTATCCGGGGGGTTCTCGGCAAAGTGCTAATGGACCGCAACGCTCCGGAAGGCCTCCGCGAGGAAACAGAGACTGGGCTGTCTGGGACGCGGTCACTAATCGACCGATACCACCGCTCGTATGACGACCGGATCCGGTATGCGGTGACACCACGCTTCACCCCGACCTGTTCGGAAGCCTGTCTCCGTGGCGCACGGGATATCGCAGACGAGTATGAAGGAGTCCGGATTCATACCCACGCGAGCGAACACCAGTCAGTCCTCGACGACGTCACCGCCGAGCGCGGAATGGGCGATATCGAGTGGCTCCACGAAGTCGGACTGACTGGGGAGGACGTTGTCCTCGCCCATGTGATTTTGACGAGCGAGCACGAACGCGAACTCCTCGCAGAGACCGGCACACACGTCACCTACTGTCCATCGTCGAATATGAAAGTGGGTGCGGGAATCGCGCCCATTGTCGACTACATCGACCGTGGTATCAACGTTGCATTAGGAAACGACGGTGCACCAGCGAACAACACACTCGACCCGATTGCCGAGATGCGACAGGCGACACTGCTTCAGAAAATCGCCCACGAAGACCCGCGGACACTCCCTGCCGAGACGGTGTTCCGGATGGCAACGCGAAACGGGGCGAGAGCAGCCGGATTCGAGCAGGTCGGAGCACTCCGTGAAGGGTGGAGAGCCGACATCGTCGGCATTCGAACCGACACCAGTCGCGGCGTCCCATTGCACGACGTATACTCGTATCTCGTCTACGCGGCCACCGGAGACGACGTCGAGTTCAGCATGGTCGACGGCAACGTCGTCGTCGAGGACGGCTCGGTGACCACTGTCTCCGAATCGGACGTCTATAGACGAGCTCGTGAGGCCTTCGAGGGACGGAATTGGAGTGGTTGAATGTTTCGACGGCCACTCAGCGCTTCTCTGAGATGGTTGGTTCTGAATCGAACGCCGAGTCGACCGGTGCCGAACCGAAGAGACCAACCATTCGAACCGTCTCCGAGCCAGCGTTCCGTACGGAATGATCGGTATCAGCAGGGATCACCGTGAGTGTCCCCGCATCAACGGTAGCTGTTTCAGAGCCAACGACAGCTTCGATAGTGCCAGCCAACACGATCAGGAGTTCATCAGATGCATCACGATGCTTGCCAATGTGAGCACCGGGTTCGAGTTCGTTATACACCACAGTGTAGTCCGTCGACTCCATCGTTGTCTCACCGGGGCGGTCTGAACTAAACGGGAATCCAGATAGCCAGCGAGCGTTTGGGCCGTCCTGTTCGACCGCGTCGAGTTCCAACTCTTCGAACCGAATCGTTTCCATACAAAATTTGGGACCGGCCACCTCATACGTTCTTCGGCACTCACTCGACGACAACGTCGACGTACTCGCCAGTCTCGACATCCACGAGACCATTGTTGGTCAGCCGGATGGCTGGGATTACTTCGAGTGAGAGATACGTCAGTTCGAGGATGCCCCCCGGCACTGACAGGCCGATATCAGTCGCTGCGTCCCTGACAGCCTCGAACGAGTCGGCTGTCTCGCCGATCGGTGCATCAGAGATGAGGCCAGCGACCGGAAGCCGGAGAGTGGTGAGCGAATCTGTTACCGGATCAAACACGGCGATTCCACCACCGACCTCACGGAGGTGGTTGGCGACGGTTGCCATTGCGTCGTGAGACACACCGGCTACGATACAGTTATGTGCGTCGTGTGCGACAGTCGTGCCGATTGCACCACGGTCGAGGCCAAGGTTGTGGACGAACCCACACCCCACGTTTCCGGGGCCTCCGTGTCGTTCGATGACAGCCATCGGGAGTATGTCCGCCTTGCGGTTACCCACGAGTACGCCATCGATTCCGGCAGGCGGGTCTGCGGTGTCGACGGGGACTGTTGCTTTCCTGCGTTCTGTCCGGAAGCTTCCGACGGCCGACTCAGCACGAACCTTGATTGGCCCTGGTCCAGTGTGTTCGATAGCCAGATCCGACGGGGCAACGGGATCGAAGGTGACAGTGTCAGTAGCGACCGCCGACTGGTTCGATGGGGGTGAGTCGGCTATCGGGTCGACGATGCCGTCGATGACGACGTGCTCGACGGACCAGGATTCGAGCTCCGAGAGCAGCACCAAGTCTGCGGGTGCGCCGGGTTCGATTCGTCCGAACGGGAGATCGTAAGCCTCGGCCGTATTCAGCGTCGCCATCTGTACGGCGGTGATCGGGTCGACGCCCAAATCCATTGCTTTCTGGACGGCCTCGTTGATCCCACCGCCGTTTAGGATGTCGACCACGCTCCGATCGTCGGTGCATAGCGAGAGCCGACGGGTGTCCACCTCGTCGACGATGTCGACGAGCGCCTCAAGGTTTTTACTCGTTGACCCCTCGCGCAGGTAGACGCGGAAGCCAGCGCCGGCTTTGGCTCTTGCCTCGTTGAGCGTCACGCTTTCATGATCGGTATCGAGATCCCGAGCAAGATCCTGGAGCGACGCGTCGGTCACGCCGGGGACGTGACCGTCGACTGTCAGGCCGTGGTCGCGTGCTGCTGCGATTTTTGCGTGGATCTCTGCGTCACCATTGAGCACAGCCGGCAGATCCATCACCTCTCCCAGTGCGATGGCGCGGTCCGCCGCAAGTAGGTCGTCGACCGCCGTTGCGTCGACCGAACCCCCAGCGTCCTGCAGAGCCGTTGCTGGCACTGAAGACGGAACCGTCATCCGCGGTTTCAGCGGCGTGCTGTCGGCATCAGCACTGAAGTTACGAACACCTGCAGGACCTAGCACGTTCGCTATCTCGTGGGGGTCGTGGACGACACTTGTGACCCCATGTGGCACGACTGTATTGCCGTACTGTGGGATCGTGACCATAGATGCCTCGATGTGGGTGTGGGCGTCGATGAGTCCGGGTGTCACATACGCTGCTTCGATCACTCGGGATGCCGGACGCTCCCCGAAGGCGACGATCTCACCGTCGTCGACGGCGATTGACCGATCTTCGAGGGTACCAGTATTGACGTCGACAACCCGTCCCTTGACCAGGAGATCGACCGGTTCACTCACCGTAATCCGCCACACTTGGTTGCTCTGTGTTGTCGGCTGTTGTACCCATATGGCGTGTCTGCCAATAGTTGGTGATCCAGGGGTGTCTCATTGCTTGTTAAGTGCGGTTTTGATCTTCTCTGCGGTGATCGGCAAGTCAGATATCCGGACGCCGACAGCCCGTCGGATCGCGTTGCTCAACGCTGGAGGGACGGCATTGGTCGGGATCTCGGCGATCGACTTCGCACCGAACGGCCCCGTCGGTTCATGCGTTTCGATCAGAATCGGTGTTAGTGGGGGCTGATCGGATGTTCGCGGCATACCGTAGTGGCGGAATCCAAGCGTCTCCGGTGTACCATCATCGTCAAACGAGAGATCAGCACCGGTCGCTAGTTCATAGCTCATATGCATTGCACCAGTCACCTGTCCCTCTGCGAGATCAGGGTTGATCGCCACCCCGCAATCGACGGCGAATACGAGATCGTGAACCTCGAACTCGCCGGTTCGGCCGTCGACAGTGACGTCTACGAACTGCGCGCCGAACGGGGGCGGGGACTCGTCGGTGCTGTGGCTTGCCTCACCCATTATCTGTGCACGCACTTCGTCACCGTAGATGGATGCATAGCCGATCTCTTCGAGTGTGACTGATTGGCCCGTCTTTTCTGAGTATACTTTCTCGCTGCGCGCCACGAGTCTATCGACTGGTTCATCAAGCAACTGCGCGGCGAATTCGAACAGCTGGTCGCGTGCATCCAGCGCAGCTTGCTGTACCGCCTGCCCAGTTACGTACGTTGTCGACGAAGCGTAGGCACCGTAATCGAATGGTGAGATATCAGTATCCGACGGCTGGACGACGATATCTTCGGGCGGGGCACCGAGCACCTCTGCTGCGATCTGCGACATCGCCGTATCGGCTCCCGTCCCGATGTCGACGGCCCCCGTCTGGAGAATGAAGGAGCCGTCTTCATTCATTTTGATGTGTGCAGCCCCGAGTTCGTCGCCTGGGATACCACTGCCCTGTGTCGCTAGTGCCATTCCACAGGCTCGATGGAGATGCTCAGCGTCGGGCTGGTCGACCTCGTTCCAGCCAATTGCGTCGCTGCCCCGCTCGATGCACTCTTTGAGGCCACACGATCGGATTCGGCGGCCGTACTCCCCGTCTTTGAGAATCCCCGAGGCGATGTCGAGATCGCCCTCACCGATGCAGTTCTGAGCACGGAAGTCGATGGGGTCAATGTCCAGTTTGCGGGCGACCTCGTCTATGTGTCCCTCGACGGCGAAATGCCCTTGTGGCGCACCGTAGCCGCGCATCGCACCCGCGATCGGCAGGTTCGTGTGGACTGCGTCCATCTCGAAATGGATGTTCGGCGTGTGGGTGTACAGCGGTAGTGGTTTCTTGCCGATGGCCCCGGCCGCAGTCATTCCGTGGGGGCCGTACGCACCGGAGTTAGTCACCACCGACATATCGAGGGCTTCGAGTTCACCGTCGTCAGACACGACGCTTCGAACCTTGGTGCGAGAGGGACGACGGAGTCGCATCGCGTGGAACTCCTCTCGCCGCGTCGCCTCTAGTTTGACCGGACGCTCGGCCGCCAGCGACAGCGCGAGTGTGATCGGTTCGATCACCATGGATTGTTTGGAACCGAACCCGGCTCCGACCTGTGGTTTGGTCACCCGTACGTCCCGGATTGGGACATCGAACAGATGTGCCAGTTGGCGTCGCACGTGGTACGGGACCTGCGTGCTGGTCACGAGGTGGTACCGGTCGTTCTCGTCGCGATGAGCGATCGTAGTATGTGGTTCGGGGACGCAATGAGACTGGTAGGGAGTCTCCCACTCTGTCTCCACGACGGTCAGCTCATCACTCGTGGCTGCCGCCTCGAAGGCAGCGTCGACCTCGCCGATTTCACCTTCTTGGTGGGCTTCGATGTTCTGTTCGTAGTCCGCACCGGGCTGTGGGTTTTCTATGTCGTCTTGATCGTGGATTTGCGGAGCGTCTTTGTCCATTGCCTCCTCGGTATCGAAGACGGCGTCGTACTCGTCGTACGTAACCGTAATTTGACGAGCAGCGGCCTTAGCTGTGGCAGCGTCCTCGGCAGCGACTGCAGCGATGGGGTCACCGACATACCTCACCTGCTTTCGGAGAACGTGGAGGTCCCGTGGGGAGGGTTCGGGATACGACTGTCCCGCTGATGTGTACGGTTTATTGGGTACTGACGGCGAGTCGGGTGTGATGACGGCGTAGACGCCATCCATCTCTGTTGCGGCACTTGTCTCGATATCGGTGACAACACCGTGTGCGATCTCCGAGCGGACGACAGCTGCTTCTGCGAGGTTCTGAAAGCCCGCTACGTGGTCGGCCGTGTACTTCGCCTCGCCGGTGACGATCTTGCGGGCGTCGGTTTTTTCCGTTCGACTCGATACCGAGTCACGCTCGTCGTGTGTTTTTTTATTACCGGGGTGTTCGTCCCACGCGTCGTGAGAGACGGTGTCTTTCGATACCGACCCACCTGATTGGTTTTTTTCGTCCTGTTTGTCGGTCCTGCTCATCGGCTCTCTCCAGTGGGGTAGCAGTCACACCCAGTACACGATTGGGAGTCGGGTACTTGGCCGCCGTCGGCCACCATGTCCGTCTCACTCGCTACTCGATCTGCGGCATCAGCGACGGCATCGAGTATCTTTTCATAACCGGTACACCGACAGAGGTTGCCCGATAGTGCGTCTCTGATCTCCTCGTCATCAGGATCAGGGTTCGCTTCAAGCAGCCCTTTTGTCCGCATAATCATGCCTGGAATACAGAAGCCACACTGGAGAGCTGCATTGTCGACGAAGGCCGCCTGAATAGGGTGAAGGTCGTCTTGGCTACCCAGGTTCTCGATAGTCTCGACTTCTGCACCATCGATTCTGATGGCTGGCTCGATACACGATTTTATTGGCTCGCCGTCGACGATGACTGTGCAGAAACCACAATCTCCGGTATTACAGCCGCGTTTTGCGCCGGTATAGCCGGACTGCCGGAGAACATCAAGCAACGAATCCGAGCGTGTAGCCTGAAATGCCACCGCCTCGCCGTTTAATGTGAGGTCGATTTCCATATCAGTCCCCATGTACGATCGTCGTCAACCGACTCGCTATCGAACTGCCCTGTGCATATCGCTCTCATGGATAGTTGTCTATCGAGAATCGTTTTTAATCTTTGCATCAATTATCCCACATAATGGTGGATTTAAGATTAAAAAGTCTCATATGTGCCAATTATTTAGATAAAAGTGCCATATTACCAAATCCGATTGCCGCTGATCGGTCATAAGACATAGAGGCCGTTCAACCGTGGCTCACAGAAACACTGTCAGCTGGGTGCTTGGATGCTTGCAGTCTTCGGTCAGGTGGCATGACGACACACGCGACACATTTGCGGCACATATGTTCCACCGTGTGGGAGTCCCAAGGATCGTCTCTGGGCGATACTTTTTGACGGCCGATGTATTAGACTCCGAAATGCTCAGAGTCTACACAGCGTGCACAATACCTGAACAGTGCATATGGAGACGTGGCAGTAGAGTTCATTGAAGGCGTGCCGCGTTGTCAGTCATTATGTTGAAAAAATAATGATTAACACCCTAAGGGTGTTAATATTTGTGTGCCTATGTAGGCAGAGTGGAGCACCTACATTACCGTACACGCTTCGTACACACTTTGTAACAACATATAAGACGCAGCTACAAGTTGTAGTTGTAATGACTCCGGACACCAATTGTAAGGTAGATGGTGTGATCGAGAGGTACGATCTCAAAGCGGCTGATCCCATCTACGACTCTATCAACGAGGGCCTCATTGCTCGCTGGACAGGTGTTGGTAAGCGAAGCGCGATGGGGTATCGATCACTCACTGAATGGTTCAATAAACGACTGCTGAAATCCGTTTACGACGATCACGGCCGCGAAACACTCGGTGCAAGACTCGATAGCGACTACGAGATCCTCAAAAACGGCGACGACCTCGTCGGCGAAGAGGTAGTCGAGAGCTTACGTGCCGATGGGATTGACAGTGATCAGCTCAAGCGAGATCTGGTATCCTGGGGAACGATGCGGACTCATCTAAAAGAGTGTCTAGACGGCCACAAGGAATCGCAGACGGCGAACACTAACTGGGAGAAACAAAGCATTCAGAAAGCAATCGAAGTCACAGAGGAGAAGACGGAGTCGGCGCTTTCGACACTCGCAAACAAAGGAACGCTTGCTGGTGGGGATACTGCCAGGATCGACGTTCAAATTCAACTCAGTTGTCAGTCGTGTCCGACACGAGTTCCCTTCGACGTCGCGCTGGAACGAGGGTACGTCTGTGAAGAGCACAACACACAACAGGTCTCTCAGAACTAACCATGGTTTGGACAATCGATATCGAACGGATCGCCGGAATCCTCAACGGAAGTGCAACTATCAAACCAGGTCTGAACGCTGTTCAGGCCGCAAACTGGCAAGGGAAATCGAGTTTCGTCGAGGCAATCAAGACGGCACTCGGAACATCAACCGAACTGACAGAAGGTGCTGAATCGGGTCGCGTCGACCTGCAGACACCAACCAAAGACGTCACAGTACAACTCATCCGCAACGGGTCGACTGTCAGTCGTGAGGGAACACCGTATCTCGACGACGAATACGATGTCGTTCGGGCTGAGTTGTTCGCCTGTTTGGACGAACACAACGAGATTAGGGGAGCTGTTCGACGGGGCGAAAACCTCGAAGACGTACTCCTGCGGCCACTAGACTTCCAGAACATCGACGAACAGATCGCCGAGCTGAAACGCGAACGCGAGCGTGTCGAATCTGAGCTCTCACAGGCGAATGAAGCGAGCAAACGACTGACGAGCGTCCAGGAGAAAGTCACGAGGCTCAATCAAGAAATCGAGGAGTTACGAGAGCAGCGCGAGGCTATCGAGCTACAGGACGACGAGAGCGAGGACTCGACACAGCAGCAATTAGATCAGGCTCGCTCCGAGAAGCGCCAGGCAGAAAAACGAGTCGACCAGCTCGAACAGAGTATCGAACGTATACAAAATCGACTCTCGGAACGCCGTACGGAGCTTGAGTCGATCGACGTTCCTGACCACGGGAATATCGACCAACAGCTCGAACGTGTTCGGGGGGAACTGGATGATGTCAAGCGAGACGCGGAGATACTCCAGTCGTTGTATTCAGCTACCGAGATGGTTCTCGACGAGAACCGGCTTGATTTGATTACAGATGTCCAGCGTACCATCGCTGGCGACACGGTCACATGCTGGACTTGTGGGAATGACACGACGCGGGAGGATATCGAAGCTCAACTCGACGCCCTCGGAACCCAATTGACCGAGCATAGAGCAGCGTCCGAACAGCATCGCGACAAGGTTGAGAAGCTTGAAGCCCGTCGTGAGCAGCAACAGCAGCTACAACACCGCGAGCAGGATCTCGAAGCCGATATAATTGAACTCGAAGAGCAACTCGCCGACAGACAACAGAGTCTAGTAGACGCACAGGAGCGTTTGGAAACCGCGAACACACGCGTCGACGAACTAGCCGAGACGGTCGACGAGACGATGTCGGAGCGCTCCGACATCGAGAGCGAGATCAAGTACCGAAAGGCCGAACTTGACGACGCAACGGCAGAACTCAACGAACTCGACGCGAGAGCCGACAAAGTCGACCGACTCGAAACGGAACTGGAGACGATTCGAACCGAGATAGAGGATCTCCGAAGCCGGAAAGATCGTATTAAACGCGAGGCGCGGGCTGCATTCGACCAGGCGATCGACGATATCGTCTCCCGGTTCGAAACGGGGTTCGAATCTGCTCGACTGACCGCCAATTTCGACATCGTCGTCGCTCGTGATGGGCGCGAGGCCAGCCTCAAGGCGCTCAGCGAAGGTGAACTAGAACTCATCGGGTTCGTAGCGGCGCTGGCTGGCTGGCAGTCGTTCAATGTCGGAGAGTCTGTCCCGCTCATGGTCGTCGATAGCGTCGGTGGCCTTGACGACGGGAACCTGCATACGCTCGTCGAGTATCTCCGAGATCAGACGGAATATCTCGTCTTTACTGCCTATCCGGAGTACAGTGATTTCGACGGCCATCGAATCGACCCCACCGTGTGGACAGTTGCAAACAAAGGGACGATCAAAACCAATTAAATTCATACCATGGGTGGTCGGTGTACCAGTCACGGACATCGTTTTGCTCATTGGGTTTGTTGACTGCCATAGTGTGAGTTCGTTTGTCTGGTTCTATCCGATAAAACGCAACAATTGTATCGGTCAATCGAATTACTGTGGACGAGTGGGGTAATGTTTATGTAATAGCAGGAGAGAATACGAATCGACCGGAGAACGCAAGTATGGTGGCTAGTAACAGTTTCAAAGAGCTTTCAGAGGTACTCGCACGTATAGAATCATCAGGGACTACGGTCCAACACGCCGAGATGGATCAAGACTTATCGAGCACAGACGGCGACGTCACAGCCGATCTAGCCGTCACTGTGCCGATTCTGACAGACGAGGACACAGGAGAGGCAGTATCAATAGACGCTAAAGACGCTGCCATCGAAGACGGGGAAGTCTCTGTCGACCTGACGGTCACAGTGTCGGCCAGCGACTCGAAAAGCACAGGACACGTTAGCAGAACCTGTGAACCCGCCACTACAGGTGATGAATCGAGCGTAGAGACGGTTCCTGCGTACAAGAACCCAGACGCGCTACAGACCGTATACGAACAGTACAGTTCCTTCCCGGAAATGACGGAGGCACTCGGGGTCGATGTCACATCAGAGACCGTCCGTCGACATATGATCGAGTACGACATACATGATCCGGATGACACTAGACCGAAGTCGTACATAGACGCTATGGCATCCAAAGAAACGAGCGACAACACTGACACTACTGAATTCCATGCCGCCGACACGACTGGTACAGAAACCGAGTCACCGTCAGGCGCGGACCCTGAAACCGGTGTGTTGACGGCTGATGAACAGACAGATACCTCCTCGGGGGTCAGTGATGAAGTGGCAACCCAAGAGGCAACGAGCGCTGTTACTGACGGCGGGAACGTAACAGTAGACAGTGCCACTAAGGGGTCACCGTTTGCTACCACGCTGGTCAGCGAGCTGGTAGCCGAAGTGTCACCACAGCAGTGTACTGATCCAACTGTGAGACCCGATATCGATCTTCCAGAGACGCTTACTGTCGCTGAACTCGCAGATGCGATCGACCAATCCCAGACAGTCCACGGTGTAACCCAACACATCGGCGTGAACAGAAGCGCTGCCAAACAGTTTCTCGAAAAGTTCGGTCTCATTGATTTGGTCTCACATCGCCTAGCTGCCGATCAGATCACAGTCTCGCCGGACGAAGTTGTTAGACGAATTAACGCCGCTAGCCAGTGAAAGAAATCAGTATAAGTTATCTAAACGGTTGACCGTGCGAAAAGGGTATGAGTAATACCGACGAGAGTCAATACAATGGCAACAATTCGCATTCGAGAATGGACAAAAAAGCAAATCGAGCGGATTAGAGAAACCGAATCACATTCCTCTAATGATTCTGTTATCAAGTCATTGCTGAAAGATCGAGAACTTGCAAAGTTCGCAGGCAAACGCTTCGAAACAACTGACCGAGAGTCCGTAACCGAAACTACCCCGCCGACAGACAAGCGTTTTGACGATCTAACAGTCATAGATGAATTATCATTTCCAGATAATGGAGTCGTGTTTCTCTGGTGTCCGAACTGTGCGACAGAAATAGCCCATTTGACTGTTGAGGGCCAGATGAGCGTCTCCGCATTCGAAATGGAGTGTCGACATTGTCTTACCAATCTTGACCACCACGCAATCGTTGCTATCGAAATCGGCTATCCGATAGAGCAGAAGCTCACTGAAGATGATCTCGAAGCGGATCTCAGAGCGTGTGTCATCGACTACTGGGATCGAACTCTCAGAGAACAGACAGGGAGTGCTACAGACGAGGCAGCGGGGGTCGAACGGCTCGTCTGGCAACTCGGCGAGTACGCACGGGAGTTCGCTTGGGAGTGGCCGGAAGACATTCCTGTAGTCGGATTCGAGGTTGGGAAGACCTACCGGAACTCAACTACCGATGAACGAATCGAAGTGATCGAACAGGTCACCGAAAACAGAAATTCCCTGGATTCATTTGAGGTCAAGCGGTACGATACTGATAGCGATCCCTCTAACGTCGACGCAGAAATCATGGACAGCAGTACCATCGTCGACCTCATTGCGACGCGAAGCCTAATGTCGGAGAGCCAGACGGATTCGGCAATCGAGCACCAACAAAACAACTGATAGAACTGCAATCATAACGCTGCCATATCATCGGGAGAGTCGATGTCGACAAGGACGCCACGGTCGCCGGTTTCGACGAGCGCCGATCCGTCGTCTTCGAGTAAGATCTCACGACCACCAGTATCACCGGTTGTGTCTGCCAACGCCTCAAAATGTCGAGGACCAAATAATACCGGATTCCCGCGAGCCCCGTCGTAGGCGGCTGCTAAGGCATCACCGACGCCAGCACGATACGCATCGACGAGCACGTCAAGACTCTCGGTGTTGACGGTTGGCATATCTCCGAGGGCAAAGACAACAGCATCGGCCCCGTGGTTCCGAGCCGCCGTGATGCCCCGACGCACTGAGGTGGCCTGTCCAGTTGCGTACTCGTCGTTGTGCACAACAGTGACCTCGAAATCACTGACGGCCGTTCGCACACGCTCGGAATCGTCGCCGACGACCACCACGACCTCGTCTACGACCGACTGTAACAGCGTGTTGACCGCATGAGAAACGAGCGGCGCATCCGCCCACTCGGCGAGCAGTTTGTTTGTCTCTCCGAATCGGGAGCTAGTTCCAGCTGCAAGAACGACGCCGACGACTGTCGGCTGGTCGTTAGCCACGTCGCCGTCGTATTCCCCGAATGGAGGTTCAACAACCCGGAACTCCTCAACCGTCATTGCACGCTTCTCCGAAGACATGGAATAATAAGAAATCGGTTGGAAGACGTGGCAAATACACCACACCGTCACGTGGAGCCGTGGCACACAGTTGCCGATGTGGCTGGCGACGTTTTAAATTCAATTGACCTTGACCGTGCTGGTATGTTAACGACGGCCGGAAAAATCAGGCGTGCGATCAGCGGGAACGGGGGTTGTATGTAATGAACGCCGACGAGTTCGAGTACTTGCAGGCCGACACTGTCGCACACGCATTAGAATTGTTGGAGCATCATCCCGACGCAACGGTGCTGGCAGGAGGGCATACACTACTGCCGAACATGGAAGTCGGCTTGGCCGACCCAGATACAGTCGTCGATATCGGTGGGATTGATGCCATGCAGAGTATCGAACGTGATGGCAATGTGATGAAAATCGGTGCATTGACGACCTACAGTGAGATCGTCGACACGGACGAACTCTGGGACCGCGCAACGGTATTGACGGAAGCGATCCGCGAAATCGGCGACACGCAGGTGCGGAATCGAGCAACCATTGGGGGAAACCTTGCTCGCCCGGAACCGACGTCGGACCTCTCGGCTGCGATCATCGCCAGCGATGCGACGCTCATCGCAACGAGTCGCCACGGCGAGCGCCGGATCGGTGCCGACGATTTCTTTCTCCCGATGCGCACAACAGCCCTCGAAGAGGACGAACTGCTCACTCGCATCGAAATCCCACTCATGAGCGGGGACGCCAGCGGTGCCTACAGCAAAACTCAAAGCCCGTCTGCGAGATACACGCTTCTGGGTGTCGCAGCCCGTATGTCGGTCGACGACGGAGCGGTGTCGACGGCTCGTGTTGCCGCCAATGGGGTGACGAATCACGGCATTCGACTCGGCAGAGTCGAAGACTCTCTCGAAGGGAAACGGCTCGATACCGAGACGATTGCGGCCGCGGCGGTACAGGCAGCAGTCGGTATCGATGAGTCACAGATTATAGACGACAGCCAAGCGTCGTCGACGTTTCGGAGACAACTTCTCGAGAAGTATACACAGCAGGCACTCGAACGGACAGCCGAAGGTACTGGGCTAACCGTTCCGGCGTGATCCAGCTTGTATTCACCGACCGATGGATCGCTATGGTTCAGCCGACACGGAGGACGAACGGATGATCACTGTTTTACAATCTACACCGAGGACTGACGAATGACCACCAGCGACTGGAGCGTCCCTGAAACCGAGGTGCTAGACGCCATTGTCTCGGGGATCACCGATCAGCAAGCCGTCCTCGCAACGGTTGTCGCCGTCGACGGAAGTGCCTACCGGCGCCCTGGTGCGAAAATGGTCATTACTGATGACAGCGACGGCGTTGGCACGGTCACCGCTGGCTGTTTGGAAGATCAAGTGATCGGACTCGCCGAGCAGGTGCTGGCCGACGGCGAGCAACGCATTGAGCGGTTCGACCTCACCGGCAACGGCGATGTCTGGGGTCTCGGTGTCGGTTGCGATGGCGTGGTTGATATCCTGCTCGAACCATTAAATTCGGACTATCGACCGGTCGCCGAGGCACATGAAAACGCCGAAGATATAGCCGTTCTGACTATGCTTGACGGGGGCGAGACGGATATCGAACAGGGCGATCATGTCTTCGCCTATCCGACCAGACCAGCCAGTTACCGAGATCTCTCGTTCGAAATGACGGCAACCCACTGGCCCGAAGAGCTCCTCACCACACTGACCGAGCCGACGGCCGAGTTGCTGGCAGACAACACGTCCGACAGTATTACAACTAAATGGGAGGGGAAGACTATCGAAGTGTTCGTCGATAGCGTGCGCGCGCCGCCTGAACTGGTCGTCTTCGGTAGTGGACACGATGTCGCCCCAGTCGTCGAACTGGCAAAGCAGGTCAGCTTCAGTGTCACTGTCGTTACGTTCCGGGGGACAACCGCAGACTCCGAACAGTTCCCCGCCGCTGATCGCATCCTCACCACAGCTCCTGCGGATCTTCAGGAGACCTTCGCGTTCGATACCGACACCTATGCGGTCTTGATGTCACACAACTTCGTCGACGACCGGCTCGCCCTTGATGAGTTGCTTGCGACGCCTGTCGAGTACGTCGGGATGGTAGGCTCACGAGGACGGTTCGAGCAGATGCAGGAAGCGTTTGCTGCGGAGGGTCGTCGGTTCAGCGCCGCCGAACGAGACCGCATCTACACCCCAGCTGGCCTCGATCTCGGCGGTGGGACCCCGTTCCACATCGCCCAGAGCATTGTTGCGGAGGTAACAGCTATCCACCACGGCCGTGATCCCCAACACCTCACAGATCGGACCGGACCGATCCACGAACGGTCGCTGGTCACACAGTCAAGCGATAACTGACCTATGTTATCGATCGCCGGCTACACATCGAAACCGTCTGAAAGAGTGAATACGCAATCGTTCACTCTTCATCGATAAGTCTCGGTATATATTTATCCAAGATAGTTCCTCGCTATTCTATGCGGATTGCACGATTGCGAACACCGGGCGGAGTACTCACAGGCAGCTACAAGGATGGCGTTGTCACGACTCCCGAGGATAAAGCGGTGGTCGGTGATGATGGTCACCTCACATACCCGTGTTCGCCCTCTGCGATCTACTGCATTGGACGGAACTACGCCCAGACACTCTCCCAGATGGAGTATGACCGCCCCGACGAGCCGGATTTTTTCATCAAACCACCGACATCGCTTACGGGTCACGACCAACCCATTCACTACCCCAACTGGACCGAGAAGTTGACCTACGCCGGCGAACTCGCCGCAGTCATCGACGAACAATGTCACGAGATACGTCCCGAAGATGTTCCTGCAGTTGTGCGGGGGTATACAATTTTGAACGATGTCGACGCCCTTGACCAACCGGGACGGACGGCACGGAAAGCCTTTGACACGTCCGGCCCACTGGGGCCGTGGATCGAGACAGATATCGATCCCTACGGTATAAATATGGAAACAATAATCAACGGAGAACAACGTCAGTCAGCGACCACTGACCAGATGTTGTTCGACCCATATGAAATCATCTCGTTTCTTTCACAGAGAGTCACCTTCCAGCCGGGCGACGTAATCTCCTTCGGCAGTCCAGCGAACCCGGGAACTATCGCGCCTGGTGATACCATCGAAATCACCTACGATGGGATCGGAACGCTTCGCAACACGGTTGAGTGATCCCACTGAAACCGTGTGATCTTCTAGGTAGGGGTGGCGATTGCTTTGGAGACGATGTCTGCACAGCGATCCCAGTAGTTCGGCGTGTGACCCGCATTGTGTGGTGTGATCTGACAGTTCTGCAGCTCCCACAACGGGCTTTCGGACGGTAGTGGCTCGGGGTCGGTCACGTCAAGGGCAGCTCCACGTAGCTTGTTGGTTTGCAGTGCGTCGACAAGAGCGTCCGTCTCGATGACTTCGCCACGGGCAATGTTAGTCACTGTTGCATCGGTTGGCAATAACTGCAGTGCCTCCTCGTCGATCAACCCCTCGGTTGTCTCCGTAAGTGGACACGCCAAGACGAGATGATCCGTTCGTACGAGCGCATCGTTGAGATCTTCCTCGTCGAAGCCGATTATTTCGTCGGCTGGTCCGCCCTTCGAGGGAGTATATCTGACCCCAATGGTGGAAACGCCGAAGGCGTTGAGCCTGTCGACGATCGTTCGGCCGATCGGCCCGAGACCGATGACCGTTGCCGTTGACCCTTTGAGTTCACCTGCTTGGTAGTGGTTCCACTCTGCCTGCTGTTTCTGTCGCCACGCTTTGTCAAGTTGGCGTACGAACGTGAGAATGTATCCCAAAACCTGTTCAGCGATGTTCGGGCCGTGAACACCTGATGCGTTTTGAACTGCAACATCGTGCGCTTCAAGCGCATCGAGTGGGAGGTGACCGGTTCCAGCAAAGGTACAGACGAATAGCGACAGCGTCTCGGATTTCTCGACGAGTGCTTGATCGATCGTATATCCGGTTGCAATCGTTGCTTCTTGCAGAAGTTCCGTTTTTTCTGCCGGTGTTTTTGCAAGTTGTACCTCATACTCGGGGAGTTGCGCCTGCAAGGTGTCAGCGTAATCCGCGGCTGATAATCCGTGGATTTTGTGATCTAGGACGACAATATCAGTCATCGTTTTAGCTCCAGTGTGAAAGGTTCAGGTGCTGTTAACAGTACATCTGTTGAGAAGTTCGTCGATCGAAAACGGGTTTGATTTTTGGTCATCGGTTTGATGTTATTGTTTTTATTTTAGTAGCTTGTTACTCATAGAGGCACTTTATTAACCATACCGAGTTTTTCGCGTTGACAAATATTAAATTGCCATTATGAATATTCGTGGCCTCTGTACGATTCAGGTCGAAACTATTCTGTTCAGAATTTCATATTAATCCTGAACTGGTTGTAGATCACATATTATCCTAATCCCACATATTCACAACTAAAGGATAAAATTTCCTTGTGGCAATATGTCTATTTTAACTAATTTCTTCGAGGCACATGGCGAAATTTGACCTATCGAAAAGCGCCTATTTTGCCAAGATATCCGTTAAACAAATTCGTATCGCTGTTTGAAGACTCAAAAGCTTCTTTCCAAATCGCTACAATTGTTGGCACCAAAAGCATAAGTTATTATACAATATAAAGATCTGTAATGATAACTTGTCCCGAGTGCGGTTCAAAACTCCAAGTAGCTGCGAGTGGCATGTTTTTCACACATGTCACACATTTGTACTGCTCTCAAAAAGAATGCGGCTATAAAGAAGTGCTATAAGAATAAAATTTGGCACTGTCTAGTTAGCAACCTCCTTGGCTGGCGTTCGATCATCTAGCGATTGATGCAGTCGCTGGCGGTAGTAATAATGTACAAACTGTGAACACCAAGGAAGACCGCTCGGTCGCCTGCCCACCCACGAATTATGGAAGCGGGTGATCCTCATTTTGAGTGTCTGAATCCACTTTTCAATCAGTAGAAGACCGTCGAATAAATAGTATTTCAACGGGCCTCCGCTAGTGTAGTTCTTCGACGAGCGCAGCAACCGACTTGTCGACGAGGTCGCTGTCAAGACGACCCTGCCAAAAGTCGATGTCGTCGTGATCAATCGATTGAACCCCCCACGGGACGATCCGACTCTCGTCTGGCGTCCCACCACGAAGCCAACTCTTCCCGGGGATGTCGATGAGGCCGTCCATCCAGGATTTCGACGTCAACGTTAGCGCGATATACTGGTCGCCGTGGAACGGCCGTCTCTCGTGATTGGAGAGGATGAGCCAAGGCCGAGCGTCTTCCTCATCTTTGAAGGGATCATCACCGTAGACGACGTCGCCACGCTCGAAGATCGGTGTCTCTCCGTCGGTCACTGTTCGTCCTCGGTACTCGGGTGGGATCCCTGCGGTGTGTGCTCGCGCCAGGAATCTTTGTCCTCTGTACCCAGTTGGTCGTTGAACAGAGCCGTTGCTCGTTCGTACCCGCTGTATCCGTCAAGCCGCTCAGCGTCGTCAGTCACCGCCCAGTACGTCGCCTTGTGTTCGACCAGACCACGATCCTTCAACCGCGAGAGAGCGGTGCTGACTGCCCCTTCGTCGACGCCGATCTGAGTGGCGATTTCGCGGGCCTTGAACGCCCGATCCTCGTTGGCGGCGAGAAATCCAAGGACCTGATCGGGGACGGAGAGTTCTTCAAGCTCGTCCTCGCTCGTGTTCTCGAAAGTGTCTCGGTCGATGGACATCGGTGTATGGGGGTACGTCATCCGCTGTAAAGAGTGTTAGGAGTGAAACCTTCGAAATCGCCGAAGGAGAAGTTACTGCTGACTACGAAGTGGTTTGAGAACCACATGCATTGAGAAGGCCGGTCTCAACTACTGAACCGGCATATTCTGTATAGCAGTATGTGATTTATAACTGACCCACGAAACCACTCAAACAGTGTATTCCTCGTGTAGAGGTACTCTATCGACCATGCAGAAACTGGAATATCCAAATTTAACCCACTGTGCGTTAGTCCAGAATAGCACAGTACGGTGATCTCTCAGAGTTGAATTTGAAACCGCAGATCAATTAGTCGGCGCTTAGGCCCTCCAGCGGTTATGTCTTCTCGAGTCAGACCTAGGAGGCGAACCGTTGGATATTGCTGGTCCGGATGGCGGTGAGATATATGTTAGAGAGACCACGCCGTTCGCGACCCATGATATCGACGAACGATGAGTAGGTCACTCTTACGGACGGTTGTCGCTGATAGAAGCGCACTTGTGAGTTTTGACGTTCCATAGGCCGACGGAAAGTTATAACACTGCTACCATGCAGATCCTCTCATCTGCTCACCGTCTGAAAACGACTTGGAAGACAATGCTTCGAAAAATCAACACGGTTTCAAGAGAACCTACTGTCAATATTATCTGCTGTTACAGTGCTGTGAAAGCCAGCCGAGGCGACAGCATATTCGACGGTCTACTATCGCCCAAAATCGGTCGGGATGTTTGACAAGCCAGTGTTGTTCAGGTCGTTTGAGTGTCGGCCCAACATTCCCTTCTGGGACTACTGATACCGGGGTATTCGGCCAGCTCTGTCTGCAGATTTGTCTACAACAGAAGGACGTGGTACTCGTCTGTTATTGTTATCTGTACCAACTGCCTGTAACAGTTGTCTGTAACAGCCGGTTGTAACGATTGTAGGTCAGTTCGCATATTGAATGACAGTAACTACTGTCTGTATGGTGTGTCTGTAACAGTTGTCTGTATTATTCACCTGTGACGGGAGCCACTGATCCAGCAGTCAGGGACCTAATCGCAAGACAACGCTAATTACAGATATCTATTACAGAACCCCATGACAGACGTCTGCTACAGATTTCCATTACGTATGTCTGACACAGATTTATGATACAGAAGGTAATATTGATACGTATGATCACAGCCGTAGTCTACTCTGAATCAGGTGGGACGTACAAAACAACAATGACGGCCAATATCGCAGTGGCACTGGAGCGAATGGGCCTGAATACACTCATGCTGGACCTCGATCCACAGGAGGGGAACCTGACCAGTCTCTTTGATGCTGGTGAACACCGAAGCGATCCGGATGCAGACAATCTGGTCAAACATATCCTGGACATGCCGGACGGAGAGTTCCAGGATCTCATCGAAACCACCGAGGAAGGTGTCGATATCATCCCGAGCCACGATATGCTAGGAGACTTCACCTCGAACCTCGAACAGAAGATCTCCTACGAAACGGGAATGAAAAACATGAGTCGAGAGGAGTATCCGCGGTTCGAACTCCTCCATGAGTTGCTCTGGAAGAAGCAGGAACTGCACGAGCAGTACGATGCGATCCTCATCGATCCAAACGCCCGCGCGGAAGATCTGCTCTATAACGCCATTTTCGCACTCCGAACGCTTGTGGCACCCGTCAAGCCAGCTGGCAAAGGGAACCTGAGCCTCGAAGGGCTCGAAGAACTCGTCGGAAACATGGAGAGCCAACTGGATATCGAAATCGGACTCTCCTGTGTGGTCCCATCGGGTGTCGGTCAGACGAACGCCCACCTGCAGTACCAACAACAGTTCGAAAACACAGAGGAATTCGCCACACCAGTCTCTATTGGGAACCGAGAAAGCCTCATGGACGCGATGTGGGAAGCCAGAGGTTCCGCGTTCAAGGTGGTCGAAGAGCGCTGGAAGACCTTCGAGAAAGACGGCGCGATGGTGAGCGAACCCGGTCAACGACGAATACGTGATAGGGAAGTCGAAACACTACGGAGACTGTACGAACTGGCATGGTTCATCGCGACCGAGACGTTCGATGCTGATGTCGACCCTGTTCTGGAACTCGATATCCTGGATCATACGAATAGAACAATCGATCTGAAAGAGGATGAGAAAACGGAGGCGACAACAGCATGAGCAACTTCAAATCAGGCTCCGGGAATCTCGATTTCGGAGGTAGCGAGGACGATGGGGAATCTGAACCCAAACCTACCGAGGAGACTACCCAGACAGATACAGAGAGCAACCAGGAAAACAGGTCGAGCTCGTCATCCGATCAGAAAAAAACGGATTCGAACACAGCGTCGTCTGAAGCAGACACTACGTCCAACTCACCAGAAGTGGACGGAGAATCCACAGAAGAGTCGGCTACAGCTACCACCTCAATAGAGCAATATCCGTACTTCGTCCGACGGAGTAACGTTGGTGATGAACGCGATACACGGCTTGAAATCCATGTCCGAGACAAGGTTGCTGACCGAGAAGCCGCGTTTCGAAACGAGCTCGCAGAACAGCTCGGGACTAATGAGGTCTCGAAAACAGATGCTCGTGAATTCGCCCTTCTCGCAGCGTTTCAGCATCCAGAGCGTGTCGCTGAACTGATGGCAGAAGAGGGATTCGGGACGCTCTAAGCGGTTTGACTGGGATCTGGCACACCCTTGGGTATCTACTGTGCGTTCTCGAAAATATCTGTCAGCTGTTCGCGCATGAATTCACGACGTAACTGGCGAGATCGTGAGTCGGAGAGGTAATTCTGCATAACGACCTGTGGATCGCTACTACCTTGTTCTGCAGCGATTTCTTCGACGCCTTCGAGCACCCCTTCGAGGACCGCCGTATAGGTATCATACCAGAACCGTCGACAGAGCTGTGGGCTCGGGCGCTCACCTTCGATCTGATCTGGAAGATCGGCTTCTGCGGCAAGCTTCTGGAACCAATTACGGATCGTATCTCGCGTCACGTGTGGGGTTTCGCCCTGCGATGAGGGGAACAAGTATCCGTCCCACGTCTCATCATCTCCCAGTCCATCTATTCGGGAGTCCAGAATATCGAGCCCGAACAGTACCGATACTTCT
>Ga0208138_100154_pt1 | contig 40508 bp, 18 predicted proteins | sample AntRauMetaRauer3_FD_184786 | JGI IMG/M metagenome (GOLD analysis project Ga0208138, IMG submission 184786) | Saline lake microbial communities from Rauer Lake, Antarctica, in enrichment culture - Antartic Rauer Lake 3 Metagenome Rauer3 (SPAdes)... ... | reverse complement strand
TCCTCGTCAAGGCGGTTGACGAGAAAGTTAAGAAGCTGGTCCTCGTGGATCTCACCGTCTGCTTGTTTGGTTTTAGACACACCTTCAGCAAGCAGACGTTCTAACTAAGCGGCTTTGTGAAGTACTGATTTATCGCCCTCCCTCTTTCGAGGTTACCTTGCTGGTCTTCGCAAGCGGGAAGATAATCATCGGCGGAACTACCGACAGGAATCAGGCCCTCGATGCGGTGAACCACTTACGAGAGCAGTTGAGTACCATAGAACGCGTTTGAAGCTTGTTCCTAAAAGAGAGTATCAATCTGCTCTAAGAGAGCAGCGACTGCCTCTTCCGCAGAATCAACGGCTGTTGTCCCGGTGATGATCACCTTTCCAGAGCCGAAGACTAACATCACACAGTCGTGATCCGTTGGTCGATAGACTAACCCAGGAAACTGCTCTGGCTCATATTCAGTAAACTCTAGCCCCAGTCCGATAGCAAGCGCCGAGAGGTTCAATTGTTGACCGGTGTCGTCCATACAGACATAGTTCTGAATTTTATACCATTCGTCCTCGGCTTCCAGAAGTATACTGCTTTCCGCCAGTAACTGGAGAAATTCTGATCGGGTAGCAGATGCTTCATCTTCTGAGCCTGCTCCAGTGATGATGTACTTTCCCGTACGGTAAACCGTTATTAGCGGTGCAGAGTCATCGAGGCGGAAATAGGCACCCGGATATTTTTCCGGATCATAATCAACGACTTCACTCAATTCACGAGCAACGGCCTCAAGATCTAGCTCTACGCCCAGTGATCCCGAGGCGACGACATTCTCCACGCTAACCATTCTGTGATCCTCTATGTCACATCTCTCATCTCGTCGAATAATAAACTGCGGTAACTGGTGCCTCCTCGTTGCCGATCATTGCTGACTCCACGAGCGCGGAAATTCGCAGTTGTCGGCAGGTAGCGTAGGTTCATATACGAAAACGAAGGGAATTCCCTTCGTATGAATCACCGACAGCCCGCGAGTGTTTGCCAAGAGTATATATGATGATAGAGAGAATGCCCGACAAGCGAAATATGTCTGTCCGAACTACCATCGAAGATCTTGACGCAATCGAAAATGGAGGCGACGTCATTGATTATCTACTCGATTCAGAGGGGTTAAATTACAGTTCCTTCGTTGAAGTGCCGAGCGGGATAAAGCGAAACCAAGGGAGGAACGATTGGTACGAGGCACACTTAGTTGATGAGAGTGGTGACGGAGTCATTCGATACATCGAACTCGAAGCATCTGGAGATAGTCCCGCATTTAGCGATCTGAAGCGACATCTGAAACGACACGGAAGCCCGGTTAACGAACTCTTCACTGTCATTGCATACAGGAAATCTGACGAGGGTCCGCTGACTAGCCCTCTGAACGATGATCTCACGTTTCTCTACATCGAAGAGCAGTTTTCATCTGAAGATGTGGAAGTGACATTCGATCTAAACTACTTTACAGTCAAGCGCTTCGGCGTGGAGCCAGCTTATCTCGACTACCTTGGCGACCTCACGGTGGGTTCTGGACAAGGCCGAACGAGTCTCGAAGGCGACGTCGAGGATGTCTTCTCGATCCGGGAGGTCACCCGGAGCTTCTACCAAGATTTCGGGGAGATATTCCGCGAGGATCTTCAGGATGGGATTCACGGCTTGGAGGATCCGGAGGAGAACCTCAACGCATACACGCGAACCGTCGTCAATCGAGTTCTGTTCCTACTGTTCATCGAAGAGAAGGGATGGCTTGACGGGGACGTCGACTACGTCGAGAACAGGTACGAAGAGGTGGCCGAAGAGGACGATAGACACGTCTATGACGACTTATTCGAACCGCTGTTCTTCGAAGCGCTCTCAGAAGAAGGGACGACTGAATCGGACAGCCTCGGGCGTATTCCCTTCCTCAACGGTGGTCTGTTCGAGCGAAAGGACATTGAAAATAACGTTGAAATTGACGAGGCGTTCTTCGACAAACTCCTCAGTCCGGAAGATGGCGACGATGGCGAACCGGAAGGATTCCTCCGGAGATACAAAATCTCGCTGCGTGAGTCGAATCCCAGCGAACAGGAACTCGTCGTAGACCCGGAGTTCATTGGACGCATCTTCGAGATGTTCATGCAGGAAGGGAATAAAGAGAAATTGGGTACGTTCTACACTCCGAAGCCGATTACCGGTTACATGACGAAGAACGCCCTTAAGCAGCATCTGCTGGGGCAAACTGACATAACTCACAAAGAGGCTGTGTCGTTGGTCAGCGACCACGCCATCCCCGAGTCTCTTTCAGAGGACCAGATTGAGGCCGTCGATGATGCTCTTCGTTCTGCGACCGTACTGGACCCAGCAGTGGGCAGTGGCGCATTCATCATCGCTATGCTGGAAGAGCTTGTTGCGGTCTCGGAGGCACTAGATGATGGCCGTAGCGATGACCGAAGCCGATTCGAGCTCAAGGAGGAGTTCATCGCGGACACACTCTATGGGGTCGACATCGATGCTGGTGGAATCGAGCTGTGTAAGTTCCGTGTCTGGCTCCACCTGATGCAGGACCTCAACGTGGACCACGAGGAGTTCCTCGATTCTAACGAAGAGTTTGCACTTCCCAACCTCGGGTTCAAGTTCTTCGTTGGAAACAGCCTCGTCGGCGAGCACGACCCGACGAACGTTGAGGCCCAACAAGCCACCCTGACGGGGGGACTCGACAGTACCCTCGAAGAGATTCACGGGGTCAGAACCCAATATCAGACCGCCCACGGTGAAGAGAAGGATCGTCTCACCAATCGACTGAACGAACTCACCGACGAGCTGGACACGCAGTTGGCCATCGAGCAGGGCGACTGGATGACCGAGGTCGCTGCCGAGGCCGGAGAAACTTTCGCGTGGACGACGAATATCCCGGAAGTGATCCTTGACGGCGGATTCGACATCGTTATTGGCAACCCCCCCTACGAGGGGCAGTCAAAGCAGGATTACATCAAGGCACTCAGCCATCACTATGACGAGAAGTACGAGTTCTACAAGACTATCCCCCGGATGCGTCATGATTTATACCAGAAGTTCATCATACGAGCGTGGGAACTTGCCCACGATGACGGGGTCGTATCTTATATCACTAGTAATACTTTCATCACGTTGAGTTCGAAGCAGACGACGCGGCGGATACTTCAATCAAACCAACTTCATAGTCTGCTACTGGCAAATCCAGATACGTTCGATGCAACTGTCAACCCTGCTATCTTCTCATTCTCGAAGCAGTCGGATGTGCCCGATAGTCACAGTCTCCAGTATGTCGATGCGACATCCACGGCGATCTCGGAGTATCGTTCATTTATTGATCCGGAAGTTACCGATGGGAACGATCAAACAGTTGTACAGCTATCGTATGATGGCGATACCCGTGGCTACCGGGTTCCGCTCGGGATCTATCGGAACTCGATCCGGCAGAACTTCTTCGAGCCGACAGAGGCGAACTTGCGACTTTACGAGGAGTTCGTTAAGAACGTTTCCGAGATTCACCGCGAGTGGGAAGGGGTGATTCAGGACTCCACCAATATCGAAAAGAACCTCGGCCGGATCAAGAACCAACACTACTCCGATCTAGAACCGGGCAGTGTATCGATATTAGGTCTACTGACTGCGGGGGGGCAAGGGCTTTCGACGGGGAACAATGAAGAATACCTCGCGTTCCTTGACGGGACTCGTGACGCTGAGAAAGTACGGGAGCGGAATAGCGACTTCAGATTTATTGAGAAGAACGAAGAGCGGTTCAGTTGGATGAGTCGGGTTATTACACAGGAACAAGTCGCAGACACTCAGTCCCTAACTGATAAGGAGAAACGGGAGGGGATCAAGGGCGACGACGACGACCCCGTGTGGGTTCCGCTAGAAAAGGGGTTCGTCGAAGACGACCTTTATTATAAATCAACCGTAGAGTACATCAATTGGAGTACGGATAGCCTCCAAAATCTCAGAGAGAGTAATAAATCGTATCTCCGGAATATGGATTACAACTTCACCGAAGGAGTTTGTCTCTCTATTGGGAAATTCGGGGACCTATACGCTCGGTATACTAATAATCGGGTTATCGAGCATAAATGTACGATGCTTACACCGATTGATGATGATATCGTGACAAGCAAGTATCTCACTGGAATCCTGAACTCGAAAGTCGTCGTGCACCTGACCGAGAACCTGATTAACCGGATCAGCATTGAAGCAAGCGACCTGCGCATCATTCCTATCCATATCCCGACAGAAACTGAGCGTGATCGCATCCACGACCTCGTTAACGAGGCGATTTCCATCCAAAAGAATGATTCCGAGGGATCGATCGAGGACGTGCAGAAGAGAATAGATCGGGTCGCTGCCGAAATTTACGGTGTCGATTTAGAAGATATCGAAGACAACAATGAGTGAGCCAGACTGGTCCGACTACTCTGACGTCCTTGACAACCGCGAATATGACGTCGCCGAGCGAGCGAACGCTCTTGCGCCTGAGGCCGAGACTGTCCGCATAGCTGTTGGTTACTTCTATCTTGGCGGCTTTGACCTTCTGAAGGAGAATCTCCGAAGGGCCGAACGCATTGAGATCCTCATCGGAACCGATACCGACCAGCGTACCATTGACGAGCTTGAACGCGGGTTCGGTGACGACCTAGATGAGTATGACCGATCTGAAGCTCAAGAGGGGATCAATCGACTCTATGAGCTCATTCAGGAGGACAAGGTGGATGTGCGGGTGTACGACGACAGTCGATTCCACCCAAAACTCTATCTCTTCGAGCACCCCGCCGGTTCCCCGGACCTTGGTCGGGCGATTATCGGCTCTTCAAACCTCTCTGCTAGCGGCCTCCACGGAAACGTCGAACTGAATGTGGAAAAGAAGGACAACAACACCATCCGGTATCTCGGCGAGTGGTTCGAGGAGATTTGGGAGGAGGCCAGCGAATTCGACAAGGACCTGATGACTGCCGCGATAGAGAAGTCACAATTCGAAGACGACCTGCCGGACATCTCTACAGGAGAAGGCGAAACATCGGTCGCCGAGGTGGAAACGATTTCACCGTACGAAGCGACGAAGCGGTTTATTGTTGAGCAATTTTCCCGAGACGTTCGAGAGGGCACCCTACTTCAGGACATCACTGGCGATTACGAAGAGCAACTCACAGCGTTCCAGCAGGACGCGTTCAGAGCAGCCCGTCGCCCACTCGAAAAATACAATGGCGTCGTTTTAGCAGACAGCGTCGGGCTCGGCAAGTCATACATCGGTGCTCCGCTTGTACAGGAGTATACGAGTTCCCGAGACGACGTTCTCGTCATCGCTCCGAAGCGACTGAAGCGGATGTGGATGCAGGACCTCCTTGATGCGGATACCGGCGAATTTCCGACGACTGCTGAGAAGACGTTCATGAGCTTCAACAAACTCTCTCGGCTGTCTGAGAAGGAAATCCAGCGACTCCGTGGAATTGATCTGATTCTCGTCGACGAATCTCATAACCTCCGAAATACTGGAACACAGCGCTACGATAAACTCCAGTCAATCGGTCGGAAGGGCAAGAAGTTCGTGATGCTCACTGCGACGCCGATCCACAACTCCGTTCGAGACGTGGACAATCTGATCAAGGTGTTTGCTGACGACGACGACTTCGACATTGAACTGAAGGGCCTGTCACCAAGCGAGATTTTCAAACAGTACGACCGCCTCTCCAGCGAGGAAGACAAATCCGCGAGCACTCAGAGTCGGCTTTCAGACCTCGAAGAACTCATTGAGTCAATTATGAGGGAGGTCATTATTTCGAGGGACCGCAAATACATCCTCGACAATTACGGGGACATCACCATCGGAGACCGGGCCATCAGCGTTCCTGATCGAAAGCCGCGTCTTATCACTCCTGATGACCCCCGCCTCGACGAACTCTATAGCGATATCGTCGATACCGTCATCGGTTCAGATGACTCCGAGAACTCCGGACTGAACATTCCCTACGTTAGCGCTGATCGGTATGACGCTGACGGAGACGAAGAAGAGGAGCTAATTATTGAGTACCAGAATGCGAGCATTCTGATGCTCATCAATCTCCTCAAACGTCTTGAAAGTAGCCTTGCCGCATTCGAGACCTCTGTTGAACGGCTTATGGAACGAGAGCGCATCACACGTCACATTGCTACTGGTGACTTGGATGATGCCAAAAACCGGAGTGACGCCGTTGAACAGATACGAGATACATTCGAGGATGATTTCGCCAAGGATGTTGACTTTGAGGATGTCGCAGAAGCCCTCAATAGAGTCAGCCCATCGAAAAGGGATGAAATCGTAGCAGACATTGACGAAGACCTTCGAGAACTTGATCGTATAAAACGGCAAGCACAAAATGCACTTCAGACCAAAGAAGACGGGCGCACTAAAGACGCTAAGGCGGAACGCCTTCGTGGACTAATTGACCGAGAGCTATCGAACGAGAAGGTCCTCATATTCAGTCAGTACGTGCCCACGATCACGCATCTCTTCGAGCAGCTAACTGGCGAGAATCCAGCGCACACTAACGTTGCTACGCTCGGTCAAGATCCGAGTAATCCTACCGTCGGATTTGTCCACGGGGGAAGTGGATTCGATGAGAGAATTGTTGAACGATTCGCACCAGAAGCTCAAGAAGCCGACGTTACTCCCGGTGAAGAGATTGACATCCTGTTTGCAACCGACGTACTAGGTGTCGGACAGAATCTCCAGGATGCGCGAGTCATCGTGAACTACGACCTCCACTGGAACCCGATGAAGATGGAGCAGAGAATTGGGCGTATTGACCGCATCACAACACGGCATGATGAACTGTGGGTTTACAACTTTGCTCCGACAGGCGATCTGCGGAAGCAGCTCGGGCTTGTTGAGCGAATTCAAGAGAAAATCGAAGATATCGCAAACACCTTCGGTCATGCCGCCCCCATCTTGGATACTGCTGAGGAGCAAGTACACAAGACGCTCATGACCTACGAGCGATTAGAAGAAGGTGGTGCAGAGTTTGGGGACGAACGGTTGGAGGGAATTGGGTCGAAGTATGACGATCTCAGAAACATCGTTCAAGCGTTCTGTGAGAAGAATGGTGTCGATATTGAGGAGCTTCAGGAAACCTACGATGCCGTCGCAGACAGGTCTGAACCGCAGTATTTCGTCTCCCCTGGCCAAGAAGGATACGTCTCACTCGCACACTTAGAACACAGTAGTGGACGAACTGAATGGCGAACTACTATCTTCGATTCGGATCGAGTACAAAGCACCACAATTGGGGGACAAACGGTCTTCACCCAATTCCCACGCCTGGAGACTGATGAAGTTCGAGTGTTCGATACCATTTCCTCCCCCGATACCACTCGCCACGCGATTCCTGAGGATAATTTTGAGGAGTTGAAATCCTTCGTAAGTGAGTTGGGTACACCAAGTACATGGCAAAACGACATTTTGAGCCGGCAGAGCGGCGATAGCGATGTCGTTACCGACATCAAACAGTTATGTAGGCAGATTGCGGACAGCGACGAGGACGTCAGCGGAGAAGCAGAGGAAATCCTCGAACTACTGGATGATCACGAGATGAGCGACTGGGCGGAAGGCCAATTACGTACGATCCACCGTAGACGACGCCGATACGGAACTAACGGCACGATTCGTAGGATACATCATAAGCTCACGGAAGAGATCGAATTAGTCGATCCTGAAACCGTCACTGAGGCGGATGTCGCCCTTGCAGGGCAACTTGATGATAATGTATCTGAGACATAATCGAGTTCAGACATCTCAAACAACCAGATTGAGATGACAACACATGTATAGGCGGCGAACTATAATCAGTGGTGAGTCACTGGTACATCGAGTTCTGTTTCAATCACATTGAGAACTGCGTCTACTGTGAATTCGGAGAAGGCTTCCGTGTCAATGTTGCTGCGGACTTTGTGTGGCCGGTACGATGCGGTCTGCATATTTCGTGTACGAATAGTTTTGAGCGAGTCTCGAAGGCTTGCTTCTTGAACCGGGTTGTCCAAGTCTTCGATTGTTTCACCTTTTGGTCGGATCCAGAGTTCCCAGTCGAATCCGTCTGAGAGGATTGCTACTGCGTGGATGTCGAGGTCGCTGTCAAGATAGTTCTCCATGTCATTCCGTGCGTTGTCGATTTTCTTTGGGGGTTTTACTTCTCCGAAGAACCGGATGTCGTGTTGCATCGCTTCCTCGATTGGAATGGAGGTGATGGCGAAGTCGGGGATGCCACTGCGTCTCGGCCATCGTGGTGCGTACTGTTTTGGTTGTGGGCGCAACGAGTACCCGAACGCCTGTCGGAGCATCGGGAACACGAGATGATCCTCAATGAAGCGCTCTGGTGTTTGGATGAGGTTCTGGCCTTTGAGAAAGTATTTCCCGTCAACGACGCTGTCGAAGTGTGCGGTGCATTCGCGTGTCCCGATCTCATCGATGAAGTCTTCGAGAACGTGCAGGATGTTGTTGGCGAGTGGGTCGTGATCATCGAAGGTGGTAGATTGATTTGTCATTTAGGTACGTGTAGTGTCAATCAATTATTCTTCAGTACTTCTTTGGAGTGTAGCATTAAAAATCGAAGAGAGATTGTTGCCGCTCGTAGTCGTATGGTTCAGTGAGTACGTCTCTGATTGCTGAATAATTGATTTGGGCATGACGGTTTTCTTCGATTGCCCGATCGACGATCCAGGCTCGGAACTCTTCGTACCGTTCTGTATCATCGATGAGTTCGACGATATCTACGGTTTGTAACTCTCCGTGTCGGGCGAAATAGATTCCAACACGGGTTATTTCGGGGTACTTGCCATTGAATTGCTCTCGGCCGCTCCGGGAGACCGTCTCCGCATCATGCAATTCGCGTTGTACGTCATTCAGCACGTAGTACAGCAGGAGTTGCCGCCAGAATGCGTTCGTGAATGATTTGCGCTCTGTTGTCTTGATGTCGACGAGTAAATCATCAACGATGAAGTCGCCCTCACCTGGGAGAATATGACGGTAGTTTCCGAAGCGAGGATTTTCGAACACCATCTTACCAGCTCCCCATTCTTGGGCACGTAGAAGGCTGAATAGCTCTTCCATTTCACGGAGGAGTTCGTTCTCAATCGCCTCACGATTAATCCAGGATTGGATCGCGTCAGAGGGTTGCCAACCCGCGTTGAGCAGCGCAGCCTTCACGACACCGTCCGTATTCATTCCTGTCTCAACGAACTGGTTGACTATTGTAGAGAGATCCTCATGTTCCGCCCACTGAACCGGGCTTCGTTGATCCCAGTCGGGCCGGTCCTCATTCATCGCGTCCCATTCGGTTTGATTTGACGGGCCCCCAGCACGGTCTTCCCATTTCTTCCCGTCAAATACTGTTACAGTGATTTCCGGTATCTTACGGTATCGAGCGCCTCTAACCCAGTTCTCCCCATCATCGTCTTCCAATTCTCTGGATGAGTGGATTGACGGTCGGATAACTTCCTGACTGTTCCGGTACAACCAGACTTTGCAGAGGAATTCGACAGTCTGTCCGATTAGTTTGTGACTGTACCCGTTGTTCGGGACCGAAAGATCGCGTGAGGCGTCGGTGCCAGGGTTGGGATACGTAGAATCGATTTCGTGCCGCACTTCGTCAATTTGAGTGAAATCCGTCACACCGGTTGCCATACTACTATGAGCACGTACTCATGTCGTACTGATAAGACCACCCGTGAGTCAGGCGAGTGACTTCCACTCAAAACACGTCTTGTAGTGGCCCGGCTTGCTCGACTGTCTCGTGTGTGTTCCGGATGTCGTTAAACGAGAGATAGCGAAGGGTGCAGTGGTCGGCGGGTTTGAGAACGTGCTGGAACGTCGGGCGGTTAATTTCTTCTCGGACCTTGTCCTCATCATCGTCCGGGGCGACGATATGCATGTCGACGGCGATGTTTGGGACTTTGACCATGAAGTCGGTCATGCGGAGGATGCCGCTGTAGATGCTCGTGGTGCTTTCGACCTCGAACATCTTGACGATGAAATCGTCTTGCAGCCAGATGACGTCGACGTATTTGATGATGCGTGTGGCGGCGGCACTGAACCCGGGGAGATTGAGGTTCTCAACGCAGTCATCACCGAGTCGGTTTCCGTTGTACGTGCGGTTTTTGTCATTCGTGGCCACGTACACGTCGTAGCCGTGTCGCAGGCCGAGTTGAATGAGTAACCACTGGATTTCCGTGTGTTCTCGCGGATCGTCATCGTCTCCACCAGTATCTGGTGGGTCGATCGTGCCACCGTTGTGGAAGTCTTGGAAGGCCTCTTCGATTGAATTGTATTCCCGGAGGAGACTACTGACTGCATCTTGGGACACGCGAAGGAACCGGTAGGGAACCCAGTTATCCTCGTACCCGAGCAGCTGCGCGATTCGCTCTCGGTCGACAGAAATCTCTTGGTAATCGGTGACCGTATAGATGAACCGACTGTCAGAGTTGTCCCACAGCGCCTCACCGACTGACGGATTTTCGAAGGCAGCGCCGACACGACCAGCAGCAAAAAAATCACCGTCGTTATAGAAGAGGACAGGGTCACCAGTCTCCATTTCTTCAAAAAACGTGCGTTTCTGACTCCCATCGGTGGTACCCCAAATCCGTGCTTCGGTTTGTTTTTGGAGATCCTCAGGCGCTTCCGCAGGGACAGATACCGGCGAAACAACGGTGTCGTTGAATCGCTGAATCCAATCATCACCGACAGGAACGACATACAGGCGAGTCACAGTCAGTTGATACCGACTGGAATGTCTTGTAGCTTATCAGGATCTGGAAAACGTATACTCCATATGCGGCGTGTATTCTCAAGAAAGCTGGCCACCAAGGTGGTGAGCGGACGGTAACTATGAAAAGAAGTCGTCCTCAAATCGGTCCCGTGCGTCAACGTCGTCCACGAGATGCCGCTCTGCCTTTCGTGCGAAGTTCCGAACCTGTGTTGGGAGGTCCCGGTCATCCTGCCAGGTCTGAAGGATGGCAATCTCCTCTTGATGTATATTGCTCGTCATACCACCGACTCGGCCTCGTGGACTTCTGGCGATAGCAGAGATGATGTTTCGCTGGATAGCGTCCGCGTCACGAAGCGAATCGAGCCCCTCCGTCATCACCGCGATCAATACGTCTTGAACCGGATCAGAGAGAGCGAAGAGCTCACAGTACCAGATGACACGTAACAATTGATCCTCCGAACAGTCCGATATCTCGTCAATCAACAGTGGGGCGACATCAGCTAATGGGATGATCTGGAACAGGCGTGCGTATACCTGTGGCGAATACTCATCCGTATCCAGTACAATATCATATGCAGCCCGAACTGCCTCTTCATACTCCTCCCCGCCACGCATCCGCTCCGCACTCACCTCCATATGGTATGGCAATTGGTCCAAACGGCTTGGGTCGTCGTGCACTCGATCGATGCTGAATTCAACGAACACTAATGGGTACCGTTCAGCTACTTCGGTGACGAGTTGCTGTAACCGGTGCGGCTGGTCAAGCCGGTCAAAGCCAACCACAGCGTCCAGAACATCGGTAAGCACGGCTTCCTCTACAGCTGCTAAATCATCCTTCCGATACGGTAACGCGTTCACCAGTCCATCCATGACTCGCGGAGTCACCGCTTCAGCCCCGTGTAGCAACGTTTGAAACGTATCCTCCGCCCAGTCCGAATCCTCATCCCACTCGCCACGAAGCACCGATCCCAACTGCACCAGCAGATCCTCCGAATACTGATCCTTGTCCGCCATAATCCGCTCAAACTGTGCCACAGCAAAATCCCGATCCGAGTTGAAAAACACGCTCAGCCCCGCGCACGCCAAGTCATACCTCTCAGTGTCGATATACTCGGCGACTAGGTCTTTCCCCGTCCCCGGTTTACCGACACAGATACCAACCATAACCTGTTCACGGTACTGCACCAATCCAGGTGGCGCATCCTCCAAGAATTGGACGCCGGCGTCACCGTGCTCCTCAGCAAACAGTTTGAAAAACCGGTTGAAGGATGTTTCTGGCGACGCCTCAATCACGTCCACGAACCGGTCGAACTGCTCCCCCCTGGGCGGTTCAAGTTCACGGACGAACGCACGGATCTCTGCTTCAGCTTCTTCCCAATCCCGGTCTCGTGGATCCATGTGCACTGCGAGTTGATACAGGTCGTGGGCTTGCAATGTCGCTGCCAACTCCTGTCCTAGCCGTTCGATACCGAGGTCACCATCTGCCGCATTATCGACCAACCGGTGCAACTTTGATAGACAGTCCAAATCATCCTCTTGGCCGACATGGGCCGTAGCGAATTCGTAGACGCGGTCCAACTCCTCCCGGTTGAACACCTCGCCCTGCCGACCGTGATACCGCTTCTGCGCCAGGACAAACCTGTTCAACTTCCCCGCAGCTTCCACCCTCAACATGTGCGCCTCCGCCTCCTCTACCACTCGGATAATCGCATCAATAGCTGCGAGCCGGAACTCCTGTACCTCCTCTGACCGGCGGATCGGTCCCTGACGGAGTCGGCCCTGCGACCGGTTCACCGGATCCATCGAGAACTCCTCGGCCTGCTCACTTGACGCCGCACCCACCGCATCCAACAACTCCTTCCGAAACGCTACACCATACCGTGTATCCACCAACGTATCTTCCACGTGCTCAATCACCTTCGTTTGAGCCACCGGACTCCGCGTGAATCCAGGGCGAAGCATCTGCCGAAGATGCTGAAACACCGTCTCACCCACCTTCGGCGACACACCCTCAGCAACCGCGATATCAAGGAGGATATCAGTAATCTCCTCCGGCTCCTGTAACAACCCCGGACTGAGCAAGGAAATCGCAGCAAGATACAGATTCCCGACATCGCTCGGTGCTTTCACGATCCGCCGCTGCAATCCTGGCGACTCAGTGTCCTCTGCCGGATACGGCTCCGTCAACGCAATCTCAACAAGCTCTACCGCACGTGGCGGACTGGCAGCACCCAACCGCTCGAACCGGCGTAACAGCCGCACACGATCCGCAGCCGTATACTCTCCCATCCGGTCAGAGTGTGTTGAAACAATCTCATCAACAGCCCTACCCGCTTCCTGACAGGCATACCGATTCTCAATAACTAGAAGATTGTTCACCTGCGACGCTTCCGTGAACTCCCCAAACACCTCATACACCGTCTCCATGTAATCTCGCGGCGCATCGATGGTGAAGAATGTGTCATACACCACGTATTCCTTCAACGCATCCGGCTGCACCCGAAGTACACCACTCTCCTGGCTGACCGTGCCCACCGCATTCAACAAGACACGTCGATAGCGCTGCTCATCCTCCTTGTCTAGGGACAACGTGTCTCGAAACGCCTCCATAAACGCATCATGCCCCGTATCCAACCGGCCGACCGCAGCAACGTATCGGAAGTACGACTCCAACTTCTGTGGATCACCAATCCCCTGCTGTTCCGCTGCCCGCTGGATATCCCGCACCACATCATCAAAAACACGTTCAAGCACAGAGTCCTCCGCCGCAACAGGACTCTGATCCGACGCCCCATCAGAGATGAGTTGGTCCGCCAACAGATGTGAGATCAACGGCTTCCCCTCGCTCACCGCGATGATCCACTCCACAACCTGCGGCTTCTGGATGCCATATGCGTCCGTTATCAGATTCGACATAAGGTCAGAATCTAACGGCGGCAACTGAAGCATCATCGGGTCTAACGCAACACGGTTCGCTGCTGTCTCCAAAGCTGACGCGAACAACGACCGCTCCGTGAACACAAGCTTCACCTGATCACGCCGCCGTGAGGCGATATCGAACAATCGATCTAATTGGTCGCTATCCCGCGCATCATCAACGAACAGGACAACACCATCCTCCTCATCAAAATCGATCTCAGACAACCCTGTATCGAGGTCCGCATGGACGTTCGCCGTATACACCGTCCAGTCTGGATGAGTCGCCTGTAACTGGAACGCTGCCTGCACCACCAAACGAGTCTTTCCGATACCTGCCGAGCCATGCACCACCAACATATCACTGCTTGATTCCACGAAATCAACGACTTCACTGATTTCTTCTTCTCGTCCATAAAAGGGAAGATCAAACCGCTGCCGTGGATGTTCACCGGCTAACTGCAGTTCGAACCGATCATCAACAGTCTGGAATACATCATACCCTTTCTCATGTCGATCTTTTCCGTAGACCTCAATCCGGTCCAAAATCTCTTCCTGACCCTCACTCAGGCGCGTCGCATACTCGTAGAGTTGCTGCGCATACACGGTCTGGAGCTTCCGTCCAATTTCGGGGTCCTGACTTATCTCCTGCTCAAGGTACTCGAAGAACTTCGCAACCAACTCCTCCGGATCGGCATTCAGGTCCGGGTCAAGCATCTCCGTATCCATCGTCCCGGCAACCGCTGACACCGTGATCCGATCCCCACCAGCATCGAACCCTTCAATCAAGTCCTCGACTTCCTCCTTATCGAAAACAACCGGGAACACCGACGGCTCCAACCCTTCATAGTTCTCTGCCACCCGCATCGCGGCCTGCTCAATCGCATCATCTAAAAACGCCATCCGCTGATACTTTCCCCGCACATACCCCATCGCAGAGGACAATAGAAACCGGGCACCAGACGGCGTCTCAAACGACATAGTTGACAATTCATCCACCGAATCATATATAAATGAAGGTGCCTCCGCGGGTTCGGGCTAGTATTCACCAGAATCCCGGCTTGCGATTGAAGCAACAGATCCGGGCGACGGTTCCGAGCGTAGCGATTAAGTTCTGATATCCAAGATAATAGAGATTGTTAGGACTTGGAGAGGGCTGCTACGGAACGGAGTATCCTTGAAACTCCTAATTCGTCGTTCCTCTGATTCAGTAAATCGGCCCCGGTTAGGTGGCTGACTTTATGGCTGGTCCCTGGGGTTCGGATTCCATTAGTCACGAGGAGACTGGTGACTGAGATGTTTTGGTTATCGAGGAGGTAGCTGTCGTTGTGCTCGGCGAATCGCCGGTAGGTGAGGAGTTCTTCGAGGCCTTGTTTGAAGGTCTGTGTTGCGTCGGAGTATTTGACTTCACCGAGGAGTACGGAGACGAGTTGTTCGTCGGATGTGGTATCGTAGACCTCGGTGATGATGTCTGGGCGGCCGCTGTATAGGATTGGGTTGTGTGAATTGCCGGTGAGTGATTCGAGGGTGTTGCTGTAATCGGCGAGGGCGTCATGGTAACGTGCGTACTGTGCGTGTGCTGGGCGGTGTGTTGTGTCGAGTGGTTCGTGGAAGCTGAGGTCGCCGGTGCTATCGTGGTGGATTTCGATGCGGGTGTCGTCGGATTCAAGGTGGGCGAGCGCACTGCTTTCCCCGTCGATTGGTTTGAGAGAGAAGCCGGGAGTAGTACGGTTGAGAATACGGATGAGGCGGAAGCAGCAGAAGAGTTCGAAGAGAGTTGGTGTGTCGGTCGGGACGACAAGTGTGTCTGCGAGGAGTTTTGTGATGTCTGGGTCGAGCGTGTCAGCTTGGAGGCGCTGAAACGTGTCGTAGAGGTCGTAGGCTTCGGTGTAGAGTGGGAGGCGTGATTGGCGAGCGGTGGTCATATCCTGCCCGGAGACGGAGATTGTTGGCCCGTCTTTGATTCGGTTCAGGTGGACGTTCTGTTTGTAGAGTCGATCGAAACTTGCGAGTTGGTCATCAGTCCAGAAGTCGTGCCGCCAATCGTACTTGACGTTCTGGAGTTCGTCTGTAACTGTGCGGTGGATGTGCCACAGGAGGCGTTTCAAGACGCGGTTTTCGGCGATATCGTATTCAGTATACGGGGTGTTGCATACGAAGCGGCTGCGGTCTGCATAGCCGGTTTCGGAGCGGGTACGGAGTGTGGCACTCCAGTTGATTGATCCACGGACTTCGCCTTGCGTATGGATGTTTTCGCGTTGATGTTCGGTCTTGATGCGACGAACCCGGTCGGGAAGAGCGGTGATGAAGTCGTGGACGTCGTCAGCGAGACAGAAGTGGATGCGTTTGATGCGCTCCCAGTCCTCGATGTCGAGGCCTTCGTAATCGAGTGAGTGCGTGAGTGCCTGCGTATTCAGCGCGCCGCTCTGTAGGTACGTACTCAGTTCTTCGCTGGTGGCGTTAACGAGTTCCTCTGCTGCGAGGCTACGCGTCATCGTCGAATGTAATACCGAAGAAGTCAGCTGCTTTTTGCTGGAGTAGCGCCTTGTCGAGATCAAGTGTTACAGATCCGTTTTCCGTATCGACGTTCTGAGCGGTGAGTGACCGAATCAACTGTTTCTGCTTTTCTGGTCGCATCCCCTCCAACTGTGGGTAGACAAGGGAGACGACAGCAGAGGTGAGCGCATCGGTGCGTGTCCCGTCGATGTCATCGTATGAGGCGAGGTATCGGATGATATCGTACACGATGGATGGGCCGATCACACGGTGTTCGTTGATGCGTTGCCACAGAACAGCAATGACAGGGAACACGTCCTGAAGCACTGGTTGAAGTGTCTCGTCATCGGTGAGCCAGGCGGTCGCGTAGTTGTTGGTTCCGTCCGGATCGAGGAGTGAGGTTCTGACCTCGTCGTTAGTGGTGAGTGGCGGAACGCCGACGTGGACGAAATTGAAACGGCGCATAAATGCGTACGACATTTCGTACAGCGAGGTTTTGTCGTACGTGTTCATTGTAGCAATTAGCCGCCACGATGGGGTGACTGGGAAGGCGTCTGGGTTCCCGATAATGTCGGCGAGTTCTTCGTCGGTTGTTGAATCGGAAAGAGAGCGGAGTTCGACGGTTCGGTCGCGTTCGTAGGGGAGTTCGGTCGAATCGCCCGACAGGACGGAGAAGAGTTGTCCGAAGGCTTTGTCGATGTCTGACCGGTTGATTTCGTCGATGATGAGCCACTCGTTGACGACGTGGTCTTGCCGGAAGCACTTGAGGAAGAGCCGGGGTTCGAACAGAAGTTCTTGTCCGCCGTCGCTTGTGGATGGGACGTACCCGCCGATGGTGTCGAATGCAGTCCACTCAGAGGTGGCAGTCGTGAACCGGTAGTCATCGACTTGTTCGTACGTCGTTGCGGACTCGCAGATCGCTTTGGCGAGTTTGGTTTTCCCGGTTCCTGGCGGTCCTGTGAATATAATGTGTTTCCCGGAGCGGAGCGACGCTTCGATTTCGCGCCGCAGCCGGTCGGCGTCGTCGAAGTAGAGGCCGTTAGGAATGGAAACTTCGATGTCGGGGGTAGTGAGTTTGGCAGCGAGTCGGTCAATAGCGTCTTGTGAGACTCCCTCTCTAATCGGGTTCTCTAAGGCGAGGATGGTTTCGAATTCGTCTTCGGTGAGGGGGAAGAGGCTCCCTTGGGCGCGGTTTTCGATTGGGGCGGCGTCTTCGAGGTCTGGAATTGCATTGAGGTCGTCCCAACTAATCCCGTCGACACGCCGGTCGAACTTGATCTGGATTCCTGCTTGTGACTCAGAGTCGTGTGCGGGCTGTGAGTCTATTGTGCTGGCCGTGCTGCTGGATGATTGTGTATCTGCCTGGAGGCCTTCCGTCACAGTGCCTTCTGCGACGATCTCCTTGACGGGGGTGGATTCGTAAAAGACGACGCGGTCACCTGAAGTGGCAGTCGAGAATGCATCGAATAGCCGTTTTTTGTTACCTTTCTCGTTGTATGCGGTGTAGAGAACCTCGCTACCGTCGGCGATTTCGTCGACGGACCAAATTGAAGGGTTTGCGGTTGCCCAGTAGTAGTTCGTGCGTTGCGGAGGCTTGTACTCGGGAAGTTCGATATCAGCCTCTGCGAGTAAGTACTGGCCTGCTTCGGGCGTGAGGTGACACAGGTACGCTTGAATGACGTTACCGTTCTTGTCGAGCGGGTATCGGCTTTGCTCTTGTCTGTAGTCTGGATCTTGGAGTGTTTCTTTAATTTCGGCTAATTGGAGTGATTCGTCAAGGCGGGTCGTGGTGACGTCGATCCGGTAGTATTCCCCGCCCTCCATCTCTGTTTGATACGCATCACTGGAGACAACTGAGCACGCACGAATCGCTTGGTTATTGTAGTGGAAGATGACATCGCCCGGTTCAAGCACCGTTAAATCTCGCTGCCATTTCGTGTCCTGTGAGCGGAGGTACCCACCTTCCAGTTCAACGTCTCGGTTCTGGTTGACCCAGTAGAAGTCTGCATCCTCGACGCTTTCTACTGTAGCGTTCTGTGCGAGATCGTTAGTGATGGGCTCTGATTTGTCAGTATCGAGCAGCTCAGACAGATCTATTTCACCATTATCGTGCCGGTGGAAAACGTGAGCCGCGATTTGGAAGTCCGTTGCCCAACCGGGCGGTGTTTCAGCATACTGGACTAGGTCGTGTTGCTCGATGATTTCCTTGACATCTTCCCGGAATGTCTCGTATTGACTGGGTGAGGTTGTATTTGCACGTTGTGGGTCGGCATTTAGCGATTCAAGGGCGGAGACTGCGCGTTTGTCTAACGGAATGAATTTCTCCGGGGCAATCGTGGCGAGTGCTTCGGTGGCGGCAGCCATACCGAATTGAGGAAGGTCCAGCACCGATGTGATAGACCCGGTGTCTGCGGCTTCTTGGAACGTTTCCGCGATTGTTTCCGGGGAGTGATCTGTGTGGAGTTCATCTACTTTCGCTTCCGCGTATCGGCTGACGAACCAGGGAAGGGTGTTGAGCCAGGTTTCGAGGCTATTGCGGGAAGGGTTTGCGAAGAAGGCTTCTGCCTTCTCCTGCCGAGATTCGATTTGTTGCCAGTAGTCAGTCAAGGACTGAGTGGAGGGTTCGTCGGTGTCTAATTGAGTCGAGTCCTGCTGTTCAAGCCAGTTGAAGAAGCTATCCAGATATCGGAAGTCCTCTTTGAACGGGTAATCATCACGGACTTCGTAGAATTTCTCGACTTCAGTTAGGTAAGATGTGAGTCGGCCCGACATCTCGTACCCAAAGAATTTCTGCATACCAGTCCGTGAGCGGTGGTTACTGATCGGGTATGTTGTAGGATGGAGAAAGTAGAGAATCGGGGAGATAATCCCGTTTTGTATCCCTTCAATTTCGAGGTTGGCGAATTCTTCTATGGCAGGATCAATTTCATCACGGTTATCCGACCTGATCGCCGTTGAGAGGAGGTTGAATGCCTCTTCTTCGTGCCCTTCAATTGGCACCGAGTATGTCCCTTTCCCAACGATACCCGTCCCTTCGTCAATCCGGTTCTTGATCTCTGACTTCGCAGTAGAGTCGATATCCAGATTGTCAATCCGTTCCTTCTTATTCTCAGGTTGGAGAGCGTTATCGTTCTGGCACAGATTGTACACCGTACGCATCGCGTACTCGTCGACAGACCCTGTCTCGACAATCGCCTGTACCAACTGACGGATTACCTTGGATGTGTTCTGCACGTGAGCTTTGTCTCGCTCCCAGTCGTGCTCGTCAGCATACCGGTCAATTAGTTCTTCAATATCCTCAGACGGTGGAGTAGTAACCATATTGTTGAAATCCAACACACGAGGTTCATAAAGGTATGCCGCCGATGTTGCCCGGAACCAAACCTCGCTTGACTCCGCGATGAATCATATGGACTAACTGTAGTCGAGGCCGTACTGAGTCCCAATGCAGCGTATCTCAGAGGGAGACCGCGTCCGCATTGATATTCCTGATGAGACCGATCCTGATCATCAGAAGTACCACGGGAAGCACGGAGAGGTCGTTGCAGTGCTGAGTGCTGATGCAGATTCGGTTACCGCTGAGGAGCGAGATTCTCAGATCTACCAGATTGCGTTTGATTCGGGCGAGACGGCTGATTTCCGGTGACGTGACTTGTAACCCCCGCTCGCTGACTCGCAGCAGGCGTAGTCGGTTATTCCTCCCACTCGATGGGGCGTTCGATGATCGGGTCGTCGTCGAAGTCGAAGCTGCGGAGGTCTACCTGGACGTTCCGTTCGCGTGTTTCGCGTTGCCGGTTCCGTAACCGGTCGAACGGTTGTGGTATTTCGAGGAGTTCTGCGTCACCGCTGTTACCGAGTCGGATGTTCCGGGCGACGTAGAGGTAGTAGTGCTCGCTGAGTGGGCCGCCTGCGGCTTTCCATTCGTTCCACGAGAGGGACGGTTTACGTGTGTTCAGGCCGGAGGTTTTGAGCTCGATGCAACGGTCGATCACTGCGTCGCCGTTGTCGTCGGTTCGGATCGTTAGGACGTCGAATCCGGGCCAGTCGCGGTCGATCGGGTTTTCTGCGGCGGATAGGCCGCGTTGGTCTGCGAACCGATGAATCGCGGATTCGAGGAGCTCGGAGTGTTCGCGGTGCTTCAGGTATTCTTCTGGTGTGTGAACGTCGAAGACTTTCGATTCCGGGTTGGGTTCGTCGGCATCCGCGAGTCGCGTTCGTTCTGCATCAATCGTAATTGCCATACCGAACGCGTCGATCTCGTCACGATACTCTTGTGACGCAGCTCCACCCCCACCGCTATGACTACTGGACGTGGACTGCTCGTTCCCCGAGTCCTGGCGACCACCGTTATCGGGTGGGTTTGTGGAAACGTCGGCGTTCCGGAGTGATTCGGCGATTCGCCGGTCGCCGATTCGAGTGACGGCGTCGATACTAGGGATGCGCGAGGAGTGTGCGCTGGTTCCAGCCGTGCCGGTGGGTGATTCCGATCCGCCGTTAGCTGCTGCGGTATGTGTGTTCGTGGTGGAATCGAATGCGCCGTCATTGTCTGGTTCAGGGTCGGGTGGGTGATCTGTCACGCCGTCCTCTTTCGGTGGGTCCTCATCGTCACTTTCGAAGAGTGCTTTCCGAGTCGCTTCGATTTGGCCGTTCGGGACTTCGCTCCCGACGGTTCGGAGTCGCTCGTGTAACGCGATAGCTGGCGTTTCGTTCCCGAACGCGTAGTCCACGAGGTTGTTGACAGCCTCGTAGTACTGTGGGACATCGAGCCGGTCGGTGTACGCGCCGGTGAGTGCGTCGACGAACGCCTCTCGGTTGAGTGTCGCGTCGATGAGGATCGTGGTAATCGTGTCGCCGTCGCGTTCAATGTGGTACGGTTGCGGTTTCGGGTCGAGATTACGGTTCCAGCTGCCGTCGGTGAGCGTGATGTTGAGATCGAGGTCGGTGACGAACACGATGTTCTCGAAGAATGACTTGGTTCGGGTCGTGTCTTGGTCGACGAGCGCGGATGATGGTCGGTTCGTTCGAAGTCGGAGGACGAGCGCGGCAAGGACGGTCTGGAGCCACGTGGTGTCGATTTCGAAGCCAGAGATAGATGTCGGGAGAGGGCGTTCATCGCCGTATCCGGGTTGTTTCTCGACAGCGGCTCGCAAGTCGGTTGCGCCGCAGTATTCGCCGAGACTGACGGCTTCTGGTTTGAACATAGCAAGGAGTGGAACGCCGAGGTTTCCGTAGCGGTCACGACTGCTTCGTGATCGGACGAAGTAGGTGTCACCCGCGCGTTTGAGGGCGTACTTATCGTCAACCCGGCAGAGGACAAGTGCGTCCGCGAGCCCGCTTTGTTCGGGGTCCCACTCGCCACTGATCTGGTTGCCACGCGTTAGTCTCGGGAGGAGTTCAGCGACGCGTGTGTAGAGTAGTTCGACAGCACTGCTGTACTGAGCGAGTTCGTCATCGGTCCACGCGAGTAACTCCCCTATACGACTGATCACGCGTTCGGCGTCCTGTGGTGAGAACGTGCCTTGCTCCAGCCGTACCCCGATACCGAGTGTGTCGGCGAGTTCTTCGAAGCTGACGGGCGTTTCACTTTCTCTCGTTGGGAAGTCCCCGTCTACGAACGGTAGCAAGGGCTGTAGCCCGTTCACGTCGAGGCTGAAGCGCTCACGGTCGCTGCGTGGAAGACTCCACGCGGCCGTTGGGCGGACGGCATCGAACGAGGTCGGCACCCAAGATGCCTGTCGGAGTTGCCACACCCACAGGTTCCAGCCGAGCGCCGATTGTTCATCGTGCGTGAACACATAGCTCACATTACTGCCGCGCCACCGTTCGTTGGTGAACTCCGCGACAGTCGTGTGTCGTCGCTTGGAGAGACCGTGGTCCCACCAGCGCGTGAGGTGCGTGAGGAGACGACTCCCAACCTCGTCCGATTGTTTTGCGGCCGAGAGGATTTCCGACGCGTACTCTAGAGAATTCACTTGGAACAGGTACTGCTCGTTTGGGTCGGGGATTTCCGAGGTTACCGCATCCACGAGGTGGTCGCGGTACGACTGCCATTCGGCGTCAGTGAGTCCCGTGTATCGGTGATCGACGGAGTTGACACCGTCTCCTTGGAGGTCTTCGGACGCTGTAATCGTCGAATTCGACGGTTGACCGAGACCCTGTGTCTGACGATACGTCTGCTGTTCACCGGGCGCGAATAGTGGCAGCGGGCGGAGATGTTCGAACACGCCGAGCCACGAGAAGAACGCTGCCCAGGCTTCGAGCGTCTCTGAGCGCTCTTCGTCTTCGTCAGTAGTGAACCACGTAGGTGAAGCTAGGAACTTCGGATCAAATCGTTCAGAATCAGTTTGGGCGGCGACGGCGTTGAGGAATGGTTCGATGTGGGCGTCTTCGGGGCGGTCGAGCGCGGTTTGCCAAGCCGAACTGAAGTACACGCGGTGTGCAGGATGCCACTCGACTGTGCCGTCCTCTGTTAGCTGTGTCGGGACGGGAAGTTGTGCCAGGGCCGAGTATGGCTTCTTCGCAGATTGGTAGAGTAGTGGGGATTCTGGGCTGCGGTCGTTTTCAGGTGACTGGACGTCCGTCATCTCACGGATCGTTCGTAACACTCCGTCGGACGCGAGTATAGACGGGTCCGCATTTGGTGAGTTTGGTCCAGGGAGATGGGGACTGATTGCGGTGTCGAACACTTGTGAGAACAGGTAGTCGTTGATGTCCCAGATCGTCTGAACGTCGGCGTCGAAGTTCGCCGGGAGTGCGTCTTCCCGAAGCGGTGCCGCGCGGTCGGCGTTCGTGCCGTGGTACAGTTCACGCGGAAGAAATTCGAGCGTCGGTAAGGCGTCCGCTGTAATGTCGCCCTCTGGTGGCATGAAGATCGTGCCGGCCTCGTTCGAACCGCGTATCGCGTGCTTCGTCCCTTCTGGGTCGGTTATGATCTCAACGGGGAACACGTCGTGTCGGCGGCACGCTTGGTCGAAGGCTGAACGGTCCTCGTCGCTCTCCAGCGTTTTGCGCAGACGAACGAGATAGACAAGTACTGGATCGACCGTGAGGCGGCACGGCTCGTCGTCATCTGGAGGGGTTCGGTCGAATTCACGCTCGTCGACGATGCGGAGGGGAGGATCCACAGAAACAGCAGCGAGGGCTTCAGGTATCGATGACGCGTCGTACTGTGACGCACCGTACGCAACTAGCGTCTGGGCGTGCTGGTGGGTGGATAATTCCGCTGAAGGGACGTGCGGCTGGTTGTCAGCTTGACTGTCCCTGGACTGGAGGAGAGACACGAAGTCGGTACCTAAGTCCGAGAGCTGGGCGGACGTTGGGGGTACTGTGATATCATCGATGGCAACTCGTTGGTTAGCACGCGCACTCGGAAGGAATTCAACGGGCGTGAGTCGGGTCTTGATCGCGTCGAAAAGACAGTCCTCAACAGTCCCCTGGGTGAACGACCAGTCCCGGCCTTGCCCCAACGACGGGTCCAGCGTGGTGAGGAAGTCCCCCGCCGATGTTGCGGACTGGTCAACGAACGAAATGACACCATCTGCGAGGAGTTCGCCGACTGCCGTGAACAGGAAGGCGTTGAACTGGCCGTCGTACCCGCGCGAGTCATCGTAGTTGAGTGTGAGGTTTCGGCGAGACGTGTCTGACTGGAAAGTCCCAGTCACGAGCGCTGGGATTGGACTGCGTTCTTTCGTCGGGAGGAAAACGTGAAGGTACGGTGGTCGGTCGTGAGTCTCGCCGTACACGGGCTTGAGTTTCCAATCCCTAGGCCGAAGAGAGGAAGGGGAGTCAACAGGGGTCGCGGTGAATGCGATGCCAACGCTTAATTCTCCCATCGCATCCATCTCTGGCTGGGTCAGATCCGCGCGGTCCGATATCTGTTCTTGGTCAAGGTCGGTTTGTTCGAACAGGCAGAACCAGTCGGTGCGTGTACCCTCTGGGCCGTCCGCTGTGTCTGTGGTGAGTTCTATGAGCGTTGCGTCACAGCCGGTCATATCGTGTCGGGAAATCTCCCATTCCCAGTCTTGCCCGAGACTGCTGATTTCGATTTCTTGAAGCTGTGGCAGCAGTGCGACCGTGTTTGCGTCTAGGCCTTCGAGCTTGGAATGGATTGATTCCCGGTGCCGCGCGGGGTCTCGAAGTGGGAGTTTGAACACGGTCGTAAATCCATCATTCAGAAGTGCTCGCACTCGGGGCGGAGTTGTTGTCTCGTGTGGAAGACAGAGCAAGGGGACTTGTTCAGCAGCAAGTGCGTCGTCCCGCTCAGCAGATATCTTATCGTTGCCATTCAGGAGACCGGCTGTCGTCTTTCGATTGAATTGCGCCTGAACGTTCTCTGAGTATACACTCGGATTATCCGTGACGCCGAGAACGGACGTGAACCCCCGGCCCTTGTGGCCAATAGTCGTCTCGCCAGCTTTTGTCGTCCGGGTCGTGAGCGTCAGTGCGTAAAGGTCTTCGAAGGAGAACGCCGCACCGTTGTTCGCAACGAGGAGGGAGTCTTCCGTGAGTTCGAACCGTACCCGTGGTTCGTCGGTGTCGTCCATCTCGTCGACGGCGTTCTGTAGCAACTCGAAGACGAACCGACCCTCGTAGTCAGCGCGGTCCTGACGTTCAGTCCCCGCATCAGCCTCAATTCGATCCGGATTACTCTCGTAGGTGTCGACGTGCCGGCATTGAATATCCGAAATCGAGGCCGGCCCGGAACCGTTCATACACACTGGTGTCGAGTCAGAGATATATACCCCAGGGGAAGTGGTGTTAGGAGAGTGGCACAGGATCAGAACTCACCGAATTCAATAACCCTGAAATCTGCTTAGCAAATCAGGAGGAACAGCCAGAATGGAAGATAGCAGATTCTTGTTTCGCCTCTCTGAGTAACGAGTGACTCGCTCTCGGCGACGCTCTTTGGTAGACTGTCGGTGATGACGAACCGGTACGGTGCTTGGTAGTTGAACTCTTGTAGCTCTTCACTGTCGGATTCGGTGTGCTGGCCGGATTCGGGGGTGAACTCTTCGGCGATTGTCTCAGCGTTGCCAGTGTGTGGGTGGTAGGAGAGGATGAAGGGGAGGACGTGCCCGTTGCGGTGGAGGATGTAATCGACGAGACCGGATTCGGTTTCGGTGTATTCGACGTCGTACGCTCCGACGTTGAAGGCGAGGCGTTTGGCGTGGTCGAAGGCGACGGTGCGGGCGAGTTTGTATTCGAATTCGTGGTTGAGGGTGTCTTGTCGTTCGTACGCTTCGAAGCCGTGGTGTTCCTGGCGTTGGGAGAGGAGGGTGAGGTGGCGTGGGTTGCGGAGGTACAATCGGGTGCGGCGGTAGCGTCGTAGGGTGTAGTCGTGGGATTCGGTGACGGAGATGCCTTCGTCGAGCACGTCGAGGTAGTTGTCGACGGTTCGCCTGTCGACGCCGATTTGCTCGCTGAGATCGGTGTACTGGAGTTCTTCACCGGCGTTGGTGGCGGCGATGGAACTGAGTCGGTGGAGGTTTTCGGGTTGTTGGATGGATCGGTGCTTGGCGAGTTCTTTGTAGAGGAAGAGGAGGAAGTGGGATTTTGCGAGGTCGTTCCGGATCGACGGGTCGTCTGTTTGGTGGAGGGTGCCGCCTGTTCGGAGGTATGCGCGCGCTGCGTCGTGGAGGTTGTTTCGCTCGTCCTCGTCGAAAAGGTCGAAGCAGAGTTCTGAGAGTGTCTCAATAGCTATGTCGAGACTGGTTTCTGAATCCGTTCCGGAAAGGCCGGTTCGAATTGTTTTGATCGGTGATGGGCCGTCTAAGTCGGGTGATTGGTATTGTTCGAGTTGAGTTCGGAATTCCTCACTGAATGTGACGCCCAGGCCTTCGCCGGTTTGGACGGTGTCGATGAATTTCATCGGGAGGATGGGCCATGGGCCTTCGAATTCATCGACGGTGTTGGCGGTTTCGACGTTTGAGAGGTTGACCTGTGCGCGGACGTTGCCGGTTAGGAATACGTACGTGTTGTCGTCGATTAGGTCGAGTAGCTCTGCTTTGCGTTTCTCGTCGAGGTCAAGAGCTTGGACGTCGTCGAGAAGAATGAATTTCTGTCCTTGACGGGGTGCGACGTGGGTTTGAAAGTAGTCGATGACTTGGGTGAGGCGTTTGATATCGTTGCCTGGGCGTTCCAGCTGATACAGAGAGTCTTCTAAAGGGAGATAGAGGATTTGTCTGGGGGAGAGTGCGGAGGTGAGTTCGAGTTCCTGGTTTTGGTGTGGGAATTCAGATGTGTCGAGGAGGGCTGCGACGAGTTGGTGGAGAAGTGTGGTTTTCCCGATGCCGGTTTGTCCGTGAATTGCGTAGACGAGGCTCCCGACATCGTCAGTGTAGTGGGTGCTTGTTTCCTTGAGGATGCGGTGGAAATCAGAGCGAGGGGTGAGATCTGTGGCCTGCGATAGTTCTGGGGAAGTGCCGTCACTCCACCACTGGTTGTGGTGTTCGGCGTCGTCGATGAACTCTTCTGCGGTCCCTGTCCCGAGCATAGGGCTGATTATTCTGCGCTAGTACAAATATTCGCGCATCCTAATGTGCCTATTTCTAATTCTATCATAAAGTCGCTGTTCTCCACGGTTTGTGAAGAAGATTCACGGCCTCGTCGTTGTCCGGTGCTATCCCCGCAGCGGCCTCCAAATCGTTTGTAGGATGGTTATGTTGTTGTGTTTCGTCTAAAATTTATTTTTCGGGTTTCAGATCAGTCTAGTAGGAATCTATTTATTCTGGGAGTCCGTTGGTCGGTACAGATGGCAGTGAAGGACGACATCGAGGATGGGGAACAGATCGATATCTCACTGCGTGTCACAGGGACTGACGAGTGGGACCACGACGCCATCGCTCGGAAAGTTCAGTTGGCGGACGTCGAAGGGACGCCAGTGGAGCTGACCGTGTTCCACAATAACGAGATTGCGGATTTCGAGTGGGAGGTCGGGCGCTGGTACGTGCTGGAGAACGTGGTCGGGAACGAATACCGCGGTGAGATGCAACTCAATCCGGGGTATGACCTGATCGTTACGCCGCTCGATGAGCCACCTGCTGCAGCCGAGAACGGCGGGATCGAGGCGACATCGGCTGCGCAGTCCTCCGAGAGTGACGGTAGTGACTCTTCAACGAAGGGAGATCCAAGCGACAGGTCAGAGTTCGTTCCGGGGAGTGAAATGACGAACGAGCCACGGCCGACGGCAGATGGGGGCGGTGAACTGTTACACCAGCAACCGTTGTCGGAAGGGAACTACCTGCTACAGTTCGAGCTCGGGGACCTGCCGGAACTCACTGTCCACGAATATGAACTCCGCGCAACCGGGAGCGGCGGGCTCGACCCGGATGATTTCACGAACGGGATTGAGGGGTTCACGGCGAAAGCAGCGAACTACTACCAGTCACGGAGCAACAGCCCGGTCACGACAGCAGATGCATCCCGGCGGCGTATCTACGCGACCGAAAAGCTCCACAGCACGATCTCGATCCACGGGTACACCATCGAACCCATCCACCAAGGAGAGACGACCCTGGAGGCACGCTCGTACACGGACGACGGACCGCTCCAAGAGTTCGTCAAGCAAGATGTGAAGAGAGCTGTCGCTGGCCGCTTCGAGGTGTCGGGGATCGATTCGATCATCGAACCCACCCCGCAGCGAACCGCGAACAGCGGGCTGTTCGAAGCGTATCGGAAGTACAAGTGCCGGATTCGTGTTGATGCTGACGGAACCGTGATTTGTGGCGTGAACGTCGCGTACCATCTGGAATCGACGTTCTCAGCCGCAGAGTGGGTGCAGCGCGGCCATGACATTGCCGAGGTGAGCGTTGAGCACGACACTGATCTGTACGACAGTGCTCGCACGGCAACGGTCAAGGAAGTCATCGATATGGACTACGACGATGTGCTGGACGGGCCGGGCGTCCCGATGTCGGAGTATCACGAGAAGCACGTCGAGCAGGACGTGATCAACTCGATGCGAGCCGGTGATCCGATCATCGCCGATCTACAGTACGGGAGCGGCGAGGATTCAATCTTCCCGCAGCTCTTGGAATACTGTAAGGTCATCCCGACGTTCGACCAGTTGAGCCGTGTCGATGACACGTTCCTGGACGTCATCCACAACGAGAGCCGGATGAAACCCGAGGAGCGGTTCAACGTCGTCACGTCGTTCGCGGATTTACTCGGCCCGACGCCGTACTTCGGCTTCGACCCTATCCCCCAGCCTACGAACGCCGGGTACCGAGAACACCAGATACGGAACCGACCGAATCTTCGATTCGGAGGTGGACAGACTGGGTTCTACGGTGCCGGTGGGCTGGAACGGAAAGGATACGGCGTGTACAAAGCTCCGGAGTCGTTCGACATCGTCGCGCTGTACCCGGAAGATGAGGAGGAGGACGCACGGCCGTACGTACTCACGCTGCTCAACAAGCTTGCAGACTACGATGCGGGTCCAACGGCGTTCGATCAGGAGACCTACGAACTCGGCTCGGAGTTCCACTACTCCCAACACGCGCAGAAAGCGAGTGACTACGATGCAGCGCTGATCGTCGTGCCAGATGCAGACGAGGCTGCAGGAGCGGACTACGACGACCCGTATCCCGAGTTCAAGCGTCGACTCGGACAGCTCGGCGTGCCGAGTCAGATGATCTCTATCGACAACCTCGGCAACGACAACTACCGCGGAAACATCTGCTCGTCCCTTATCGGGAAAGCAGGCGGCGTGCCGTGGCGTATCGACGACGTTCCCGGGGACGTTGACGCGTTCGTCGGGCTCGACGTGACGTACGACCACGCGACCAAGCAACACCTCGGTGCGGCCGCGAACGTCATCATGGCCGACGGAACGATCCTCGCGTCAGAGGCTGTCACGAAGCAGGCTGGTGAGACGTTCGACGAGGACGACGTGGCGAACGTCATCAAACACGTCCTCGAAATCTTCGCCGAAGAGGAAGGCCGGCCACCGCGGCACGTAGTCATCCATCGTGACGGGAAGTTCTACCTCGACGTCGAGAATCTCATCAACCGTCTCGACAAAGCCCGCGATCTCATCCAACGGTTCGACCTCGTTGAGATCCGGAAATCCGGGAATCCCCGCATCGCCGCGTACGACGAATCGAACTCACGGTTCGACATCGCGGACAAAGGCGTTGCCTTCCACGTCCACAACGGCGATCACTCCTACCTGACCACGACCGGTGGGAAGGAGGGCAGTCCCGGCACGCCGCGACCACTGCAGATCGTGAAACGCCATGGGTCGACAGATCTCGACACGCTCGCGGAGCAAACCTACTGGCTGTCGGAAGCCCACGTCGGGTCGCTGAGCCGGTCCACACGACTCCCCATCACCACGTACTACGCCGACAAGTGCGCCGACTTCGCCATGAAGGGCTACCTCACCAAGGGCAGCGTCATCCGCGGCGTCCCGTATATCTGACCATGCACCAGCACAGCCCCACGCAACCACTCACGTACCCGTCGACACACCGGTGACCCTCGCATGACCAAGACAGCGTTCGAAGCAACAGTCGAGTTCGATGACGGCAGCACCGCCGACCTGGAGATGGCTGCCGACAAATCATGGGACAGCTTCCTGAACTACTTCGGTGACGCCCAGCACGTGTACTGCGTCACGTACAGTCAGTCCCCCGCGTTCATCTACAAGATGTTTCAGAATCAAGACCTCGCAGTGGACTCACTGGAGGTCATCGTTGGGGACAACCAGCACGATGACTACCGGCGCTCGTTGAAAAACACGAACAACGCGAAGAAAATCGCCGCGCAACTGGAATCGCTGCGTCAAGACGGTGATCTGCTCATCCACACCGTCGATTCTGCACGCGTCCTGCTTCACACGAAGCTCTACATCGTCGAGAACCAGGACGGGTCTCGTACACTCATCTGTGGGTCGGCGAACCTCTCCAAGCAGGCCTGGCAGGGAAGCAAGCAAACCAACGTCAACATCGCGTGGCGTACCGATGGGGACACGCCCGTCGACGAGTGGTTCGAACGGCTCTACGCGTTCCACAAGGACTACGCGACGCCGTTCATGGAGGACCTCACCGAGGAGATCGAGGACGCCGAAACGGCAGAAGAAGAGGCGAAGATTTACGATATCTGGCTGGGTGGCGACGAGTTCAGTGATGACCCCATCGCCGAACTAAACGCACGGCTTGACGAAGCAGTTGACGACGACCAAGTCAACACGTACAATGTCGTCACCGACGCCGAGGAAGCAGAAAAGGCGGTGTTCGCAGCTGAAGATACGGACACTGACCCGACCGAGATCAGTCCCGAAAAGCGTGTCCGCCTCTCCCCGCAGGGCCTCGAAGACGCTATCTCGAATCTGGACGACACGCTGTCTGCCAATAACATCAGGATTAACGACGGCGAAATCGTAGCGACACCCGCCGGCATCGCGCGGTACAAAGAGACCTTCACTGGGTATCCTGATCTCAACGTCGATAGAGACGAGAAAAATGTCGGGTTGCGGGTTGACGACTCCGTCCTTGAACTAACAGCGCCACTGCCGGACGATCCGCAGGAAGTCGCTGACGCACTCGACCTGGTCGAGCAGTACATCGAAACTGTCGGCGAGTTCGGTGAAACGCGAACGCCAAAGGAGACGCGGGCACATTTTCACGAAGGAATTATCTACTTCTGCTGGGCTCCGTTCGCTAACTACTGCGCTCATCACTACGCCGAATACGAGTCCGCAGAACTGGACAAGGATCTACCGTTCCTGTTCCTCCACGGTGACAATGACAGCGGGAAAGGCATGTTCCTGCGGTTCGGGACGCGTCTCATCTCGAACGGGTACGTGCAGGAAGTCACGACCGGGGACGACTTCGTCAAAAACAACATCGAGCGCGCTCGTGCGTCGGACACCGTTTTCCCGTACATCGTTGACGACGTGGCGAAGTCGAAAATCGACCGGGACATCATCAAGTCGTACTGGGAGGGGAAGTGGGACGGGTCTATCCAGATGCCGACGTTTATCTTCTCCTCGAACGACTCCACGAAGCCGAAATCCGAACTCCGTACTCGGATGAAGACGCTGGATTTCAACGTTAACTTCTCCGAACTGAAGAAGGACGAACGCGAAGCAGCCGCGCAGATCGCGGGGCAGGCAGACAGTTGTAACCTGTTCCCGTGGTTCGCCCACCTGTTCTTGCAGCGTGATATTTCGCTTCCAGATCAGTCGGATCGGCTCGCGGATGCTCGGGACGTGTTCGCGGAGCTGTACGCGTATGCCGAGAAGGAACCGCCGGAGTACGTTCCGCTGGAGACACCCGCCGAGCAGGAGCACGATCCAGGGCGTCGGAAGTGGATTAGTGCGCTGTCCGACGGGCTTTGTGAACTCGATTTCAAGGACGACGGGCGGATTGTCGCTGATTTCTCGGCACATCTGGACCAGCAGCAATGCTGGGAGTTCCAGAAGGCCACGCCAGCCCATATCCGGGCGGGTATTTACGGGCCGGCGGTTCAGTTTGAAAGCGCGAACAGGTTCCAGAATTGGATTGATGAGCCCAGTGTCATTGAAGATGCACGATGCGATACCGAGACAACCGCTGACGACACCGGTGTGCTGTCTCGGGTCACGCGGCTCGTCCGAGGGTAATAGACATGTCTGATCACTCATCTCACCGGCGGTTCGACGGGACGTTAGTCACGGTACCGTTCGGGGGCGAAAACGTCGAACGGACAGCGCGAAACGAATACCGAATGCTTCTCGACGAGCACGATTCTGAGGATGTGCTCGTCATCACCGGTGCGCCGACGAGCGCAGACACGTTCCGTGAAGCGTTAGGTGAGGAACTGCCGGGCGCGGCGACGCCGTACGTGACGTCGTCGGTGGTGCACGCGACCGATGTCCTCAACCAGACCGATGACCGCGTCATTCTCTCCGACGCCCTACGGCGGGAGCTTCTGTACCGGTTCCTCGCAGACTACGAGTGGGAAACGGAGTACCTCCAACGGGCGTCTGCGCAGCCGTCGTTCATTGAGGACGTGGATGCCGTGATGGGCACGATATCCTGGCAGACGGTCAGGCCTGACGATACTCCAGAACTCCGTGATATCACGGCTGCGCTTGACGCGTTCCACGAATGGCTCGCCGAGCACGGGCATATGGAGCGCGGGCAACTCATCTCGGAAGCGCTCGATGTCCTCACCGGGGATGCCCGCGACAAGGTCGTTGACTTCGACGCGGTGCTCGCGGTCGAGTTTGAGGAGTTCTTCCCGCTTGATCGCGCGTATCTCGACGCACTCGTGGGAGACTGCGACCTCGTCTGTGTTGCCGAAGAGAACGCGAATGTACGCCGGACGTGGGTCGAGACAGGGCCAGTCACGGACTATGTCTCGTTCAACCAATCTCGACGTGGGGCATCGGGGACGCCGTCGACGCGACCAGCCGCGACGGCAGCCTATTTCGCCGACGAAACGGTCCCGGAAGATCCAGAATCCGGGTCGGTGTCCGTCCTCGCTACAGACACCAGTGACGAACAGCTCGCTGAGATTGCGAACGAGATTGAAGCACTCGTCGGGCAGCCGGACTGGGGGTACGACGACATCGCTGTCGCCACGAAGCAAAGTGGTAGTGCTGTTACAGACATTATCGAAGCGTTCGAAGGCACCGGGATTCCAACGGAATCGACAACCGTCACCGGGTTCGGTGACGACCCTGCGATTCGGGAACTCCTCGCGGCCGTTCGGTACCTCACCGACGAGGAAGATGATGTGCCCGAGCACGGTCCGGAGCTCGATACGGACCGCTTAGACCGTGTCAGCGAGACGGAGAGCCTCGAAGACGCGATTCGGTGGTGGGCAACGGACTCCGGGTTAAAAGAGCGGATCGCGGAGCGGGCGGCCCCGTTGGATGCACGGGCGCAGTTCGGGAACGCCCGTCGGACGTTCCGCATGGCCGAGTTCCTCGAAGAGACCGAGTTCGTGGATGCGACGTGGGAATCCTACAAGGAGATGCTCGAACGCGCCCACGAATACGCACCGCAGCAGAATCAGACTAGCGCGACGGATCTCAACGGTGGTGTCCGAGTCGATCACTTGCAAGCGATTAAGAACGAGTCCTTTCGCGCGGTCTTTCTCGTAAATCTCGTCGACAGTGAGTACCCAGGTGACCCGTTCCTGACACGGTTGTTCCCGAGCGAGCGGGTCGCGTCGATGCCAGACTACCCTGGTGTCACGGAAATCGATGGGGCGGATGTGGACGCGACGTTCTCAACGACGTCGACAGCGTCGGGACGACAATTCGCGCAGTACCACACGGAACACGCGCGGCGACGGTTGGCTGTCGGTGCGGGTGCGGCGACAGAGCGGCTATACTGTTGTCTCTACGAGTACGAAGACACGGCCCTCGAAGAGCGGACGCAGGCGTCGCGGTTCCTCACAGCGGCGTATGCGGATCTCCCGTGGGTGACCGAGGCCGATGAGCCATACATTACGAGTGAGCAAGCGGCGGAGAAGTACCTGCTGTCACGGGTTGACGACGCGCTCGCGGAGGTGCGCCGCGCGAACAGTCAGGACGTGACGGTGTCGCTTGACGAGGTCGAAGCGGAACTCGGTGAGATTCAGGACCTCCTTGGACAGAGCGGCTCCCGAGGGGACGAGCTCCGGGAAGCATTGCGTGCACGTGTCGAATTCGCTAACGGGGAGGTGCGACGATGAGTTCGTCGCTCTCCCCGTCGCGGTTAGCGAACTACGCGACGTGTCCGCGGCTGTATGACTACCGCCACGCGCAAGACGTGAACGCGCCGGACCGTACAGAACTGTATCTCAACCAAGGAACGATCTACCACGAAACTATTGAAGACGTGTGTGATGCGACTGACCGCGATGACGACCCGGAGACAATACACGACCGGGCGATGCAGGTCTTCGATGCGAAGTGGGACGAACACAGCACTCCGGACGACTACGAATCTGCTGCGCATCAGGAGTACCAGCGAGCTGAGAACCGCGCTGCCATCGCGTCGTTCTTCGATCCGGACGGCAGTGACGGGATCGAGCACGCTCGCTACTCGGTCGCTACGGAATGCTGGGTGGAGTGCGAGGTGGATGGTCGAGAACTCCACGGGAAAGCTGACAACGTCATCCGAACTGACGACGGACTCCACATTTTCGACTACAAGCGGAACACGAACGGGGTTCTTTCGTCGGGGACGGCCGAGTACCTTGGCGACCATCTCGACGGGGAAGCCCACGAACCGAAGCGGGTCCGGAACGCATTCCAGACGGCGACATACGCCGAAGGCGTGAAGAACGAACCCTTCTACGAGGACGGGATGGAGGTCCGGTTCAGTTTCTACGGGATCCTCAACAGCACGTCGTTCGAGAGTACTCCAAGCGGATACGACGTGTCCGCGCGCGGCTGGCCTCGGGAAACCACGGAAATCTACGAGGAGCACTACGACACGATCTGGGCGCTCATCCGGGACGCCCACGATGGCATCACGAGTGAGACGTACGAACCGGACCTGCTCGACCTTATCACGGAGGAGGCGTGCCCGGACTGCGACTATCGAGAAATGTGTGCTGACCGACTGCCCACGGAGGTGCAACGATGAGCGACGAGGCCGAATACCCGTCCTGGTTCCCGGTACCGGAGGCAGATGTCTCACCAGAGCCCCAACAGGAGTCGATTATCGACTCGGACGCGTACCCGATGCGTGTCCTCGCCGGCGCAGGCACGGGCAAGACGTTCACGATGGTGCGGAAGATCGAGCACCTAATCGACGAGGAAGACGTCTCGCCGGACCGGATTCTCGCGTTGACGTTCACGAACAACGCGGCGGACTCGATGCGGGAGAAGCTTAACGCGAAACTCGGGACAGCGGGGTACGACATCGACGCGTACACGTACCACTCGATCTGTAACGAGATCCTCACTGACTACGCCTACGAAGCCGGGATCGACCCGGACTTCGAGGTCGCCACGGATGCCGAGAAGTACGCGATCGTGCTGGATGTTCTGGACGACATCGAGTACCGGTCGGTCAAACCCAACGTGTACGGCAGCGACGGGTACGCGTCCGGAGCAGCGTCGAAGTTGCTCAACTTCATCGGGTCGATGAAGCGCAGCGGCATCTCGCCAGAGGACATCGACGCGTTCCTCGGGCCCGCCGACCGCGTCTACGATCTCGCCGACCTTCCGGAGCGCATCGAAACGATTGCCAGCGATCATCTCGGCGGCCGGTCCGTGTCGAGCGTGCTGGACTCACTTCCCGATGTGCGCGAAGAGCTCGCCGCGGAACGCGACGCATTAGGAACTGACGGGATCGAAGCCAGTACTCGGGATTTCCTCGACCGGCTCGTCGATCTGTGTGATGTGCTTGAAACCGTGTTCGAGACCCACCAGGATGGCGAGCGTGACCTGCCAGACAACGCGTACAAACTCCCGAAGTACCTGTTCGGAGGGTACGCAAGCGGTGCTCCGAAAGGGATCCCGGACGATCTGGATCTTGAACTCACGGATCACCTCGACTCGTTCATTTCCGACTGTCTTGATGCCCGAGATCTCACCGCAGGGTACGCTGCGTACGAGCGAGAACTGGACGAGCGCAATCTCATTGACTTCGACGGTCTGGTGGTCGAGACGGCTGCGCTGATGGATTCGCCGGTTGGTGAGGAAATCGCCGAGCGGTGGGACTACGTATTCTGCGACGAGTTCCAAGACACGGATCGCCTTCAGTTCGACCTCGTCACGTCACTCGTTACCGACGATAATCTGTTCGTCGTCGGGGACGACGATCAGGCGATCTACGAATGGCGCGGCGCGAACGTCGCCAACATCACTGACGAACTCGACCGCGCGTTCGCCGCACTCGAAGATGAACCGTTAGAAGAGAACTTCCGGTCCCGACAGCCGATCCTCAACCTGGCGAACGACGCGATTCAGAAGCTCGATCACCGCGAACGACACAAGACACTGAAACGCGTCGACGAACCTGCGTACGACGGCGACACCGTCGCAACCGTCGAACTGCCGGACGAGGACGATGCGGATGGTGCGACCCAGCTTCGCACCATCGTCCAGAATCTAGTGAGCGGCGCAGCAGCAAACCTCGACGAGGCGTACGATCCAGGCGATATCGCGTTACTCGTCCGGAAGAACGCCCACGCGACACCCGTCATCGAGGAATTCGAAGACGCTGGCATCCCGTACCAAGTTGCTGGCGATCTGGCCACGGAATCAGTCGGTGTCGGCACCGTGACCGCCTACCTGAAGGCGCTCGCACGCCCCGAAGACGAGGTGAGCTGGAACCGCGTCCTCCTGATGCGGTACCGTCTGTGCGACGCAGACCTCCGCACGCTCAACGCGGGAGACGAGCCTCTCGTGGACACACTCCGAGAGACACCACTCGACGAGTTCGAAGAACCTGACCGCGTCGCAGAAGCCCGCGAACACGCCACGGAACTACTCGATATCCGTGATTCGGCGTCGCTCAGTCACCTGTACCGCGAACTCACCGACATCACGAACATCGAGTGGTATCTCAGCGAACAGGAGCGCCGGGATCTCGCCCAACTGGTGGACGTCATCGAACAGTACGGGGATAGTGCCGTCCAACCTCCGCTTACCCCGGAGTTCATCGACTCGCTCGAACACTACGACTCCCTGTTTGACGAGAGTGGCTCGACACCGACGAGTCAGCCGGACATCGCCGACGACGCTGTCAACGTGATGACCATCCACAAAAGCAAGGGCCTAGACTTCCCGGTCGTTCTCATCCCACAAGTCACAGCTAATGAATGGGCCCCGAGCTCACGTACCTACGACGCGCTCGAAACCAGCCTCTCGGATGGCGCGGAAGCAGCGTTCGCGCAGGACTTCGTCGAGCGGGATGCTCGTGAGACCCGCCGCGTGTTCCACGTCGGAATCACCCGTGCCGAAGACGTCCTCGTCCTGCAGGGTGGCAGCGAAGAAGACGACAATGGTGAGGGCGAAAACTCTGTTTCAGAGATGGTTGACGAAATGCTTCCATCTCAAATCCCATGGCAGCCAAAGCGAGGACACCTCCCGCTCTGGAGCGATGTCCAAGAGTGTCTCCCGGACGAGACGGCAAACTGGACTGACACACTGGCCAGCGAGACAGTCGGCGATGTTGGTGGGACCGTCAATCACGACGGCGAAGAACTCGCAGTCGAAGCTGCGCGCGGCCGCGTGCTAGACTTCGCAACAGCCACTCTCAACGGAGCTCTCTCACCGAGCGCCGAGCGAGAGACACTCCAAGTGACGTCGCTGAACGGCCCGTCGGAACCGTCGCCGCCGCTCTCGCACAGCTACACGTCGCTGGCCGCCTACGAGGAATGCCCGCGGAGCCACTACCTGGACTACGTGGTCAACGCATTTCCCGACTATCAGGAAGCGACGAATGAAGCCCGAGATGGTGTTCCGCAACGTGAGATCGGGTTGCTATTCCACGACACTGCAGAGCAAGCCGCGAAGCAAGATATAGAACGGCGTAAGGAGTGGTACGAGATCTGTGAGCGTCTCGCCAGTCAACGACGCGCAGAGGACGCGCTCCCGCCGGCGAAACAGTGTATCGACCGGTACTTCGAGTTAGACCTTCCCAGCTACGAGCTCATCGATGCGGAGCGAGAGTTCGAACTTGACATCAATGGCCACGAACTCATCGGTTACATCGACGCCGTCTACCGAACGCCGGATGGTGAGCTTCTCGTCATCGACTACAAGGCGACTGAGCGTCACCGCGACTTACACGACGACAAGCAACTCCCGATCTACCTCTTAGCGTGCCGTGATCTATATGACGAGCCAGTGACGCGCGCCGGGTACGCGTACGTTGGTGAGATCGGGCCGAAAGTCGAAGCGCGAACGTTCTGCGACGGTGACCTAGAAGTGGTTCGGAACGATGTACTGGAGTCGATGAACCGTATTGCTGAATTCTCCTTCGGCCAGTACACAGCTGGCGAGCACTGTCAGTGGTGTCAACACAACCAACTGCCCTGCGCACCAGACTCGTTTACCGTTGGCCCAGGGTTCGAGGAGTAAATATTGACACCACGCGAAGTCTCTCGACGCACGTTGTAACCACGTTCGGGGATGTGTGACAAGAAGCCGCCTGCGAGGGATTCGATCTGGCATGATCGATCCGTACTTGGAAGTCGGCCGCTGGTGGCACGAGGAAGAGGAAATCAATATCGTCGGGCTGGCACCGAATGACGACTGGGTACTCCGACACCAATCTATGGGAAATTCTTTGACTGGCCGGCTAACTAACTCAGGAGCGGTTCTCGGCTTGCCTCTGTCGTGTCTTTAGAAAGCCTTCGCGCTGTACTGGGATTACAAAAACTTCATTGATGAACTCCCCTCCATATCGGCCTGCGCGCGCGGTGGTTCACCATTGATTCGCCGCTAACTCTTGGCAATCGGGGTACTCAATTGCCCTTATTGGCGATATGGTCGTGCTGTCAGTTGGGTGTCCACGCTGTGAGTCCGAATTTAGCTTCTAACGGCCTGTAGCGTTAGAATCTCGGACTCAGGGGGCGAGGGTTTATAACTGCCAGATTCATGATGGCAGGCTACCCCGATGTTAGATGAAACGAACCTTCGACGCTGCCGTACAGACACTCCAGTAGATCTGGAATTGGCCCTGAGTAAGGCGGAAATAGCAGATATATCACCGATAACTCCTGCTGCGCCTGATCATCAGTGGGTAGATAAGGATCACGGGATACCCGAGTTCACCCGGTCAGTTGACACCGACCGCCTCGCCGAGATCATCACAACGGTAGCTGATCGACTCGCACCAGCTTTCGCTGAGATCCCAGACTCACTCCACGGACGAGTCGATACGTGGTGTCTGTCTCACGGATACAATGATGCGACTACCAGTGCTAGGAGACGTCTCGTCGCCCGCCAAGCCGTGCTCAACCGGTTGCTAAAGGTCACTGTGTATGAGTGGCATCATCGACGTGGTGAGTTGCCGGAATTCCCAACCGATACGTGGGAAATAATTCAAAGCGTTGCAGAGGTTGGGGCGAATCCAGGTTTTAAAGAGTGCGTGTTGGATTATCTCCTTCTCCATATAGATGAACCGGAGATTGCGGTCATCGACGAGAACCGAGATCGGTTGCTTGCGTCAACCCAGCCCGCGGAGGACATCGGTCGCCTCTACGAGGCAGTAATCCCGAAGGAATACCGACAGTCGCTCAGCCAGTTCCGGACACCACCTGACCTCGCACAGGTGATGCGGTTATGGGTAGAAGAAAGCGACAACACCGTCGTCGATCCAGGGCTGGGAGCGGGCGTCTTATCGAGCCCATTTCATCCGGATTGGCGATTGAGTACCGATTCAGCACACATCATTGGGATTGACCAGAGCCAGTTCGCCCTCCTTATGGGAAGCACTGCGCTGACCTTGTACGGGCAACCACACGAACTACTTGAAACGGATTTCTTCAATATCCCATCTTCAGATCTGCAGCAGGATCTGGATGCAATCGTCTGTAACCCGCCCTATACGAAGGGAGATGCACTCCCGGACTGGTACAAAGAACGGATTAACACGCAACTGGAGAAGACCACAGGGCTCGAAATCAGTGCTCGGTCACCGCTCCATGCCTACTTTATATACCACTCACGCGCTTTCCTGTCGCCGAGTGATCGTGCAGCCTTCATCACCCCGCAAAGCTTCCTCAGCAACCGATACGGAGAGTCACTCAAACAGTTCCTCCTCGACAACTACGCGATCAAAGCCTTCGTACAATTCAACCCGGAGAGCTACTGTGTCTTCGACAACGCCGACACGACCGCTCTACTCACGTTCTTAGAAGCGAAGCCCGATAGTGAGACAGGTGGCGAGACCCGCTTCATTCGTGTTGACGAGAAGATCGAGTCGAAGACGATCCGTGACGCAGTCGAGCACGGCGAACCGGGGGAAACTGAGTGGGGAATCATCAACCGTGTCCCACAATCCGAACTTTGCCCCGAGAAGAACTGGCAGGCCCTGTTCAACCCTGTCGGGATCGATACGAGTCACCTCCCACCTCTTGGGAAACTCCTCACCATCCACCGCGGGCCAACAACAGGCGAAGTCAATCTCTTCTGCTTGTCACAGCAGGAAGTCGATGAGAACAATCTCAATGAACGCCACCTGTCGCGGATCGTCCGTAAACCGAGTCAGATAGATGGATACGACTATCAGGAGGCCGACTGGAAGGAAGCACGCGAGAAGGGAGAAGAAGTCTCAGTACCTCACAAAGCATCCTCGGCTAGCTGTTTCTGCGGCCTGAGTTCTGTGTCGAAGCGGTTGTACTGACGGTCTCGACGAGAGAATTACGGACGGATCGACGGAGAGCTGTCGCTGTCGGCGG